>Ga0058702_10000602_pt1 | contig 14579 bp, 17 predicted proteins | sample AgamicOrSfe_FD_83781 | JGI IMG/M metagenome (GOLD analysis project Ga0058702, IMG submission 83781) | Agave microbial communities from Guanajuato, Mexico - Or.Sf.e | ecosystem: Host-associated > Plants > Phyllosphere > Phylloplane/Leaf | place: Guanajuato, Mexico | collected 2012-05-30 | reverse complement strand
GGTGGGGAGCCTGCGTTAGTAGATGTTCTGAACTTGATCTTGAGGCCTCCGCCGGCAGCCGAAGAGGGTGTTTGAGCTGCGGAGTCTGTCGGCCCAGACTCTTTCGGTTTTGTCTTGAGACTGAGCTTCATAATGACGAAGCTACAATGCGTAATACCCTGGCCTCTCGAAGCAGGTCTCGAGGGATCGTGAAGAAAAGGTGATGTTGGTGTTGTTCAGGAACATGAAACGGCAGTCCCGAGTCGAGGATGCGTTTCACATTTCGTGCATGTGATCGGCCTCGTCCCACGAACAACTGAACCAAGTGATTCTCTACACATGGCTCCAAGCCCGTAACTTCTGTACACTGCAGCGCGTGGCCTGCGCATTCTGCCACTCATTATAATACAACCACAATGTCCGCCCAAAACACATTCCACGCCCACCTCCTCCGCCCCGCCATCATCCACATCCTACGGGCCCAAGGCTTCCACTCAACCCGTCCCTCTGTCCTCGACACAATCACCGACCTCGCCGCTCGCTACATCTCCCTCCTCGCGCAACGTACAGCCTACTTTGTCTACGACCGCACCACCACACCCTTAGACACCACAAACTCCGGCCTCCCCACCACCTCTTGCCTCCAAAACATCGACGCCGCCATCCCCACCATCCCGGACATCCGCCAAGCCCTCTCCTCCGCAAGCGTCTTCAACAACACCACCACAGCCAGCGAAGAAGTCTGGGCCGAACTTCTGCGCAAACCACTCTCAGCTTTGCCCGCAGCAGCGCAAGACAAAGAGCGCCGTCGCCGTGACGAGGAGGACACGGTTGACGTGCAGGACTTCCTCGATCGGATCACGGGCGCGGCAAACGCGGAGATTATGCGAATAGCCGGGCTGCAGGACGAAAGCGGCGTTGTGGCTGCCACCGCAAATGCTGCTGTAACTGCCGTCACGGCTGGGACAAGCGCAGCAGGAGCAGCAGGAGCAGCGAGTAAGACAGCTGCTGTCGAGGACGCGGAGGATCGTAAGGAGGACTATCTGTCGCTACTGAGGAAGAAGCGGAGTAAGACTGGAGAGGGCAGCAGGTTTGCGGGCACGGCGCTGGGGAAGGTGGAGGAGGAACGGGGAGGGATTAAGATTGAAGGTGGGCCGGAGAGCTTGGGAGCGTGGGCGGTGGGCCAGAGGAAGAGGAGGTTGGAGGTTGATGTGAATGGAGAGGATGGCGTCGTAGTTTGAGGGGACAACTCAAGGATACTGCGCAAAACGCAGTACAAATGAATGCGCCACCTGTCTTGGATGACATGGTACCGCAGATGGCCGCATACTGTCAAGACGCTGTCCACGCACGAACTTTGAACGCAGCCAAGGCTGTCGTGACATGCTAGGGCCGAACCGGGAATGGCAAGAGGCATTAGGGGACGACCCGCCGATATTAGACATATGATATCTCGAAGTAATGCTGGCCGATAAGCATGCCCTTCCCTACGATTACGAGGATTGAGAGGCCATCTCGAGTAGACGGACAATTCCAGAGGACAGGCAGCAGAGCAGTCGAAGAAGCAACGCGTTGTTGTGGTAAAGAAGAGCAGAAGAGTACGAGTCTGGTTCTGCTTGCCGTGCGGGTATATGTATAAGAATAACACCGTCCAAGCTGTTCCCACCGCCGCCTTCATTCCTTCTGTTTTTGCCTCCGCCGACCAGACTATACAATGATTCCTTACCAACCCTCCATTGCTTCATGCCCTTTTTGCCTTGCCAATCCGCGTACCTCGCCTTTCCTTAGCGACCCATGATTTATACCACCCTCATACGCCCACTTCTTCATTACATCCTCCGCCTCATGCCACATTATCACCATCAACATCGTGACCATCATCACCATCACCACCCCCATCACCGCCTCACTCCTCCCTCGCCTCCCCCTTCGCCTCACTCAATTCCTCCTTCTTCTGATTCCTCCTATTATCCTTCTGCATCTCCGTGCTTTCCTTACCCAACGGCTCACCCACAAGGTCATCTCTTTCTGCCTCCGGATTAGCATCCGTGTTGCGCCCACGATGTTTCGAACTTGATCTGAGCTTGTTCTTGATCTTCGTCCTCGTTCTGTCATGGGGATTCCGTTTCGTCGTTGCAGAGTGAGGACTCGAGCCCGGCCGGGGTTGGGCAACCTCGCTGTCGTCGGGGACGTTTGTGGAGTTGCCGTCGTCGTCGTCGTCGTCGTCGTTTCCAGATTGCGAACTGCCGGGGCTACCACTGCCACTGCCACTGCCATCGCCACTGCTATCAGGCCGCCTCGTAAAGCGCAGCATATCGAAATGTGCATTACCACCAGGTCCAACCGTACTATCCGGATCGCCCTTTCCCCTCTGCCTCAAATCCAGCTCCCCCTGCAATTTCCTCATCAACTGATCCAGCACCCACTCCGGTTCGCTTTTCGCGCTCAACAGTGGACTTCTTAGACTGAGCCAACTCCATTCCCTACGTTCACCATCATGGCCCCAGATCCTGCCCACCTGCGTGCCGGGCTCGTTGTCCTTCTTGGGTCGATTGTACTGCTTTGTGTGCAGTTCCGTCGTTTCTTCGTCGTGGCCGAGCAGGCGCAGGAAGTAGGCCCATTCGTCGTACGTGTATGTTTTGTTCTTGTGGGTTTGCGAGTCACGTAGGATGGCGCGGCTTTCCTTGGCCAGCAGGAAGCGATAGAACCATTTGTCGCGGACGGCGGCAGGTTCAGTACAGTTCCGAGCATAGCTGTCGATGGCGTCGCGGTCAGAGGAGGAGAGACGAGCATAGAGGAGGTCTGGCCAGCGGCCGAGACGAGAGGAGTCAGACTGTTGATCTTGACGAAGCATTGCAAGCTGCTTCTTGGCAGCTTCAGTCTTCGTGGGAGCGAGTTTGCTGTCTTCTGTTCTGCTGTTGCTTCTGCTGTTGCCAGAGGAGGATCCCTGATCTGCGTCATCACTGTCCTTGTACTTCTTGTCCTTGACCACATGCCGATTCTGTCCGAACACAATATCGATGTTGCGGCGCAGACGGCGCCAGACCTCCTTCTCAGTGGGTGCGACAGTCAAGGAACCGACTAAGGCAGTCGCATCAGCTGCCAGCTTGACGATGGTTCCTCCGAGGTCGCTCACGAGAACAGTGAGTGTTGGAATGGCAAGCAATGACCAGAGCACAAAGAAAGCCTTGCCAGAATTGCTGTAAGGTTCCAAATCACCATATCCCAGCGTCGTCAAACTGACAAAGGAAAAGTACAACGACTCAAAATAGGTCCAACCTTGCGCATACTCTGCCTTCCAGAAGACCACGGCTCCGATACCCCACATGCCTGCGGCGATTGTACTAGAGATGCCTAGGGCCATCCACTTGCGCTCGTTCTCGGCATTCGCCTGTATCTTCCGCATAGCCAAGAACTCTTGTCGGCGACGATCTCTTTCCGACTTATATTGCGTGTCAGCTCGCTGGCTTGGCTGCTTCTTGGTCTTGCGGAAGCGGCTGAAGCGATGTTTCTGCTCTTCGGCATCACCTTGCGTGACGAGCTTCTGTCGTTTCTTCTCTGTCGTCCTTGCATGCATCTTGACTGAGCCAGCCTCTAAGAGCATTGCTCGAATGGATCCAATGACCAGACCAACCGCGATCAAGCCTCCGAATACATATGGGATCAGTAGTGATCTCCCGGCATGCGTGACAGGCACCAGCGGTGTTCCGAAACCTATCGTCAATAGTGTCACATCAGCCCAGAATACCGCATCCGGATACGACCAGTGCTCGAGCCGGGTGTACACAGCAGCTCCTCCCACAAGATAAACCATGAAAGCAGTAGTCTGCAACATGAGTGTTCTCTGACTACCATTGAGTTCGAATTGTTTTGGGTACTTGCCAGCCAAGGCACCGTAAACCGTAATCGTCATAAGAATCGTAATGATAAGGTACAACCCCGCAGCCCAGCAAGCATAATACCAAGCTTGCGTCAATGCATAGGCTGAAGCTGGAGACGGTCGGAAGTCTTCCTTGGCCGCAATGCCGACCAAGATGATGAGAAGAATGGAGGCAACGAAGAAACCAATGCAAGTGATGGGTTGTGCCCAAGCGAATCGCATACGGCCGACCATGTTCAGACATAATGCTGTGTTGGCCACCACGGCAAATACCAGTGAGACTCCGTTAATACCCAGTAACCTAGAAATACGTGAGCCACGACACTCTTTGCTATTTCGCCACTACAAACTCACCATCCAGGATCAGGGATCGTGGGCGAATTGTCCTCGCCAGCCCCAGGTAAGATATGCTCGCGCCAGTACTGCGCAATGGCTATAATGTTGAAAGCGCTGGCCATTGGCCCTACAGTGCCAGCGATGAGCGGGCTAGCAGTCGAAGCGAACCACCATCGACTCGGTGCCAGCAAAAGATCCTCCTCTTCCTCCTCTTCTTTCCTTGCATCCTCCTCACCTCCATGCTGCTTCTCCGTGTCTGCAATGTCCGTCTCCAACCCGGGGTCGTTCATATTGGTGATGTGATGTTTTGTTAGCTATGCTTTAGCTATACTTCAGCTTTAATATAAGCTTATTCACGACGAGATAAGCTCGGTGATGTGAAGGTGTAGACTGCAGATTGCCGAGCGCAGACTCATATTTGCCACACAGAGTATGTCAGGAGGAAGCGACTCTGGACAGCAAAGATTCGACACAGCAAAAGATAAGCGCGAGAGAGGATGACGAAAATGACGGAGTCGATGTTTGATGTCGACCAGGCACGACCAAACAACGAGGTGGGACGAAACAGCCAAGCCACGCGTGTGGCTTAAGCCAATTAGAGTGTGTTTCCGGCCATTGCGCCTATCGGCAAATCAAAGCTTTCCCCCCGACGATCCTCCGATCCAGTCTCCACCTTGACCACCACCCACCCATGTCTTAACACATCATGAACAACCTCATCGATCGCGACCACCGCACTTCCCTCTCGGATCACTAGACTACAAGCTGCTGTCTTACTGCTTCCTTCGCCACCGCCACCTTGTCATCTAGTCGCCAGCAGCGTACTTTGACTTATGGCGCAAGGACGGACCCCACTTCCACAGCGCGAATGGTGCTGGAATCCCCAAAGTGATTGCTACGAAAGCCAAGACCGAGTTGCCCCAGCCATAGCTGTGAGAGTGGTCAGCTCGAGGACTCCAAGTATTACTATTGACAGTATACACACCCCAATTTGTCGTACATGCTGTCGGCGAAGAGAGGAAAGCCAAAGCCGCAGAAACTCCGCAGTAGTACAGCAGCTGCGATTGCACTTGCAGCATATCGTGTATAGCAGTCAATGAGGTAGGCTGTCGTGCATTGGAAGCCAATGTCTACGCCAACTGCAAAGATGGCAATGCCAACGTCGGGCATGAGCCAGAACAGCCTAAGGCGTGTCAGTATGGAAGGTACAAAATCACAATATGCTAATTCAGACTCACCTTGCTTGAGCGGACCATCCTTGAAACATGTGAGCACAGGTCTGAAGCAGGAATCAGGACGGATCAAACATACCATACCAAAACAATCCAGAAATCATGATGATTGCGCCAGGCACCATAGTTGGGCAGCGAAACCTGCGTCTCAAATCAGCCTTTCACTTTCTTTCGTGGTTGATCATACTGACTCTGGCGTTCCAACACCCTGATTCCTCTGTTTCAACCTGTGATACACCCGATCATTCAAAGGCGCAATCAATTGGGTACCCAATGCATATCCAACACTCAGGGAGATATAGTGCAGTCCACTCGTGCCCATCGATTGACCATATCGTTCAGTCCACAATGTCGGAAACGTGGCATACACTAGAAATGTAAGTCCATAGATATATGCTTGGAAGAGCGCCAGAGCTTGGATGATGGGCTGCGTGGCAATGAGTCGAAAAGGGCGAACCATGGACGTGGCAAGCTTGTTCGGCAATGTGTCGTTGGACAGCTCGTATTCTGATCGGTATGCTTTGATTCCTGTACTTTTGCGGAGTCGCTTCGCCTTGACTTGGAGCAGCTTAGGACCATACGTCTCCTGGAGGTAGAACACGCCAACAAGCTGAATCACGGCATCTGCAATGGAGCTTACCCAGAAGACCCATCTCCAGGAGACATTTGAAGCAATGTAGCCCCCGGCTATTGGACCTGGTGTCTGTCAGCCCATGGAACTTTTCACCTGATGACCTGAAATTACCTATGGCGGGTCCAATCAGTGGCGCCAAGGTGTACGCAGCAACAGCTTTGCCACGTTGTTCGGCCTTCCAGCAGTCACTATATGCAATTAGTCTGGAGAAAGTTATCCGCCTCTTTCCACACTACCCAAGACAACCCCCGCCAACAGCAGAGGGAGCAGAGCCACCCAGACCACTCAGGAATCGGAAGATCATCATCTGTGTACCATTCTGCGCAAAGCCGCAAGCCAAATTGAACACCAGATAGAACGCGTTCGTGGCTTGCAACACAGGAACCCGGCCAAAGATCTCAGACAATGGACCAAACAATAGAGGCCCGAAAGCAAACGCGAGGATGAAAAGCGACAGCATGAGCGTCTGGTCAATCTCCTTCGTGACTCCAAGATCCTTACTCATGACCGCTAGACAGGGTGCAATCATCGACGACGTGACTGGCGCCATCAGAGTGAACAGCGAGACCAAAACCGTGGCAATCCATTTCTTCCTCAACGGCCAATTTGTAGGCCGTTCCGGATCATCCGGACCACTCCAGCAAACTATTTGATCGTCCTTGACCGCACGAATGGTCGATTTGCGTCTCATCGTGGCAACATGCTCTGGTGGCGCCGGCACAGGTTCGGTGAAGAGTTCCGCGAATGTGCTCTTCCTCCGTGGTCGAGTCTCATCAGGTATAAACGCCTCCTGAAATTCACGACTGATTCCGTGCGCTTCATCTGAGGACGCTGTCTCTGCCATCTCATATTCCTCACTCTCTCTGGTGGACATCGGCTGAAGGGTAGGCTCATCGTGGAGGTGATAGGAAGAGGCAATCTTATAGGGAGCGGATGAGCTTGAGGCTTGCAGTGTGTTCAGTCGAGGTCGTGGTGGTTTTGAGGTTGTGCGGCGGCGGTTGAGCGCATCGTGAGGTGCTGAAGAGCTGGGTTCGAGAGAGTTGCCGCGTTCCAGGGTGTCTCGGTACTTTGGGAAGGGTATCTTCTCTGTCATGCTTTCGTGAGGTGATGATGTACGAAGCTCAGAGGGGCATCAGCTGGAGTGATCGCGCAGGTATAAGTGGAATATCAGATAAGGATAGAGGATCTAGGATTGTAGGGCTAAGAGAGGAAGTTGTAGACTAGAGAAAGGAGAGGGGAGAGGAGAGAGCGTCTTAGGAAGAAATGGAGACAACGTATGCTGTGATAATATTGACAACAGCGACAAATTCATGGAAGACGCTCGACTTGACGTTTGCTAAGCCCACGCACTTTCCCGCTTTGTCCGCTTGACAAAGCGGGAAAGTGCGATCGAGTAGCAGGTCCCAATCTTGAACTTCAATCAATGACAGAAATGTGACAGCACAGATCGAGCTTGTGACGACGCTGCATGGAAGGGTGCAAAACGCGAGGAGAGTGCCTTTGTGCGATCATGACATTGCCCAGATCGTTGATGGCACGGTCTGTAAGGGTGAGCTTGAGTCTCTTGGCTGTAGGAGCTGACATCTTGGTTGGGTGTGAGCGAGGGGTACCGTCGACGTCGCTGTTAACAGGTTTGGGAAGATGAACGGTGAGCTTGAATTTGGCTGTAGGGTCTTTTGACTGGTGCCTTTCAGGTTGGGGTTGAAGTAATGTATGTGTCTTGGAAAATTGAATGGATTGAGTAGTGGTGGGTTGAGCAATGAAGATGAAATATAGGATATTTCGAGGGGCGGCGTCGCAATTCTAAGGTCATGCTCTCACGACTCGTGAAGTGCGAAGAGTATGTGGATAGTGTGACCTGTTGAGGAAATTGATGGTGTTGGTCGTGCTTTCTAATGATACTTACAGGATTGCGGCTCGCAACTCAGGATGTCGAAAGAGGGATGAGGACGATGAACAGATACCGAAGGAAGGCGTCACGTCTCTAGTATCAGGTTAGTCCTCCCAGCTGATCATATGATTGACTGTACAGTGTCGTTGTCTCATCTTATCCTGAACCAGACAAAACCGCCATGCGCATCGACCCTCCCCATAGCCAGAATACAGTTCAACAGACAAAGACACGATGTTCATCGACACTCTTGAACAACAGAGAACCGTCCTGGCATGGCGGTAAAGGGTAGCATCACAGTGTAAGTGGAGAGGTTCTGGTCTGCTGAATGAAATATGATCAAAGTCATAATGGTAATGCTACAGAGGTGCGCTCGATTCAGAACTCCAACGCCGAACAAAGCCTAATTTCCAAGAGAAATCTATGCGCTCGATGTTCACTAATGAACTGCTGCTAGTCGTTCCATACAACACTATGTCAATAAGATTGCAGCTCTAGAAGTCTATCGTCTCATGCTAGCAGAAACATCTCCTCCTGAATTCGGAGGACAGCCAGACTCATCGCCATTCGCGCGAAGTAGAGCCTCCTGAAGGGTTCCTGATCACTCGTCCCCTTCCTTGCTCGCCGGGAGCTTCTCAGCACATGTCATGCAACATGCCACATGGCCACATAGGAACAACCCATCAACTTCGGCACCCAAGCAGAGACTACACTCGTGCTGGTACGAAACTGAGGCCGCCTGAGTCTCGGAACTCTTAGCGGCATGGGTGGCTACCTTATTGCTTTCAAGTGAGGCCTCCTGGATTTCAGGACTTCTAACCGCATAGAGGGCTGCCTTTTGGCTCTGTAGCTCTATGCGAGTGAAGTCCAGTATAACGTTAATCTAATCCCTATCAACTTCAGCGGCGACCGCTCAAGTCTTCACCTCATCTCGGAGCGAGTGCTCCTGTTCTTTCTTGCGGTCCGCGTATTTCCTCCAGACACGCTCTCTATCAATCGCTTGCGTGAGGATCCTTGACAGCGTCTGTCAAGACAGCCTCTCTCGGAGTGCCTGGTTCTTCTTTCGCTCTTGCTTCAGCTATTCCAATAGGTCTTCAGGTGTAAGCGCTTGCTGATCGATACCTTCATGCAACCTGCGCAAGATATTACTGAGCATACAGATGTCCAAGGGAGAGCAACTGTCTCGGTGTGCATTACTTCTGCTAAGGTTCCCGAGCAGTTGCTGTGTGAGTTCAATCTCACGCTTCGGGCCAATCGTCGCAGATGATGTATGGAGCGGTGAGGCAGCCTAGGACACGATCGATGTCGACTGGGCTGTGGCAGAAGGGGACGATAGGGAAGACATCTCGGTCGTAGTTTGTGTTGGCGTAGGTGGTTGCACAGCTTGCACTTTGATTGACGGTGTCGGGGTCGACATGATTGTGCTTGAGGAAAATGTGACTATAGTGATTACACGAGGACAGAAAAGTGATGCGAAAAGAGGAAGATGAGGGTCGCCTTTTCGGCACGTCTCCTCGTGATTCACGGCTTGATGTCTCAGTGCATAGTGCATAGTGCTTTTCCTCCCTTTGTGTCATATCTTTCCTGGTCGCTGTTACGACTTGTACGGTGCTTTGATCTTTTATTGTACAATGTCGTTGTTTTGCTTCATTGTATCGTTTCTCATGTCCATATTCACAGCACAAGGCCGATCATGGAGAGGTAGTCGGGCGAGTGAAACGCTGGAGTTCACAATATACGTGGGAATATGGCGGTCTAATGAAACGAGTAGACGAGTAAGTATATTCAGCTTCATGCTATCTGATCGTATCGTACAGATGTGCACCTAACCTAAAACTCCAACTCTGAAAAGAGAACGATGTATGTGCTCCGCAATCTACTGGTAAAATACTATACCTTTACAAAACCATATCAACAACATTCTCGCGTGCAAGTAATCGACCCTCTCCTGTCTACAAGCACCTCTCACCTTATTTTACAGAACAGTTGGCGCTCTTCGGTTGATACTCCTTACCCGACGATGTATCCATTACGCTTGACGTCTGCAAGTCTTATGCGAAGTACAACTTTCTGGGATGTCCCTCCTCGCGACAAAACGGACAACATACCATGAACTTGTCCGAGTCTGTTGTCGGTAGCTTGAGCGCACAGATCATGCAGCACGCGACGTGTCCACAAGGAAACAAGGCGTCGACATTCTCGTTCATGCATAGAGTGCATTCGTGCTGGCGTGTCAGAGATTGCGTCTCAGGTCTCTTTTCAAGACTTTCGCGGCGCTCGGCAGACAACAAGCTAAACTTTGTTTTGGCTTCCTCGATGGCTGCCTTCTTTCTCTCAAGCTCTCTGCTGGTACTCTCCAGCTTGGCGCTCATGCGATCGCGGTCAGCCTTCGAGGCGGCCAACTTCGAGTGAAACTTCTTCGCGTCAACATGCGCGCATTTGCGAAGCGACTCGGTGAACTCCAGGTCACCGCGTGCCCATCCCAATTCCTGACGAAGAGCATCCTCCCTCGAAGCCGCTGCTGCGCGTTCTGTCGAGAGCGCTCTTCGAAGCTCGCTGTTCTTGTCTTCCTCTCGCTTCAGCTGTCTCGATAGGCAAAATAAGGGGATTAGCAGGAGCACGGTCAGCAAGAATACGAGGGATCGGTGGATGTAGTCCAAGTCTTCGGCAGAGGAGGATGCCATAGAAGACATGGCAATCGTTTTGTGCTATCATGAACGCTTGGGGTGAAGCTGTCGAGTTATTAGTAATTGGTGAATAAGTGAGTATGGTGAACACAGTGAACTTGCAGCGAGGAGAGGATGCCATAGAAGGAGGATAGAACAGGGCGCCTTTCAAGCTCGTCTGCCCACACTCAAGAAAGACTAGCAACAACTGTTGGACAGTGCTTCGATATCTTACTGCACAGTGCCTTTGACTACATTGTGTAATTACTTGAACTGACAAAGCCACGATGTTCACCGAGACTGTCTCCGGCGAAATAGCAATTTTGGCTAGGCACTTTGGAATAGTGCTGTGTCGAGCATAATTGTATAAGTGGAAAGTGCGGTCTGAAGAATAAGCGTGATCAAATTGAACTAATTTCATGTACAGAATAATACCCACCCCAAAACTCCAACCTCATCTCGAACTAGAACCAGAACCAAAGCCAAGAGAACTCCTTACGCTCCATGCGGTAACGATCAGCTGCCAGTTTCTCCATACAACACCATGTCAACAACGTCGCCACCTCTAAGCGATGGCTCGTCTCCTGCTCCTGACAGCGGACACCTCTTCTTCCCATTTGTTCGATAGCCAGGAATGGGTCACCACCATCTCTCGCCGGTGCTCGCTATGCAGAGCCTACTCATGCGAAGTAGATCTTCCGGAATCCTCCTTGCGCACGGCATATTGGGCACCGCGCCTCCGAATCAGCGTGATTGGCAGTTGCAGACAGCTGATGTGCGCAGGTCACACAGCATGCGACGTGCCCACAAGGAAACAAGGCATCAGACTCCGCGTCCAGACAGAGGCTACACTCGTGATTGTGAGAGGTTAAGGCGGACGACACCGAACCTGTTTGAGTATCACTGGCAATATTGAATGCACTGAACGCTGCGTTTGAGGATCGGAGCTGGGCCAATGTCGTCTCGGAAATCTCCTTCCATGCGTTACCCAACCCCTTGGCGCGAGCTAATTGCAAGCCAAGCTCCCTGACCTCAGCTCGGAGCTCGTTGGCTTTTTCCATCTCTGCATTGAGGGCCACAGATTTGTCGTTGAGCTGGCTAATGGCTGCATCCCGTTCTTGCTCGACGCAACTCTTCTGTGACAGCTTGCGTGACAATAGCTCAACTTCGCGATTGAACTGTTCGCGTATGTCCCGAGCTAACCAACCTAGAGAACGGTCCAAATACTTGAAGTCATCCCGAGACATAGTGTGGGGTGTCGACGTCGTTTGCCATTTCAGGACTTTGACGTCGCTCAGTACGCGCTTGAAGTAGGTGTCTAGATTGAGTGGCAGTGGTGGTGTGATGTCCATAAGCTCTGCTGAGGACGAAGGCGGTGTTGACTCGAGGCCAGAGGACGAAAATGATGCCAAAGACATTAAAGAGTTTCTTTGTACTGTAGTGAGTGGTTATAGATGCAGATGTCGATCCAAATGTGATCCTTGAAGAGGGAAACAGGGAAGTATGGTGAATAAGAAGATGCTAACAGGGGAGGGATAAGGTCGCTTTTGAAGCACGACCCCTAAGAAGTCATAAGGGACATTCACAGCTTGAACAGTGGCTCGATGTCTCACTTCAGGGTGTTTTTCTTTATTTGACACACTTCTGATTCACGACCGGCATGAATTTCGACTGCACAGAGGTTTTCTTTGTCTGCTACTCCCCACATCACGAACATACTCAGAAATGTCTCACAGCTTGTTCAAGTGTCTTAGCATTTGCTGTATTTCTTTTTGTCCAGAAAGAAGACTTTCATGCCCAATCTTTAAGCGAAACTGTCCACGACGGAATTCGAATCAGGGCATAGCGTTCTGATCAAGCACTGAGATCCACAATGTACGGGGTCGAGACCGATAGCATGATCAAACAAACGATATGTCAAATTAGGCGACAAGGTCTGAATTGCAGCGATGGAGGAGATGTCGAACATTTTTTTGTATCCGGGGAGGAGGTGCCGGGCGATGATCTGCTTAGTCTCGGCGAGCACTATACGCATGTCAGGGCGTGGTCACTTGATAGCTCGTGGACGGAAGAGATTGGGGAAATGGTTTTTCTGATGTACTTACCGCCATGATCTATATACCAAGAGCAATGCGAACCAAAAGCCTTGCTCAGTCCAGCTGTAGCATATCCAGTCCGCTTTCGCACCTACCTTGCCTTACCTTCCACCGAGCTTACCTTACCTTACCCTTCATTCACCACGTCATCAATCATCTATATAATTCTCATCCCGACTTCACATTCACCTCCTCCATCTCTCGCCTCCGGCATCTGACCGTCGTTCTTGCCTCAAGCAAAGTAGATCTTTTGAAACTGACCTTCCACACGGCAGGTCGGGCAACGCGCCACACCCTCTGCCAAACTGTTAGATGCTGACAGCTGATGTGCGCATGCCATACAGCAAGGTACATGTCCGCAAGGAAACAATGCATCTGATTGTGTGTTGAGGCAGACGCAGCAGTTGATCTCCTCTAGCTTAGCTTGCAGAACCTTGAGATTCTCAGCGTGGACACATCCAGCCTGATCAGCATGCTTGGGGCACTCGCACTTACAAGTGCAATCCTCCAGCTGTTCGCGCAGATTCTCAATGGTGTGCTCGGCATTAGCAAGAGCGGCTCGCTCCTCAGCGAAGGCCTCTCTTGCCGACTCGCGCCAGCGGTTGAACTGCCTCTCGACATTGAGCCGCTCAGCTATTTCTGCTTCATATTGGTGCTGAATGGTGTGCATTTCCTGTAGACGGTTCTGCATTGCAGTATGTGTGAACTGACAGAGTCGCTGGTACCTGCCCTCGACTTCTCGAAGGAGCGTTCTCGTGTGCAGGAGCTCTACGGCCTCGGGTGAGAGCTCGAGGGACGAGGGTGCCGTTGGCATGGCGGAAGTGGTCTCCGAGGCGCGCGGCGAGGAGATGTTGGTGGTGATGGGATTGGGATTATCTGAGTCCATGGTTGTGGAGGTTGTGGAGAGGTGTTCTGTGTTGAGGATGAAATGTAGACGATGAGTGTGAGCGGTGATGAGTAGAGAGAGAATTTGGCTGATGCGTAACGATTAGGGTGGCATTGCATTGTATATATAGGATGTCTTTCGATGTTCACAAAGGCTTCTTCACGTTGTGTACAATGTCGATGATTCACTGGACAGTGTCGACCATCACTCTCACAAAGGCGTCGCAAACACTGCACAATGTTGATGGCCTGTTGGACAATGTCGATCGTCGTTCTTTGTCATTGTTGCGAGAAGGTGTTGCACAAGGTTTTGTAATGTAGGCTGTACAATATTCGCGCATTCTTTGTCGTATCATCGTACACAAGAGATGTGGCCCGAGGCGCCCACATGACCTCCGACGTCCCTCAAGGTCTACAACTCTTCAAGCAGTATCATTCGTGCTAGATCCGATGCACGCCTAGCTGTCGCTGCTGTTCGTGGTGCTCATACTAGTCTCTACACGGGGTTGAGCCATCTTGTCGTAGTGTTTGATCTTTGAACCTGTTTATGTTCCTTATTCGTCTTGATCGATTTCTCGTTAGTGTCTCTGGCGGGCTCTGCGCTGCCCCACAGGAGGTGTCCAGGTCGAGCGAGCTCGTACGATGCTGTTCATGATGCAGATCAGAATGAGTAGGATCAGTATGGCGATAGCAACCAGCGCAACGGTTCGAGCCGAAAGATCCACTGGTACTATCACGACACCGAAACTGAGCAAGAAGAGTATCATCAAGATTCTGCTTGGTGATTATGTTTTGAGTATAGCCATGAGATAAGAATTCTCCCGCAGCATACGAGGAGAAGCTCGAGTCTTGTGACAGGGGAAGGTTCGATAGCATAGCCTCCATTGTGATCGTCCCACACCGTCGTACACAGCCCTTGAAGCCACGGTCTTTGAATATGTCGTCGGGTGGCCAATGTGTGCACAGCGTCTCAGTTAACT
>Ga0058702_10000599_pt1 | contig 14605 bp, 14 predicted proteins | sample AgamicOrSfe_FD_83781 | JGI IMG/M metagenome (GOLD analysis project Ga0058702, IMG submission 83781) | Agave microbial communities from Guanajuato, Mexico - Or.Sf.e | ecosystem: Host-associated > Plants > Phyllosphere > Phylloplane/Leaf | place: Guanajuato, Mexico | collected 2012-05-30 | reverse complement strand
TGTATGACAGGGATCTAGCGTCGCACTATATCTGCGGCAAATCACAATCGAGGTGAAGCATCATGACGAGACATACGCAGATGATGTGATGATGTAAAGCTTGCCGGTCACGTGAGCTGAGTCTTCCTGTGGCGTCCCTATTGGGTATCAGGCTGATCAGTCATCAGTCAGCCAACCTGAATCATGAACTGTATGGAAACGAGTCTGCTGGTCATTAGCACCACAAGCGAATCCTTCGGCTGAGCACGAATTATAACATCTCAATCCGCGTCGTCCTCTATGGTCAGGGCAGTCGTGATACCTTTCTTAACAATTCCGCTATCTGACTCTTCTTGCTGATAACCAAAAGACCGTGCCGGAAAGTCTGGGCAGGGCTTTGTCACCTTTACGCAGCCGTCGACCATACCTAATATCGTAAACGATCACGCTACACTTCAGCGCTATTTACCACGCCTGCATAATCTGTCTTTCAGCAGACGCGGAGCTCTCATAGCCGTGGCACCGGTATCGATGTATCTAGGTATCATGTAGCTTTTGCCCTAAGCTAACTTGCCGATCCTCCTGCCTAACGCGTACACTAGCTGAGTAACCTGTGGGATCATCCAGCTGGACCATTCTTCGAGCATCACGTCCCAGCCGGATGTGCATGGCTTGCGGATTTTCCCCCGCCGTTGAGACAGTACAATACATCGTCGATGCGATACGCAAGCTAATGCTGTAAGCTAGAAACGGTCTATCGTCGTACACAAGTTTCCTAAGTACCCGTGACTTGCTAGTTGATAGGCGGGAATCAGCTGAATATCACTTTTCAAAGGATTTCAGTGAATAGTCCAGCGCCAGTAGGTCTTGGCTTCCCATGACTGGAGAATGCCATCGCACCTCGTGACATATTTTGCTCATTCTGGTTATGCTGCAATATCCTGTCGACTTGCCACTGCTTCATATTCAGGAATCATCGACTTTCGTGATACGATCGTGAACAATGTCCTCGAGATCGTCGGCGGACAGCTCGACACCTTTCAGCACTAACGCCTCCGAAGCTCGAGATATCAAACACCAAAATGAGGATAAACGACCTAACTTCTCGCCCATGCACATGGACGACCTGGAAGATGTCAAATGGCTTCGTGCGCGAAGCACTTTCAGTATCTATCAAAGAATACTACAAGTTGATGTGAAGAAAGCCTTGGGTATACTTTTCGTACTACTAATGCTCGGCCTTTCTTGGTCGATTGCCTGGGCTTTCAAGCTGAGAGCATGGTCTGATACTAATATCACGCCGTTCGCCACCGAGAATTTGCCTGTTGCATGGCCGAGAGGTCCTGTCTCGTTACTTTCGGAGATTTATGCACCAATCAAGGTACCAATTACGCAAGCTTCGGTCACTGGCCTAGATATGAAGGAATATGTTGTCATCAATACGACTTGGACGACGCCGTTAAAGAAAGAGGTCCTTATCCTTGATGTTGATACTCGCAGTCTCGACTCAGAGACCCAATTTCTACACAACGAATCTGTTCCTTGGGATATGCTTGACAATCAAGGCGCGGGTCTCCTCAATCACTACATGTATTGTAAGTACTGGCATTGTTAAACGTAATGAGTACACAGCTAACATATACAGCAATGATCCACGGCTATGACTACAAGTTTTTCCAGGTTCGCGCAAATCCAGCTTTTGGTGGCACCTGGTCAAGAGTCTTCAGTATCTTAGATGCGCTCCCTCGTTATCGTTTCGTCATTTCTATGGACTCGGATGCCATCTGGAATCTTCCTGAGGTTCCTATAGAGTGGCTGCTCAATCATTGGAACATCACAGCAGATACCTCGTTGGCCTTCGCCGGCGACTGGGATCATTGCATTGCCAAGGATAATGGGTCTTGTGTGAACGGCGGGTTCATCATCGCACAACAGAATGAGCGAACAACAGAAATCATGCGAGCATGGAGAGATTGCCCGTACGGAGTGCAATTTCCAGGTTGCGAAAACTGGGCCCGACATTTCTCACATGAACAGAAAGCCTTCAATGAGTTCCTTATCCCTGAGTACACCAGGCCGACAGATATAGTGCGGCTACCGTGCGACGAGAGCGATGGATCTGAAGGCGACTACACAGGCTGTCATGGAGTTTTCATTAGCCACTTTTGGGCGACCAAGCTTAGTGTCCGCATAGGTATTGCAAATACGATTATGAGGTCGTTGACACAGCGTTTGCATGGCTACTTTGTTAGCCATAGAGAAGAGCTGCTGGAAGATCATGATATGCTGGGCACATCAAAGGAAGCAAGATAGATGTCGGATCTGATTCAAGATTTTCAATCACATTGAAACAGGCAATGCGGTTGTAGTAATCGCATGTTCTTACGAGTCAACCCTAGCTTGATATCTCTACAGAATCATGATTCGTTAGCTCATCCCAGAACTGCGCGTTATTTGTACCACTGATTCTGCGATCAACTAAGCATTCTACCGCCGCGCTCTACTATATCTCTCATTAATGCATCCTCTGCGATACGCTCTGTCGCCACACGTCTTCGCCGCCTCCATCGCCGTCTCCGGCTACGCCATCCACTATAGCTTCAATGGCATCTGCTTTCATTCAAGCATGTTGCTCTCAATCCACTTTGCAAACTTAACACTCGGTATGTCTACAAGACGGCACCATACATCTCCCGCGCAGATGACCAGAGCGGCGATGCCGAGACTAGATATTCCAAAACCCAGCAAGAAGAGACCATCGTTGTGACGATCGAGATTTCTTGTCAGATACGTAAAGCTGTACATGAACCAGCAGCCAAATGTCATCTCGATAAACCAGTGAACCAGGTAGATGGAGAAACTGATCTGTCCGAGATACTGGAATGAAGCTAGTGTAAAGATACGAGATATTGTAGGAAGTCGACTGATGGCAAAGACTATAAGTATCCCCCCAACACTAGGCCAGAACCACACCTTGAAGAGTATGAACGTTGTCGGGATGTGCTTAGTCAGCCAAGAATATCCAGGCGTGTGCTCCGGGTCTACCAAGGGCGATGAAGCCAAGTACATCCCAATGACCAATACGACCACCATGAAGAGCTTGTATAATTTGGTTGCTTTGATCGAAGTTTCCAGCCTGGCCTCGAAGTGCGTCATGATAGGATCCAGTTGTGCGCACAAGAATCCCGCCAGAAAGAGGATGACCTCGAAGCGGTCAGCATACACGGACCAGAGGATCAAGCCAGTGGTTATCAGAATCCTCCAGCTGATTCGGAACCGAGTGACGGCAATCTGAACCAAGAATAGGAGGAGTGATGCGCGAAACTCCACTGGGATCGTCCACATTGGTGGGTTATATAGGTTCTGATATGTCCCTCTTGACCAGGAGCCTTCGAAAATTGTGAGAGATCGAAAGTTTTCAGTAGTCCACTTCTGCAGTTCGCCAATGATGGAAGTTGACGGGACATCGGCACGCTTTAGATGAGCCGATGCTTCTATGTGTTCGTAGAAAGGGTCGTGTAAGGCCGTGACAGCTTTCTGATATTGTCGAGAACTGACAAAACTCCACATACGAGCTCGACCGGTCAGAGAATCCATCTTGAGAACAATCCACAACCAAGGGACAATTGTTGATGCCCAGGCCGGAATATAGAGACGAAGCATTCGTCGAAAGATGGACGAGCTGTAAGAGCGCAACAGAGCTGCCTCATTTGCGCCGGGGTGTGACATGAGCTGCACAGGTCGAATAGACAGCGCGTAGCCGGAAATGACAAAGAACAAGGTCACATCCGCCATGCCTGAATGAACAAGCTTGATAAATGGTAATTGAAGAAAAGTGCTGCTTGGTAGCAGTCCATACCCAGCATCAATTGAGGCCAGAATGAAGCCGGCCCAGTGGAACATGACAACTGACAAGGCGGCAACACCTCTCAGCCCATCTAGCCAGGAGGTAGAATGGATCTTAGGCGATGGTAGAGGCGTGACAATAAGATCTGGTAGCCATCGTCGGACGATAAAGCTTGGTACGAGTTCTGACGATGCGCGAACGAGGCCTAGATATAATATACTAGGAAAAGACTTCGAACGACTGAAAAGCGACGCCGGCGAGAAGGCTTGTGGCTGTTTAGGATAACATTCCGCTTTTTGAAGAGGCGCACCAGCTAATGGGTCCTGTGCTAGGAGTTCAACATCATCCTTGATAGCGTACATGATAGTAAACAGTAGTAATCAGTATGTAGAAAGAGTATAACACCGGCACATGGGCTTGGAAGACTGATATCAACCGAGGACTTCGATGTAACAGTATTCCGAAGCATCGGCCACCCGTTATATATGATGCCATTCGTGCGCAGAATCGTCGAGATTGTCGACGTAAAGTACCTGAGTACTAAACTCAGACTTTTGGTCTGCGCTAGCGCTCCGATAAGGACAGTATACTATTCCGGCAAAATCGTATCAGAGATCAGAGGGTATACTGCCTTGTAGAATATTTCGGCCCTGATCTTTTAAGTACCTTGTATCAGCTGAGATACTGCTTTCTGATAGACGACAAAACATAATATAGTAGGTCAAGTTCTATATCAATAGCTAACGTTGTTCTGACGTTCATACAGGCTACTCCTACTCGAGTACTGCTAGATCATTAATCTGCAATAGGCAGAGAGTAGACTGTCAGCATGCCGAAGGCGCTATATAACTCGAACTAAAAAATATATTCAGATCATGCCCATCCTAGGAATACCTCTTCTACCCTCTTTGCCATGATCACACTTTTCATATCAACAACTCTCCAAAAAATGTCTGACAACCAGACGGTGGCTACAGTTTGAAATGTCATGGAGATGAAGTAACCAATATACCAGCCACGGCCTCTATCAGTGATCTCGAAAACTGCGTACCAGATCGGGATGCCGAAAGTGTGATTTGTGATTCCATGGATACAATATAGAGAGTAAGATATGCTCCCAAGATATCGAGAAAGTGGTTTAGATAGCAACGAAGCGAGAGAGTACCGGCCCCAAGGTTGTAAAGTTGCTGATAGAGCGACACCCGCGACAAGCTGTACAGCCCCGACACCAGCCCAGAATCGAAAGGCAACCGGCCACCAATGGCTCATACCTGATGGTGTCAAGTTGTTGCATAGTATGATGAAGCCTGGAGTCTTGTCACACCCGACCTCGGGTATAGACAGGAGGTAGAACGCAGAGACTAGGTTTACAGCATGCAATGCCGACATGATGAAAGGAATTCTGTTCTGCGCTATAGTGGAAGTTGTGCTTGTGACTGGGAGAGCTCGAACCGCATGACTTGAATGAAGCGTGTACAGCTCGCACAGTATCATACCAGCCCAGAAGAGCTGAATACCCCACCAGTCTCGAAAGACCGACAGAACGGTCAAGCCAATGAGTACTGAAAGGCGCATTCGACTCTTCATGCGGCCGACTGCGAGCTGAGTCAAGTATAATGTCATTGAGCAACGAAACTCAACCGGTATAGTCCACAGGTGTGGATCCCAGACGTAGGCCTTGGCCATTGGTGTGGTCCAATGGTAGATGTCTGCTGTACAGAAGTTCAAAGTCTGCTTCAGCCATAGCCAGAAATCAAGCCAGAACTCTGGACGCTGTATTTTGTAGTGGTATTCGCTCCATGCCAGGAAACCAGCGATGTAAGTCTCAGAATAAGCAAATGCTCCTAGTCTGCCGAACATGAAGACGAGGAAGGTCGAGACAATAAGCGGGCCGTAAAGTCGGAATGGTCTTCGTATAGCTGCGGAGCTGAGGATAGAGAATAGCTTAGTAGAATCACCATTCTGCATAAGCTTCACCGGCTGCAGAGACAGCGTGAACCCAGATACTACAAAGAAAACAGAGACAGCCGTGTGGCCCATAAAGACAGAATGTATAACAGGAAGACGCCACAACTGTACAGCCTTCTCGTTAAAGTGCCAACCATCGTTACTGTTGAAGAAGAGATAGTGCGTATGATGAAAGAATACCACTACAGCAGCCCAGCCTCGGAGACCGTCCAGCCATGCTGTTGAGTGTACTATGCTTGGTTTTTCGTCTGCGCCGAAGTGAGATGTGATAAAACTCGGGAGTAAAAATGTCCAGAGCTTGTATAGTATACGGAAGATCATAGATCGTATATTCGTCCTCTGCACAATGCTGGTCCCGATATTTCTGGGTCTGTCATCGTAAGGCATTACTGCGGAAGAGTGCATAAGAGTCAAACAAAGATGTCGGCGAAGTAGTCAAGGTGCTTTCACGGACTGGCCGAAGACTAGCATTCACGAGCCGATCTAGATTCTAAGGGGTTAACGCTAGTCTTCACCGCCTTGCATTAGCCTATAGCATTGCCCAAAGCTGCTCGAAAAGCATGCAATTTGAGCTTAGAACGATATGTCAAGGGGAGTTCTACGGCTACTGCATTCCTCTTAAAAATCCACAGTTCTATAACTATCACGCACATACTGATGGGTGCTGAATGAATCTAAACCAATACAGACCGGTTGCCATAGAACCATGTCATCTCATCATAGCTCCGCTGCCATATATCACGTCTTCTGCCCTTGTACCCTTCTTCCCAAAGATGCCCATGAACACTTTTGACACCCCGCAACATGTCTAATTCGCTCGGGCGAAAGACATTCCACTCGTCCTGCAAGCGCATCCAAGGCATATTCCCTGGCTTTCGGTGTGCGTAATTATAGAGGTTTTGCTCGGCCCATATGGCCTCCCACCGATCCGTGTGGTTTGCCAGCCACATGTAGTACTCATAAATCTCAGGACCTGGCGCGAAAACCAAGAAACCAGCATTGGTGTAGTCGGGGCTTCGGGCATCTTGAATGCGCTTCATTTTCTTCATATCGTGGTGACCTGTAGAGTGTGCATGGCCAGCAAAAACGTAAGATGCCGGTAATGTAGGCTCATCGTCTTTGATTTCGTCTTCATACGCGCGGGTCGTCTGAATTTGCGTTGCTGGATCGTGAAAGATTCCATCCAGGCTTTCCAGGACTAGGTTGTCTGCATCAATATAGCAGAGTCGGCCATACTCTCCATACAGATTGAAGATTGACAACTTCTTCATCTGGTCTCGGAACTGCTCACGAAAGCTGTGCCCCAAAACATTGATTGGAGGCAATTCGACGATTGTAGCACCATCAAGCTCAAGCTGAACACGCTTCGAAGGGTCGACATGAGGCGTGACGGCGACCAGGAATGGATAACGTGACTTGGTTTTGGGCGCATGCATCAACTGATAGCCAAGCATCCGAAGGGAAATAAAATACCAGTCTGTGGTATTCACATCATTATGGTACTCTGGGGCCAGAAATATGAATGCTGGATTGTCTGCGACCATCCCATTTGTATAGCCTGTGCAGAACGTACAAGAAGAAGACTGCCAGGTTATATCACGGGGAATAGAGCCCCAAAAGTAGTGAGACAGAAGCATCGTAATGACTCCGGTACTCAAGACCATAGCATACACGATACGTTTTGGGAAAGGCTTGCGATTTGGCCATGCCTGCTGTAACCACTTGATACTGGTTGATGGAGATGTTGTGTAGTCCATATCATAAGTCTCACGAATGGCACAATATCCGTAGAGACTGTCAGTATCGTCGTGATTGAGTTTCCAGTGGCATAGGGTGAGTGCACAAAGGAATACTATCTTCCGCTATCAGGATAAAGCACGAATTGGCCCTAGCTACAATCACTGCATAACGTTAGACGTTAGACGCGCATGACGGACCAGACTTCGCAGAACTACGAGCGGCACCAGTACCGCTGTCCGACTGAGCTGTACGTTTACAATGTTCCAGGTACCTTTCCCTATCTCGATGTTGCGATGTACCTGCTTACCGAGCCGCAGTATGCCAAGGCATAAGCCGGTGGGCCCGGTTCACTTGGCGATTCAGCCAGTGCTTCTCGATGCGGAAATATGGACCTCCGAGGAAGCCACCTGATCACGTGACATTGAGCCAGAATCACGCGAAGACGTACAGTATGCAGAGCAGCACTCATTCGGAGGCTGTGCAGGCTGAACTGAAGTTCCATTTCTATAAATACTATTGATACCCTAGGAACTTATCTTTTGTCAAGAATACACCTCTACCTGCCGGAAGTACATCTTTGGCCGGGTTAATCTGGGGCCAAAGCGAGTCATCAGGCCATTGACTTGCATACGTGCTGCTTGAGGTGATATAGCTTTGTAGGCCTGCTTTGACCGGAAAGACCACGTTTAGAGTACTCCCGTGGTCGCGAACACCGCCGCGAAAAGCAACTCGATCTGAGCTTTTACCATCCGGACCAGCAGGGCGATACTGGTCGACAAACGCCGGGAACGGTGCAATACATCGTGTTCCGTATCTTCTGAAAGTGCACATCCCACTCAGCACGCTATCAGATGAGCCTGCGCCCGGCTCGACAGACGCTGAGTATAGCATGCGTTCGGCTCCTTTGAGACTAATAGCATAGGCATACATACACCGCATGTCGCGAGGCTCATAAACCAGCCGTGTGAAGTTCCCTTGCAACTCTGTTGCTGATGTATCAGGCACGCGATAGTTCTTCGATCGGATGATCTCAGACTGCGAGTCTGGTGTTACCGTCGGATCATCATGAATGACCCAGTACTTTGCATCCTCTTCCGGACGTGATCTTGCCCCGCAGTGGCCGAGCGGTAGGAAGTCCCACGCATCTCCGTATGGCGAATGTAAATTTGCCGTACTATCAATGTCTTGGAGAAAGTGCGCCGCAGATGCGAATTGTATTAATTGTGCGCGCAGCATGATATCCCAGTCGGCATCATCCTCGAACTATGCAGGTCTCAATAGTTGATCAGTATCACTCGAAACGAGAAATGAGAGCTTACGATCAGTGTCGTCCAGATTCTTTCCGTAACTATTCTTGAAAATCGTCAGTGTCCGTCAAGCTGCCTGTCAGGCGCCTCAGTGTTCGACTCACCTTCTCAATATGTTCATATGCCCACGATAGCAGCCTAGTGTAGAGCTCGATTGGACAGGATTCCATCCAGCTGGCATTGCCTTTTCGGATATCGAGTCACCCATGATACCATCTTCCCACTCAACCTCGATCTTTGAAGCTGCTGTCGCGAGAGCCCAAACATCCTTCTTATCAAATCTCTCAGGTAGCCCGAGGACAATGATTTTTTGGAACTGTCACCTTATTAGAAAAGGACGAGGAAAGAGACGTTAGGACATGCCCCAAGCGTGCTATTCTGAATGCTTAGCATTCGATCTTTGCGCGCTGTGAGTCCAAAGAGCCAGGTAATATCTCTGATAGAACTGAGAAAAAGTGTCCCAGCGACTAGTAAACACAAGATCATAGGATAAGACAGTTTGCGAAGCTGGATTCGAGATCGTGCCATGCTTCCATTAAAAGTAGAGCTTTGGAAAATCATCATAGTATAGGCTGTTAGCACAAGTGATGTAATGTTTCAGTGATATGTATAGAACGAAGTTCTAGCAAGCAGTCGTCCACTCTCAAAGACTCATGCGTGGTTGAGCGGAATGAGCCTAGATGTGGACGTGAGATGAGGATATTTCAGCTCTACAACGTAGCAGTTCCCAGCTGTAAGATTGGAATGGAGCCCCAAGACAATTCGAAACGGACTGCGGTTCTGCTTGTAAGATAAAGACTTTGAGATGAACCTTGGTTGAGATCGTGCATGTCGCGTGCGGCTAGAATCCTGCAGAAGTCCTAAACTAGCAATTACCCACAGTAGCTCATGGACCCACAACTGCTCACACAGTCTCGAGCGCCTTGTCTTGCCTCTACTTCCCGCTGCGCATTCGATCGAGTTCGTTAATGCATGTTTATTCCAGAATACTGGTTATTGCGTGTCACGATTGCTCCAAAATCGCGTGTGAAGCTGTGTCTATCCATGACATGTCATCCTTAAGCTCGTCACACCGCCAGAATAGAGTGCTACTGATAGCCACGGGATGCATATGCCTGATCTTCGTGGGTTTGAGATCACTCTCAAGCTCGCTGATGCAGGACTCTCTGGAAGACGTGTATAATAGTACAGTTGGCGTATGTGCACAATGGCAGTGGCAGACGCATCATAATTGACACTCAATACAGTTTGCGAAGGTGTATGCTATCAACTTTCCTCAGCGGACAGATAAACGTGATGCTCTTACTCTAGCGTCTTCATATACTGGTCTCGACATCGAGTTCCTGCCTGGAGTCTCTTTCGACGATGTTTCGCCCAAGGCTGCACCTGTAGTAAGCTGGATGCTGCTATTCCATACTCTACACTCTCCTGACATGTCCAGGGTTGGAATTTCGAGAAAGAGTCGAAAGGTGCCCTAGGCTGCTGGCGAGCTCATATGAATGTAATGCAAAAGTTAGTGATATAGAGCATTCCATAGCATGCTCAAGCTAAACAACACCAAGGATCGTGGCTGGGCGAGTGGCATCTGCGCTAATCCTAGAGGATGACACTGACTGGGACGTGTCTTTGAAGAGCCAGCTGTACAGCTTTGCTCAAGGATCCCGAGCAATCCTTGGAAACGACGCCGACACTCGTCACTCTCCCTATGGTGAAGGCTGGGATTTTCTATGGCTCGGAAACTGCCGAATGGGAGTGCCTGATACTGAGACACGATTCTATGTCACCGAGAATGATTTGACAGTGCCGCCCACGACAAAGCGCTACACATCATGGTCGAGCAAGCGCAGACCTCGGGAGTCCATGCAGAATAATACACGGCTTGTTTTTCGTCCAAATTACGGCATGTGTGGATATGCCTACGCTGTGACCTATGATGGCGCCCGTAAGCTCTTAAGCTCCTTGTCAGTCACTTCTCGCAATGAGCCCGTGGATCTTGGCTGGCGCGATATGTGTTCCGGCCGCTGGAAGATACCATTCAGCTGTATCGGCGTGTATCCGTCTATTTTTTCTTCCCATCGCTTTGCAGGTCCACAATCTCGAGACTCTGATCTTAATGAAAAGTCCAACGACTGGCATTCCGAGTATACCTGGGATGTTGTATACAGCACGATTCAAAACGTTCCTCGCTGGGTACTTGGAGAGACGAATGTAGTAGCTCAATGGCCAGACCATGTTGCAAGGCCACAGATTGGGCTTGAGGGTATTAGTGTTCCGAAGGGCAAGTTGAGAGTACTTGAGACGATTGCATGGAAAGATGAAGTGTAGTGGTTACATTCTTGGGCGGTATCACCCAGACTCATATTTACTATATCTACGTAAATTCACCCGACAGTCATTCCCATCGTTCACAAGATATATAGACATGCCATCAGACAGCAGAATATCTGAGCTAACCAATACTTGCTTGCCCTTCCTTGCGATAGAACAAGGTTTCGTCCCTCGTAGAACCCATCCTGAACACCTCCACCGAATCGAAGTTGAGCCGCAGGACCAAATTCTCAGTGATCTCAAATGGTGGAAACCCATACCATCGTAGACGTTTACTCCATAATGAGTGTTTCAGCAGCTTCCTCTCGTAAGCCCTAGGTCTATGATCTTTCTCCAAGCGTCTGAGAATATGACCAGGCTGTTGGTCCTTGAGACGAATCAAGGTAGCTCTTGACATAGGCGGCTTCATTACCGTGTGCAGATTTGGCTCAACACAGATACGCCAGTGCGGTGTGGCGGAGCAATTATCTGTGCGTAGTATCTGACTCTCCATTAACCCTTGATGAAGATCAAAAGCATCATGCTTCTTGTTTTGAGCAGAAACGACCAGTTGCAATGCGTCAAAGCTAGTCAAAGTTGGATCTTGAACAAGGTACGACGAGCCATCCTCGCCACTCGTCCACCCCATGCCACCGAGGTCGTCAATCGCCTCTTTCCGTTCCGATGCAATGACGATCTCGATATCAGCCCTGCTATAGCTGGTCGGAACCAACAAGATGTCTCTGCCGGATATGACATACGTCTGTGTCGCATTTTTCTTCTCCCACTGATCATCAAAGATGTCGTCTCCATGCAAGTCTGAGTAGAAGCCATAGGACAGTTGTGATCCAGGCAGATTATCAGTCGATTGAAGATAGCCGTAGCTCCAGTAGCGCTCTTCGCTGGACTCAGGCATTCTTCCAGCAAGGTTTTTCGTGAAATGTGCAGGGGTCTGCAACGCAGGAAACTTCTTCCAAGCCGATCCCAGGTCGGCGTCATCAAGGTTGAACGCAGTAAGTTGTCCACCCATATACACCAATGGTGGCTCATTGTTCGACGTCAGAAGCGACAGCTGTGAGAGGAAGTTAAAAGGGTAGCGCCGAAAATCCCCTGCGAAGGTGTCGAGATCCATCCATGCCCAGAAAGGATAGTCTGGATGCTGTAAGAGGTCCTGGAAAACATGACCACGGAGCGGCCTCCAGTTGAAGTTCTTTGCATCTTCTCTTGTTCCATACTCCTGGGTAACCTCTGCGTACTCAGTCATATTACAGTTCCAACCATACTTCTCGGAGCACAGGAAATCCACATGGCGGCGCTTCCATTCTTTGTCCTGCATACAATATAATTTAACATTGCCGCCCCATGTCACATCAATACCTGCTGCTTCTAGATCAAGACAAGCATCAGTCTCGCTTTGTAGTCGATTGATCAATAACAAGTCCAGTACATCAGCATTGAGTTGCATTGAGTACAAGAAATGACGAAGATAGGTAGGCACTTTGTCTGCATTCCATACACCAATTATGGTCATGCGTCTCTGCCTGCTGGGAAGCTCGCTTATCCTTGGAATCGAGGAAAAAGCACCAGAAAATACAGACGAGGTCTTTTGGCAGGTGGATGGGAATTGAGATTGTGTGTTCCAGGAGTAGCGACCGATAGACAGTGAGACACTTCCGCGTAAATATTCGACCACCAGTACAAGCCATAAAAGTAGGCTTGAAAGCAGGAGCGTCAAGTGTTTCCTACGACGTCTAATGTCAAGAGTGAAAGTACGTCCAGCTTTCCTATACTGTGTTCTATTGGTCTGTGAGGAATTAGTAAGGAACGTATGCGCGTGCTTTCTACGAGTCTTACAGTCCATGTGGGCAGAGTACGGCTATTCGCACCGCCAGCTCTCGGAAACATTGCTAGTTCACTGAGTAGGACGTTGCTGTCAGCCTGTATTCTATGAGGCCTGATGTACAGGGCTACCGAAATAGCATTCGACGTAGCTATCGTGGCATACTCTTTGATTGAGTCGTAGCCTAGCCCGTGCACGAAATCAGCAGCCCCAGGTTCGACCTACAATACACAATCGCTTATCTGCGGTAGAGCGATATCTATCGAGAACTCAGCTTAGTTACACAGTGGTCGAGGGCGAGGATATGATCCCAGATCTTACTCTGCGACACTACCGAGCTGCAAGGCATGGCGAGCGTCTGAACCAGCATTGAATAAGCAGTCTGATCCATTCGCACGACTTTGGACTGCTCGTTCGATGAGTCGAGAAGCTGATCCCGGGCTGATCGATTCGTATACATGAGTACTTCCAGCTCTGTTGAGACCACTAGGCACAAGCGTGGCATCTAGATGGATCTCGCTCAAGTGATCCTACCGATCGTGTCCCGTCATCGGTCTAGAGTGATGTGAAAGAGAGTACGGCTGCTAGGAGCGGGCTGATAAGGATCACAGGGTACATACAGGTACCGTGACGTGGTGGAGCAACCAGACTTGTCCTAAAAGGGAACTCATGCACGCGCTCCATTCGGTAGTCCATCCTCGCACCGTTTGATAGCTTGGTCTGCGCAGCAAAAGTGCTTACAACACAATATGGACACTATGCAAGACCTTTCCAACACTCCAGGCTGGCTTGGCAGCGCAGACAGCTGAATTCTGAGTGCCAAGGAGCTGGTATTCACGATTGTGAAACGATACATGTACTGGTACCTCTGTGTAGAGCAGTGAACCTCCTACAGCCTACTCTGGAGGTTGAGTTCACACCTGTCACCGAGTCCGTACGCTGTATGCTGCTCTTGCAAGTTGTCAACGCCACCGAAACACAAAAGTGTCACGATGCCAACGCGACCAATTTTCAAGTCCAAGGACTCGATGGAGAAATTGCCAGATTATATGCCGTCTAGCAGACACAATCGGCGGAACCAGATTACAAGGAATGGAAGCTGGCGCAAGCGATATAGTATCGTGATCTTTCTTGTGTGTGCTTGGATTCTGTCTCGTTATACATCTCAAGCCATCACTGCCAAACACGCCAATTTGTATGAGGAGCTCCACAAGATGGTGGTAGATGCAACCGCGACCGCGCGATTAGGAGCACGAAGTCCTACAAGCCCAGTAGAGTCTCGATCGACGTCGGCAGAGGTTGTCAAGGTTTCTATGGCGTATGGGAACATATCAGAGACTTATCAAAGAGCACTAGGTGAGTATAAACACCGTTCTAGTATAACCGCGATATTGATGCAACTCAGATAGACATATGCTCCATTCCGACATGCATAATTACGAGACTCTGATTCTCGAGTGCAAGCTGCTCGGCCGTCTGTATACAAAGCCAGCATACATTCTCTACCTTATTCTGAATGAGTTGCAAAAGCCCGAGGAAGATCGAATCAAATGGCTATATTGGTATGTGTTTTCGAATACCGGTTTCTCATGACCGTAGGATTCTCTCCTGACCGCT
>Ga0058702_10000598_pt1 | contig 14620 bp, 16 predicted proteins | sample AgamicOrSfe_FD_83781 | JGI IMG/M metagenome (GOLD analysis project Ga0058702, IMG submission 83781) | Agave microbial communities from Guanajuato, Mexico - Or.Sf.e | ecosystem: Host-associated > Plants > Phyllosphere > Phylloplane/Leaf | place: Guanajuato, Mexico | collected 2012-05-30 | reverse complement strand
CGATAGGATCGACTGGGATCCAAGTATTGGTGATTGGAGATAAGACTTCTGTCCAACTCGTAGGGAAAAGCAGATCCCGGTCATAGCGCTTGTGAGATTTGGCAGATTTGCCAGGCGTCACATCTATTACAGAATCATCGTCTGACTCCGGGGCTTCACTTAATCCACAGGTATCCTCGTCCAGCTTCACTGGATCAGTACTTGTGCCGCCTTTTGTCATTGATTTCTTCTTTGCCAGCTTTTTCTTGGGGCTGACAGGTTCCATGGCTTTCTTCAGCTCTTTCTGCTTTGGCGGAGTCGAGGCTTTAGGGTGTATTGCAGCTTCAAGGGCCTCTTCTTCACCTTCTGACATGTCACTGTCTTCGTCCTGTGCTCCCTTCTCTTTCTTGGGCTTTGCGTCTTCCCCTTTCGACCATCCATACCCAGCTGGTTGCAGACTGACGACTAAGCGAGCCTCCACACCCACAGCTCTCAACAATGCCGTAAATAGTTGCGCGCCAACATCTCTACTGCCATGACATCGCTTGGCCAACTCTCTAAACTCCTTCAGTCCTTCTATTCTCTCGCCGAAAGCCTCCTCATCCCCCGGTGTGTCTTGATACAGCTTCATCTCCTCCTGTAATCGCTTCATATCCTTATATCCCTGTTTCCTGATTGCAGGTGATATGACTGTAAATCGCTTCCGCCAGAACGCACCCAACGTCTTGAGCAGTCGCAATGTCGGATCGCCTCGACTAATGTTCGGCGTTCCCTGTTCAGCATGATCTGCTTTATGTCCCCAATCACGTTGATTACGATGTGTCTTGTTCTTGCCCGGCTTCTCATTCTCCTTGCTCTTGCTTTTCGTCTTCTCCACCCTTACTGCCGCCGCTTTCTCCTCGCCCAACAAGTCACCACAAGCACTCTTCCACCGCTCGACCTCCTTCTTCATCGCCGGTGACAACACCGCCTGCAGGTTCTGCTGTACTTTATCGTCGTTTGCCCAGACATTGCGGACGTGGTTGGAGAAGAGCAGGAATTGGACATGCATACAATGTGTGCTGAGCCTGACCTGTCTTTCAATCTTGGTCGGACCTTTCTTGCCATTCGGTAATGCGCGCTCTGGGCCAGGTGCTGGTAGCGCATTCAAGGTGAGTTCGAGGTCGCCGGAGATTGAGGGTGGTTTCGTGGATACGATCGAGCTGTCGTGAGTTGACATGACGTGCTCCCAGTCCATCTCTTCATCGTCTGTATCTTGATGCTTGCTCGTTGCTTTCGCCTTGCCACGCTTGTCACTGTGCGCGGCATTGTGTAGCTCAACATCTTCAAAGTCATCGCTATCCACATCGTCCGCTTCGTCGTCATCATCATCGTCGCTTATATTCGCAATGAATGCTTTGTTGTCCGCTAGAGAGCGGTCTGAGCCGGTCTTGGCATTATCGACTTCCTCGAGCAGGGATGCTTTCTTTGTAGATGTTCTCTTGGGTGGAGGTTTCGTTTTCGGTTTTGTGACAGCTTTGCGTTTGGGAGGTGGCGCATCTCGAGATGGCGACGCAGATCTAGATCTCTTGCGAGCGACGAAGGGAGGCATGATTGAGGCGACTTGTCATGCCATGCTTGCACGGCCAGACAACTGTGTACAGAGAAAGAGTGAGGCCAAACAATGATCGACAGGGCATAGTACGTCATCATACATTAGTGCAAGTCGTTGTGCTCGTCCTTGTGAGCTTTGCAATCTCTGCAGTGCCATTTATATATTGCCTGAAAGTAGTCTGGACGCACTAAGCTCTTCAGCGCCGTGAGAGTAGTAAGACGTTGCTAAGCCGAGCTTTAGTACGGTTTGTCAGGGGCTGCATTACTTATACTTTCAAGGGACATCTAATATCGAGTTGCAATAAGGAAAGCAGGATCCCACTGTCCATACCTATCTCATCACGTTCGTCTCATAATCATGTCCTCTCAAGCACTAGCCTCGCTAGCTTCTGCATCATTAGGGTAGTACCACGCACAAACCGCCACGATCACATACGCACAAACGCAGAGACTGCCCTCCAGGTGATTACTCTATTCGATATGTTAGCATGAGCCACCTATCAAGTGCTCCACCGACACAACGATGTGCTTACCTTTCCGTCCCGCAGGAAATTGCCCACGACCAAGATGGCAAGAATCAGCACAATAGCCTCGAAGCCCCTGAAGTCGAGGTCCATTCCAATAGCATGATTGCCTGATCCATTTGCATGAGTGGACAGACCCCAGCCAACGATCACGGCGATGGAGGAGTTTAAGAGGGCTGTCTGCACCGACGCGCCGAGGATGTGGGACAGAGCCATGTTGGCGCTATTGTCCCATGCTTCGTCGATGGCTGTGAGGTGTTCTGCGACTTTCTCGACGAGGGGGACGAGTATGAGACCTGGAGAATGATTAGTATCAGAGACGTGAGGGGTGCCACTGACTGGACGACGAACCCATGAACATATCCGAGATGCCATTCTCAGTCACAATATACTCAATCTCCAGCACCAAAAACGTAGCAATCAGGGAGACACACGTCAAACTAATCACAAGTGCCAAAATCGACTCTGTAAGCGTGAGTTTCTTCTTGGCGAGATCGCGATGGCGGTCCAGATCGTTCTCTTCATCCTGCTCGAGCACTTCCGTGATGAGGTTGTGGTGCGTGGACATCTGGAAGAAGACGTAGACGGAGTAGGCGATGAGGAGCACGATTGCGGTGGCGCGGCTGATGGAGGTTATGCTGGCTGTTAGGGCGGGATTGATCTCGGTGCTTTCGGTACCACCGGAGGAGGCGGTGGTTGAGGGGACGAAGGTGGAGAAGGCTGCTGGTGTGACTAGGGCCACTGCCTCGCGATTAGTTGCCTGACAATTTGGTACCTCGTCGAAAGTATTGCAGGAGAAGACTTACTTCCAGCGACAAGCATGAGGCCACTTCCCACTTCACTGATTGACTCGTGAAACTGCTGTTCCTGATGCCTGATACCTCCAGCCTAGATGTCCATCAGCAAATCTCTTCACCTCCAAATCACGCCCGTTTGATCAACTCACAATGAAGCACAATCCCAAACACAACAGCAAGTTCGCCAATATACTCCCCAGAATCGCCGCCCGCACAACCGGAATGTTCTGATCTCCCTTCACAACCAGCACAATGAATAGGATGATCTCCACAAGTGAGCCCAGCGTCGTTTCAATGATCACACCAAGGACCTTCGGCAGCTTACGAGCGAGCTCCTGTCCAGCGAAGCCAATGGTGTTCGCAGCTGGAACCATGGCGATGTAGTTTAGTGTGAAGATCAGGACGTGGTGGTCGGGGAGTGCGAAGTGCTGTGGTGGTTAGTATGTATGTTTGACTTCCAAGGGTAATGTTGTGCAACCAGCCGGCCAGACCTACCACAGCGATAGCGCATGGCACTAGCGGCCACAGAACATTGACAAAGGAGGAAACCTTATTACTGCTCATCCAGCAGACATGTAAGAAGTGGAAAGGATGGAAGCCTCGTCGTCCGCTCTCACCATCCTCGTGTATCCTGCGCGAGAACCTGGCAGGGCGCCGTGCGTTGTGGTTTCCTGGCAAGGTCTTCGGGTCGTGGTGTTTCGTTGTAGAGGTCGTTTGTGAAAGCGAAACCTCGCGGAGAGGGATCGAATCGGTGTTGTAGTCTCCGTTGCGCTGAGCTTGTGGTGCCCAGCGATTTTGGAGACCTGCTGGGTGTGACATCTTGAGGACGAACAGCTTAGTCTCCCATGGAGTAGCTGTCAAAGCTGAAGATGTCTCTGTAGGTCTTTTGCCGTCACGCGCGCCAGTATCAAGATAGGCTGAATATAAGGAACAATGGAACGATTGGAAGGCTGCCACACGAAGAGCGATGTGGCTTTAGGTCAATGATACAGGTGAGGTGCAGGTCGTAGTGAAAGCAAGCCCGTAAGGTATTTTCAATCGTCAGGAGGAGGAAAGGTGGTTAGGTCAGCACAATGCACAAGCGACTGCTGATGAGATTGGAACGCCGCCAAGATAGCCAAGCAACACAAGCTCAAGGCCATAGCAGGCACGAGGGTAGAGGCAGAGGTAAAGCTGTCAGATTACATGGCGGTTTCAGCCCGTCTTGGCGACAACATCGTGGACGCGTCTAGGTGCTTGGCGGCATGCAACCTCTTTGTCGTGCAGGTGAGGCGATGTCACTCATAATAGAGGACGGTATATCGACAGAGCATTGAAGAGTATATAAAAAATCAGGTGTAGAATGAGGAAAGGAGGCGGCGCTGGAGTCTAGGGATGTGTAAGGTATGGTAGGAAGAAGTGAGGTACAGTAGAAAGAGGGAAGACCTGGACCCGGACGCTAGAGTGTGCCCGTTCGCTGGGACAGCACAGCACCACGCAACAGAAGAGAGCAATGAGGCTTGAAACGCAGCTGCAGGCGAAAGTGTAATGCAGAAGAAGTGCTTGGTATAAACTTTATATCGAACCTGTACAAACAGAAAGAAAAAAAGCTATCTCGTTTTCCATCAGCCAACTGTGCTAAAATCCTTGCATGACGCTTTCCTGCTACCACCCATCCATGCAAATCGTCCATGCAAATGATTACCCACATTGCGCTACTCGGGTCTCTACTGTACGAGGATGAAAAGAAGTAATCGTCTTTCAGACAAAGAAGAAGAAGTTTGAAGTCGAAATCGAAGTCGAAGTTGAAGCAAATTGGGGTATTTCCGCCGTCCGTCATAAATCTGTTGACCATTATCACCGCCATCCCAGACTGTTGTCAGTCGCTACGGGAGCTGAAATACCAGCCTCCCGCACACTACGCATGTTGCTGCTATGGCCACTCCCACGGGAGAACCATGTTTCGTGCCGCGGATCCGGCTCGCTCATGTATGGCTGTTGCTGGATACTGCCTGGGCCACCGAACCAGTGCGCTGATGCAGCAGCAGCGCCCTCTTGCACGGATGACGCTCTGCGGTGCGAGCGCTTGTTACGTCTGTATCGGTGGGCAATGAAGAACATGGCTGCACCGTATGCTGCAGCTCCAGCGACAACACCGACGCCGACTGCCGCGCTGGCAGTCTTGACGCCGGACTGTAGCACGACGCTGTCACTAATTGGTGCAGCGTTTGCTGTAGCACCAGGCCCCATTCCACTTGCTGTTGCTGTTGGAGACCCAGGATTGGCTCCATCCAGGCCATCAGTAGCAAGGAGAGGCACCATTGGGTCAATCAGACTCATCAACGTCTTAACACTGTCATTGGGGTTGTTGTACAGTGGTGATGAGGCAGCGTTCAGTGCTTGAGTAAGTGCATCAAGCTGTTCACTAGGAATGAAGGCCATGGCAAGGGTGGTAATGTATCCCAAAGTTGCGGAAGTGTCCAATGGTTGCAAAGAGTGCATCGTGATGGTGCTCAAGTCAATGCCAAGACCATACGCGATACCTTGTGGCAGATATGTGAAGATTTGCTCCGATGCATCTGCATTATTGGCAACAAAGTCGTAGTTCAAGCCATAGTCAAAGCCAATGTGGATCAAAGTCGTGTTACCTGGCTTAGGGGAAAGGCCACCAGGAGGCTGAATCACCTGTGGCATTGAAGATGGAATGCCGGAACTGACTGCAGTCATCGTCGAGGTAGGTGCGAATGTGAAAGCTGGTGGGCTCGAGGTTTGAATTAAGATGGAAGTTGGCACAACGACGGTGGTTGCGGAATCTGTACCAGTCGGTATGATTGAGACAGGTGCCGTCGAAGTAGATGACGGCGTTGTCGGCAATGGCGTCGAAAGAAGAGAGCTTGCTGCTGCTGCACTGGTTGTGGTAGCAGCAGGGACTGTCGTTGATGCGGAGTCTGTGCTCAAAGGAATGACCGGAATGACTACTGATGAATTGCTTGACGAAGGTTGTGACGAAGCGACTAAAGTAGACTCAGGCGGGGTAGCACTGGCAGAGATTGTGCTCGCAGCTGCTGTAGTCGATGCTGGCTCGCTCACAGCAGTGCTTTCACTAGCAGTGGACTGAGCAATAGACGAGACGTCGGTCTCACTCGGCGATTGTGAAGACGCGACGGTGATCGTAGATGAGGCATCACTGCTAACTGACGACTGCGAAGGCAAGACCAGGCTGATAGATGATGCCGACAATTGAGCACTGAGAGTGACAGAGACTGTCGCCGACGAAGTGGCACTTCCTGCAGTCGGAGAAGTCTCGCTAGCAGCAGTGCTGTCTGTGCCTGTAGTCGTAGGGATCTCAGCAGTAGTGGCGGATGTCTCAGTACCGGAGGCCGACGAAGATACAGGCACAGGCGTCGTGATCACGGAGGCAGGCGCCGTCGTGGAGGTTGGCTCTGTCGATGCCGCTGTAGAGTCTGTGGCCGAGGAAGCAGGAGCGGCAGTGGTACCACTGACAATCGAAGACACTGTTGAGTCTGTAGGAGCGACGGTCGAGGCAGCCTCAGTAGAAGAAGTGACTGGGGCAGATGAGCCAACAACGATTGTACCAGTCGATGAGGCTGTAGACGCTGGTGTTGAGACTACCGAAGGCGTTGCAGAGGCCAGGATGGAAGTGATGGATGGTAGAATGCCAGTATCAGTCACGTCACCGGTTGCACTGGAGATGATGCTCGACTCAACAGACGAGATTGAGGAGATGACTCCAGTAGCTGACACTGCCGAAAGCGTCGGAAGAATGCTGGACTCCACCGACAGGATAGATGACAGTATCGATGGCACAGCAGATGGCTCAGCAGTGGACAGTATTGAAGTGCCAACTGAAGCGAGGCTCGACTCGACAGACGAGATTGAGGACAAAACTGATGAAAGCAAGACTGAAGTCGGCTCGATTGTCGGTAAGGCGGTAATTTCCGAAAGGACTGTGGTCGGCAAAAGAACAGCAGTAGTAGTCGTGGATGGAAGGTCTGCCGTTGTGAGTGTCAGATCCAAAACGCTTGAGCTTGTAAGAGAAGATAACTCGGACAAGATTGACGATACTGGAATTGAGACAATGATTGAGCTAGGAAGATCGGTGATCTTTGGAATGCTAGCTGTGCCGGTCGCGGTGACATCAGATGCTGTCGAGGCCGCCAAATCTGTTGTCACATCTGAGACTACTGAGCTGACAATGCTGGACGCCTCAGAGAGCACAGAAGTCAAGATCGATGTCGGCTCGATCGTGATGGCAATGACGCTTGAACTTGGCGAGTCCGAGATCACCGAGAGAATGGACGAGATCGATAGCGGTACGACAGTCGCAGTCGTGGATATAGCGCTTTCGGAGAACGTGTCTGATGGGATTGACACCGGCGCCGATGTGGGTACAGGCAAGATCGAGGTGAGAATGCTTGTCAGGTCAAAGCTCGACGTAAGTGTCGGTAATTCCAAGACAGATGTCGCTGGTGTGCTCGAGGGCGCAACGGTAATACTTGCAATGCCAGTTGAAGTGCTTTCGGTAACCACGGGAACCCCAGAAGATGTGGCGATTGTGATCGCGATAATGCTCGACGTAGGCACTGTTACGACGATCGATGATGCTGGAGTAACCTCAATGTCAGAAGACGTCAATGTGACGGGTGCAATGCTGGACAAGACACTAGCCAACGAAGAAGCTGCGGATGCTGCTGAGCCAGACATGACTGCAGTTGCTGCGCTGCTCAAGACTGATTGCAGGCTTGAAAGAACAGAGACGACCGAGGCTGCGCTGCTTTCGGGTAGCACAGATGTAAGGCTAGTCAAAGGATCGACTATGATTGCAGATGAAGTTGTGACAGGTAGAACCGAAGTGATTGGCAGAATCGAGGTCGGTGGTAGAATGGAGATGGAGTCGGTGTCAGTGACAGAAACAGCTGATGAAGTCGCAAGTGGTGAAGTCGAAGCAGTTTCTAAGGATAGATCGCTTGTGGTCTCTGGCAATGTTGAGCTGATCACAGGCACATCTGTTTCCGTCGCTGAGGCTGTCGTAGGCACGTCTGATGTCACCAGTGGAGTTGACGTTGCAAAGGTGTCATCACTGCTGGAAGTAGTAGTGGCGACGACTGAGCTCGAAATTTGCGACTGGAGAGATGAGACAGCACTGGCGAAGGACGAAAGTTGTGAAGCAGCAGAGCTCGCACTTGCTGAGTCTGCGGTGGTTGTTGCGGCAGGCGAGTCAGTCGTGTTGGTAACGACAGCGCTTGAGATGATCGAGGAAAGCTGAGCCTGTACTGAGGAAGATGCGACATCTGTTGTGGTGGTAGCGTCTGTCGTGGTTGGAATGGTTGAAGATGTCAACAGTGGCAGAACACTCGACGACGCAAACTCTGTGGCAGTTGATGCGTCTGTCGTTGTGTTGTAGATGCTTGACACTGCGCTCGAGGCTGCTGAGGCGATCGACGAGAAAGCAGAGGTTGCATTGTACGTGCTGGTGGCAGATTGAGCAGATTGGGCAGATGAAATCTCGGACGATACTGAAGACAGCACAGAGCTGACAGCTGAAGACTGCGAAGCAGATGCATCAGTGGAGGTTGCGTCAGCGTTAACGACCGTGACATTGGCAATCGAGCTAGTGGTCGGAGCAGGTGGTGGCGTGCTTGTTGCAAAGTCGGACGAAATGCTCGATGCTGGTGGTGGCGTGCTTGTTGCATAGTCAGACGAAGTGCTCGATGCTGGTGGTGGCGTGCTTGTTGCATAGTCAGACGAAGTGCTCGGTGCTGATGGTGGTGTGCTTGTTGCAAAGTCAGACGAAGTGCTCGATGCTGGTGGTGGCGTGCTTGTTGCAAAGTCAGACGAAGTGCTCGATGCTGGTGGAGGCGTGCTTGTTGCAAAGTCAGACGAAGTGCTCGATGCTGGTGGAGGCGTGCTTGTTGCAAAGTCAGGCGAAGTGCTCGATTCCGCAATCAGAACCTGAGTAGTTACAGGTGCGGCCGACGAGCTCGAGACATCTGTCGAGTTCGCGGCAGCACTGCTCGAAGTGATGTCGCCATCGCTGCTAGGTGTCGGCGTAACGCTCGATTGCGAAGTGCTAGAGTCAGCGTCGGTGGAGTTAGCACTGCTCGTGAAAGCCAGAGGTACTGCAACGATGGTTGTCGACGTGGGAGTCGCCGTGTCGCTGCTGGGAACCGTCGAAGTTGCATTCGTGCTTGCCACAGGAACGGAGCTTGATGTTGTCAATGTAGTGCTCGATGGCGTGCTGGACAGTGTGCTGGACGAGAACAGAAAGTCAAAGAACGAAGGTGATGTCGAGGTCGAGCCGCTTGAGGAAGATGTGCTGACGGTTGATGCTGATGCGGTACTGAAACTCGTTGTCGCCACTACTGTTGTTGTCCCATTTGCAGAAGCTGCTTCTGTCTCAAAGATCGTCTCATCTACAGTCTCAGTCGCGGTAGCTGTTTCCACAGCAGCTGCTGGCGGCGGAGGTGGCGGAGATATCGAAGAAGAATCTGATTCTGTGGACCTTGACTCCAGCAAGCTCGAAGTATGTGCAGAGTTCTTAGACGTTGTGCTATTCTGAAACTGGTGGGTGACATCACGAGCGAAATGACGTCCAGCGTCACGGACAGGTGGGCCTGTGAGAGCTAACACCTCTGGTGTCAGGATGGACGCCAAGGCCAGCGTGGCCGTCCATGCGGGAGTAGTATTTCTCATTTTGTGATGTAAGGACTGTAAGTATAAGCGAGTGTGGTTGCTAGTAGAAGTGATGAGCGAGTGTGCTATATTGGTGTTAGCTTCTGAAAGCTCGAGCAATGCAGCACAATCAGTATTGTGAAGCTTCGGAAATCGTACTGAGCCGGCAGTCGCGAGTTACGTGCTGTGGACGTTCCTTCCTCTGCAGCTATTGAATGAAAGGTCGAAAACGGGTTGTTCGAAGGAGATCAGAAGTCGTTTGATCTCTTCGTCCAATATTAAGCACTAGAGATACGGCTGAGAGCAGTTGTCGAATAGTCTGCAAAGTCTACTCGAGAATCGTTGTCCAAGGGGTTGTTATTTCGTGCCAAGTCCTGTTCCTCCTCTTGTTGTGACGGAAGTGATTTGGTGAAGTCTTAGCAGATCGCGTCTATAGTCTGACGTGAGGTGATCCGAGAAGTGTCGCGCGTGTGGCGATTGAGAGGAGACGAGACGAAACCGCGAAAAATCGTGAACCTAATTACAAGATCAACTGGCGCCTTCCAGGAGTGATCTGACGAAGCGAAGGGTGTCGGACGGTCCAGGTGGTGAAAGAGTGACAGGTTTTCTACAACGGACAGTCGACAAAGTCCCAGTATGAAGACACTACACCTCTTGTCGTCGTCGTTGTCGTCGTCGTCGCTTGTCGTTGCAGGCGGATGACAACTCAGATCAGACGGAAGGACTTCAGCAGAAGAAGAGGAATAGAGTGGGGACACTAAATTGGGACACGAGTCGTGCTAGCATAGCATACAGGGATGTCTCTTATTGGCCTAAACATCGAGACTTCAACGCGCTCTTGCCCGTCCCGTAAACCATTTTCATCCACCTTGCTGCACTATCGTGCCGCATAACTTGCGTCCCTTGTGTGTACAAAACCTGAAACATACGTGCTGCATATGCATGCGAGGCATGCTTGCCTCATACACCCTCGCACATTCCACTTGCAACACCTCACATTCGAAGCTGGGGGCGGGAAAGGCATGACAACAGTGAAAGAACGGTGTATGTGCATTAGGGTAAGCCACATTTTACTGTGGGAAATGATGTGGCACCGCTCAACCCATGGCTCGGTTGCTCTTCTTTCGCCGAAAACAACTTTCTTTGGCCCCCTGCGTCACATCAACATCCATCATTACACAAACGGCCATACTGGCTTTCTTCGTGATTGTACCTTTAGCTTTGACAGTATGTCCGTGAATTCGTGATCGTGATTCGGTTGCAGGGTATACTGGGCACGAGGGAGAGACCATGTCGCACCCTTACCATTCCTTGTTCCTTACATCCTTACGCCTGAGCCTGGCCTGTGCTGGATCCTTGCTCATCACGAGAATCTGACAGGGGCAAGACCGGCAAGATGCAAGATGCCTGCTGTTCTGGCAAAGATCTCCAATAAACACAACATGCGGGCGGTGGGCACGAACCATGGAGGCCACGCACCGGCCAAGAAGACTTTTCGATCGCTTATTTTCGGCCCTGACTAGTATTCCTTGCATCGTGGCCTGCTCGTCTTGTCACTAGAGCAGACAGTGATGCCTGTTTCATACATCTAGCGTCGTATTTGCGCTTGTCTGTTTTTGGTCTTTATCGATTTGGCGTGTCTCCCAAGCTCAAAGCATCGGCCACTCTCTGCTACTCCTCTTCCTCCAATCCGAAGACTATCGAAGGAGATTTAAGAAGAGTCAAGACGCGGGGCTAATGTCCGACATAGCGCCACCAAGCATGAAACATACCAAAACGCGCCGCATTGCTAGTTGCCCCGCGACTGCGCACAATCCACCGACGCCACCTGGGTGCCTCGTAAAACAGTAGAATCGGAGGTTTCGGAGGTTTATGACGCCTCTGCCTCACGAGTTCAATCGATCATGCGCGAGCTTCTACGTGGCGCGGCGACTTCTTGAGCCTCTGGAGATTACCCGTAAGGATCCCGTTCACATTAATGTCTGATCGCTGTGAGTGATGTCAAGTTCGTGAATTTCACAAGAAGGAGCACGTCCGGCAGAGACTCAGAGGCTTCCTGTGTTCTAGACGCGGTGGCAATATCAGTACACCATAGCCACGGATCATGAATATAGACAGGGATATGATATTGAAGTCGTATGGCTACGAATGGTGGCAAAAATCCGTGGGAATGCATCTATTTGGTATGCATCCGCTTGTCTGAGCTACGAGGGCAGCTGGCATTATAGCGCTTCCAGTCTTCAGCAGTAAGATGCTTAGGACGATGTGTTACAACGATTGTAATGTGGCAGTGGTGTCCAAAAGACCAACGTGTTTGTCGCAATTCGCAAATGTGATATCGCTGCACCGCACCACGCTACCCTGCCTTGTCAGGTCTTTGTGGCAGGTTGTACTTCAATCATGGACGATGCAACGTTGGACGCGAGACTTGATACATCAGTGTGCCAGACAATGCGTGACCTTCGTAAGCCTGATCCCGAGTCTCTCAAAATGTGGCGATCAAACATGCTAAATTCAGGAAGAACAACAGAATAGAACGACCAAGGCCAGCTTTAGCTTCGAGCTTGAGAAAAACAGCTTCACTCAACAAAGGTTTCACAACCCGTGACAAGGTCCAAGAAGCAGCTGTCGATGGCTTTGTAGCTGTTATATCGTTCCATCACAAGTTGGCAGGCCACAGTAAGCCGATCCGTTGAGGACGCTCTTGCCCCGTCTAAGTGCCAGCGTTGCCTGCCTGCCTCACTTCGCACTTCCTTCCATCACCTTCTCCAACTTCATGCCGAATCTCGCAATCGTTATTCGCTCTCATGTTCAGGACAACATCTCTTGCTTGGAATACTGTGTGGCAAAATGAATATATGTGACTACGTGCGGGCTCGTGGCTTCTCTGCCGCGTTTTTGCTGCAAGACAAAGCCTTGCTGTGGTGATGCCACTATTTACCAACCACTTTAGGCTTAGTGAAGCACAGAAAGAAGAGCCATGCCTTGAAACGATTCGACGATCATTATCAAAACCATACCTTCTTAACCGTCCTCATGGCTCGAATAAAGCTCTTGCTTGAAGGTAGTAAGGCATAATACTAACACCTCTCTAATATGTAGCTGCCCCCAGCATCTACATAGCTTGGTTTTTCCAATTCTACCTTAAGCGGCGCTACACAGCCTGGTAGGGTAAGTACCCCTGATTGATCTTCGTAGGTATGTATTCCATGTCCTCGCTATCTAAACTCCTTTCACCGAGCAAAAGCTCACATATCCCCATAGGTCTCTCCGTCAGCGTTGCCTTACATCGCCCACATTACCTACTACCTTGCATTGAGACACTGATCGAGAGACGTAGTAATGATCTTGTATTGTGCAGCATCGACATCATGAACTCAGCCTAAAATTGTGCGGTATTAATGCTATTAACAGATCTGACATCAGCAGCTCTTCGCTACACCACTATCTCCATCACCGAGACCTTCACCACCGCATCCATCGTCCCGCTCACGATACATCGACAATCCCGCCTCTTCCACCTCCTCCCCAGTTATAACCACTTGCATGGTCACACTGCCCCCGACAAGCTTCACATACACCGGCCCCATTCTCTTGCCCTCTGACTCCCTCTGGCCTCCACCCTGTCCGCTTTTGCGATCACTGCGATCGCACAATCGCCCAAACCGGTGGTATTGCAGGAGGCCTTGTCGCCAGGGTTTGTGCCGGTGGCAGATTCTCATTCACTGAACGTGTTGCATGCGTGTCTGCTTGGTGCTGCAGACCCTTCGATTGACTTGCAGAACTTCATTTCTGTACCACACGTCGCCGAGTCCGTCGACGATCCCAGCGCTCAAAAATCCAGCAGCTGAGGCAGGAGATGGTGAGGAAGGCGGCTGTGACAGTCAGTGCGATGATGGCTGCGGTGGCGTTGGAATGGGACCGGCGATGGAGAAAGTGATGGCGATTCATAAGATTCTGCGGTACTATAGACGAGAAGAGCCAACACATCTCACGGAGTAGTAGCAGAGGAATGGACTGGTGATGACGAGTGCCTCCTCATTCATTCGAGGCGCAACCATTGATCGCGTGATACTGATAGGCAGGATAGGCCTTTGTGCGACGTCTGGAAAGTGACAATAAATACAGCGTCGAACTTCACGTCGGCTGATGTCGTGGATGCCAGCGATGTGATCACATGGCTGTACAAAGCGCCAGTATAAGTTGGGGGTCGAATCGGGGGAAGGAATTGGTGGTGGCAGGGTGAGGCGGTGTTGCTTGGCATGTCGTTCCTTCAAGATTTCTCCATGTTGTTGCTCGACGTCACAACTTTACCTTCACCATCATCACCACCTTGTGCCTTCGCTGCGCTTACCTCGATACAGTCATTTCTACAAATGCTGAATAAATACTGCAATCGACAACGAGCTTCGCGATGTCGTTGTGAAAGGTGTTGCGACTCGGATACGAAGAGCAATATTGCAACATGCGAGCTCGTGCTTGGTGACTTTCGAAGTTTTTGGACAATGAGTCTACATCATGTCTGAATGACCTCTTCTCAAGGCAGACTTCTGACGAGTGTATTTTCGTCTGCTGCTGCTTCCCCTCCATCGTCATTGCTTGATATTGTGCCTAATTTCCATACTGAGGGTGACCTGTGTATCTATACCGCCCTAATGGCGTTCCTTCGAAGGCACCTCTGGTGTAACTCTCTCTTGGTTATTGTCCTCCACGCTTCCCTCATCCACGCCGCCGTGACCAAAACATACTCTCCCCTCTCACCAGCAGCATACACCGCACTCCACAACCCCGCCCGTGGGCTCCTCTATCAACAAGACATCTATCTCTCCGATCCCCGTACCTACCTCACAGCAGGCAGCCTTCAATCAACCCTATCTTCCGAGGCGAATGCCGGCATCACCCTCATCCAACCCATGATATACCTGGACACTTCCATCTCCGGCACGCCCTTGACCCCCTCCGACCTCGTCTGCATAACCAGCAACCTCAATGCCATCCGCACGTCCAACTCAAAGGCCGTCCTACGCTTCGCCTACGCCTCCTCATCCACTGCCT
>Ga0058702_10000597_pt1 | contig 14632 bp, 18 predicted proteins | sample AgamicOrSfe_FD_83781 | JGI IMG/M metagenome (GOLD analysis project Ga0058702, IMG submission 83781) | Agave microbial communities from Guanajuato, Mexico - Or.Sf.e | ecosystem: Host-associated > Plants > Phyllosphere > Phylloplane/Leaf | place: Guanajuato, Mexico | collected 2012-05-30 | reverse complement strand
CTCTCTCCTCCTCCTTCATTAACGACCCCCGCACCGCCGCAGAAGCAGAAGCCGAGATCACCGCCCTCGAAACCCGCGACCCCACCGCCGCCCCCTTCATCAAGCCCATATGTGACATCTTCCTCGAACTCTTCCAGCTCAACCAATCCAACAACTGGCTGCGCGGTCGCGCCCTTGTCGTCGTGCTGCAGCAACTCCTCGGCGGCACCATCGAGCGCAAAGTCCGAGAGTCGTTTCGATCCTCCACAACGGAAGAGGTGATCGCAAGGGATCTGGATATGCTGATGGAGCTGTTGTGGCCGGGCGGCACGTTTCGCACGTCTCCGCCGGCGAGAACTAGTGAGCAGAAGGCGAGAAGTCGACGTGAGGCGGGGCTCGTGCTTGCAACGCTGTTGCCGGATGTGGCGGGAGGTGTGGTGGGGAGGGGAAACGCAGTGCAGGCCGGAAGGAAGATCTTTGCGACGCTGAATAATGAGAGGTTGAATCAGCATTTGATGTATACTATCCTGGATGAGGTTGTCGAGCAGGTGTTTGGGGTGAGGGTATGAGGAGAATGTGGAAGCGAAAGGGTTTCTTCTATATGTTATTCTAATGGCGACGGCGGAGAATACGGGTTCATCGTATCGTTTTTGTACACTACATGCTGGCGTTGCGGTTCACAGGAGGCTATTTCTGGTTCGATGGTACAATCACAGGACATAAGTCCAGGCAAAGAATTTCGAGGAAGTACCGTAGGCGTGCTGCTCGGTCGGACTTATGTCGTAGCACATAATGAGCAAATAGGATCACTTTCACAACAAGAAGTTTACCATTCGTCTTCACCCCCCAATGTCATTCCTGTAGGGTGTCGCGCCAGTCTGCTGCTGTCCCGTTTCCTACCTCTGGGAGGACGGTGGTCAGGTGGGATCGGGACGTGGAAGGTACTTGAGCAATGTGGTGATCAGCAAGGTGAATGGCATCAGCAAGCCAAACCTTCCTATGTCCTGACATCATTCCTCCAATCCTCCTCATATCCGCCACCTTCTCCCTCAAACACCCCTTCGCAGCCTCCACATCCCCTCTCCGATATACGCCCTCCCATGCTCCTCCCTTCCCCATTCCCTGAACCCATCCCTCAACGGCTCCATCTGCTGCACCCTGAGACAAACCAACAAATGCCTCGCCATGACCTCCAGATCGAGCGGGTGCTTGAAGTAATTCGGATCGATAATCGGTTTCGCACTTGGATCGCGCGAGGATTTGGCTGAACCCGGTGCTGAATGGGAGGGTTCGGATACAGCCGATGCTGTAGAGAGATCCGGGTTGGAAGATTGGGGCAGTGGTGGGAGTGGCTTTGTTGGAGTGAGTGACGCCTTGGGCTTGGATAGGAAGAGGAAGGGGATGAGGAAGAGGGCGCCGCTGCGGTCGTGGCTGGAGGTCAGGAGGGAGTGGACGGCTGCTGAGTGGGGGGTGAGAATGGCGCGCTGGGGGGATTATGAGGCGAGCAGATTAGTCTGCAGTGACGAGTGGGTGATGGAGGGGTACGGGGTGTCTTGGATAGACAGGGAAGCGTGGAAGCCGATGCTGTCGATGGTGAAGGGCCCGGATTTAGTTGTGGTGTAGGCTTCTTGAGCGGCTGCCATGGCGGCTGGCTCTCGACGCATGAGCGAGTCTGCGGTTGAGATGCCATCGGTTACTTCGAAGCTGAGGCCCGTCATCAGTGGGTCTTGAGGTGGGCGCCTACGTTGGGGTTGTCGAGGATACAGGAGATGTCGTGCCTGGAGAGGAGGGAGGCGGATCCGACGCCCGAGAGTTCGAGGAGTCGAGGGGAGTGGTAGACGTTGGAGGCTAGGATGACTTGGTTGCAGGCGTGGAATGCTTGTGGCTGGCTACCTGGGGATAATGCGCCAGTAGCGTTGACGCCTTGTTCTGATAATGTCACGCTGGACTCGTCGAACAGATACGCTGTGCATTCTGCGCCATAGGCCCATAGATAATCTTCAGATCCGGGCGGCTCAGAGCTGGAGCTGCGCAAGCATTCGCCGAAAACTACGCGTCCCCGTTCCGAGGAAAGACGATTTCCATAATGGAGTATGCCCCCATAGATGTGCCCGTGAACGCGTCCGCCGAAATTTCTCAGTCCAAGACTTCGAAATGTCTCGTGCCACTCTGGTTCCACGCCTTTGGCATAAGTTTGTCCAGTGCACCCGTGAATGAGACTTGAATGGGTCCCGATTCGCCAGCAACACCTTTTCCGATCCAGCTAATCCCAAGGTGTGCTTTGAGCTCATCGTCAGGGACGTTCAAAGTGTAAAATTTGCGGTAGTAGGGTTCGACTGCACGCCAGTCCCAGCCGGCGTTGCCTAGCTTGGCCTAGGCATCTATGCTGAAGCTGGCACCACGAGTGTTTGTCCGATGGTGCCACTCGAATCGCCTAGAAGTTTCCTTTGTGGTAGGGGAATGACTCTACCTCCGAGGCCAGGCTGGCAGGCTGTAGTAGGTAATTGCTAATGGGAGCACAGCCGAAGTATCGGAATCGAGAGATGCTCAACCTGGCTGTTCGGGGTTTATGAAAATGCTAAACCAGAATAAATATACCTGTGGCGTGGAAGCGAATTTTTCCAGTTCAGGTTCTCAGCCATCAGACTCGTCCAAAACGCTGGAATTACATGTATTGACTCGAGGATCTTCCAAAACACGAAGGGCCGGCTTCGAGAACAGTCACAGTCACACTGAAATCATCTGTCAACCTGTTGACAACGACTAGATCAGAAGTTCCGCCGCCAATAATGGTGGATTCGACAATCTCAGTAGAGTTTGTCATGATGAGAGAAGGGACCGAACCCAGGGCTTGAGCTGTGTGAATTCGTGAGGAGTGAGTTGAAGAGATACGCTAGTGGCAGGACAGTATTTCATTGACGTGTTGAGAGCAGACCGAAGATAGGATGAGGTCTGTTTTGAGCACACAAATTTATGAAAGTGATAGAAACGAGTTTGGACTTATAGTCCTCGCCATCATAAGCCTCACCATACCAGTCTTCCTATCCGGACGTGCCACGTCCACAGCGCACGACCTGCCTGGGGAGGTCACAGGAATATAGAACACCGCTCCTTCAATAATGTTTCAGTTCGGTAGCCGCCCACGCGGCGGGAAGGAGGAGGTGCGTGTTGATACTGTACTCAAAGCTCGTTGCAACATAGCATGAGGGTGTAGCAGTATGATTAGGTTCACGAGGAATGGACATAGCCTGGAAAGGTTGCACGATTCTGCGGGGATTGATGTTGCAGTAGTATAGCTCGATGATATAGCTCTAGCTCCATAGTATAGCTCGATGATAAATAGTATAGCTCAATAGTATAGCTCAATAGTATAGCTCAATAGTATAGCTCAATAGTATAGCTCAATAGTATAGCTCAATAGTATAGCTCAATAGTATAGCTCACTCCGCCTCATCCCCTCCGTCTCTCATTCGCATCACATAAAAGTACATTAATCGCACACTCGTACACATAGATCGTCCCATGAGCAAATCCAGCTCTTGCTCCCTGACGTTTCGTCTTCATCTTCCCTCAAGCTCGTACAGATGGTACATCAACCTTCCAGATAGGTCGCAATAGCCTCAATGTAGTAATACAGATCTCACACCACTGGGTGCACCATGCCGGAAGCTCTTTAGACCGGTCCGCAGGCAGACGGCCTGACGAACGCAATGCGGGACGTGAGGTGTACTCACGCATGCTTGCGAACCTCTGTCCCGGAAGCATGAGCCAAGGCAGAGCAGCCAAGCAAGTCCAAGCAAGTCCAAGCGGATCGAAGCGAAGTTGAGCCCGCAGGATCAGCATGGGATATCGTCTTGTGCCGCAGGGTACGACCCGAACCTGCAATTCGGCAAGCTGCACTATTCCGAAGCATTCCAGTCCAGCTCGACATGCTCAGCAGAGCTGCAGCGTAGTGGTTGTAAGAAGAAGGGAAGAAGCAATGGAGTCAACATCCATTGCAAAGTAGAATCAAACAAGTCTTCGAATGCGAACGCAAAAGCAGTCTTTGCAAGTAGCAAAGTCATCTCCACACTCTCATCACCTCCACACCTCACCAGCCTCCTGCCCTGTCGCGCTGGCAGCAGCTGCCCAGGGATCGTCATATCTCGTCGCCAACGCACTCTCATCATATGGTGGTGTTGGGAAGGGATGGTTGCCATTCTGCACAGGTCGCTGACGGATGTCGATTGGCTTCGACCAGTCATTGAAGCCGTTGCTATTGGAATCATGGCGTGTCGATGTCGATGGCGATGGCGTCGGGTACGGTCCCTTGGCCGCCAGGCCCATTGTGCTTGCCGACCCACGTAGGTTCGGGCGACTTGTCCGCCGAGGAACGCCGGAAGGGTAATATTCAGGCGAGTACTGGCTGCGTTGTTGCTCGAGCTTCGCCATAGCGGCCGCAGCAGAGCCGAGAGCGTGGTCGAGTGGTGGCAGTGATTCTTGGGGGTGCTCGTTTGTCGCTCGACGTCGTTGGGAGAACCAGCCTGGACGTTGCATGGCACGTTGATTGGCGCGAAGTGAGGACGCAGCAGAGCCGAGGCGGAGTGGTGAGACTTGGCCTTGGCTTTGTTGTTGTTGTTGTTGGTATTGTGGTTGTTCGTCACTGCCGAGTGAATTCGACTGATGCCGTTTAAGATCTGCCGAAGTGAGAGTCTGATATTGTGTCGTCTGTATTGGGCTAACTTTTGTTGGTGAAAGACGATACTGGATGTTGCGCAAAGCGTTGTCGATATCACCAAAATCGGTCGTCGACGTTGGTGCCATCGCAGTTTGAAGGCTGGGCAGCATTGATTGAGGTGTAGGATGCCACGTTGCATGTCCAAAGTCTCCAGCTTCCAGGTCGTCATCTCGTGGCGTGGCTGGCATTCCAGGCTTGCCCGACCACCGACGAGTGCGTTTCCTCAGATGCGAGAAGAAGCCGTCCTTTTGTGTCGCCGAAGGGGACACCAGATTTCGCCGACTTCTCCTACCATTCAAGACACGTTCTGCTTCATGCCGGTGTAGGTCAGATGTACTCGTTCGTTGTGACAACATAGACAGCTGTCTCGTGAGTGTTGCAGTCGGTTCTTCCCTTGCCGGGCTGTTGAAGCTCTCCTGAGCTTGAGCATGAACAGCAATCGGGACAGGTGAAATAGGTTTGATAGCAGGCAAGAAGGGCATTGGTGCGCCATATTGGCTCGCTCCGATCGACCATGTTGCTCTTTTGACAGCTGCAGGTCGACTATCTGCGGGAGGTTGAACAGCAGGCTCTGGCTTTGGTGGTGATTGTCGGACTGGACTCTCTGCGCGAAGCACAGGTTGGTGTTGTATGGCTGGTGCATGGTCCTTCGCATTGAGTGACTTCCTGAACCAGGATGATGTCCTAGATGTGAGTGTGTGGTTCGAGTCTCGCGGATCTTGTGGCATTTCGTGGTCAGGTGTCTTCCTCCCCAGCATACGAGAAGAGGCTGCTGATTTTGGTCGTACAGGATCCAAGGCGTCGGCAAAGTACTGGTGATGCATCGCATCCGTAGCTGTAGGTCGCTGATCTGGGTCCCAGGCCAAGCACCAAGTTATGAAGTCGCACAACTCTGCAGGCCATTCTGGTGCAGGCAGAAACTCGTCGATCGTGTGAGGAGCCATCTACATTTTGGTTAGGTTTGGGTTCCTCTGCTTGAGATGATACCAAGTCTTCTTACCTTGGGAAATGTGAAGCCCAGCTTTGATGCCAGCTTCACTCCCTGCTTCCATGGCCCACCACCAACCTTACTACCACCATGTTTGCTGACCCAGTTTCCAGGACTGCCCATGATTTCGCACACACGCCACACTTGGTCCACTTCGTTGCTTCCAGGGAAGAGTGGCTTGAGCAATGCGACTTCTACCGCCATAGCTCCAATGGCCCACAAGTCGACTGGAGCAGAGTACTCGCCGGCCCGCAGAAGGACCTCAGGTGCTCGGTACCATCGGGTGGAAACATAGGTCGTGTATGGCGTTGGTGAATGCATCTCTCGTGCAAGGCCAAAGTCTGCAATCTTGACCAGATACTGTTGTGGCGATGCTGATGACATGGCCGCCGTATCTCTCACAATCTGAGAATACCGCTTGAGCGTGCTTCCCATGTCGTCACGCGCTTGCACAGTCACTAGAATGTTTTCCGGCTTGATGTCACGATGGAAGAAGTTGTTCTGGTGAATATGCTCGAGACCGGACAGGATCTGGAAAAGTATGCTTTTGACTGTGGTGTTGTCTAGTCGTTTCGTCTCCCGCGTCTTGATGAGTTGGTAAAGATTGCCGTCCATGAACTCCATTGCAATATGAAGCTTCTTGCTGAGTGGATCCAGAAATATGTCCAATGCTGGGACAAGATGCGGATGAGGTGGAAGTGTTCGCAAGAAGACGATTTCCCGAAGAGCCAAGCACGGTTGGAACGATTCGAATGTCTTTTTCATTGTTTTGACGGCAACCTGGGAGCTGTCAGCAAGATGACGCGGGCTCACTTCACAGCTTAACCTACCAGAGTGCCACGCTTTGCGATGTGAGCGCCTGCGCCACGGACGCGAGCCAGCGCGACTGTGCCAAAGCTGCCATCTCCAATATCTTTCAGAACTTCGAACTTGTCCTGTAAACAAGCTGCCTTGTGAGAATTAGTATGCGCCCAGCCGCGGTGAGGTGCGCTATGTCCGAGTGTCATGGTTATTGATAGAGCGAAGTATGATTTAGATGTAGCTTTTTATGCTGAAGAGGTTGACTTGTGAAGCATTGGCTTATCCTGTTAAGAAGGACTCTTACGTCCTGGGCCTTCTGGCCGCGCAGGCGAGACGCGCCGGTGTTTGCTTGATAGAGTCACGCTGTTATGTTTGACAATCTTGCAAATCTTGCGCGGTATTGATGGCAATTGGCGAGTGTAGTGGTTGCAGGACGAAACGAACGTGGGTCGATGGCTTAAACTTGTTTGTAAGGTTGTAGCATTCAGGGAGAAGAGACAAGATCTTTGTATGGCGCGTTTCGTGTTTTGGCTTTCTTGAACGTGAGTATCCAGGTTGAGGTTTAGCTGAGATGTGCGCGACGGTATGGTAGAGGCAAGGTACGAAGCGGTTTGATGATCACTCTGCGAAGAGCGACAGATTATGGAGTCGAAGATGTCGTGCTGAGAGCGCTTTTGGATAACTGTCCGAAACTCTGAGGTTGCTGAGCTTTGATCGACTTGGATACGAGAGCGGAGATTGAGGTGAATGGGTGGTCAATGGGTGGGTCGATCGGTATTGCTCGGAATGCGGTTTTGCAAACTCTCGCGTCGTGGATTGGATGGATATGAATGTGGACTGGAGTTGCGCACACTCTCGAGTGGTGGTGACGATGATGGTGGAAGCAAGAGTCGAGAGAAAGTAGAGTGTATGCGACGACGAGCGGACCACAGGAGTATCGGAGCTGACGGCTTACGCTAACTATAAGGTAATCACTGATCCTGATCCAGGTCAGGGGAAGAAACTCTCCTTGGCACCCATCACATCACCATCACCAAGCTGTCGGGAGCATAGACATAGACACCCTACAGAACATACATCAGATTACCAACTACAGTACTCGTACTCTTCTTACTTTCGCATCTAGCCTCTTATCATTTGCGTTTCTCTTCATACATGCAATTGACTTCTCTGTGTACCACTTCGCTTTGCATACTCTTGGCTGCGTGGCTGCTTCCACCTCTGCCGTGCATCGCCCTGCCTCGCATGTATACTTACATGGCTACGCACTAATGCAGCCCGTCCTGATCTACCACTCTAACTTCGTGGGGATACCAGTTCGCCCTGCTCGTCACACGCTTTAGCTGCCGTCACTCCGCTGCAGTAGTGCCTGCTAGTCAACTTCCAGGTGATCCATGTCATTCGATGCACATCTTGTATGACCTTGCATCCGAGAAGAGTGCCATGCCTCGCTGGAAAGCTGACAAGGGCGTGCGCAGCAGACCTAGAGTGACTTCTCCGACTCACGCAAGCCGTTGTTCCCGTGGCCGTTTGTCATCGTCAGCTGCGTCTACTGTGTTTCCTTTTTAGAGCTGAACATCGCCCATTTTCCAGTGTCGGTTTCTAACAGCATGGTAGTGAGTTCATATCTGCATGAACAATGTGCAAAATTTCCTTATGTGTCGGCGTGGGTCCCCATTATTGGTATACCAGAATGTGCCCTCCCGAGACAGCAAGGATAGACCGGATCTCGTCGGTACACAATATACTGGGTAGTCATCACATCACACAAAAGCTCAGCTGGGCCCGATTCCGCTTCGTCATAGTTGCACTGATCACGCACTCTTATCACAATAGCACTCTTGTCACAATCATTGAAGCATTGTATGCTTGTACCATATTTTCCTCTTCCCAACATCTCCTTACGAGCGAGACATGATGCAACATGGGCCGCCGTCCGCAGACAGGCCATTCAGAATCGACAAACGCAAGCGGCTGCACTGGAAGTTCTAGCGTCAATTCGCTGCCACCATCATATGCAAGTGATGACCATCTTTTGAATTTTTCCGGGGAACTAGCTCGACGGCACGACGGGCTTTTCTCTCGGTTTTCACAGTTAGTGGTGGCTTTTCCCGATCGTGCGATCAGGTGATTCCCCTCCCGCGTTTCCAGCAGTGAGTTCGTGCCTTGTATGGAAGCGGAAGCAGAAGCGTTTGCTGCACAGCCTCTGAGTTGAGCGTTTGCTACTCGACAGATATCTCGGCTGCAGACGGGAACAGTGTCCTTCTGCATGAGGCATCAAAGATCGTTTCGCGGTGCCTGCAGGTCATCAGTGGGCGACACACCCCTGACGATCATATCCAAACACTAGGTAATACCCCCTGAACACCCACGTCTCATTCGCCTGCAACCTCCAATTCCCTGCAACGAGCTTGTTTCAGTGTCGGCTCCACCACCGTGATATGCCTGCCTTTGCCCTGGTGATCGTGATGATCGCACGATGCCATTGGTGTTCCGTCTGCTTTCGAGATTGGGTTGATACATTGGGTAATGTGCTACGAGTTGACATGACGTGTTCATGATAGCTTGGGCTAGATACCTGGGTGACTGCCTGTATGGTATCTTGATGTTTACTTTAGTGGCTAGCGATGGAGGAGCTTGTAGCTACCTGGTACATGCAATATGGCCTGTAAACCTATCCCTGACCTCAGTAGGAGCAGGCCTCAGCTATCCTCACTTCACTTCCATATCGCACTCAAAGCTCATCACTTCCATCTGGCCCCATTACTTTCTCACTATCCACCTTATCCTGCAACCCCCGCTTCACAATACTCGTAATCATCTCGAAGACCACCTGCGCCCCCGCAAGCGCCGTCTGCTCCCCAGGCCCATCATATGCGGGACTCACCTCCACAATATCCGCACCCACAACATTCATGCCCTCCACCCCCCTCGACACCTGAATCAGCTCTCTCGTCAACCACCCGCCCGGCTCAGGCGTCCCCGTCCCAGGGGCGAACCCCGGATCAATCACGTCAATATCCACGCTAAGGTACACCGGCCGTTCCGTTCCCACCGTCTCCATGATGCGGGTCGCGATTCCAGCTGGGCCCAGGGCTTCAGGCCCGATGGAGTCGCTGGGAATGCGAAGCCAGCCTTGCGCAGAGTCGGCGGTGTTGTCGTCTTCGTCCTGGAGGCGAGTGCGCAGACCGGCGTGGACGCTGGCGTTGGCGATGAGGCCTTCTTTCCAGCCCAGCCAGAACATGCTGCCGTGCGTGAAGGCGCTTTGCTGCTCTTCGATGGGAATGGATGGGTCAAGCCAGGAGCTATCATAGCCAAACGGACTCCACGTATCCAAATGCGCGTCGAAATGGACGACTGTGATGGGCGTGCTGTACACCTTTGCGAGAGACCGTAGGGCGGGCAGAGCGAGGGAGTGGTCGCCGCCTAGGGTCACGAGTTTTGGGTGAGGGAAGTGCAGGCCGCGGCGGGAGTTGAGCTCGAGGTAGCCTGCGCTCATTTGGCGGAGGGCAAGGGAGTTGTCGAAGGGGGTTATGGGCATATCGCCGCAGTCGAGGACGCGGAGGGCGGTGGAGTATGGGTTGAGGGAGGCACGGGGATTGTACGCGCGCGCAGGGGTTTGGCGGGAGGAGCCGGAGCGGAGGGCGCGGGGGCCGAAGCGGGTACCTGGGGTGCGATGTGGTCAGCATCCGAGGATGGGGCAGTGGCTTGAGTATCTTGTGCCAGCAGATCGAGCGCCTAGCTAATCATACTGCTAGTAGAAGTGCTCGTTGGCTTGGAAATTTACCTGTTCGATATGACACAGCCTGCATATACAGTCAGTCTCCAATCGCACCGTTCCTGTAGGGGATAGCTTACTGTGTCAAAAGGTACGCCGATGATCCCGATATCAAAGGCCACGTCCGGGTGCGTCAGGCATCGGACATGCGGCAAGTGCGCGAATCTGCCTTGTTCAGCGACATCTCACGTTGGAGAAGAATCTCAGTAAACAAACGTCGAGATGCCGGAGAAGCCCCACTAGATCGATGGAACGTCAGATGAATATAGCTGCACCCTCCATAGCAAGAGAGCGAATGAGTGAAGTCCATGTGGAAGGAACAGATGCTCAAAGATATTGTAGGTGAAGGTATACCCCGGTACTGTCTCAGACGTAATCTTTCCCAGGCACCCAGACAACATACGAGCGATAACAGGTCTCCGTACTCCCTGCACCTCCTCTATGGGCCACAGAGATTATGGCTGCGAGCAGGAATTGCAGGAAAGAGCGTCAAGTCAAATGTCCACATACATCATGTCCCCATTTGGCATCGAGCTCGCCCTGCGGCGTATGTAATGGTGCTTTCTCACCGAGCACTGATCTAGCGCAGCATGCTAGCAGTAACCACGATAGTATCGACCGCATTGCTAGGCCAGTGGCAATGATGCGAGATCAGGTGATGTGAGGTGGACGCAGGATATGCTGTAGAACTATTTGATAACGAAAGGTATTGGTCACGTGACCCAATGCGAAGTGCTGTTTCAAGGTGAGATGTTCCAGGCTTTGTTTCCCGGTGTTTCAGACCGCGTCCATTTCATATCGACTTGCATTTGGGGACGTGTTGAGTCGCATACATGAAGTACGTCGATACAGCTCTGCCTCAATCACTTGGCTGGCACATCCCAGCTATCTCTCCCTCAGCCTACTATGAAGCACAAGCCAGAGCAGAACCTTCATAGCACTCTTCAGGGGATTCTGCCTAGATGTCCGATCCTCTGGTTATGTATCAAGAGCTCCGCATCCAGGACCAGAAACTCCACAGGAACATGCACTCAGGCTTGACATTCGCCACTTCTGACACAGGGCGTGCACACGTCGGGCGGAATGGTACCAAGCCGAACACGTCGTCGTGCGGTTGATCTTGTTCTAGCTGCTGTTGTCCTGTCACCTACTGTCTAGGCAGACTGTCTGGCCCGTCACTACTACGGCCATGCAAGGCGAGGTTGCTGATTTGGGTAGAGAGGGTGCCAGGATCGCTGGGAGGGGTATGATGAAACGCTCCGTCCTATGTCGAATACTGAAGCTGCATTTAAGATAGTCGTCTGGTGCAATTGAACAGCCAATGTCCTACCCTCTCAGGTTGTGAGGGACAAGTGAACGTGAGGTGGCAGTCGCTTTGAGAATATATATAAGAACAGTACAACCTGACGAAGTTAAACGGAGGGAAAACTTGACTCCCACCATTCGACCTAAACTAACCTGAAACAAGCTACCCCACTATTTAAACGTGCACCTCATCTTCTAGTATCGTATCTACTTGCTCAAACCACTTCAACCTAGGAAGAGCTCTGCCTTCGCTTATTCTTGTACTCAACACCTGTCGCCAGTCTCGATCGCTCAGAGTCTTCATGTCTTTCAAAGCTCACCCACGCCGTCGCAATTTCTTAAAGTCAACCTCACACTCTCATGCCAACTCGGCCTTCCACAGATCAGCTTCTGGCAATGTAACGCCGCAATCTTCACGCTCGGCTGCATCTGGTTCAGCTGCAGCTAGGAGCTCAGTGCCACGTTCGACTGCTGCACGATCAACACCTCGTCCGAATCTTCCAGCATCAGTACCTCGGTCTTCAGCGTCACGCTCAAGAATATCACGCTCATCTGTGGCACCACGTAAAGCAGCGCCTCGATTCAATGCTCGGCGTCAAACACCTGCAATCCGTCGCGCCAACCAGTCCATTGCCACCCGCTCACTGAGGTCAATTTCACAACCTGCACCAGAGTTCACCTCTGCTTCTGTCCGCGACCAGCTCGCCGAGGAAGAGCAAGCTGACGAAGATGCTGACGCCCTCGGCGAAGTTGTGATGGCAGTTGAGCTGAGTAAGAAGGGCACACTTGGTTGCTCGTACTATATCGCGCAGGATGAGAAGTACTGAGCATGCTGTGATACGTTTGCGACATGTCGTGCTGAGAAAAGGTCAGGCTTTACTTTATGGAAGATATGCAAATGGCCAATGTGGAAATGATCGATATGCGTATGAGTCAAGAAGTGCTGTGTCCGGAGCTTTTGTGCTTATTAATGTTACAGTCAAGCTTTTCATCAATCCTACCGTCGTCCTGATATCTTCGGTGGCAGATGATGAAGTCTTGAACACTCTGGACCCCAACGCTGAGGCAAGAGGCTTTGATGGTGGATCCGGTACGTCAACATCACGACAGAATGAGGTTTGTACTGACGGATGACTAGGCGACCAGTTCAGTCTTCCTTACGTTCTCGAGTTACGGCCAAAGGCAGAATTTGGGTACGAGCCGGCCAAGACCAAGTTGGCACAACTTCGTGTCGGAGATCAAGACGGGCCCAAAGTGTCCTTTGTCATACCTGGTGATGTGCATACTTATGATGACTCTGATGAGTTTGAGCAGAATGTTTCCGGTCGTCAGGCACAGTTGCTAAAGTTCGCTGGATGGGTGTCGTTGGACAGCCAATTCACGGTATGTACGAATTGAAAGCTGCGAATTGCATCAACTGATCAAACAGATTGGCTGTGCCGGTGCCGTGCTCTGTTATTTGCAGAAACGTCGAGCATCACGTTTCCTTCCCGGAGACGCTGCTGCTCAGGCCTACTTTCGAGTATCGAGCCTCGAGATGTTCACCATGCGAGACACAATGTGAGGCGATACACATCGAGCAATTAGAGCCTGACACTGACCATATCTCTCCAGGTTTGTCAATGCAGACACTCTTCTGTCACTCCAGATCATCCAGTCAGAGTCCCACCCAAACTCTCACAACCAAGGACCTATCAAGACTTCTTCTGGCGCCAAAGAGGGTCTCTCATTGTATGGTTTGTTTCATGGTCTGGCTCACACTCCTCAAGGAAAACAGATGCTACGACAGATCTTCCTGCGTCCAAGCATAAACATAACACTCATTGAGGAGCGTCAAGCCACAATTAGTGTCTTCACGAGACCAGATAACGAAACTGCCCTTGCTACGATGTGTAAATACTTGAAGAGCGTTAAGAATGTCAGGACTTTGACTGGCAAATTGAGAAAGGGGGGAGCTGGAGGCACGAGCAAAGGTGGCGGCATAGCGAAGAGTATCTGGCAGAGACTACAGAAGGTCTGTGACTGTTTCAATCTTGGTTATCTTATTCTGACACATATTACCAGTCTACTTATCATGCCATCATGATTTGCCAAACAATCGCGCAAGATATAGCAGGAGCTGAGAGGCTTTCAATCTCGGCGAAGGTATAGTGTTTGATGGAATGTCACTACTTCGTGCTCATTATCATTAGATTTCCAACAACTTCGACATCTTCCACCTCAAAGCGATTGGGACTATCATTGAGACCACTGTATGGTTGTCTTCATAGCGCTGGAGCTCTTAGGCCGATACTGACAAGCACAGATCGACTTTGAGCAGTCTCAAGAACAGCACCGTACCGTCGTCAAACCACACGTGGATCCCGAGCTAGACGAGAAGAAGCGTTTCTACGATGGCGTCGACGACCTATTGTCAGCAGTGGCGCGTGACCTTGCCGATACAGTGCCCTCCGGCATTCCCAATGAACTCAACGTCATATACTTTCCGCAGATAGGATATCTCATTGCGATGTCAATGGATCCTGAGACCGGGACGTCACAGTGGCAGGGTTCCGAAGAGGATCATTGGGAGAAGATGTTCACCAGTGACACAATGGTGTACTACAAGAATGATCAGATGGCCGAGATGGACCAGGAATTTGGTGACGTCTATTCGGAGATATGTGGTGAGTAGATGAGACTTTGCTATGGAAGTTCAAGTGGCTGATTGGAGTGAAGATCGCGAGATTGAGATCATCCACGACCTTGCGCAGCGTGTGCTGGTGCATGAGGAGATGCTGAATGTAGTGTCTGATATTCTTGGAGAGCTCGACTGGTAAATCCGCTCGAGTATACCAGAGACGTAGCCTTTGCTGACCATTTCCAGCCTGACTGCCTTGGCTCAGGGAGCTCGTAAGTATAGGTTGTGTCGACCTAGGCTCGTAGAAGAAAATATCATCCAGATTGAGGGCGGACGGTGAGCATAATGGTCATTTGAGACTGGATCCATACTGACCTTAGGAACAAGCCATCTGCTACAAGAGCTTACAGTCCCACAATTCATACCCAACGACACGTACCTAGT
>Ga0058702_10000596_pt1 | contig 14673 bp, 17 predicted proteins | sample AgamicOrSfe_FD_83781 | JGI IMG/M metagenome (GOLD analysis project Ga0058702, IMG submission 83781) | Agave microbial communities from Guanajuato, Mexico - Or.Sf.e | ecosystem: Host-associated > Plants > Phyllosphere > Phylloplane/Leaf | place: Guanajuato, Mexico | collected 2012-05-30 | reverse complement strand
GTGTAGTTGTATGGGACGTTGGGGATGTATTGGAAGGTGTCGGTGAAAGGTGAGACGATGAACGAGTCGTCGAATGTGAATGGTCCTTGGAAGAGATCGAATCTCACACTGGTTGAAGTGGTCAGCAGTTGTGTCATTCAAAAGATCAGTGAAATTTACCTTCCAGTGTTCAGTAGGATGATACGAGGAACAGTCTGGCGACTAGGTTCATACACAACAGTGGAAAGAGCGGTAGAGAGGAGCGAGAAGATGTTGCTAGATGACATGAATGGAGCACAAGTCTGACACCAACTCTGAGGAGCACATCCGTACAGAGTGGTAAGGTTAAGAGCAAGACGATCAGCGTAGATGGTGTTCGAAACATTCACACCTTGAGGAGTGTCGAAGACGGAAGCTGCTGCAGGTGCCAATTGACGCTTTGCATGCGCAGAGCCAGTCTCGGTGACGGTGATAGTGACTGGAGATGGGTGAACTGTGACTGCAGCAGGGCAAGTCGAGACTGTGGTGGTGAACGTGAGGGTTGTCGCAGCGTGGCCGGAGGTTGTGCTGGCAGATGTGGCGGAGGCGGAAGACGCATGCGAAGCGGCTGTAGTGCTGATACTGGCACTACTGCTGCTGACTGGAGCGTAACCGCTTTGAGAGCCATTTGCGTGGAATTCAAATGTCAGCCTATTCCAATCAAGGTAGCGACGGAAGTAGTGGAAGGTGTAGTTGCCAGATACAGCACCAGCAGTCGCAACGGCACCAGTCGAGGGGCTGGCAGATACTGTAGGCAGGTTTGTGTTTGTGTCGAGAGGAACTGTAGATGAGGAGGCCGGGGATGTTGCATTAATCTTGATGGCAGGTTGTGTGGGGTGAGGAAGGCTGGCAGGTCCCGTTTTGTTGTAAGGCTTGCCGAATCCTGTCATCGAGAAAAAGCCAAGAGTTTCACAGTAGCGTCCAGACTCGAGACCGGTGGCCATATCGTCGTAGACAACAAAGTCACGAATGTGGGTGTGACCTGAAATTTTGAATAAGCGTTGCATTCCGAATATCGATCAGTATACATACCTCCGAAGATCTGAATCGGGACGTCGGGACGAGCTTTACGGAGGGCATTGTAGTAAGTGCCAAAGGTGCTTGAGGAGACAGTGGTACGGACAGGGTTGTGGCCCAGCATGATGAAGAGATCGATAGGCTGCGTGTAGTTGACCGCTGCTTTGAACCAAGGTTGGGCAATGGTGTCGTTGGCCGTGATCACGCGGGAGACATTAGAATTACCAGTGAAGTCGTATAGAAAGCCCATGGCCATCACGCGGAGCCCCATACGAGTGGTGAAGTATCTGTACTGATGACCGATATACTCGAATTCGTTCGTGGTAGGGTTGATGATCTGCACGTTGGAGGTGAGGTAGCGATCACCGTAGACTTTGGCGAATTGGTTGAATGTCTCGTATGCAATGTCACTAAGGGAATGTTAGCTGGACGGAAGGCTAGAGAAAGTGAGTATACTCACGAGATGTAAAGCTCGTGGTTGCCGATAGATAGCAAATCATAGTTGATGTTCTCGAAAATGGCGTTCGAAATGTTTCCGTTCGGCGAGGTAGCATCGGACAAGCCAGCACCGTCGTGCAAGTCACCGGTGTCGACTAAAAGGAAATCCACGTCGTTGTTGATGGCTGTCTGGTTCATGTGCTTTACGAAGGAGACGAAGTCACTTTTTCCCTCGTTAGCATGCTGCTTCTGCGTTTCCAGAAATTTGGGAGTATTATTCAGAAACTCACCCCCAGTCGGCACCATAGTTCTGCTCCTTGATATGACCCTCGAGCCATCCGTGCGTGTCAGTGGTATGCATGACGTTCAATTGACCCCAAGATAAAGGACCTTTGGGCCCAACAGGAGCTCCAAGAGCATCAGGCTGCATTCTCGGACGAAGTCTCGTAAGGACGACATCCTCATTTGAAGCATGATTACAGCCCTCACAAGCTAGAGTCGAGATCCACAGGCCTGCACATGACAGGAGGTACTTTGCGAGCATGGTCACAGCAGGATCAATGCACAGCAGATAGTGAGGAAAGGGAAGGATATCACATCAAGCACGGCGGCAGTGAGCAGGGGTCTTGTATTTCGAGCATTTTTTGTGTATAGAGGTAGTAAGGCGCTAGGCGTAGCTGATAGCATGCACGTGTAGGCAAGGATAAGGCAACGCTCGACCTGGGGAGGTGTATGGTGTATGCACGATGATTCAATCGAGATGTGGAGGAAGAAGAAGCTTGTCTTTTAATGGAAGGTGTTGTTGTGTGCCGTAAGACACGTGTTCTTGGCGACTGAAGTTTGAGAGCAGCATCGCTCGAAGGTAAGATCTGTAGTTTAGTCTAGCTCGAATGAGCTGTGAATTATGAAAGCGATATACTGGCAGATTGGTGGTGCGAGACAAGGTAGACAAGGTTGGATGAGGTAGAAAAGCTGAGATGCGCAAGGATATCGACGTGGCGATATCGGAGTCTGTTTTAGGCTGTGATCTATAAGATTAGTCCCCTTAAGAGCACGTCTTCCCTCCTCTTTGCTGACATTCCCTCTTTGCAGCCACCATTTTGAGCAGCGACTCTCGATCCACAGACTATAAAATCAGATCTAGATATAGCACCTGCGCATATCTGCTGGGTTAGGATCGCTGTAGTGCTAGCCTAGCTAGTTTTTATACTTTACTTCCTGCCGACCCTGTTTTAGTGAGGTTTCACTGTGTTATCGAGTCCTTTCATCGATCGCCCCGCTTCAGAGGCCGCCCTCGGTAACCTTCTTGATCGACTTCCTCTTCTTCTCACCACCACTCTTCTTGTCACCATCCTTCTTTCCACTATCAGCACTCGTCTTGCCACCGTTCTTCTTCTCATCATCACTACTCTACTTGCCACTATTCTTCTGCTCCCCACGACTCTTCTTATCGGCACTACTCGAGTAGTCTTGTTCTCGCTACAACTCTTCTTCTTGCCGCGAGCCTCCTTCTCGGCAGACTTCTTCTCTGCAGAGTTCTTCGCGTCGATATGCTTCTGCTCCACCTCCGCCAAGAACTCTGCACGAGTCTCCTCAATCTTCTGAGCTGAAGATTGTTTGGTAGCTTGAATGTTTCGACGTACCTCTGGACTTTGCCGATCTCAACGAGTTGTTGTCCAGTAGACTCTTTGCAGGTGGTTTTCTTGCTCGATCGGTACTTGGTGATACTGTCGAGCTTCTAGGATACGACCATCCTTGGCCTTGACGGTGCAGCGTGTGCCGTGGCCATCTCGAAATATCACATCGGAGAGAGGGCGGACGAAGTAAGACGTGGCGATAGTAGAGAGACGGAGAGCGTGTTGTCGAGGTATTGTAGAGGGTACTGAGGAGGGTGCCGTAGATATTAAAGCAGTGAAGGATGGCGTAGTCTTCAAAGTAGAAGGCAAGAGAATAGCTGCTGAATAAGAGGAAGATGGTATCCTCGGAGATCTGTAGAAAGTAGTACGGAAGAGTGCCGCAGCAGTTCAAGCAGGAATGTGCACTACCTCACATCCCACCACAGCCCTTCCACTCATCCTAGAATCCCACTACACCAGCGCCCGTAACACTCGTATTGAAGTCGTCGAAAAGCGTGCCCCAGCCCTCCTCCAGCAGTAGATCAGAGTAGTTGAAGTCATCCGAGGCGAAGATATGCCCGTGATCGTGCATCTGGAGTATGGAGGCCGAGGCCGGCGAGGCCTTTACAATGGTGTTGGGTGCGGCCGTATCCGCTATTCGTGCTTCCTGTGCCCGTGATGCCTGCGAATGTACAGGAGCTGTAGCCTCGTTCGCCCTATCTGCGCCCAAGCCCTGCACCTCGCTCAAACTCTGCCTAATCAGTTGCGCTGCCCTTCCCGCAACGACACACTCATCCATCGCTTCCAGCACCTCCACCGCCATCTTGACACTCTTCAATATCTCCTCTTTACTCGCCCCGACACCTTCAGCTCCTCCTCCTCCTCCTTCCCCTCTCCCTTCCTCCTTCCCCATCCTCCCAACATACAACAACAGCACACTCGCCGGGAAACTGATATACGTAACATTCCACCACCACGTGCGCAAGTAGCTATGCCGGCAGTATGCCACGTGTAACATAGCGATCGTGTCAATGGCAGCGGCGATACAGCGGGAGACGGCTGTGAGGAGGATGGCGGATGCTGTACTGCTGGTGTTAAGACTATGTTGCGCCTTCGTAGACGTGCGAGCATAGTATGCCAGGAACGGCCGATACAACGCCATCTGCAGATTGCGATATCGTATCCCCAGGACGGTTCGTTGTCGACGAGCCCATCGTGGATCTCGATCGCGTAGGTCGTGCTTATTTGAGGCTACGATTTCAGTGTCAGGTCGAATAAGAGGCGGCAACCCCTTTATCCAAGCTTCCAACGCTGACGAGATGTCAGCCGCAAGAGAGAGTTTATGCGTTATACTCGAAACAGAATGGTAGATTTCCACGCTGACTCTGCGAGTAAGACGGGCTAGTGGGAGGGCGAGGGCGATGATGGAAGTTTCGTTTGGTCGGCTGTGATCGATGGATGGGATGTGCTGGTTGTGGTAGGCATCGACGCCAAGGGAATCTGGACGGCCAAGGGAGAAAGAGAATTCGACTTCGAGGGAGTAGAGACCCCACCAGATGAGGGACATGGCGGTTGTGGGCGTAGAAGAGGAGTTGGTAGTGGAGGAAGTGGCGACTGGGATGCGTGTAGGAATGCTGGATCTGTTGTAGCCGGCTGCTAGAGCTGTGCGGACGCTGATGCCCAGATACATGTATGCTGGAAGAGGTGGTGAGTGGTTGGATGAGGATGAAGCTTCAGTGTGTTCATACCTAATTGCGGCGCAAGTTGATTCTGAAACACTTTGGCAGATCTGCATGGTGGTCAGTTCGATTGGGAAATATCAAGATGACAAGCCATGCTTACAAAAAGAACCCCTGCACAGTCTCCAAATCAAAACTCATGGCAGACTGATGAAGTTACACCTGACCCTCATCAAACAGCTTCCTGCACCAATCAAATCGAGTTAGCCCTTCAATCCTCTCCTCACCCCATATCCTCATCAATGCACCCAACGACATCAACGTCAAATACAACCCCTTGAAAGTCGTCTTTTCAGGTCGGCCAAACCTAGATTTTCGGCACGAAGAAGGAAATCAGACTTGTCAATTATAGGATGGATGTAGTGAAGCGACTCAAAGTAGCCTTCTATGAAAGTATGCGCGACACGGAAGTAGAACTTATTTGTGATGTGCAGGTCGTTTGTGTTTTCTCCTAATTGGCCACTACCGAATAGTCGAGGAGAGAATGCCGAATTGTGAAGTAGTGACACTACAGATGGAAGAGGCTCGTGGGGTTGGGTCCTTCGTTGCAGTTTGCCAAGCAGACCAATGTGGCAATTGGGGCCGTAGTACTCGAGGTTCTATTCAGCATTAGTACATGTAGTGATGACCATTGGATGCTGCTAATCTTTCTTCTGACGGTGCGAGTAAAACTCTCGCACAAGATCAGAAAACACATACCTCTGTATATGTATTGACGTCCCGAACCTCTGTCTCCAAAGGCGCTTCACTTAATACATCATCCTCTACTGTCTTACTTCGTGCAGAGTCATGATCTCGCGAGCGAACCCTACTGGAATTTTGATGTACACCTGATGTTTGGCTATGTACATTGGTAGTGGAGATAGGTCCGTATAGTGCGCCAGCGGACGACTCGGTGGCTTGCTGTTCGTTCGGTCTGTATTCAGGGGACTCCAGTTTCGGGAGTTGAGGTAGATATGGGTGCTGACTTGCTGCTGATTGCGTTGCTGTAGAGCTATTCGCTTCGAGTATCTGGACTTTCCGCTCCAATGACTCAACGTAGCTGGCATCTACTGTTCGTTCCCAAGCACGGGGTGTGCTGCCTTGGTAGATGCAATCGTAGCCGTGTTCTGGAGTAATATTAGCTTGGCACCAACCATGTGATATGCTGCGTGCGTTGTAGCCCCGAGCTTCGTCAAATCTCGTGAGCCAGAAGATTCGCATCTCCAACTTGACAAGGCTTCTGTTTCACATTTTTCAAAGAACTGGACATTGGCTCCTTTCCAGCTCAATCCCAATCACGATATGGCCTTGATTCAAGGCATGATCATAAATCATACCTCGTCCCAAGCCTCACAGCACAGAATCATCACAAGAACCACTTACTCCGACAATAAAAACACGGAAAGCTTTCATCACACTTATACTTCTTCACCCTACATCGATCGCAAGCCTGTGCCGCTCTCGGTCTTTTCTTCTTCGGCTCTCCAGATGGTGATGATTCAGCTCGCGCTGTCGGCGCTGATACTGGTGCTGGTGTTGGAGCTGCAGCTAGAGATGGTTGGTGACTTGGAGTATAAGAGTACGGTTGTGCTTGCGGATAGGGCTGAGGCGTTAGTGTGCCTGGCCTCAGATTCTGTGACTGTATAGGCAGCGGCGTGTTCCTTGATGAGGACGAGAGCGCTGTTAGGAGATGTGCTGGTGGTGGGTGTGACATAATCTCTATACTCGGTGACTTTTGGTCGCGTGACTACTCCTCTGCTTCGCTCATCCGAGTATTTCAGCTCATACCAAGCAATAAAACTTGTCAAAGTCTTCCGAGCAAAAGAAAACAGCCTCCTCACTTTACTGCAGATGGACCAAACCTCTCGGCGACTAAGGCATCAGTTCGTGATATTCGCCACCAATGCCGTTTCAACCTCGGAGTGCATCCGACCAAGAAATCGAGGCACAGAACGTCATGAACACGAGAGGCAGTAGTAGAGGATCCTGTCTGCAGTTATGCCACATGCCATTGCATGACTGAAGCGAAACTCTCTGGCGAGTTTCAGCGCTTGTCATTCTCCATCACCAACTTCCGTCACGTACTGATGGCAGCCTAAACCAATCCTAAACTCTTCATCTTCACCTTGTGCCAACGACACCCATCTGACCATTTGCATTGATGACCTAAGTCTTCGTTGGCAACTACATCACTCGGTCCATACGCGTGCTGAATCCATCACCTTCTTCATTGCCTTGTCTTGTGCGTCAAGGTATCAACGCAGGCCATGGATACTAACGCCAGCGATTCGAGGAGTATTCTCGCTGTTGCGAGGTGAATGGGCCTTTGAGAAGATCAGAGAGAACCACTCTTACGCTCGTCATGTCGACTTTCGACGGCTACGTTTCTGGTATCTTAATTTCTTTCCAGTGGGGGAAGCCTTTGACGTGCTAACTCAACAACAGAGTTCCCTCAGATCCGCATTGATCAATTCCGACCTTTAGCTGATCGACCACCGCCCTTGGCATGCTTCCTCAGCCATGTCCACTCCGATCATCTGGCTGGACTGGACACACTGAAAGCACCTTTCGTGTATTGCAGCCCTACCACCAGAGAACTTCTGCTTCGACTTGAAAAGTTCCCTCATCGCATGAATTTCACCAAAAACATTCTCGAATGCCGCAAGCAAACCTATAGGCACCTCAAGCAGATACTGAAGCCAATACCGCTGGAAACGCCAACAACTATTGAACTGTCGCCTGGTAACAGCATTTGCGTAACTCTTTTCGATGCCAATCATTGCTCCGGAGCTGTCATGTTCCTGATCGAGGGACAAGGCAAGGCTGTCCTCTATACTGGAGACATACGGTCCGAAGAATGGTGGGTGAACAACCTAGTACGCCATCCCAAGGTTATTCCATATTCTTCAGGACAACGTCATCTTGACACGATATATCTCGATACCACGTTTGCCACAAAGATTGACCGATATCTGAATTTCCCCTCGAAGTTTGAAGGCTTGACGGAGTTGCTTGGGAAGATTCAAGGCTATCCAGAGGATACAATCTTCTTCTTGAACGCTTGGACACTAGGCTACGAGGATGTCTGGCTTGCACTGTCACAAGCCCTCGATTCTCCAGTTCACCTCGATCGCTATCGCTACAGTCTATACACATCAGTCTCCAAGAACAACGGTGCGGCACTCGAATGTCGTGAAGCTGCCGTATTTTGTGGCTTCCAGATGGGCAATACTCCACAGCCTGGTATACTGACACAAGACAAAGAGTCACGTCTTCATAGCTGTGAACGCGGTACCGGCTGTCCAGTATTCGACCTCGATAATGCTTCAAAGCTCGTCACAATCACACCAATCATATCTCGCTTTGCCGGACGAGAGATGCGTGAAATGGGTGCTGGTGGTGGTCACGGCGACTTGGATCAGAAGCACGAGCTTGATTTGACAGATCTAGTAGCCGTCCAACAGCTCTTTGCGCTTTGTGTTGCCCAGATCAAGGACGAGGCCGTACTCAAGCAAATCGTCACAATGCTCAAAGCACATCTTCAGGCTAAAATGAAAAGTCTACAATTAGAGGCAGAGGGCGACGATCTTGAGAACAGCAAACTTGACCTCAATGCCATACCTCTGGAGGAATTGCCGACTATGCTCTCACAAATAGCAAAGAATGGCCCCAAGATCAAGAAAGAGGAAGAAGATGTCGAAGTCGTCCCACCACCGGCATCCACGAAAGCACTACCAAAAGCTCAATTACCACGGTCCATCACCTTTCCCTACTCACGCCACTCGTCTCACCACGAACTCCGTCTCCTGGTTGCTGCCTTCCGCCCTCGCGACGTATGGCCGAATACTTTCCATTCAGCGCAACACTGGACCGAGTCAGAGAGCATGGAGACAATGTTTGGCGATCTCTGCGATCGTCTGCCCGGCCAAGTAATGGCATTCGATGTAGAGATGCGGGCTGCCGCTGCAGAGTTTGTGCTGATGCAAAAACAGAAGTTGAAAAGTACACAAAGAAACAGAGCTCAGAGTGGCACCGAGGACAGCGAGGATGAGAATGAGGACGAAGTTGTAGAGGAGCCGGCAGCGTCTACGAGTCCGGAATATCAGACTGAGAGGGATGCGCCACCGTCTTCGCCGCTCCCGAGCTATGTAGATTCACTGCGTCAACAGACTCCCGCTGCTGTATTGCCAAAGCTGGGACCACTACAAGCAAGACAAGGCGCGCGCGATCAAGAGAAGTTGAAATTAGAAGCTACGAAGCAACTACCACCCATACCAGCCAAGATTGTTCGAACGTCACCAAAACAAGCCACCCTTATCAACACAACAGCGAAGTCCCCGCCTAGCACAGCAAACCACTACCTAACGACCCTCGACGATCGTATCGAAGCAGCCTTTGCCGCCGACGCTATCACATCCTCCGTGTACATCCAGCAACCAACCTTACCACCTCACCCGCAAAACCAAAGCAACCGCGGCGTCAGAAGAACCCAAGCGCCAACTCCAGTCTCATCCCTCACAACCCTGCCCATCCCCGAGGCCCAAACCACAGCGTCCACTGAAAGACTTCCACAAGCCGCGCCGAAGCAGCTCTTGGAAGCGATACCCGTTGCTGCAGCTTCGCCGTCGTCTCTGGAGCGGATCAATGTCCGTAAACGAGCGTACGAGGCTGCGATGGGTGGGAGTTGGGCTGATGATATTGAGCTTGTGAGTGTGCCGGGGAGTGGTGGTCGGAAGAGGCCTATAGGAAAGTAGAGCTTGGGGGGCCGTGTGGTCGACAGATGATGAATGACTAGACGAATGAATGAGTAACGAAGCATGAACATGGCCAGCCAATTGATATTGGAAGAGAACTAGAAATACAGAGATATCACGAAATGAGAGGAAGAGGGGTCGAGCATAAGCAGAAAAAGACGAACGGAAGATGATGCCAGGCCGTCGACGGCACAAGGATATTCTGCGACGCAGGAGCAAAGCACGTGAGTCTCATATCAATGGTGCGCACGATATGTCGTTGTTCCCGATATCTGGGCTGGATATGGGGTTTCCGCCATGCTAAGCTCTTTTCATGATCGTTAGCGCTACTACGATTAGAAGCATGCCTCGCCTTGCTTCGCCCTCCTGTCATTATTTTTAACTTCTTCGATGCTCGAGCACTTCGACTTGTGTTTCTCGAAGAGTATTGGTACATCGTGGATCCCATATGCTTCATCATCCTCATACACTTCCGCATGCGCAGCGCATTTTCGCATCAACCATGGGGACCATCAACGTGCTACCATACTCGATACCATCATTACACGACCCACGCCCTCGCAACCTCCTTCGCCAACCCCAACCTCAGCACCCTCATCAACTCCTCCGGCCCCGCTCCCCCACTAAATCCCATCCGCCAGTCCCAGGCCCTCTTCTCCACAGCACCATCATTCGTCCCAGCTTGCTTTCCCTTACCACTACCTTTTCCCCTTCCACCAAGCGACGCCTCACTGCCCTTTCCACTCTCCCCGCTCCGTCCCACCATGTCGAAGCTGAAATGGCTACTCGTTGATTTACTCAAAATATCGCTCGCCGCGGCATCTCCGTCCCTGTTATGTGCATGTGCGAGCGCGGCACGTAGGACGTCGGCGCAGGCGGTGTGTATTGAGGAGGCAGAGGGAAGAGTGGCGAGGGATTCGGTGGCGGAGAGGAGCGTGAATAGCTGTGGTGCGGGGAGGCAAGGTTTGGTAGGTGTAATGTGGGAAGCGGATGTCGGCGCTGGGAGAGTGTTAGTTTATGGCGTGTAGGAGAAGTAGGTATGAGCATGAGTATGTTCGGAGGGTGGAAAGAAGACGTACGAGAGAGGAAGACAAGCGCTTCGCCGAGCAGGACGAGCAGGCCGTCGATCGGGATGATGCTGTCGACGCTTGCATCGTAGAGGCCACCGTGTATGCTGTCTGCAGCACTGGTGATGACAGCCACGAGAGCGGCTGCAGCGGCCTTCTTCCGGGCTATAGGTCGTGACGCTGGTTTCTTGCCTGCGGCTGCAGCGCTGATTTCCTGATCTCGGAGGTCGTAGAAATTGCGTAGCATGGCATAGCCACTAAAGTGTGTGGACAGCATCTCGGCGGCTTCATGATCGAGCAGACTCAGCTTGGCTAGTGCTTGTTTGGGAGTGATTAGGAGGGATTGAAGGGTGTGGTCTGGTTTGGGAGGATAGGCTAGGGACTGGACGAGACAGGATGAGATGAGGAGGTTTAGCACTTCCTTGACTCGTGCGAGGTTGTGGGCGCGGGCAAAGTAGTAGAGTGAGCCTCCGTAGTTGTGCGTGTGGTCGGATAGGTCGGAGGCGTAGCGTTCCGCTGTGCGGCGGGCGAGAGGAGAAAGAGCTAGACGTTCACAAAGTGCCATGACTTTTTCGATGCGCGAAGTATCTTCGGATTCGACATCTGACGTACTACTCAGGTCGAGCTTGTCGAGAAAGCTTGTGATGCGGTCGTTGGCAATGTTAGGAATGCTGACCCGTCCGGCGAGCTGAATAGCTAATTCCCACCCTTCTTGTTGAGCCTGGTATGTGGTGCTCTTTAAGTCTGCATGCTTGAAGAGAAGATCTGCGTATGAGAGAAGGACGTCATCATGACCATTCTTTGGTGAGTTCTGAGAGAGTCCGAGTACCATAAGATCGCTTTGTGAGAACTGCTCGATAATGTCTTGTGATGGTGTTGAAAGTCCAGGCCACTGACCAAGAGCCGCGATTTCGACAACCATAGCAGACATCGGCATGGACCAACCACGTAGAATGGTTAGCACTCCATCGAGATCATCCTCGAGTACACACGCAAGCCCAACCTCTACGCTGCTTGATGTGTTCACCTGTAATTCTTGATCCTCACTCTCCGCAAAGACCTGCCGTAGCGAGAGTGATAGCTTCTGTCGATATGCCGTACGAGGCATAATGTCCACGGGCCGATCTTGTTTTGCACGGATCAAAGATTGCTGATTCCGGCTCGCGGTAAAACTGACATTCCCAATCTCTTCCTCTTCGCCATTCCACCAAAGCGTCTGGCATATCGTTGCTTCTAGCCAGTCCGCAGATGAAGACGTTATCTCCCGACCATTTCCAAGCAGATTATTGTAAAGAGCTTGAAGTGATTCCTGTACTGGAAAGGGTAGCCGCCGTGGTAATCTGCTCAAACCAAGTCATCACTTCTGACACTAGCAAGACCGAAGTTTTCTGACTCGAACGCACTATCTTCGCCGTTACCATGACCCGGGCCATCCGCAAAGCTGGCAAGATCTTGCATGGCCTGGTCAACACGCTTGCGGAAGATTGCCCAGTCCGCATTTGAGACATTCCAGTCATTCGATTGCACTGCAGGACATGCTTCAAGTACAGCGATGGCTCGATTGACTACTCTTTGCACATTCCCAAGCTGTTTGCCACGGTAGCCCCTTTCTGCAGCTCCCTCCTGCAACGCTGTCTCTGCTTCTCTGAAGTCGGCTTCTTTCAGCAATTTTAGACCATCCACGATTGAGCCTCGTACCACACTCGACAAGACAACGTCCCAGAATCGATCGCTGGCGCAAGCATTTGGCTGGAAGTTGAGTGTCTCTTCGACCTCTCCGGGATATGGAGTATGGTACGCCTGGAGCCATTCTACCAAGACCTGCGGTATAGGTTTGGGCTGATCAAGCGCTCTTGAGGTTTTGAAGGTACTGTGCTGATTCTGACTTCGTAGGGCTGGATGGTGCAATGGTAGGAGGAGGCTGGTAAGGTAGAGAGCTTTTGTGAAGGACGAAGCATTTGCGCCTGGACCCATCCGATCGCGTCCACTGTCACTCTTGTACTGTGGTCTCCAAACGCGAAGTGACTCCTCCACAGCAGTTCCCAGTGCTAGGTCTAGCTCCAGACCAGACGCGCTCTTGCCGCGCACGAAAGCGTGAAGATTCTGCATGACATGCTCCGTGCCGAGAATGATATCGTCTGATTCTGTGAGTGATACTGTCTTGTTGGCTACTGTTTTGGCTATGGCTGGCATGTTCAATCCTTCGACACTTGGTATTGGCTCATCATTCTGTAGAAAGCTCTCCTCCATGAGATCCTCGTCCATTGCATCCTCATCATCGTAAGCAACATGCCTAGTGTGCGCAGGCTGCCTCAGTGGGCTACTTCGTATCGCGCCATACCTCGCTTGAGGATATGGTATGGAGGAATTGTAGTTTGCGCTTCCAAACACAGATGATGCTGGCGGCTGCCCTGCGGGCGTGGTTGAAGGGTGGTCTGGGGAACCTGCTGGAGTATTGGAGACGTTCGACGCGGCAAAGAAGTTCGTCGAGGGTTTGAAGTAGTTGTTTGTCTTCGGACGCGTGTCTGGTGTTGATGGCGGGCTTGACGAAGCTGTTGGAACGGTAAACATCTCTTTTATTGGCGCATCGTGTTGTCGCGGTCTCGAAGATCGGTCTATTCAGGAGGTAGCTGTGGTCGAACGACTCGGAGAGCGGTGATCCTCAGCAGTAACGTGAAGCAGTCGAAGGTGAGGTGAATGAAGTGAAAAAGAGCTTCTGCAATAATCCCCAATGTTTCGTAAAGTGAATAGATGTTTCAGGATGACAATGCGCCTGCATGTGACAGAGGTAATTCTCATCCCTACCACGTGACCGAATCTCGCCGAGGACTCGAGCCGCCTCGACTTCGTACTTATCGCCTTTGCCGTATTTCCGTCAGCCTCTTCCTTACCACTTACTACCTGGCTTTGCACCGTAGATGTCGGGGGAAGATAGCAGAATACGCCTGCAAGATCGTATCTCAATCACGAAGGCACTCGTCCCTACCAATCAGTAGTAGAGAATCTGAGGGGGGCAGGCCAGACGATCATCCCGCTGCACCGGCCTATTTGCTGCGTCAGCTCACTGTGGCTTTTGGGCTTTTGTCAATCTGCATTAATACATCCCTCCGCCGTTCCATCCTGCAGCAAGAGTCTTGTCTACCTACGCGACAGTCATTTCATCCTCCTGCTCCTGCACAATCGCATGATCGCCGCTCTTGCACCCGCGTGCTGAATTGACGCGCATAACGTTGCCTATCGTCACCGACATCACCCCGCATGCGCCAACGATAATGGCAGAACAAAAGTCGATATGGCAGAAAGGCTTTCGAGGAGGGAAACTAGGCTTCGACAAGCTATGGGGCTATGCGGACCGACTTGGGGCACCCGTCAACAAGTTGACAAATAAGATTGGTTCCGAAGCATTCTGGCCAACATCTATCGACAAGGAAAGCTACAAAGCCGCAAGGATTCTACGAAGCTTCTGCAAAGATGGTATTTACACAGACGAGGTACATCAAACAGAGGATGGACCGAAGCAACAACAGAAAATATTGAAGAAAATACCTGCCGAAGTGATAAAGAATGCGAAAGGCCTGGCGATCTTCACCACCATGCGGACGGGGCTGTGGTTCTCAGGTGCTGGCGGCAGTGGTATCATTGTCGCACGATTACCTGATGGCAGCTGGTCTCCACCTTCAGGTATCCTCTTGCACACAGCTGGGATTGGATTTCTAGTAGGCGTCGACATCTATGACTGTGTTCTGGTTCTCAACACAGACGAAGCGGTGACGGCATTTTCAAAGTGGAGGGCGACCGTCGGAGGCGAGATCAGTGCAGTCGCTGGGCCTGTTGGCGTTGGTGGCATCCTGGAGACTGAACTGCACAAACGGAGAGCTCCCATCTTCACATACCTGAGGAGCAGGGGTTTCTACGCTGGCGTTCAAATAGATGGCACAGTAGTAATCGAGAGGACTGATGAAAACGAAAGGTTCTACGGCTACAAATACTCGGCTATGGACATTCTGGGTGGAAAGATACGGCATCCGCCTTATGAACTCAG
>Ga0058702_10000592_pt1 | contig 14700 bp, 14 predicted proteins | sample AgamicOrSfe_FD_83781 | JGI IMG/M metagenome (GOLD analysis project Ga0058702, IMG submission 83781) | Agave microbial communities from Guanajuato, Mexico - Or.Sf.e | ecosystem: Host-associated > Plants > Phyllosphere > Phylloplane/Leaf | place: Guanajuato, Mexico | collected 2012-05-30 | reverse complement strand
TTTTGCTGATCCTTCTGTTCCTTCTGTCGTCGCTTCTCCTCTTTCTCCTCATTCTTCTTTCGTCGCTCCTCGTCCTTTACCAGCTTCTCCTCATCCTTCTTGGCCTTCTCCTGTTCACGAACCCTGTCCTTCTCCGCCTTCTCCTTTGTCTTCTCCATTTTCTCAGCTGGCGTCAACTTTCGACGTTTTACAGGTCTTTGGGTCGACTCTGCTGTTCCGTCCAGGCCTGATATAGGTTGCGGCTCGTCATGGGTGGAGATCGAAGTAAGGCTACTGGTAATACTCACTGCAGGCGATGCCTGGCGGGAGCACTGGCCGATCACGGCACCATTGCTTGTTGTACTCGAGTCCATCGAGTGTGGGCTGAGCGGGACTGCACTGAGTTGCGGCAAGTCAATGTTGGACAATTTGCGCTTCAGAATTTGCGAGGGTGAACGAGATGGCTGCTGTGTAGCTGCGAGTATTTCCATCTCGTCACACCTCTGTTTCACGTAGTTTTGAATCGAGGTCTGACGTGAATTGGGAATTGTGAAGTAGCGTAAGGCGGCAGCACGCGCCTGAAGAGACGCGACTCGACTCGGCCCGAATCCGGCGAACAACTTCAGACGAGACACACACCAATGGAACGACTTCCAACTCTCTCGCGAAACACATACTGTTGATGACGAAGTCGTAGTTGATGACTTGCGGCCTATATGGAGTCTGCTACCCCGTCATCATCAGCTAGAACGTCTCTGCCAAATGATGCACTTACATCAACGACTTCGAGGAGAACGGCACGTTCACCTCAATTGGGAGCAATTGAAGCGATTGAGGCTGTATTCGAGAACATTGTAGATACGCTTACAGATAATGACAACAAGTTGACAATCTTGCTGGAAAGAAGAGATCCGAGTGCTTTCCTACGACGTGCTTCGAACACTGATGCTGATGCTGTTACCGTGATCGAAAAGAAAATCACATTTCCTGGAAGAACACCACAGGAAGCATGGCGATTCAGTTAGAATGAAGATGACTTGAGTGCTCGACCATCTCACTGACACGGTCATAGCTGTTGCAGTACGAATTCTGGAGTTGATGCACGATGCTATCACTAATGGGACGATCACTACAAAAAGGTTCTTCGGGCCATGCAAAACTGTCTTTGAACCTCGAGTCTGACCGGTTACGCTCGTGATCGACAGAGACATCTACTACAAGGATCCTGCACTTTTCGTGAAACAGTCTGTTGTTGACCGTTATGTCGATGATATTGCATTCACCTTCAACGTACCACGATCGGCTCTAAGCGTCGTGAGTATGAGTGTCCTGTTACGAATTACCGTTTCTGACTTCTCAAGGCGGCAGCAGCGAAAGGGCTTTTTGCTGGCACAGTAGTCATCAAGAAACAAGATGGACAATGCCATGATGGCAGACAGACTCAAGAAGTAGCTGCAATAGATTACGCTGGTCGTTCCTGACTAACCATATAGTAGGGACTGCTTATTCCAGATCTCACAGAGGCTGATATAATAGAGGCTGATCAAGTAAGATGGGTCCTGGTCATTGAGAAAGAGGCAAGAAATACAGCTTCGCGAAGCATTACCGTCACTGATGAGTACAGGCTGTCTTCCACTCTCTTGTTATGTCAGAGTCCTGGCCAGACCTATGCAAGCAAGGGATCATCGTTACAGTAAGATCATGTCAGCTCTGGACTTCTGCATTGCACGACTGACAATATCAGGGCAAAGGTTATCCTGACCTCGCTACGCGTGGTCTCTGTCATCGCCTATCGAACTTGAAGCTCCCTGGCTCTGAACGACGGCATCCGATATATGCATTGGTGGACTGGGATCCTGACGGTATCGGCATACTTTCTACCTACAAGCATGGCTCCTCGGTACTACAAAGACACGACAACCCTATGCTACCTAATATCAACTGGCTTGGTCTTTGCAGCTCCCATCTGACCGATGACAATGCCGGCCGACAGTTGCGGAGTCTCCTAGCACTGACAGATCGTGATCGAAGAAAGGCCAGCAAGATGCTCGAGTGGGACCATATTGGCGGAGCAGACGGAGAGAGTATCTGGAGAAGAGAGTTGCAATTGATACTGATGCTGGGCTACAAAGCTGAGATACAAGCGCTTGATGAGAATGCTGGAGGAGTTTCAGAATGGATCAGACATCAGCTAGTCGAGGGATGATTAGTGAACATAGGATCGACAGACATGTGCCAAATAATTTATCTGAAGCAAACTTGAAACGAAAGCATTGCATAGTGCTCCAGTCTATATAGTCGGAAGTTAATAGATCTGGGATTCAATGGAGCCCTCCAATGAGGTAGCTGCAGAGGCACGATCGCAGCTCGCAGTCCCCGCGCCAACACCAACAGCAAAACCACCGCGGAAACCACGACCAAACTATGGCCTCGTTCACCGACATCCCCTGCCTCTCGAGGTGCATGCATTACCTGCCTTCCTTCCACAAAATCCCATCTCGGTCCTCCGTCTTGCATACATCTACCTCTTGCACTATCTCCATCCTCCCTCGTCCCACTTTCCACCCGCAAAGCGTCACCAAGGCTACTGGGACGAAGCAACCAGCTCTGTGCACATCACCGACCCTACCACAATACGCGCGCTATGGGAGCAAGGTTTCTTTGGCAAAGGCAGCTTGAGTCGTAGTGAGCCCGAGTGGGAAAAGCTGAGGCGCGAAAGACAGGAAGCTGCGAAAGCTGAAAGAGAAGGAAGAGGTGGAAACACGGCAGCGGAAGTGACGAGAAAGAGGCGAGAGGAGCGCAGGAGGGAGAAGCTAGAAAGGGCGAGGGTGGAAGCTGATGCGTTGGAGGAACAGCTGAGGGCGGAGGGCAAGTTGGAAGACGGGCAGGAGAAGGAGAATCAGCTGCCAAGTTCTGATGGGCCTATGAATGGACATGCAGCTGAGAAGCAGCAAGGAAGCCAAGATACACCCGCTGCACATCCAGCGATAACTCAAGATGTCGCCGAAACAGTAGCTGAAGCACTCCCACCACCTTCGGCTCCGCCTACATCGACCACCGGAGCTGATACCACAACACCACCTCTTCACGATGAGCCTAATCAAGAACATTTACAGCTCACTCCCAGCGAAGCCTTCTTCCTCACCTACGCTCTCGGCATCCTTGACATCCACGCCTCCTCGACTTCCGCAGATATTCTATCGACGTCTTCACTCCTCACACTCTTTCGTCGACACTCATACTTTCCACCGAAGCCCCAGTCTAATCTTTCTGAAGCATTAGCGCTGTCTCCCAGTGACCCATTCCTCCTCACATACACTGCGTACCATCACTACCGCGCCCTTGGCTGGGTGATCCGTCCAGGTCTGAAGTTCGGATGTGATTTCCTGCTTTACTACCGTGGGCCGGCCTTCAGCCATGCCGAGTTCGCAGTCCTCGTCATACCCGACTATAGTCGTTGCGGGGCTTCAAGGGCAGGACAAGGCAAAAGCCGGGATTGGTGGTGGCTGCATGCGGCGAATCGTGTACAGAGTCAGGTTCGCAAGACGCTGGTGTTGTGCTACGTGGAGGTGCCGCCGGGAGTGGAGCAAAGCAACGAGCACAATGGGGATGTGGACATTGGGACACTACTGGCAAGTTATAGGATACGGGAGTTTGTGCTGAAGCGATGGACGCCCAATCGCGATCGTGGGTAGAGTCTACAGGGGGCACTATCACAGCGTTGAGCTGATACTTTGGACGCGATCTGAAGTCCGCTCTCGCATAATTGTAATTCAAGCTCATATGCAGGCTGAGAGCCTCCCAGCACGATGCCGATCTGATGCTAGCATCGACAGAGCTGTGGAGGCTCACCTGTCTCTGTGGGATCACACATTGCTCGTATGGCCGGTCCTCCGGTCGACACGGACGTCGAACTTTACACAGCAGAAGAGGCCAGACAAGTTGATCAAATCACAAATTGTGCATGCTAGCAAAAGGATCGAACCTGGAACAGCATCACTGGCGGCCGAATATCTCGAAGTTGGGAGTTCAGATTGACTTGTTTCTCAAGGTCCTGACAGGTATCATAATATTTATCACAATGGTCAAGCATTTTGAGCATCCCAATCCTGCTCATACTTTATCGCCTCGACAACCACGGTTCCGCTTGTCTCGACCATCACGCATTCGTTCTTGCCAATGAGATACCATTCTTCCTCGTTGTACGTCGTCGGCTCACTCGCCACAATCACATGAGCGCCGTGTTCGGACGCCTTCAGGCCATTCGACGCCTCGTTGACGCCACCCTCATACTTCCTGTTTAGCGACACGCCTGCCGTGGTCGAGTAGTACAACGAGGGTGGCTGCTCCGTGCTATGGTTCCGGAAGCGAAAGGTCACCAAACGTTTGCCGTCCGTCGCTGCAAGATTCAGACTATTAGGGGCTCGTGCTTTGCCCAGTATCTTGGTCTGCGCAGCAATGACAAAGCCCACGGCCTTGGTCATCGCATTCGCCATGTCTCGAGCAGAATACTCCTCCTCCCACGCGGCTTTGCCACGACCTGACGTCAAGTAGGTTATGTATAGTCCGGCAACGTGCTCGGAGTCTGTGGTGCCAAAGACGTTTGCATAGGCGTCGAGATCAAGCTCGTCGCAGATAGCTCGACGGATGGATGTGAATGACGAGACTGAGCCGTCGTGCATGAAGGAGTGGCGGCCGAAGACGAAGGGATGGTTGTTTGTTGTGACAACGGTGCTGCCTGAGGTTGCACGGATGTGGGCGAAACATGCTGTCGTAGCAGTGTTGGCGCAGATGGAGCGGAAGTTCGTATCGGCCAGGGGTGGGGTGGTCGTCTTGAACAGGGAGGGGCGTAGACCTGAAACAGATGATGCGAAGTCGTTGCGGGCGGCTGTGTACCAGCATATACCCGTGCCTAGACGGGTCGATAAATATAGTATTGCAAGAGGTAGCGGGAATGCTTCTCACCGTCAGTATTGAACAACAGATTCCGCACGGCTATCTCTTTCTCTTCTGCATCGTCTCCTGATTCAGAGTGGTGGATGAGCTTGGGTAGATAGTGATCGTGGACTTGTTGTGCGAGAGAGTGGTGTGGAGTGATGAGGACATCTTCGAGCAGGCATGGCTCTGTCTCGGAAATATAAGCAAACCAACGACACATTTTGCGAGTCGTTTATGGTATTATTGTGGAGTCTGCCACCTAGGATTGCAGAAGGACACAGCGATGAATAGCTTGAATGGGGAAACTCGAGAATATACAGGAACGGAGATTGAGGAAGGTGTTTGATGAATTTTCAGGAAAGAAAGCGGCCTGGTTGAATGATGGAAGATGTGACTCGAAAGGATGAAACACGTTTCAGAATTGCCAAGGAAGTGCCCTGATCTGCAAGTCCCCGCCCTGCCTTTCAAACTTATACCATCACCATCACCTTCTTATTCCTGATCGACCACACGGCCTACCTCCCAGTAGCCTCAGTAGCGCCCGGTGATCAACCCCCCGTTCGCAAGCCTCCATACACCATGTCGACAGTCACACAGACCGCGCTGCAGACGTCATTACCACCCGTCTGCCCAAAAGACTTCAATGCCAACCAACCCAAGACACTGCGTCTGTACCCGCTATCTAATTACACGTTGACGACCAAAGAAACGCAACCAGAGGAAGACCCGTCTGTCAGCGCGCGGCTGAAACGACTAGAGGAACACTACGAACATCATGGCATGCGCCGTACCTGCGAAGGCATTCTCGTCTGCCATGAACACAATCACCCACACATCTTGATGCTGCAGATCGCAAACGCCTTCTTCAAGCTGTACGTGCTGCCAACCATGACCTGTCTTGCCCGCCACCGATCAAGCTGACATGACTTTCCCCTCCAGCCCAGGCAACTACCTCAACCCCGACGACGACGAGCTCGAAGGTTTCAAATCCCGCCTGAACGAACAACTCGCGCCCGCTTCCCACATCTCCTCCCCCTCCGACTGGGACATCGCCGACACGCTCGCCCAATGGTGGCGGCCCAACTTCGAAACCTTCATGTACCCCTTCCTCCCCGCCCACGTCACGCGGCCAAAAGAATGCAAGAAACTCTACATGCTGCAACTCCCCGCCAACAAGGTGCTAAGCGTGCCCAAGAACATGAAACTATTGGCTGTACCGCTGTTTGAGTTGTATGATAACACGGCACGGTATGGACCGCAGTTGAGCGCGCTGCCGCATTTGCTGAGTAGATATAATTTTGAGTTTGTGGATGAGAAGGGAGAGGTTGTGGCGGTAACGCCAGGGGGTGGGCCGTTTGAGTGAGTGTTCTGCTTTTTAGAATATGCTGAGCAAATATTGATGGTAAATCCAGGTCTGGCGAGGTTCCAATCTCCACAAAGATGGAAGAGGATGGCCCAGAAATGGCGAATGGTGGTCCCGCCTAAAGAATCGACGCCTGATCGCGGCCAAGTTTCCTCGACTGACGGCTGGCAAATCATGGCATGTCATCCTTTGTGGATGTCCGAGGGCCCGAAATGCCTATATGCAAGCCTACGCACTGGCAATTTTGAAACACTACGTCAAGTGAGTTCATGACCAAGTCTACACAATCAACGGCGACTGCTCGATCTCTCAGCCTCACTCGGAATGAGCATGCCCATATGATTGGCTTACTGTAGTGCTTGGCATGGACTCGGTATCGAGCCAGAAGTGACCAGATGGATGTGAGATGTTGCCGAGACGGCGAAACACAGATGTGGCAGATGAAGCACATGAGCTCACAAGCAAGAAGCAAGCGATGCATTATGCCCTGACAACTACGACATATCAAGCATGCGCAGGGCAGAATGTATACGGCTCATGATACCAGAGCTTGTCTCGAGAGTATTTAGAGGAAGAGATATGTGGCATCTAGCCTACGGGATATGTACATACACGGACAGCTGAGCAGAAGAATCTCGTCAAACTTAGTAGCTATCGCCGCCAATGCAGCTCGGAACAGATAGAGTTCTCGAGTGTATACCTAATGGGAATCAATGATGCCAATGCGACTCAAATGTAGTCTCTAGCTCTATAATAACAGAACAGCGCACGTACTACAATCTGCTGTCCTAAGATTGATCTGTCCCCATACTTCCCACCGCCACACAATGAGGCAAAGTCCCACAGCCGGCCGTTCTGCTTTGTCAAAGTCAAAAGCAGACAATACCTTCCATGTTCGAGTCTCTAATTGACGAAGTCGTGGACCACACTGGGCCTGAAGTCGAATCGACGGTCGACAAGACACTTGTGCGTGACTCCGTACACATTCCGACTCGTCTTGTGGAGTCGTCTCTCTCCAGACAGCAGCCCAGCAGAACGTGCTAAATCCCTCTTGCCATCCGACACGTTGTGAAGCCATCAAGGGTGTCGAAGGTAGGAAGGTAGTGCCAAGTAGGTCAAAGATCGCTTTGGTGCCCACACAGTCGTGTCATTCGAACAATGTGGTCAAACAGTATTTCTTAGGTAGCGACTAGATTCATTCTGCCTATACCAAATCTAGTCATCATCCTCTTCCACTCTCGCCCGCTTACTCGCCCTCTCCTCCGCCGGCTTCTCAATACCATATCGTTTCCCGCCCGCCGCAGCCTTTGCCGCATCCGATTTCGCCGCCGCGTCCTTTGCCTCGTTGATCAGGGCGTCGATCCCAAAGACATCGGCATCCGGATTGTCCCGTTCAAATTGTACCTGTAAAACATAAGAGCTTATTCACAAGCTGAAAGATTCTTGAACTCACTGGACCCTCCCGCTCCGCTTGTTCACTTGCGCCTTTGAAGCCCTTCTCCGCTTTACCCAACACCTCGAACCTGCCCGACTTCTTCAGCTTGTCCATCGTCTCGCCCGCATCCTCGCCTTCGTCCTCGTCGGCCGCCGTCGCACTAGGTCGGTAGATACTCGCAATCGCATCCTGTGCTGCGAAGAGCGGCTTGTCGTAGGCCTGATCCTCATTGAAACCAGTGTCGAACCCTGATGTCTGGTTGAATAGCCGCGAATCGTACATGGTCTCCGCCGAGGCTGTGGGTTTGGCTAGGCCGAGTGCCACCTTCTCGCTGATGTCACGGTTTTGTTCGCGTGCCATGGCTTGAATGCGCCGTTCCGTGCCCATTCGAGACTGGCGTAGTGTCCGCTCGTTCTCTTCACGACGCTGGCGGCGCTGTTGTTCACGTTGGCGAATGGCTTCGCGGGAGTCGTCGGCAGACGCAGAACGTGATCGCGATCGTGATCGGGAAGAGTAAGAGCCGCTTCGACTGCGACTTCGATTGCGGTCGTCATAGTCAGGAGATCTTCGTTGTGTTGCGTTCTGCCGGTCTGCGCGAGCCTTCTGTGCCAATGTTCGGAGGTGCTCCTCTTTCTGCATCTTCTCCTTCTCTGCCAAACGCTGCTGCATTGTGTTCCTCTGTTTAACCTCTTCCCGTGCGTGTCTGTCCGCTGTCATGAGTGCTTCTGAGAATTGTGCAAACTTGTCGTTGATCGTCACATCCTGCAGACCACGGCCATCTGCAGCCAGACGCTTGTCCAATGCGATAGTATAACCTTTAGGATTCTTCCAGTTCGAGACAGGCGGCGGTATCTTCCACATCTCTTGATCTTCTGCTGTAAGTTTGCGCGGCGGACTATGCATAACCGGAGGAGGTGGAGATGGTGGTCCTCGAGGGATCTTCTTGTGTTTGTGCTTCGGCGGCTCCATGGGATCTTGTTGGCGCTGAACAATCTTGATGATGCGTGTATTACCTGCGGTTTTATCGCCCATCTGGTTATCAGGCGTATAGCTGACATATGTTGGGGCAGGCCTGGACGTTCCCTGCACGTTCTTTGGCTTCTGACTGGCTACAGCACCGTTGATAAGAGTCGTGAGTGCAGCCTGAGTGCGTTCGCGTGTAGCTGCAATTTCTTCCTCGGACGGCCGAGACAGGGAGAGCTCGCCAGCATCGGCACGCTGGCGGAGTGGGATAAGGTCTTGAAATGAGCTGTGGATGACGCGCTTGTCCCCGTGGCCTCGGCGAGCTATGGCATCGTACTTGACAGCGCCGGAAGCGTCCACTTGTACTGCGAGGGCGTTTGAGCTGGTAGTGGTCTTGCGGCCCATGTCTAGAGGGTATTGTGCATAAGGGATCTCTGGGAAAGCCCCTCCATCGCCGAAGTCCTCGGCTGATCGCGGTCGCCAGCCAGTCCGATTGCCATATGGAGGTGGTCCTGTCCGCTGTAGATTGTCAGTGACGTGCGCAATCGTGGTGTCAGCAAGGAGATAGAGGCCTACCTTCAAGACAATTTGCGACTCATCCAGAGCACCTGCGCCGACAACCCTTGGTCCTCGTGTCTGGGCATGTGCTGGCTCTTCGTCTTCACCTGTATATTTCGGTTTCGGCAGAGCCGTGGCAAGGGAGAGTCGTGACATTGTGACGAGGAAGAGGGAGGACTGAGGGGACTGAGGAGGGGGTTGGAAGTTGTTGTAATAATAAGAAAGTCAAAGAGTTCGAGTTGTTCACGAGAACATGTGATTGCTTCACCTTCAGTCCATCAAGGCCATCACATCCTCTCCTCACAACACCTACCTCAACCTTCGAACTGTGACTCGTTAGAACATCGAATCTGATGGCGTCAGTACACCAGATTGCTGTGGCCAAAGCATCACTTGCTGCAGCATTTTTGCGACCGGATCCGATCTCTGTCAGTCGCCATGAGATCAGCCGCTTTCATGGCCTACTCGACAACACGGTGCTCAGCTGCACGTCGACAAACATCGAGGTCTGATCACTTTCTAGTGGATAACACGAATAATCCGAGACAAAACTAAACTTCTCATCATGCGGTGCAGAACTGTACAGACTGGTTGTCTTCTCATGTCCTCCCTTCAGCAGGAAGGCTGACTGCTACGGTGAAATACCTTGCTGCTCTTTCAGCTTCTCTCGGGAAACCGGCTGCAAGTGGCGCGTCTGCGACTCTACCCTCACTACCTGCTTCGGGGAAGCCCTCGATGCAGCGGAAACGGATCCATCTTCTATACCTGCTCAATGACTTCTTCCACCACGCGAAATACCATACAGATTCCGCATCGGCGCTAGCAGTCTTGAGCAGTTCCTTCGAGCCCCATCTTTCCGGAATTATCACGACAACTGCGTCAGTCGATAGTTCCAGGTTTCCCAAACATCACAAGAAGATTGATGATCTCTTGAACATATGGACGAAGCATGACTATTTCACCTCTCAATATTTGGATACGCTTCGCGAAGCAGCGCGGACTGCTGGTGGCGCACGAGCTGACGCAGGGATTGCGGGTGTGGACGCTCAAAGCATACCTCCGGGTCAGATGGGCACGTCCAACACAGAGATCCCATTCATCATGCCAGCCACTCACGGCGACCTCAACGCACCTTACTACGACCTTCCAGCTGCAAACATGCTTCCACACATCGTGCCAAATTCCAGTACTCCAATCACTCCTTCACTGATGCGACCTTTACAACTTGTTGCTGGCCCGGCAGACCCGCGTTTAGCAAATGCAGTCAAAGATTTCTTGCAAGATGTCGAATTCATGTATGACGACAACAAGGACTCTACCGATGAGGCCATTGTTGTGGATGTCGACCAGATGGGCCAACCATTGATCAGAGACGAGACGTCTGGAGATCTCGTCCCATTAGAAGCATATTATGGTTGGTCAATTGAGTTCTGTGAGAAGATGAAACGTCGCAAGCGAGGCGACTCTGAAAAGGGTGACAAGCAGAATGGCAATCGCGGTCGGAGTAGAAGTTCGAGCCGAGACGGAGACATGGCCAGAAAGAGGAGAAGATACTCGTCCTCTGCTGATGGTCGTGGTCGAAGTGTGAGCCACGATCGAAGTCGTAGCCATGGAGAACGCGGCGAGAGTCGATCGTATTCCCCTCCTCTGCCTCAGAGTAAAGGCCAGTTCAACCAGGCGTTCTCTGGGAATATGTCGTTTGCGGGTCAATCTATCGTCACGCCAGCTGAACAGATCGACAACCCGCTCAACACCATGCAACCACCACCTCCAGGACCGAGCTCGGCAAGCAATTACGAGCACAACTTTCCAGTGGGCCCTGGAGGCTTGCCTATTCCTCCTCCGCCACCCTTCCACAGTGAGTTGTCCATTCTCTCTAATCGAAGTCATCAACGTTCTAACGAAAATAGCTGGTTCCTGGCCGCCGCCCCCACCGAACATGCCAAGTGGATTGTCCTATAATGCAGCGCAATATCCAAACTACTCGACGATGTCCTTCGTACCACCGCCACCACCTCCGTTCCATCCTTCTGCAGGCCCAGCATGGTCAAGTCAATCGCACTCATCAGTGCCTCCATTTGGTCCGGGTCATCCGCCGCCGCCGCCGCCGCCACAAGCATCTTATGGCGCGCAACATGCACCGCAACCTTACCCATATGGCCCTATGCAGAGACATGATACAGCAGGCAGAGGTAGAGGACAGGATCAAGGTCAGGGACGAGACGGATATCGCGGTCCTGGACAGGACCCGCGATGGCGATGATGCTGTAAATTATACCCATAATGCCTTTGCATTTCCTAATCGTGGACGATTGGTTGTATAACTTTTCCGCAAGAACCGCTGCTAGTTCGGTACCGCACGAGGGAAATAGTAGTCCGATGAAAGTGTCGCTCTTACTCGCGACAAGACCTGTATTATCCGTCCGCGTGAAGGTCTCCAAATCTCACACGCCGGTCAAGCTCGGTGGGGAGGCGGAGGCGGGAGATGTCGATAAGGTTTTTAGCTTCACTCGGAAAAGCCGGGGCTGAGCATGGCCGTGTGGCCAGCCACACTGTGTCGTAATACAACTCCCGAATGACCAGAACTATTCCCGTACCTTATGCTCGTACCTTATGCTCGTATGTGAAGGTGGTGCGCTGCATAACTTCAACAATAGTACCAAGGTCCAGTTCTGCTTCACCATGCGTATCACAGTAACCTCGACGGTACTGTAGTGCATAACTCGAATAATGAGACGACAGTGATGATCATTTGCCTTGTCTCTATGCTAGGACGGGCCTATAAGATGCTTAAGACGCCTATGGTATGTAGAATCATGACTTTCACACTCTAGCTTCAGCTTGTATATACACCTCAGGCACACATCCTCCTCGAACACGACCCAGCCTGTCTTAACATCAATACAACACCCACCAAACATGTCTCTATCAACGAGAACCCTTCGAAGCGCATCTTCGAATCAACCTTCTCGGACAAATCCAACCAGACCAAGTCAGAATGTCTCGCTCAAGCGACTGCCCTTCAGACACGACTTCTGGGCGGACAAGAAAAAGCCCTTTATCATCGGCGTCACAATGACCTTTGTCCTTCTGCAACTCCTCTTCCTCGCCAATCTCAGCTCGCTTTATGCAGTCGAATATAAAAGCACGTCCAAAGTACATGCCCTGAAAGTGCTCATGGTCAATTTCGATACGAGCGGCACAGCAGTGCAGGACTCTGTGCTCGCGGCGTACAGCGAGCTCCAAGCCGAGAGCTTCAATGAGGTGCAAGTGCGCACGTTGGCAGAGTATCCAACACCACAATCAATGCGAGAGGCCGTCTGTACAGGACAGTATTGGGCAGCCATATACCCAAACGATGGGGCCTCTCAACGACTCAATGCCGCTCTTGCTGGAGGCGATGCAGCAGCTTCATACAGTACCACCCCGGCTCTCTCTCTGGTGATCAACTCCGCCAAATATCCCGCCATCACTGCCGGCGACGTAGTAGGCAACATGCAAACACTGCTTGGAGTCGCAAATGCCGCCTACAGCGCTGTCAACCCTACAGCCGTTTCCACATTGAATACATCCTCTGCCGCCGCAGTATCCATCTTCCGCAACCCCTTCGCCTTTGCCACTATCGACATCCAGCCTACTAGCCAAGGAGATCGCGTCTTCTATAACGACATCCTTATCGTTATGCCTATAGTCCAGCAATTCCTCTACATCATGGGCCTCAACGGCTTGTCTACCCACTTCAAACTCTACTCCCGCCTCGCCGTCGTGCACTCGCTCATCCTCCGCACCGTCATCTCCACGAGCTACACCTTCATCTCCTCGCTCTGCCAAGCCGGCCTTGTCTGGGCGTTCAAGGAATCCTGGAGCGTGAACAGCAATCAATTCGCACTGACCTGGATGGTCCTCTGGCTATACGCCTTTGTCAACTTTGCCGTCATCGACACGGCAACCGCCTTTATCCCTATATCTTTCGTCGCCTTTTTCTTCCTGACTTGGGTCATACAGAATGTCGGGTCCGCTCTGAACCCATACGAACTCACCGCTGGGTGGTTCCGCTGGACGTACGCGCTGCCAGGCAGAAACGCCTACGACTTGCTTGTCGAAGTGTGGTCAGGAGGCTGCGAGAAGGTCGTCAATCGCGCTCTGCCGGTTTTGGTGGTATATGCGGCTGTATTTGTGGTGGCTGCGAACTTGGGAATGTGGCATCGCTGTAAGTTGGCGGTCGAGGCGGAGAGAGAGGCACTTGATGAGGCGGCCGTGCTGTTGGACTGGCAGTTCGGCAAGCAAATGAGTGCTTCTTCGGCAGGGGATGGTGGACGTGAAGACCGCTATGATGTGACCGAGGAGGAGATGTTGGAGAGGCAGAAGCTCAATATAGGTGCGGGAATGGGACCGAGCTTTAGGATGCCATTCGCGGATGAAGCCGAGAACTTGGTTTAAGAACCTAATGAAAGGAGAGGAAGGTCAAGCAGGAGAGGAAGGTAAAGAAGGGGAGAAGACAAGATAAATAAAGAGTAGAATCGGATCTGCGAATTGTAATAACTTAGGTAGCTAAGGAGAGAGGAGATATATTACTTTATCTTAGTCTTAAGCTAAGTATCCCTTCAAACTTATATTCCTTACCCCCGTATTCTAATAGTTTGCGGTTTAACTAAACTCTAAATTAAGTTTATTTATTAAAAAAGCCGTTATAATAACTCGTAAATTATAGGATTAGTTAAATTCTACTTAGTTTAGTAAATCTTAGTACCTAATACCCTCTATCTTCTATATATAGCTATTCTATTATATTATCTTAGTTTTTTATTATATTAAAGATTCTATACTTAGATTAACGCGCGCTATTAATATATCTAGGTTATATTAAGATTAAAGATATATAGCGGGTTATAGATATAACGTCATATAATACGTATCTTAATAATATATAGAGGTATAGGTATATAGCTAAATGTTAGAACTTTATAATATTAATAAGATATTAACATCCGGAGTAGTTATACCTACTAGAAATAAGGAGATATAGTACGCTTTCTAAAAGTAGGTCTATATACTTTACTTTATATCTAATAAACTTATCTTATACTATTTATCTTTCAATCTTTAGCTAAGAGCCCGTAGAAAGAGGAGTTATTTTTAAAAAAATATAGAAAGTCTTTCTATAGGCCTCTTCTCGTAAAATATATTCTATAGCCTCTATCTAATAGTCTATCTTTTAAGTAAGTAGAAAGTTAAAAACTAAGAACTTCTAAGTAAAGAGTTCTTATAGTAGATAGTATAAAGAGCCGGATAACTTAAGTAGATCCGGGATCCTATCCGCGGATAATAGTATCCTAGGATACTTAGATTCTAGGATTAAGTTATCTGTAGATAGATTATCCTAGGATTAAGGTATCCGCGGATAAATTATCCTAGGATTAAGTTATCCGCGGATAGATTATCCTAGGATTCCGGATCTACTGAA
>Ga0058702_10000590_pt1 | contig 14702 bp, 20 predicted proteins | sample AgamicOrSfe_FD_83781 | JGI IMG/M metagenome (GOLD analysis project Ga0058702, IMG submission 83781) | Agave microbial communities from Guanajuato, Mexico - Or.Sf.e | ecosystem: Host-associated > Plants > Phyllosphere > Phylloplane/Leaf | place: Guanajuato, Mexico | collected 2012-05-30 | reverse complement strand
GTATTGATAGTCTTCCTCGCAGGCTGTTGATTTCCTTCGCGAGCTCGAAACAGGTGGACCACCTTACACGAGAGGTCTCGGTCGCAACCAATGGCCCAAAACGCCAGCGTCACTCCGTTCAATTGCTGAAGAGTACACTACACATCTCGTGGCCCTTGGTATTGCGATCATGAAGGCTTTTGCTCTGGCCTTAGACGTACCGGAAGAAATATTCGCCAGCAGAGTTGATCAGTCATTCTGGCAATTGCGTTTGGCAGCGTATCCTGGTGTACCGGAAGGACTGGACCAAACCAAGAGCGGATTATACCAGCACAGCGATTTTGGTATTCTCACATTTCTCTTGACTGATGAGCACAAAGGCTCGCTAAAAGTTCTCGCTCCCAATGGAGAAGATTGGATATCCGCCGATCCTGTTCCGGTGAGTTTACCTTAGCCTCTTGCTTCGACATGATTGGTGCTAAATTATGCTTAGGGTGCGCTAATCTGTAATATTGGCGACATGCTTTCTGTCTGGACCGATGGTATCTACAAATCAACGCAACATAAGGTACTGCACACATCTCAAGACATGCGCGTATCAATCCCGTTCTTCTTCGATCCGAACTGGGACGCTAGGATCGAGCCTGTATTGGGAAATGCTGAAAGGAAGTCAAAAGGCGAGGGCGTGAACTACAAAGACATATTCACGGGTGCTATCAAATACCCATACTGAGATGAGCGGACTACGGACTACGGAACAAGTGTTGAAATCATTTGCATCCCTGTCAAGCATTACCATAATTCTGACTCTCAAATCAAGCCTACCAGAATACAACGGTGAAAGCCGTCACCATGATCCACATCAAATCTCGACTCGAGATGGCTGCCGCTGCAGAAGTTGCGGGACTAGTCTTGCTGACGTGATCAGTCTTGACACGAAGGCAGACAGGATAGGTATCTTTTCCAGCAAAAATGACCACATGTAAGCGTTCGGTTGCTCGTGTGTATGTTTGGTTATGTTCAGCATTGTAGACCGGCGATAGCCAGTAAAGAAAGTCGAACGGAGACGTCTGTGTCTCTCCTCCAGCGGCCAATGCTGTCATGAAGATAAGCTAAAGGTGTCGTGGCGAAACTCAGAAGTCAAATACTCACGAGCACTCCCAATGGTTCCAGTGTCCAGCTTAGTATCACAACTCTTGGGAATGGTGGGTGAACATGAGGCTCCTAGATCGTAGCTCGTTTGCTTGAGATCGTTCACACAGTCTTTCCCCAGTGCTCCTGTGCAATCCCCGTCGTCCTTGTCGTCATACCCATTGTTGACTGCTGTAGATAGTAGACCTATCGGAACCGAGGCGCAGATGCGAGGGGCTTGATCGTCGCCGAGGGACTCCACAGCAGCCATAGTATCGTTCAGACTGTTGTCGCCGGACCACTCAATGCATAGAAAGAAGTCACGACGCGTGGATTTTGTACGGTAGTATTCCAGTCCGGGATGAATTCTGCGACATTGACTCGAAAGGTGAAGTTCTTGTCGCCCATCTGGAACGGTACTGATTTCGAGATGTTGGGGTGTTGATTGGCATTCATCAATGCGGTATCGTTTGAAGCGCCAAAGATGCTCCCGTACTTGTAGTCTGCGGCATACGCAGAGGTCAATCCTGAGACAAGGAGTAAGATGTTCTTCATGTCTGGTGGTATAGTTGTGAATGTGTGTGAGGTATTCAGAGGTGTATACAATGTCAAGGTTAGCTATGCTTCTGTGACGGATATGCTTAGCATAATAAGCATCCCCTGCTGGGTCAGCGGAGTCGGCTTGTTTTGCACCTTGCGCTGATCTTAGATGTCCCCCAGTATGATGTGCTCAACCCTACATTTCTGCTGCACATTGTGCAGTGATTTGCTTTGCTTTGCTTTGCTTTTCTTTTCAATCCTTCGATCGGCAGCAATGTCGCGCGGGGCTACAACATCGTGCGCTATTTTTGTCAGGTCTTTTGAACAAAGACGAAGATCTCTGAGATCACGCGAATAAGTGTCGAGGTCGAAGGATGAGGAAGAAGTATGACATAGGGATCATTGTTGCCGAGGTGCGCAGCCAAGCCACAACGGTCGAGGTCCGTTTCAGACGACATGGCATTGTTTTCGCGAGAACAATACTCTGTTTCTCAGACATGAGATTGACATCATGATTGTTGCCCTAATTCACACTTTGAGAGAAGAATCCCAATCACCCGCCGGCGCTTCCTTCCACTGCTTGGTCTCGGGATCAAGCAGTCTCTGAGCATCCTCCCATTGCTCTCTGATGATACGCGCCCTTTTCTCATCACGAGGCAGGATGTTCGCTTCGAAAGATTCAGGTCTAGCTGAGATGGCAACAACCAAGTTGTCCGCATCAGGCAACATATCTTCACCCTGAGCATCCTTCTTGGGTGTGATCGAAAACGACCACAAGATGCCTGTGATACCAAGAAATAAGCTTCTGTCAGCAACATGCATGCCAGGACAGATACGTCGACCAGCTCCAAAGCCTACAGTATCTCTCTTGCTTGGGTCTGGATGAGCTGCCATCTCCGCCATGGATACGCCATCACTATCGTCGGCAAAGCGATCGGGATTGAAGCGGCGAGGTTCTGTGTATCGGTTTGGATCTGTCATTATCGCCCATGCGTTCAACATGATGGGTGCTCCCTTTAGAATTTTGTAGCCCATATACTCGTCGTCTCGGGTGCAAGCATGAGGAACCGCGCCCAGAGGTCCAACCACGAACCATCGCACGATCTCTTTTACACACCGTCGAATGTAAGGCAAGTTGGCTGCATCAGCCATGACTGGCAGTCGATCTGATCCCACGACTCGATCAATCTCTTCCTGTGCTTTTGCTTGGACTTCGGGGAACAATAACATGGCTTGGATGAAGGCATACAAAGTGGTTGATGTAGTCTCCATGCCACCTTCGAGGATGTTTCCTACCGTGTAAGCAGCTTCGACATCTGTAATACCTTCCTTCTCTTGTGCTCTGGCAAGCCCGACACTCATGCAGGGGCTCAGAGTTCCGTTCTTGAGGTTCTCCTTGACGGCGTACCAGTTTTCCATGTGGACTTCGTGGCCCATCTGTAGTGCGAGACGAACTCTGCCTTTGACAGGAAGAAGAGTATCAGGCAAAAATCTTAGGATGGGGAAAGCATCAAGCAGAGCTGCTGCTGCTGTACCAAGAGCAGCTTGTAGAGCAGCAAACTCATGATCAAGCTTGAGCAGCTTCGGGTCGGCGCCTGATGGAGCTCTCCAGCCGAACAGAAGAATAGCGGTCAAGGATGTCGTGAATCTCTGTAGGCTGGAGAAGAAGTCGTCGGGGTTTGTAAGCATCTCATCTAACATCTGCTTGCGTTCGAGCTCCTGATACGGATCATAGTTCTTGACGGCGTTGATAGACAGCAGAGAGTGAGTCACTTTGCGCAATGTACGCCACAGAGGAGTATAGCGCTGAAGCACATCAGAGATCAGTGAACGTTTGTCTTTGTGCCATAGAGCCCACTTACCATGAAGGCCATTCGAAGTTTCGACACTGGCACATGTTTCGCCGCGTAAGCCTCAGGACGATCAGAGTAGATAGCACCGCGCTTGTCGAACAGATCTCTGACGATATCCACACTGCTTATTACAATAACTGGTCGGCTGCCAATCATGATGCTGTAAATTGGTCCATACTCCTTAGCCCATTTGGTGAACTGAAGGTACTCGTTCTTGCTTGGGATCTTATTTGATGTCAGTGTTGTCCTTCGAGTAAGGTTTTCACCACATACTTGATGTAGATTGCCGATCATTGGTATGGTAGGAGGTCCAGGTGGATAGTCCTTGGGTCTGGAGCCTAGGCCGAAGGAATACCATGCTCCAAGTGCAAAGGCCAAAACAATGCCAGCGGCGGTGAAAATCGAGAACATCCTCAGCGATAATCCAAACGGGGTTGAGCTTACTAGAGAAACAGGTGGTAAGCGCTGTCCTTTATTCAAAATCGACAAACCACCGTAGAATTCGTGATGCATGCCTGAAATATGTGCAGCCGAATCCTTGTTCTAAGAACTGCCCCGCACTGCATATTACCTGTGCTATTGTTGGCAGGTGCGATGAGAACCGCTTCAACGAGGTCGTAAGGCTTGGTTCATATAAGGAGTAGTGACCAATCAACGGTCAATCCGACTCATGCATATAAGCAATACGGATACCGGTGAGCAAACAGACCCCGGACGCAAACATGCAGCATCATTCCTCGAAGGTCTTGCATGTATGCTCCCGAGACTTATCCTCAGTCCTTCCATTCGTCCCTTCCCAGCTTTACAATATCCGATTGTTCCAAGATCCAGAATTTACTTGGAGCTTTGGCTCCTTCTACCATCTCTACAGCAGCTACCGCAGCTCTTCCGATGACTGTCTGATCTTGTGCTACACATCCCTCATTAGTCTTGCTCAACCCGATCAACAGATTCAAGTCACACATACCCCACTTATCTTGGAGCCCTTGCGAGATTCTTTTCAAGCCATCAAAGATATCCTCGAGCCATTTGTTCTTCGGAATCTCCCTTCCTAGAATCATACCAGGCCGCAGGATAATCGCATTGTCAAAGTCTAGTTCCTTGATGGCGTTTTCCACACCTCTTTTCATCTTTGCGTAGGGTGTCAAGGCGAATGGACTGAGAGAGCTGCTGGTACCCGCACTCGAGCAATACACATATGTCTTGACACCTGCCGCTTTTGCGGCTTTTGCATTTTCGACGCACAAATCGTGGTCAATTGCCCATTGTGCAGCGACAGAGCCAGCGCTGGCAAAAGTGGTACCGACCGCATTGAAGACTACTGAAGGAGTTGGCGAGAATTTGGCGATTGAAAAGCCCCATTTCGCAGTGTCGGTTTCGATGATAGCTCGGAGTTTTGGGTCCTGAGTCTGGGGAGCGCGACGGGAGACTGTCGTGAGAGTCATACAAGTAGGGGATGACAGAAGCGTGGCCAGGATTTGAGAGCCCACTGCACCCGTGCTGCCGAAGATAAGGGCGTTAGTCATGGTGGCATGCAATCTATCAGATGTTTATGTATTAATGACCGAAGCATTTCTAAGGACAAACACACTCGTTGGATTGTGGCTGCCTGAATTTGCCAACCAGGGTCATACCGACCACCACAATTTATTTCTCATCTCGCGTCAATATAACTTGGAAGCCAGTCGCATTGTGGTGCTGAATGATTATTGGCCTTGAAAACGGGATTGACTGAGAAGATATTGTAGCGAGAGTAAAGTAGTCTTCTTGCTAATAGAAGGGAGAAAGAAAGATAAAATTGTCATTATAGTCATCCTCGAACGTCCATTTCCTTTCGAACAGCAGCAAAGCTACCGTCTGTGATCTTCGGCAGCCTCCTTATGAACCTTTCTCAGAAGATCTTACTTCTTGTTGGGCTGTTGCTTTGCATTTCCCGTAACATCATTGATAGAACCACCAGCACCCTTGGCCGTGTTCTCGAGTCCGGAAGAAGCATCGGAAAGCGTCTTTCCAACACCACGTCCGACGTTGCCAACGACACCTCCGACGGTGTTGACAGTGCCTATTACAATTTGTTAGTTTGTTGTTACTGTTGGGGATAAGTATATAAACAAACCTGATGCGATGCCTCCAACACCAGAAGCGAGACCACCGGCAGCATTGCCGATACCACCGAAGAGGCCACCGCCCTGCTTGGGCTGTTGGGCAGAGTTGTTGTTCTCAGACATTTTGATTTAAGGTTGGAGCGTTGTGTTTGGTATGGTCTTGTTGATGATTGGTAGATTGAACTTTTGAGCGTGTCTTGGTCCAGTGTTTGCAAAAGTTTAAGATGAAGAAGAGAGATCACATTCAGAAGCAGAAAGTCCAGCTCTTTTGTAACTTGACAAGTCGAGGATGTGAGCACATAAAGGTGGGTACACGCTGTGAGCAATGACGTGTTTTCCGTGGGGAAGCTGTCGCGGGGTCTGTTTGTGCAGACACGGTTCGAAGACAAGGATGTCTGGACGATCATGGCATGCCATTATGCACGAGCGGCACGATGTGAGCAAAGATGAGATGGTGGCTTTCGAGTACGGTATCCATCGTCTCACGTCTTCTATTCATGTGATGATGCCAACGTCACGTTCTGGATTTAGAGGACAACAGCAAAATGAGGACAAAATAATTAAAATTCGTTCAGTTCGTAGTGAATGCACTAGGGATATAAAAAGGTATACAGTTCATCTTCTTTTCTTCCAAGCGAGTAATACCCAGTTCTATCGCTCTCGAGTCGGCCAAATGTTTAGGCGAAGATGGGGATGTTGAGGCCGTAGTTGACGGGGTCGTTGAAGCGGAGACCTCTGTCAAGGCCACTGATGGCCTCAATCTCGTCCTCAGCAAGATCGAAGCTGCAGACATCGAGGTTCTGGGCAAGGCGGTCCTTGTTGTTGGACTTGGGAATAACGGCAACACCGCGCTGGGTGGCCCATCTGAGCAGGACCTGGCCAGCGGACTTGTTGTGCTTGTCGGCAATCTTCTTGACGGTCTCGTTGTCGAAGAGGAGAGGAGTATCGTGTGCTCTCTGCATCTTCAGCTCGACAAAGGAAGCAGGGCCGAAGGATGAGTAGGCAGTAACGTGGATGTTGTTCTCCTTGCAGAGGTTGACGAGACCCTTCTGGGTGAGGTAAGGGTGGTGCTCGATCTGGAGAGTGGCAGGAGTGATCTTGGCGTAACGGAGGAGGTCGAGCATGAGGGCACCGTTGTAGTTGGAGACACCGATGCTCTTGGCGAGACCCTCGTTGACCAGCTCCTCCATGGCCTTGTATGTCTCGGAGAGGGGAGTCTTGGAGAAGGTGATCTTGTCGTTCTCGTCGGTCCAGCTGGGAGGGTAGCGGACGCTGGGGTCGACATACTTCAGGGCGACGGGGAAGTGGATGATGTACAGGTCAAAGTAGTCAATGCCCAAGTCTGCGAGTTGCTTCTTGGCAATGGGCTTGACCTGGTCGGCGTCGTGGAACGAGTTCCAGAGCTTGGAAACAAGGAAAAGATCCTCACGCTTGACGAGACCGTCCTTGATGGCACGGGCAACACCCTCACCAACCTCCTTCTCGTTGCCGTAGTCGCAGGCACCGTCAAAGAGTCTGTATCCAACCTTGATGGCGTTGTAGACAGTGTCGGCGCAAGTGTCGTTGTCGACCTTCCAGAGACCGAAACCAACGAGAGGCATCTGTGCTGGGAATTAGTGGCCTGTGGTTTCTTGCTCGTTGATCAGTAGGAACCCACCTCGTGGCCGCTGTTGAGCTTGACAGTAGGGGCGGAAGGCATCTTGGCTGAGTAGTGGCGGAATGCAGCAGGTTCAATTCTTTTGTAGCAAGTGAAAGTAGGTCTTGCAATGGCCGAGTAGCGTAGAGTAGCTCTGGAGGCGAGTAAAGGAGCAGATCTGTAGGAAGAGAGAGGAGTAGAGTCAGCTGTCTGAGGAGGAGGAGGCTTCGAGTCTTAAATACTTACCGTGCAAAAGGCTTGAGCACGTTCATCATGGTTCTTTGGGTGGCAGCCAACGGCGGCTGCGTACAGGTTGCGAGGAGGTTTTAGTGGGGTGGACAAAGCGGTCGTTCGACTTTAGGCGGGAGAGGCGAAGATGGAGTAGCTGTCACAGCACTTTCTGGACAAGATAGAGAAACAGAATTGAAATTTTGAGAAAGAATGCATGCACCCTGGTGGCACCTGCCTACACTTTTGAGCCACAACCAACTGCCATGCTCCAATCCCGTCTCCCCTTCTGCCCGTTCGATCTTCGAGAAACAAGACGGCGCATTCTTCCGCATCAAACATCACACTCTACCCGGCCAGCCTGGCGGAAACATACAGAGAGTGGATGCATGGAGGGGCACTACGCAACCGAAAACAAAGTGGGGAGCCTCTTGACTTTAGCCGCCAACCAACACTCGGCCCGCACCTCAAACATCCCCCACGCGCTTGCCGCCACGGCCATGCGACGATAAGCTACCCGCTCGGCTCAGGATAAACTGTGGATAAATCAGGGGCACCCGCCAAAGGGCCGAGAATCGCTCCGCAAGTCACAAGCTTGCTATACGCGCGCCTATACTGCCAGAGCTTGCAGTTGCTGTCCTTTGCGCGACACACACTCTCGAGATGCGCAGGACGGCGATGATATCTTGGACGAGGGACAGAGAACACTGCAAGATCCACGACGAAAATCTGGTATTCTTTGATAACGAAAAGAGACAAGACAACCTGGGGCGACGGAATCTGGTATAAAAGCGACTTTTTGTCTTTTTCCATCCCAGCACAAATAAGAAACAACTCGACGCCGACCGTATGGGAGATACAAGAAAAGGTGCAAGAGCACAGTAAAGGACGAGACCAGTATCGCAAGCACGAGACTGATAGAAGGGTATGTGTCTACGAGGAGAACTTTTTGGTGATCTTGGCCAGAACTGCGCGTCGGGTGTCAGTGAAACATTACACTCTTGCTTGGATACATGGGGAGTGGTACTGTGTAGCGCGACGACTGAGATGATGAAGCCGACGGAGAGGACGAGGACGACAAAGGGGTCGACCTTGAGGCCTGGTGACTCGTCGGTGTAGAGTCTCAGCATGGTACTGCTGCTACCACCGGCACCTGCGGCGCGAGTGCTGCTGGGTCTGACATTGGCAGCGCGGTCGGCACGGTCAGCAGCAGCCTTTCTGCGAATGGCGGTTGCGGGACCGCCGGGGGCTCTGGGAGATGCGGCGCGAGCAGTGGTAGAGCCGGTCGAGGCAGCGGCGTTGACAGGAGAAGCGGGACGAGGAGAAGACTGTTGAGTGCAGCTGTGTCAGATACGAGTACGTGTAATCGAGTCGTGTGACGGTCTGGGAAGGCCATCGTAGATTGCTGCCATGATTGTGTCGCTTGTTGCCAATAGACGGCAGTTCTAATGTGTCTTTCCAAGAACAACTCTCAGGCGGTTGGGTCAAGCGACAGGCACAGGCGTGGTATGGCTATAAGGACAGACGCAGACCACGGTGTGAAGGAGCGAGTGGGGACAGGTGGGCATACCATGATGGCCGAGTTGGAATGGAGAGCCGGGGGTGGATGTGAGTCGCAGCTGGATCGCTAGAGGAGTCGAATACAAAAGATAGCGACGATCGAGTCAGAACAGCAATTGATGGGCGTGGAGGGTGTCGTTGTGCTGTCGAAAGCTTCTTGGTCTCTCTCTCCTTCGATGCTCCAGTTGACACCAGCTGTTCCTAGGGGCCAGCAAAAGTGCACGGGCGCATCTTGGCAGCAGCTCCTACTTTCGCTGTCGGCCACCGCCGTCTGGACTCCCGACGCTGTCACGCTCTCTGGGGAACAGCAGCAGAGCCATCACAGTTCGAAGCAATTCACAGCGATATGCCATTACAATCAGTCATATGACCCAGCCAAACACGCTTTTTGATACATTTCCGAAAAGACGACTTGCCTGCCCGTCCCGTTTGATGCCGTCCGTACAAATTACCCATGACACGCGCAACCACCAGTCCCATCCCCTTGTACTGTATAAAGACTCCGACCCAATTTCCATAACCTGACCACCCAAAAGCCCAGAGAAGAAGCAAAAGAATAGACATGTCCAGGCGGCATATCTCAGCCGCCAAACCATGTGGTATCCCTAAAATAGCGATAACCAGCGCCCACCGTCCGACGACATTTTGATATGACAAAAGAAAAAGCTCAAACTCCAAGATAGTCGGATGCAAACCCCTCTGCTACAGTTGCTGATGTCCACTGCAGAGATACAGGCTTCCCATCCGCTATCATGGGTTGATGAAATGACCCAGGCCCGCAACTCGATGCATGAACGGGGGTATAAGTTGTTTTCCGTAATCCCACAAAAGACACCTTCTTGTCCAGTTTAGATGGTGTGTTGCCGTGCTTGAAAACGATGACCCATGCAGTGTGAGAGATGAAGAAAAAAAAGAAAACAGGAAACAAACTCCAGCATACCTCTTACAACTGAGAGGGTTAGTAATGCGTAGGAATGTAGTCAAGGCCTAGCCCCAGACAGGGGCCTGGACACCAAGACTGTTCTTAGCAGAACCCCAGACTCCGCTGTTAGATCCCCAAGAACCGAGACTGACGCCCTTATCAGCCGCAGAGCCATTGGGACCAGCAGAAGTGGAACGCTCGTTTCTGGCTTGCTCGTTGGCACTAAAGCCAAAGCTGAGAGGCGATGGCAGAGGCGTGGTCGAGCGCTTGTTCAGGCCAGTGTTCTGCGCAGCGTTGGGGACAGGGCGTGTGCCGATGGGGGCTGCTGCGGCACCCTTCGATCCATGGCCGAGAGGGGGAGAGCCGCTGGGCGAAGATACCGAAGTACGGCTGGACTGCTGAGTCTCGCCCAACAAACTGCCAAAGGTGGTAGGGTTCGACTGCGGAGAAGAGGCGCTGTTGGGCGACTTGGGGAGCATGACACCATCACGGGGAGGCATCTGAACAGCAGGCTCGCCGTGGAAAGGATCAAAAGCCAGGGGCGAGGCGCCACCCCTGGACGCTCCAGAGATGGAAGCTCTCACATCGCCAGAGATGGAGCCTCTGACGTCCTGCGAGGCACGGCGGGCAGCAACAGCGGCGGCCTCCGAGGTGGGGTACAGGGCGGACTCGTTGCCGTAAAGGGCACGGTGCTGGCGGGCAATGAGGTCGCGGCGTTCGTCTTCACTCATGGTTGTGGCAGCTGCCGGGCTCAGAGCGCGGTCGGGCTTGTTGGGGCCTTGGGCGGAAGTGTCTGTAGGCGGAAATCAACTTGCCATTCTAACTAAGCTTGTTCTGCGATGCTCTTACTCCTGTTGTATTGCTGCTCCTGGTGATAGTTGCGGAGCTCCCTCTCTCTTTGCGCGGCCATCCTTCGCTTGGCCTGCATCATCTGCTCCGCCTCATTTTGACGCGGTGCGAAGCGCTGCGACGCATAGTAGCCCTGGAGGCCTGCTGCCGAGTTGGATCGCATACCGTCGTATTCGCTGACCGAGTGGTGACGTGCCTGTCCGGGCCCGCTCATGCGACCGCCGTCGGCAGGCGAGTTGGACTTGGAACCAGCTGCAGCCAATTGTAAGTACCAGCTCATGTTGGAGAGAGTAGAAATACTCACCATAGTCGGCGTTGAATCCATGGCCCATCATCATGGGAGGCATCGACTCGCGGCGGCTGTTGTACTGAGGTGCTCCACCAGCCATCCACTTGCCGCTCTTGACGAGGTTGTCGGTGGCACGCTCAATCTCTGCAACACCGTGTCAGCTGCTGTTTCCAAGCCTCATTCTCCCGGCCAACCCAACAGGAGCCAATTCTCAATGTTCCTCGTCCTTGTCCACCTCTTCACCCGGGACAACTGGCTTCATGTCGGGTTGCCGTCTCTCTCCTACGCACCTTCGAATTGGGAACTGAATGCGGTTGGCTCGTCTCTCGATGCGGAAGCGGTTCCTGCGAATCATTGTCTTAGATGTTTGGCTCGGACAGACAAGTAGCCGTGTCTACTAACCAGATCTCGAGGGAGGGGCAGGCTGTTCCCATGAAGGCTGGCGACCGGGTGCGGGCCATGCTCCGGTGGCAGCAGCGGCCTGGTTTTGCTCGTAGAAGGCGGACATGGCGACTATAAAATTCTATGCGTCGGTCGAGGATGACTATGTACAAGATTCCAGGTCGTAGGTGGGATCGTCAAGACTCGAGTGGTGAGAAAATCGAAGGGGCAGAAACTGCGGACTGTTGAACGGCTCCCGTTAGTTTGGTCGAGGGCCCAAGGGATGAGAAAGGAGCGGCAGAGGGCAATTGAACACGGTCGACGACGAGGGCAGCAAGAAGGACAGTGGGATGGACACCGACAGACCGGACGAAGTCGCAACAGCAGCAGCAGCAAACAGTAGGGACAAGTACGGCGGGAGATTGAAAGCAAAGCCGCTGGTGTGCACAACGGTCAAACTTGGTGTCGACATGCTAAAAAAAGTCAAAGCCCGCGTGCACCGCGTCTAGCCCGAGCGTCGCCCTCTTTCATCGAAACCCTATCCGAATTTTTCCCTTGTTTGGCCCAGGGAGACACGCGGAAACAACAAGAAAGGGCAGAGCAGCAGGGAACCGTGAAGCACTCACCGGACAAAGCGCAAAAGGAATGTCTGAACTGGCCGTCGGGTCTCGTCCTCGAGGAGTGGGAATCGCGAGGAAAGGGGACGAGGAGAAGAGAGACGTGGTCAAGGCCAGGAAGAGTGGGTATCAATCAAATGAGGAGCATCAGAGCCTTTGACGGGCGTGGGCTGGTTCGGCGGTGCGCTCGAGGGAGAAGGCACGGCTGGAGCCGATGACCGAAATGAGAAGTTCGAGGATGCCAGCTCCATCAATTTGCGGCGGTGCGGTTGGCCGGCTCCTTTCTCCCATCTCTCCACCTTGGCCATGTCCTCCTCAACAAGACGCGATCGTGTTGATATCGATAGCCGTCTGCCTGCTGAATTCGCTTCGCTTCTTGGCCCGCAAGCTTCGTCTGTCGTAGCTCTTGCGATTGCTGGTGCTGTTTCCCTGGCTGCTGTATTCACTGTTCACGTCCAGTGGCCTCTTTCACAAGACTGGGGCGCCGAGGCTGTCAGACCAGAAAACAATTGAACCGAGCCACTTGACGATGCATCATGCACACCTTCTGCACCCACCCAGCGCGCGACTTTCGTTCTTCGCTTCCGTCTAGTGGCCGCCGTGATGCATGATGATGATGCTCCATACTCCAAGGTCACTTCTCAGGTCTCGCCCTCCACAGCGATACTCAGCAATGTGGTGAGCAGTTCGCAATGAGTTTCGCAATTCGAGGACGCTTTGTCCGTCTCTTGCTCCACAGTGCTAGTGGAGGCTCTCGCTAATCAACTCCGAAATATGTCTATCCGCGACCATGAATCTTACTTGAATATATTGACCGTTTGATGCACCAAATCTTGAGACTGCTATGAGTTTGTCAGTCCACCGCGTGAACTACACGATTTGCAATATAAGACGGTCAGGATCCTGCCGATTGCATCAGTCACTCGGGTAGGTAGGTAGGTAGTTGGCGAAGCGCCTGTGGCGGGGATGGTCGTCTGCTCCTTTTCATCCACCCCATCCAATGTTCTACCATGCGGTCACCCCCGCTCAACCGCGAAATTCACAGAATTGCAAGCTGGCGCGGCCAACGCGGCACGTAATCTTCGCTTTACCCCACACCTCAGCTAAACACGGTGTGCTCATGTCCCGATTTCTGGCGAGCCTCAGGCAACAATGAGCAAAGCGGTCTCTATTGCATCCGGAAGACGTACTTGACATGTTTGACACTTCTGAGATCGCCTCGCACCGATCCGACTTGTGCAAGCTCGGTTGGCCTTGAAGAGGTGCCTATATCAGATTCGTCAGGAAAATGTCAAAAGATAGCTGGCGAATTATCGAATGCGAGTGATGGGCTTATCGCATGTCAGGGTCTTGAGATGACCCGTCAGAGCTTCGCGATATTGCATGCTAATCTCCGGAAGGCCATGTCTCGAAGCCCTGTTGACGCGCGATTAGCAATGTACGGAGAAATTCTGGCGGTCGCGAGTGGTCGAAGGTCTATGGCATCAATAGAACGAAGGGTATTCGAGATGGTGTGCAGAGTCGGGTAGGCACGTGTTCAGCCAAGGTTACCTAGGATGACCAACAGCACTGCAAAGTGCAACCACTGTTCGACCGACTAGATCAGATCTGATGTTCCATGCTGTGATCTGGCGTTGCGGTATTTTCCAAATTGTGGAGAGATGGGAGCGGGAGTGGTATGGTATACCAGCAAAAACGGCAGCTTGGCATGGATCTGGATGGAAGTGGAAAGTTCCGAGGGTCGCGGCCAAAAAATCGTTTCGTCAGACAGCGAGGGCCTTCGCCGCTGCGAGCGCGACCAGCAACCAACCACGACTATTTCTCTCCGATCTGACACACTGCAACCATCAACATGGGCATCTGGGACTCCTTTACCGGTCGCAAGACAGCAGAACAACCCGCACAGGATGCGCCCATGCAAGACATGGCCGTGACGACGGCGTCGCAACCACAATTCGAGGCCCAAGATGTCAACTCTTTCTTCAACACACCCGGCGCCTTTGACCCGGCTTCGCTACATCCCCTCGCTGGCCTCAACCAGGACACTCTGGACTACCTGTCGCTCGATGACCAGGCTCTGTCGGAGCTCCCCGGCAACCGTAGCGCCCTGCCGTCGCGCGGCTGGTCCGACGACCTCTGTTACGGCACTGGTGTGACGTACCTCGCTGGTCTGACCGTTGGTGGAGCCTGGGGCCTCGCAGAGGGCTTGAACAGACTACCAGCCTCGTCGCCGCCAAAGCTCCGCCTTAACTCGGCCTTGAACGCCATCACCCGTCGCGGCCCCTTCCTGGGCAACTCGGCTGCTGTCATTGCCATGGTCTACAACGGCTTCAACTCTTTCATCGGCCACTACCGCGGCCAACACGATGCTGCCAACAGCATTGTTGCTGGTGCTTTGAGCGGTATGCTTTTCAAAAGCACAAAGGGTGTCAGACCCATGATGATCTCTGGTGGTCTGGTCGCCGGTACCGCTGGTGCCTGGACTGTAAGTTTGCAAAATCTCCCGTCATTCTGCTCAGATGCTGACTTGGATCCTCTAGTTCGTCCGCCAAATCATCTAAAATTCTGCATTCTTTCGCACCTTAATCTTGCCACGTCCCCCAGCTGGATAC
>Ga0058702_10000589_pt1 | contig 14726 bp, 14 predicted proteins | sample AgamicOrSfe_FD_83781 | JGI IMG/M metagenome (GOLD analysis project Ga0058702, IMG submission 83781) | Agave microbial communities from Guanajuato, Mexico - Or.Sf.e | ecosystem: Host-associated > Plants > Phyllosphere > Phylloplane/Leaf | place: Guanajuato, Mexico | collected 2012-05-30 | reverse complement strand
GGTTTTGGAGTGTGAAAGGTGTCAAGGGAATGGAGGGGGGTGGAGGGAAGAGTGTGGCGGGCTTGAGGTAGTGACGGATGGGGTTGAAAGGTGTCGGGAGCATATGCCAGATCAGCCATGGAAGAGATGGACAGACACAGAGCTCATAGTCGATGTGCCAGTGACGAGATGTCGACATTCGGACGTCGCCTGTGACGCGCAGTGTACACATTCTCCCTATCATGCACGATGCGAAAAGTAGGGCCATCAGAAGCACTCGGGCAGCTAAGCATATCATGCCACCACGAGCGAAGCGTGTCACACCATTCACAAACTTGAGCAATTCGCATACCTCAGCAGTCATATTAATCTCAATCATCAGACTGTCTAATATGTCGAGAAGATCTGGTCAAGTCCGTCGTAACCACAACCAACACAATCTTCAAAGCTTGAAGCAGCACGGCGTCTCAATCTCGGCTGACAGACATCCCTCTATACAGTACCTCGAAATACGTTGCTGTATATCGCATGTTTTCTCCCTGCCTCGTCGCGTCCGAGCCGTCTTGTTCCCATTCCCGTTTTCGCATCATTGAGCTGGTTTCACATGTCCATCCATTCATATCTCGCACTTTATCTTGTGCCTCATTCTCGCCTGAGCTTTTCATTGCTTCGCCATTCGACGGTCTTCAGAGCCACCGTAGACAGTCATATAGCTCGAAATCGCGCACGCCGCCTTCCGTGACCCGCTCTCTGGCCCTAGATCAGAGGGCCACGTCTGACTCTTCCGCAGTACCCTTCGAATGTTCCACGAGCGTCGCGCTACCAATCCACTCTTGAGTGTTTTGTCTTTCCTCGTCTCACTCCTACACATGTTCTGCAGAATCTGACGCCGCATATATCCTAGGACCGAGGATCACAGCCGTCATATCAGTTCCACAGGCTCATCAGCTCAGCGTCGCAGCGGCGGCGGTGCACCTTGGTACTTCTCGTATGCGAAGTAGTCCTTTGACCACGGCGGAAGGTGCGTGTCACGTTCGAAGAGAAAGCCGCAGTTATGGCAAAGTGTCTGCGATGGGAGAGCCCAGGAAGATCAGCCAGTATTCTCTTGTATGTTTTGCAGTCTAGTCTGTGGGGAGGAGAGAAGACTTACCTTTGCGCCTTTCGGCCCGTCGCGAACAGCCCATACGGCGGGACCCCAGACAAGACAGTGCGAGCAGCGCCATGCGCGACGTTCGCTGGAAGGTGGGAGCATGCGTTAGCAATGCTCATGGAAGATTTCCAAGCTTCAAGAAGGACAACATACTCATCTGTCAGCGCCGCACCACCGCCATACCCAGCCTGTCCATCCGGCGTGTCCCTTCCATTCGGACTCAAGCTCCTAAATCTCCTCTTCTTTTTACTGCGAGCCCCCCTGCCCATCTCTTCCTGATCTTCAATCTCCTCCGCCAATATGCGATCGCGCATTCCACCAGCTCCTGTATTCGCCGTACTGCTGAATCGTGCCGTCTCGCGTCTCACCCTACGAAGCTGGCGCTCGCGGTCCCCTTCCCTCTTTTCGATGTCATCTTTCGTTAGCTCCTCCAGCTTCGGCTCCCACTCAATACCTAAATCCTCGGGTGCATACCGCCATCCGGCTTCGTAGCCTGGAATGCTTTCATTGTGCAGCTCGCCATAGCTAAGGAGAAGACCGCCGTTTTCGCAAACTTCCTTCTTCAGTCGCAGCACGGCTTCGTAAATGGCGTGGGAGATGGCGGAGACCCATTCGCCGGCCAGACCGTAGTCGGCGCAGGTGGCGCGGGCGAAGGTTTCGGCGAGGCCTGGCGGGTGTAGTAGGGACCATTCGAATTTATCGGAGTAGAGGAAGGAGAGGTGAGAAATGGAGAGGGAGATGATACAGCGGTAGGTGTCGTCGGGGTTGTAAATGTCATCGGGTGATGTCGTGGTGGGATTGGTGAGTGCCACGGATGCGCTTGGTTCTGGTGGAGGAGGTGCAGCAATAGCTGTTGCTGTGGCCGTGATCGTTGGGAGAGGTGTTGAGTTGCCGTTAGTGGGGACTGGATTATGAGGTAGTGGTGTATGTGCTTGTGACGGCGCTGCTGTGGCAGGTTGTGTGTCTTCCACACCACTGCTGGTCTTGGTACGGCCAGGATCTGTGGCAGCAGAGTGAAAAAGAGGATGCAATGCTACTCCTGCATACTCTTCCAACTGCGTGCGAATCTGATTCGAGATCTGCTGAATGAGATCAAATCGTCTATGATATGGAAAATCTAGTTCCTCGACGAACTTTTTGGCGAACTGGTCTGGCGTCATAAGAGCTTCGTGTAGGTTCCAGAGGAATGAGTCGTGCAATCTATATGCCGGAGTGGGTTCGGGCTGTTTGTAGGCTGGTAATGTTTCATCTATGCCATATTCGCGTGCATTACTTGGTGTAGGCAGTGGTGCCTCTGGTCTGAAGCTGGGGATCTCGACGTCGATACGAATTGGTATGAGTGTAAGCGGTAGCGCAGTCTGGATGTGTAGTTGTTTCTCTGTGCTGTCCACAACATCAGTATAGCCTCATTCATATCCTCGCTGTATCAAAACCTACACCAGTCTTCCTTGTTTCCCCATCCAGTCTCGCCATATCCCTTGTACTGCCACCGGTCTGACGGCGTCCTTCCCGACTGGCGCCGTCACGGGTACTGACGCCCCTGCTGCCTCCTCTTTCCTCAAGCTCCGTAGTCCAGTCGGCCGCCGCTTGCCTTCATCGTCTTCGAACTCGTCATCGTCGTAGCCATCCTCGGCATAGTTGACAGTTGTTGCTCCGCGTCCACTCCGTGCGCCTCGACCTGTTGGTGCCTGTGGTGCAGCCGCAACTACAGGTGCCAGCAGCGCGTTGCCATAAGTTCGAATGCGAGGCGCGTAAGAGGAGATGAAAGCTTGTGGTGGTCCAAGGCGGACAGGAGGACTCATTGTTGAGATGCTCTCAGCGCCATATGCTCCGGGACCACGGCACAGCTTCCAAGGGAGTGCGAGCGGCGAATATGTGTAAGTGGAAGAAAAAGCACACGATGCTGAACGAGGGAGTCGAATGCGCCTGAGTGCTAAGTAGGAAGCGTGAATCGCGACTTTGAGCTTGAGCCTCGCGTGAATAACCTTAATCACGATCCCCGGATTTTAAGCCGCATCCACACCAACTTCTTGCGTATAAAGAAGACACACCCCATCAATTGTGTCAGGACTCGTTCCGTCGAGGATACCATGAGTCCACCAAGTGGCATTCCCAGTGCTTGGGACGACGATTTCGAGACCATAGCCGACGTACACCCTCTCCCAGCCCGTTGCTCGATGCTCACCACTAACACTCCCCCAGTCTCATCCTCCTGCGGCCTCCACACCCATTCAAACCGCTCCTCTCTCCCGCGCCGCCCGCCTCACGGCTCATCAAGCCTCCAACAACGCCCTCTGGTCAGCTGCCTCCTCGCCCCACCCCACACCGACTGACTTCCACGTCCTGCAAACTTCCTCCCGATCCACCGGCTCCGGAATCGCCCCGCCTCCAACAACCACAGTCTTCAAGCCCGCGCTCAAAGTACTCAGTCGCAAGCCCGTGGCAGCCAGCGCAGCCGTGGCACGTCAGGACGAAGAAGAAAGTGAGGAGGAAGCTGCAAGGCTGGCGGCGGACAGTCTGCGCGAGCGCACGGAAAGAGCGAGGCTGGAGCGAGAGGAGAAGGAACGGAGATACGTGGAGGTGAGGGCAAGACTATTTGGAGAGAATCAGGGCACAAAGGAGAAACAGAGCGAAGGGCAGGGAATGATCGCGGGAGCCGGGGCGCGCCGTAGTGGCCGAAGAGGCGGAGATGGCAGGGGAGGACCTAACGCTGCGTCAGCGTCTACGTCTTCAGCAGATCAGTCGCCTGCGCGTGGCTCTGTAACTCAGCGTACCGAGGCGTATGAGAAGCAGGCATCGAGCAAAGTGCTATATGATCCTACATACCAGCCCAAGCCTGGCTCATTCTCGATACAACGTCGGGACGGTTCGGCGGAACCTGGGCAACAGCAGCAGCCTATTCGCCAACCTCAGGGGCCCGATAGTAGTGGCCGGGGTGGATTCGCATTTGCTGGGGGCGGTGGACGAGGAAGCCTGGGTAAGACGTGAGGGGTAGGATCTGTCGAATATATGCACATTACGTCAGCGCGGCGTGCGAAAAGCAGCGGCTCCCACTCCAGGAGCAATCGCAGCATGAAATTGGGAGGGGTTTTCGGTCGCACGGAACAGGTACAATATGCTCAACTACAGGATCTGCAGCTAGTCAGCCTTCAGGCGCTCGCAGCCAAGACATCGACACAGCCGCCTTCGAGCAGTGCCCTTCTGGCATATCAGCCACCACGCGACTACCACGTGCAAAGAGCAGCGCCTGAGCATACAACAACGTCCTCCAACAGGTCCCGGGGCTGAACACGGCAGACAGAACATCAGCGTCCCACGGCATCGGCGTCTCGCGTGAAAGTGTCCGCACGAATATTAAGATCAGCAGTATCCAGAGCTGTCGGACGGCTGGCTAGTTCTACGTTTGCCGAGCACATATTGATCATGGCAGCAGTAGTGTCGCCCTCCAATGACTACCGTATGGAGCGTGTGGGGATTGCAAGAAAGCCCGACGGGGGGCACAAGATCAGAACATGGCGTTTGGGACAATCTTTGTGGCCGCAAGGAGGAATGACGCAGAGTAGCGTAGGCAGACGACGAGGAGGAAGAGGCAAGGATTTGGAACGAGTTGCAGCCGAGCATAGAATCGTGGCCGGCATACATGGTGGCTGTATTCTCGAGTGAGTTCGATACAGCAATTCTAGCGGTGGGGTTGATCCTTCCACTGTGGTAGTATACCCGAGCATGTCAGTATTGTGAGTTCACTTCTCAAAATCTATACATCATACGACCCTACTCCATTGCGTGCAGGCAGTGTCCACCTCACCATCAATGGTCTCAATCATCTTCGTCATCATCGCCGAAGATACTCTTAAACAAGAGTTCACCCGCTCTATTCCCTTCCAATGCCTCGTTCCTCTCCGCATCCATTCGCTCAACCTTGTTCGTCTCCATCAAGCCACCCTCTTTCCCAGCAGCAGTCTCAGTCCCTGACGCAGTTCCAGACCCAGCGATCCCTCGCTCAATCCCAGCCTCCCTTATCATAGCCTCCATGACCGTTTGACTCACCAGCTCAGGTGCCATCGGCTGGACATCATTCCCAAAGCCATCTCCCCTCTTCCCCGACGCTTCCGCAGCATCACCACTCCTCGGTGTCCCATCGGCAGCAACACCCGCATCCGGCTGCACATGCGCCGGCGGTCTCACACCAAAGCGCTTACACACTAACCTCGTCGGCGCGAATGGCAGAATGCTGCGTGTGAGTGGCCCGAACATGCCCATTGCCGCTGCTTCTTCGGCGGGAGTTTTAGGTTTCGCAGTTGGAACATGCAGAAGCTCTGTTGCTGCACTGCTCCCGTCGACGCCAGAGTCTTTCGGGGTCGAAGAGGATGTTGAGGAAGGCGTGGTCATGGTGGAGGTGGTGAATCGGGATGCCATTAGACCTGTCATCGGCTTGAAGACGCGGGCAGCGTGCGCGAACTCGTGGAGTTCTTGCTGAAGGACTTCCGGGGTTAGAGGTGCAGTGTCCTCAGTCTGTTTGTCTGACGCAGCGGACGTCATGTTTTGATAGACTTCAGGCGATGGACGAAGCCCGCCGCGGAACTCGAGGAATCCTCGATAGCGCGAGAGCTTAGCTGGATTGTCGGCATAGGGCGTCCACCCACCTATGCCACGGCCCAGAGCTGCCAGGGCTACGTTCTTGTCGAGCTCGGGGATTGCGGAGCTGTCTGTAGCGGGTTTCACGTTTGCTGGCAAGCTTGGTTTGCTTGATGTAGGTATTGCTTTGCCGAGGCCTGCGGGTAGGTTTGTTTTGCCAGTGGCATTCGCTATTCGATCGCGTGCTGCTGGTGACAGAAAGTCGAAGACGGATTTCGATGGTAATTGTGCTTCTCCCAGAAGTGCGGCACGAGCTTTGGGGTCCATCTTTGATGCTTTCGCAGCTTCTGTTGCGGATTGGTACGTCGTCTTGTCTTTTGTTTCCACGTGTAAAGACTTCCATCCATCAGGTACGACAGGCAGTGGGAAACGCTCGATGTCAAGGGTTGTTGACATTTCCTGTCCATTCGCGGATAGTATAAATCCAGACAGCGGTAGTCTGCCATCATGACACTTGCGCAAGCCGGCGGGCATTGCCTTTTTCGACAGAAATATCGGCTTGTTTTTCAACAATGGATTAGCGGCAGGCGTGGTTACAGTCTTTTTCTTTTCTTTCTTCTTTCCACCTATTGCTATTCGACTGTGAGATATGCGTGGGCCCATTGCGAATGGATCTTCATCATCAGAACCGTCGTCGTTCAACACTCCCACTCCAATACCGCCCTTACGAGGCTTTAGAGTCGGTCTGTTGACGACCGTGCTTAAAAGCGAGCTCTCAAAATCAGCTCCATCCTTCTCTTCCTCAAGTGCAATGGACCGAACTGGAGTGTCTAGCTTATCTTCACCTGTAAAGCCAAGACCTTTCCTGTTCACCTTCCGCGAGAAACTGATCATACTTGTATTTGTCGGGGCAAAAAGATGCTTCTCGCCGCTCCCATCAGCGCCGTCATCATTGACCCTCGCTTCTCTCCTGACTTTTGCCCCAACACCTTGACCATCTCGCCAGCCCATCTTGCGAAGGAGTTTCACACCAATAGTGTCTCCCTCTGGCCGAAGGATGCCCATGAGCAGGCTTTGGCGCTTGGAGTCGTCACCAGTCGATCCTAGTCCAGAAAAGGTGTCATTCGTCAGAAGAGCTTGACTTGCCTCTTGCTCCTTGATATCTTCTTCATCCATGAAGTCCTCAGGTCTTTGTGCTTGCTGCTTGGCGTCATCTTTCCGTCGATCCGTACGTGATGAGACAAAAGTTGATGGTGTCCAGCCTTCTTTTGAGCCGACAGTATTGAAATAGCTATTTTACCTAGTCAATCGAGTCAATGCTCGAACAATCACAACGAACGCAGCAGGAATATTCATACCCTGCACTGAAGCCACCGGTGAATGCACCATGTAACCTCTTACGGCCACGATCATCAACCACCTCTTGCTTCCATACTGGCACAAACGATCCATCGTCCCGAGTGTCGCGGTCGAGAGGTGGCAGTGGTGTACCATAGGCAACGAAAGGCGACTCGGCAGCCTGCAGGTCTGCCTCATAGGCATGCCTCGATCGTTTGTAGGTCATTCTTGGCTCTGTCCCTCGGGGTCGATGTGGAAGCCCTCGAAATGATGTAGAAGCTGATATGGCAGCGTTGATGATGCGAAAGATTCGCTGGATCTGAAACAAGCACATGCCCTGCGCTAGGCCAAGCTGTGGGGCACCAGACGTCGGGGTCAACCAAGAAACCTGAAGCAGCGACTCTTGAAGCGGGAGATCATCCAAGCCAGACCGTCAGGGGAATGCAACAATCTGCATCGCGATCAGAACCTTGAATCTCGAATACATTTTCGCGGATCTGATTCTCCTTCTTGCAGTCTGCAATCACAGCACCTCAGGCTGGGTTTGAGCATTGCGGAGTTGCTGTCTTCGACGACAACAGTCGACGCGGGGCATAAACCGAAACGCCAACAAGTCATACTATAAGGCAGGCAGCGACATAGCCCGAAGAGCCTCAGACCTTTCACATTCCTCATCGCACCTGATAACCCTTTGCTCTCGAAGTCGACCGGCTATTTCATCTCTACATGCTCGTCGTTGGTTGATTCATTTCGAAGGGTTTCAAGGGACGTGGTCAGGTGAGGAACTTGGTCAGAAAGAGGTCAATTCAGACCACAACTCCAACGACCTCAAGAACAATGGCTGCGACGGCTTCTGCAGCTCCGGTGGCTGTCCGTACACCGGCTTCTCCGCGACGACAACCGGACATCCGTTCGGATCAGCCTCAGCGAACGCAATCAATGGCAATAAGAACGACCAGTCAACCACGAAGCACAAGCTCACAACCATCGCGTCAGGCATCGGGAAACGCGGGGCGAAGAGATCAGGAACAACCAAGCGTCTACACAGCTTCTACACAAATATCGAGCGATAACAAAGCATCAATGGATGCGGCAAGAGCAGCAATGCAAGCACCACGAACGACGACCGCGCGACAGCAATTGGAGAGCCGTACACCGACGAATGGGACTGGACCTCCACCGGACAGCACGAGAACCAACGCTCAGGGTCAGCGACGACGGACTACAGTTACTGCACAGACGGGAACATGGGCATTGCAGAAGACCATTGGTCAAGGTAGTATGGGCAAGGTCAAGCTAGCCACCAATCAAGAGACCAAAGAACAAGTAAGATCCCGCAGAAATGGAAAGCATTGGCATTATACTTGCTAAACTAATCATCTCAGGTCGCAATCAAGATTATCCCTCGTCAATCCACAGATGAACACCGCAGCCAGGCAGATCGCGATCGAGCAGACCATTCGAAAGAGGTTCGCACAGCGCGTGAAGCCGCCATAGTTACACTGGTGAATCACCCATATATATGTGGCATGCGTGATGTCGTTCGCACGAATTACCATTGGTACATGCTATTTGAGTATGTCAATGGAGGCCAAATGCTCGACTACATCATCTCTCATGGTCGATTGAAGGAAAAGCAAGCTCGGAAATTTGGGCGTCAAATCGCAAGTGCACTTGACTATTGCCACAGAAACAGTATCGTGCATCGTGATCTCAAGATCGAAAACATTCTCATCAGCAAAGAAGGAAATATCAAGATCATCGACTTTGGACTCAGTAATCTCTTCTCACCGCGAAGTCTGCTGAAAACTTTCTGCGGTAGCTTGTACTTTGCCGCGCCTGAACTTCTTCAAGCGAAAGCCTATCTTGGACCAGAAGTCGATATATGGAGTTTCGGGATTGTGCTATACGTGCTCGTCTGTGGTAAAGTACCATTTGATGATCAGAGTATGCCCCAATTACACGCGAAGATCAAGAAAGGAGTAGTCGAATATCCTCCCTGGTTATCTACTGGTCGGTACTGTAAATTTCAATTGCTTCGAGCAGCTCGACTAACGTTGTTTTAGAATGTCGACATCTCATCTCCAGGATGCTTGTGACGGATCCGAAGAGCAGAGCGACATTACCAGAAATCATGGCTCACCCATGGCTGAACAAAGGCTGTTCTGGCCCTCCTGATAATTACCTTCCTCATCGCGAACCACTGCAGCTGCCGTTGGACAAGAAAGTCATTGACAAGATGACAGGATTCGACTTTGGATCTGCAGAATATATCACAACAGAGTTAGAAGCTGTCATAAAATCGGAAAGTTATCAAAAGGCAGTCCAGCAAGCAGCACAACGTCTCAACCCATCTCCTACCGACGCTGATCGTAAGAAGAGCGGAATGTTCGACTTCTCCTATCGGCGAAAAGCAACTAGCAATAAAGACACACTCTCGCCGCCCTCCACAGAATCAATCGCCGCGGAGGACCCGGTGAACGCTTTTAGTCCTCTGATCTCTATCTATTACCTTGTTAGAGAGAAACAGGAACGAGAGAAAAGGGAAGCCAACCCCGGCGCCCTGGCAATGCCACAATCTCCTGGCGAGAAACCATTGCAATTGCCCGACCTCCCGCCACCACAGCCAGCATTTACCAATCCAACCACATATGAAATGCCCGGAGAGGCGCCAACTGGTGGCCGGGCCAGACCAAGAGCTCGAACTCATGGTGAGGATGAAGTACAAGAGCAGTTGGAAAAAGCTGCTGTGCCGCCGACAACTCCGATTCGACCTACAGCTATTGAGACTACGCCTGTGAAGAGAGAAAATGCGGCGGTTGGTCTACTGCGTCGTTTCAGTACTCGTCGTGGAAGGAACACGGATCAACGAGAGAAGTCTGCGGCAGCGTCGCCAGTGGCACCGTCGCCTGTGCCAGCACCAACTGTTGAAATTACTGAGCCCGAGAGCATTTTGGCGTCGTCCAGTAAGAGGTTGAGCATAAGGAAGACTCGGGAAAGAGACGCCCCTCCATCAGCATTCACCAAATACGCCAGCAATCATCCGGAACTCCTCTCACCTCCTCTTGCTGAGGAGCCGCAAGAGCAACTCAATTTGCCAGCATCAACCAAAACACGAGGCCTAAGCCTCGGTCGCTCGACGAGTGTGAACTCTTCTGACATCATGCGACGATTTTCGCGACGTGGCACTTCAGAGAGCCGTGTACCTCAGCTAGCCTCGCAACGAGAGTCAATGGAGCAAAACAACCGCAGTACAGCCACTAGTGTCAATACTGACACTATGCCAAACTCAAACAATGAGCGGCTTGCAACTTCGCGAACCAAGTCCACTGGTAGTGCAGCACGCGAGAGTGTTCAGATCCGTCGAACAGTCCGAGAACAGCAACAGGTTCATACAGACTTGCCAGAAGAGACTGATCAAGACCTGGCAGAGTACGCTGCAGCAGATTCACACGGTGAAGGCCAGGAGATCAAGCCAGTGTATTTGAAGGGCTTGTTCAGTGTCTCCACGACGTCTAGCAAGCCACTCTCGTTTATTCGGGCGGATATCATTAGAGTGCTTCGTCAGCTTGGCGTAGAATACCGTGAAATCAAAGGAGGATTTACATGCCGCCGTATGGCTAGTGTGGATATGAGGAAGCCAGTTGACAGTCCACAGCAAGAAGTCGCGCCGAGAGCCAGTATGGCAGTCCACCGACGCCGGATCAGCTTCGCAGGACTACGTGGTACTGAGCGTGAGCGTGAACGGGACGAACCACCTACCACACCCAAAACTCCTCGACAGCCTATCCTCGAGAATGGCTCGACCAATTCCGAAGAGTCAGACGAGGAGGCACAACGACGTCACGACGTGACAAGTACGCCCAGGCTGCCAGCAGGAGAAACAACGACACACGTACAGAACGACATGAATCAAGGTAATGAGCTAGTGTTTGAAATCCTTGTGGTGAAGGTGCCACTGTTCACATTGCATGGTCTTCAATTCAAAAAGGTGGATGGGAACACATGGCAGTACAAGCAGATGGCCACAACGATACTCGGAGATCTGAAGCTTTGATAGGACGCTAACGACATGGGAACGCTGGGATGATATTTCGTGGGTAATAATGGCATTCCGGGCATGAGATGGATCGAGTGGTGGTTCTGTTATGAATAGTGCATAGCACACGGTACGGAAGAACCTTTGTAATACGCTCTGCAGCAGAAACATGACGGCAATGGCCGTCACTAATGATCAGATATGGGATTTCGCACTTGCAATCTTCACTTCACCCTCATCACCTTCATCGTCCGTTGCATGGTACCCCACAATTCAGCCCTATGACATTCACTGGAAATCGTTCGCTCAGATTAAGAGCATCTGGTCTACAAACCCTCTAATATCAATCTGTTAACGGCTGGTATTCGACCTACATATCACTTCATGTCACTCAGATCTCCGCCGACACAATCTATATCATCTGTACCACCTATCTCGCCACAAGATATTGAGGCACCTACTCAGTATTGATAGGCAGCAATGCTGCCGCACGTCTTCTCCCACCAGCAGCAATATCCCTCGAACGAACCTAGCTGGCAACACCTCCAGCACCAGTCACAACCGTCCCATGCGCAACACCTCCCACATCACGCGCAAGTTCAACATCAGGCAGCGCAAGCCGCAGCAGCCGCTGCTCAAGCAGCGCAACAACAGCACTACAGTCGCATAGCAGCAGGAGGAGGGGGAAACCCTTCAAACGTGGCCAATGGTGGACTCGGGGGGGCTGGAGCTGGAGGGCTCGGTAGCGCAGTAGGGCAGGATGAGAGACACGGACCTGGCAGCGTCGGATCGCAAGGAGGTCGACATGCTGTGTTGAATGATGTGACATCGGGAATCAGTATGGAAGAGGCGCGGATACTGGAGTGGATGGCACAGTTGCTCAATTCTGCGAGTAGAGAGTCCGCACTGTTGGAGCTGAGCAAGAAGCGGGAGCAGTTCCCACAGTTAGCGTTGATTTTGTGGCATTCATTTGGTATGTCTAGGCTCATTCATGAAGCGTGCGGATGGCTCAGTACAGATGCTGTGGTAACAGCTCGAAGAAATGCTAATTTCCGCTCGGAACAGGCGTCATGACATCTTTGCTACAGGAGATCATATCTGTTTACCCACTCCTCAATCCTTCACAGCTCACAGCTGCGGCCTCGAATCGAGTCTGCAATGCGCTCGCTCTTTTGCAATGTGTTGCGTCACACAACGAGACACGGTCTCTGTTTCTCAGTGGTATGACGAGCCAGCTGAGCATACTCGACACAAACTGACATCCCCCGCAGCACACATTCCACTATTCCTATATCCTTTCCTAAACACGACATCAAAATCCCGCCCATTCGAGTACCTCCGCCTCACGTCCCTCGGCGTCATCGGCGCACTGGTCAAGAACGACTCATCAGCTGTGATCAACTTCTTACTCACAACTGAGATCATACCCCTCTGTCTCCGCATCATGGAGACAGGCTCGGAACTGTCTAAAACAGTGGCAATATTCATCGTGCAGAAGATCTTGTTAGATGACATGGGTCTGAACTATATCTGCCAAACGTACGAGCGGTTCTATGCTGTGGGGACCGTCTTGAGCAATATGGTGGTGCAGCTACAGGAGAGTCAGACCGTCAGACTGCTGAAGCATGTCGTACGATGTTTTCTGAGGTCAGTGTTCAATGCACTTCCTGGCGTTTTTGCAATGTTTACTGACGTGTTCTGCACTCAGACTCTCGGATAACGCTCGCGCCCGCGAAGCCCTTCGACAATGTCTTCCAGAACCTCTGCGCGATGCGACATTCCAGTCTGTTCTTCGCGATGACGCTGCCACGAAACGATGTCTGGCACAGCTCCTGATCAATCTTTCCGACACCGTCGTCGATCCGAATCAGCAGAACGGTATGCCGGGCATGGGCTGAAAGACCACGGAAGGCACTGCAAACCTTGTGTAAAGCGACTTTCTGCGAGAGGGGTAAACTCATAGTTCGCCTCGGCGAACAATGCAGTCTACTCATCTCGCTGGCTCGTGATCTTTCAATATAATGTGCATGCTTTGTCGTGGTAGCGAACTGAAGACACCACCATCAGCAAGTTGGTAGCTCTGCCTAGGCGAAGAATCTGGCCAAAGACTCAGTGACACTGCCATCGGTGGCTCACCTACCTCTCGGCGACTTCGACAGCACGAAGCGCTTGGCATTTCTGCATGGACTGGATTTGGATACGGAAAATAGACTCGAATGGCGAGCGGGAAGCGGCATGGGCAAGGACAGAATTCATGTGGGCGTATTGGGACAGGTCGTTGCAAATGGACCATGAATATACAACGGACACTGTTCTATGATCTATGATTCTTTCGGTTCTACTCTGTACCTTAGAGATATTTGGGGCCTTAGGGTTTTCGGCTGTATTGTAGTGTAGATTTTGTAGGATAGACGTGATAGGATTTCTGAGAAAGCATAGTGACTGGGAATGAGCGTGCATATCATCTGTTCGTGATTCGAGAGGTTGTCTTGGGTTTCGTGAGCGTTAAAGAGAGTTACATAGAGGAGGTCGCTCTGCCAAGGGCTGAACGGAATGCCATTTGTCAAGTCACGACGGGACTTGGTCTTTTTGCGCTTGATCCATCAGCCCCCGTATCACGTCCTCTCTGCCACCAGAGACCCTCATCATTCTACCTTACGCTCTGCTGCTCCTTTCCAATTTCCGCTCCACACGCCCCTCAACTTCCTTTCATCCCTTACAGTACTAGGACATTAGTCTGAGCAGAATCCCCACGGCATTCTCCCCAGGAATCCTTCCAAGCTTCTGTCCTATCACAGTACCACCCGACACAACGATAATGTCCATCGCTCGCACCCTGACAAACCCGCACGAAGCCATTCGAAACACCATCGCCCTTTACTGCATCGCCCTCGACACGAAGCAGTTTGACCTCCTTGAGCAAGGTGTATTCACGACAGACGTGGAGGCCGTGTATCCTTTTGATGGCAAAGTTATCCGTGGTGTGGCAGCTCTAGCCAAGAGGATCGAGGAGAGGTGAGTGCGTACTCAATCCTGCTGGTCGTGCTCGTTGTGCTTGGTGTGCAGACCCAAGGGAAGTCCGATGTCCCAGTAGAGGTGCCTACAATAGGACGAAGACCCATGTCACCTTGAATCAGCTCGTAGTGCCACGTTTTGGACGAGAGCAACGAGGTCACGATGTGTCAACCAGTATGTCCAGCCCGGCGTTTCCCCTACCAGCAATGGTCCTTGTTGCGAGGGTCTGCCGATTGCTGGCATTTCGGGCAGGATACAACTCATCTCGATGTCTGAACTACACAATCAAGTACATTCAGAACCACATTCACATTCCGACTGCCTTCCTCGCGCATCTCACTAACCCCCTCGCCTCCCAATAGACTCAAGCCAGTCACGACACAACACGCACTCACAACACAGCACATCCAAGTGACCGCCGTTAAGCAGATCCCTGTTTCCGCGAGCGCGACGACATATTTCACCGGCGTGCATTTCGGCCAGGGTCGCTGGCAGGGCAAGCAGGTCATCGCATATGGGAAGTACGTTGATGACTTGGTTGACATAGGTGCGGGTGGGAATGATGATGATATCAACCAGTGGCGAATCACGAGAAGACAAGTCACGTTCTTTAGCCGAGTCGGGGAGGAG
>Ga0058702_10000583_pt1 | contig 14779 bp, 12 predicted proteins | sample AgamicOrSfe_FD_83781 | JGI IMG/M metagenome (GOLD analysis project Ga0058702, IMG submission 83781) | Agave microbial communities from Guanajuato, Mexico - Or.Sf.e | ecosystem: Host-associated > Plants > Phyllosphere > Phylloplane/Leaf | place: Guanajuato, Mexico | collected 2012-05-30 | reverse complement strand
TCGAACGCCTTCGGTCTGTTTTTTGAGCAAGAATCACAGCGTTACCTTACCTTCACCATGATACGGACTCCAAGTTCTTATGGCAGAGCACGAGGAAGGGCAGCTTGATGATGATGAGAATAGAAACCAGAAGCACGACCGGAGTCTTCGTGGTCCAAGATAATAAAACCATCAATAAGAGTAACGTAAGCATGAGACTTTTTGGTAGTACCGGTGAACCAGATGGCCGCGGCGATAGAATCTGGGACGGAGGACTCATAGTATCTCTAACGATCTGGCAAAAGCGAAAGACCCCCTAACGTAATTCGAATGGAGGCTGACTGCTGAGCCCACTCTGGCCTCGAAGGGCAAGCCCCTGTGGTTTCGAGCTGGAGCTGCCATTGCTTATGGCGTTAGCAATGGGAGGGGCCCCAGCAGAGAGAACAGTAAGGATAACGAGCGCTCCGCCCGCTGACTTTAGGCAGGAGCAGCGGGCAAGTGCTTGGTAGGCTAACAGCCCAGTGAACCGGGAAGAGCACTCGACGAAAGGAGGACACAAACAGCAAGTACGAGAAATTGGCCCTGCTCCGCTTTCAACAAAGCTTTGTGAGCCCTGGAGGTCAAACCAATGGAAGTCGGGGCTCGTCCCTGGTCAATATTGGATCAAAGAATAGGAGGCCGTAGCGCTGACCTCTTTTTTTATTGATTCAATACACGCGGGAGGTCGTACAGTTCCCTACCGAGACAACAGAAACTCTCAACGGATGCGCGCTGGGCATACTTCTGTAATGCGTCTTTCTCGTGGCGGAAACAGAACAACAGGGAAAGACCCGGCCGACCTGCCCAGGTCGCCTTGGCGAGCTTTATTGTTGAGAGACTGGGGAGTAAAAAGACTTCCGTTTCCGTTCTTGGTTTGTGGTCTTCGACCCCTCTCGATCTTTTTCGTAGTTGGGAAGAGGGAAGGAGTCTAAATCAATGGACAAACATGAACCATCATGGATGGACGTTGCACATGACACGATCAATTCGACTCAAGGTCCGGCGCGTCTATTTGTTGCTTACTCCCCGTTTAGCGAAGGAAAAGGGCAGGGCTCTTTTTTCGTAGTAATAGTGGGCGGGTCTCATGAGATCTATGCCGGCCGCCGGAATCAAACGAAGGTCGAAGGACCGGCCGATTGATTAAGGGACATAGCTAAGCCCTCGCCTGGCGCCATTCCCCGACCTAGCAGCAGACGGGCGGGCCGTGCCTGAATTCAGACCAGACCAGACTTTTCTTTCTTTGAGCTGCTCCCCCGTTGAACAGAGTTAGGTTATTTGCCTCTACGGAAGAAGTGTACTTTGTACCGTCCGGAGGTCATATAGATCGGAACCCGGAGCGATAAGAACGAAAGGGTTGGTGTGGCCACAGCGGAAACTACTGGCACTTCAAAAGGTGGCGATTTTAAGGTAGTTCACTTAAAACTTGCATTCATTAAGGAAAGGCCTTCGCATTCCTAATCCGGTAGGCCCGGGCAGCTTTGTTTGCCTGCGCTTGGCGAATCGCATCCCCGCGCAACGACATCGCTCTTTACCGTTCTCGCTCAGTGTTTGCAACGGCTGGGAAGGCAGTCGTAGAAGCGAAGCCTATCGCCCCGCCGACCATCAAATACGAGTAAAGGCCCCTTCTCAAAAATTGGATGGAATGGCCCACCCCACCCAAGAGCGCTTATGTCATATGGTCATGGCTGGAAACAATCCTTATGGTTTTGATATCCGGTAGGAATAATAAGAATCAAAGTCCAGGTTGGTTGGTGAGCCTAGTGAAAGGAAACTTTCTAGCTTGGTTCGGAGAGCACTTGTTGGGTTAAAGATTTTTTTTGCGTTATGTTATGGCCTAAATGCTGAACTATTGACTCTACTTGTTCGGATGGGTGTTCACCCCAAAGTGTTCCCGGACCGCATGCATACATCCGTAAGTAACTTAGTGCAACATGGAAAATTTCATTGAGAGGAATCAGCAAAGAAAATAAAAACAGGTAAATGTTTGTGTATTTGAAAGATTTTCCTCGGGCTGAAGAGTGTCCACATGAGTTCGTTAAGTAAGGCCTTCTTCGGGATGAATCGACTGGAAATCTGACGATTACAAGAAGACTCACTACTCAATTCGAAGGCGAAACCCCTTGCAAGAGAACAAGCGTAAAGGGCAATTCCAATTTCATCGAAGCGGAAGAGTCAAGGAGGACTTTCTCTTGACTGGCTTTCGGTGATGCCAGAAGTCGTTTCGATATTCGATTTTGGGACGAGACGATAAAGAAGCATAGTTAAAGTTAATAGATTCATTCCTTGTCTAAAGATAGGCCGACAAGAAAGACATTACTAGTTGGAGGAATCCTATCTTGAACAAGGAACTCAACTCGAGGATCAAAGTCCTTCCTTTCGTGGAAATTTGTCCTCAATTTTGATCCAGATTCTTCTTTGCAAAACGGAAGGGCATTCCATCCTGCGTTGGCAATTATGGCTTCTTTGAGTCCGTTCTTTTGCAACCAAATGCATTCCTCTTTCGCACAAGAATGAAAAAAAAAAAAGAGCCTTTTTAGCAGTGGTAACCACCGGATTCAAAGAATCTCCCTCTCGCCGTCACAGGGAACTGGTTGAGAAAAGGGGGGGAGATGTTTTTTATTTTGCCAAAAGGAAAAAAGATCTCCTAGAAGACTCGATCAAAGTCAGAATCTATGAGAGACAGCTCGAAGAAAGGGCCCAACGTCTGGAAAGTGAATCAAACCGGATGGTCCTACCTTAGAAGCAAGGAGAGGGACCAGAGAGAAGCGGTTCTCAGTTGTAGACTATGGGAGCAGCAGTCACAGTGACGTCTTATACAGCCGAACTCACACACCTTAGTCTTTTTTCCACCATCCTCTGCCGTAGCAGAAGCAGCAGCGGTCGGAGACCTAAGAAATGGGGTACCCTTTGGGAGGTGGGAAACAAAGATTCTCTTTAGTCAAATAGGTAGGCAGTTTTCGAGCGAGGGATGAAATTCTCGACTGACAAGGTACGTAGTTCTAAGATGGAAATAAATCAAACTCAAAGTCTGACCTAGGGGACTGCTACCTACTAAGCCGAGCCTGCAGTTGCACAAACTTCAGCTTACCATACTTCTGCAACTGAAATGAATTACAAATGCTGTGGAACCTGTCGAGGCTGGTCAAGATCAATAGGCCAATATTCCTTCTGTTTGTGTAAATTGACTCAATCTATGGAGTTCTTTTTCCCTCCGGCCAGCGGGGCAGTTAGAGTCCGTCCCTGATCTCAACTAGCACTAGCCTTCGTGTTAATAAGTGTAACTGAACGTCAGCTAAAGGCACGTAGTTACTCGAGCTAAGCTATAGGGTCTATGTTAATAGAGCTCGACTGTAAGTAAAGGAGAGGAAGAAACTTTATCTCCAGCTCAATCACCAGCACGTAAATAGAATATATTCCACTTCTATGCTCTATTTCTATTTCTTGTTTACTCCGTTCCACTCGCTTGTGAGCTCGTTTGGGAAGCGTTATCATTCAACATGCTTTCTTAGCTGTATCTAGAATGATACTGATTCTCTTCTTATTACAGCTTAAGTGCATTTTCTATATAAGATAGAATCTCATGCATGCTTGGAAGTTAGGTTACTCTAAAGGATTTTCTTAGGTGCTAGAAGCTGCTTGAGGACTCGCTAACCTTACTCTTCCTTATCCAGTGAAAGATTCATTTTTTGAGTTAGATCGAGTGGAATCTTTCCGAGAAGAGGTGCCAATCCAGGCTAACTAGTATGAGTTCCCGCCTTTCCCTGCTTTGAGCTTGAACGTGGCACTAAAGCTGAGCTCATGAAAGAGACTTCAGGTTATAAAAATCTTTCCTTTAAGGCTAGCTCATTTCCCGATTCGAGGACTTATTACTACTTCATTCTTGCAAGCCCACACCGAGAAGAGAATTGATGCAGACCAATACTAAACACTGTAAGCTGTCCCGCCTATTTTGAATCTTCATCCCTTACCGGCTTGTTAGGCTTCGGAATCAAGTAGCGAGATATAGGTGAAACCGAAAAGTCGAAGCAGAAAGCTCGTACTTGATTCGCTCTCTTCCCTTTGCCTGACCCTGGATATAAATAAGACGGATATCCCTCTCTCTAACTGATGAGCTAGGAAGATTCTCTACTATACTCATAGTATAGAGAGACCGGCTCTTGGGATTGATTTCCGGGGTTTAGGAGTACTGGACTGAACATCCAAGGTTCCTGGAGGTTGTTAAGGAGGCCTGGACTGCGGTAAAAGGGGGAAATTATTTCATTGTTGAAGGATCCCACGTGCCATTGATTTAGCTGAATTAGCTCTTTTCATTGGAAAAATCTCTTTCCGGTGAATTATGTACTTTGATTTTTACAATGGGCTCCCGGAAGAGATACTCACGGCCCATCCCATGCTGTCTCACCAACCCTCCCTTTACTTAATGCAGTCTCCGGTTATTAAACCGATTGAAAGCTAGGCCCCAAGGTACCATTTCTTTCGTTATTATTATGGTCTTTCATCCGCTGCAGTCTTTCCACCCAGATCGATAAGATCTCACCCAAGACTGATACTGATTCTGAAGCCGAGGTTCGAGATGTGACGGCTTAGACATTCTACTTGATTCTCAAAAGTGCTGTTTAAGAACATGACGCCTTGCTCTCTCAAACACCTGACTACTAGTCATTTGAATGGCAAGATTAATAAAAAAAATCATATTTTATTGAAACGAGGAAAGATGATGTTCTTAGCTCGACCCATAGGGAAAGGTAGGAAGAGAGGGATGAAATTCTCGACTGACAAGGTACGGAGTTCTCGACTGTAAAGGTGAGGATGGAAGACTTAGCAACTTAGCAATTACGTAAGCTTTTGAATTACAAGTAATTCTTACGGCTTTGGAATACCATATAGTTGCAAGCAAGAGCAGAGCGAAGGTTCGGAGATCTCGAGCGAAGCTTTAGGGTTGTACTGAGCGGACTAAGGAATAGAGTTGAATAAATAGTGACACGACTTCTCCTATTTTGCCAACGTTGGCTATTTCTGGTCTGAATGTTATTGATTCCCGGTTATAAAATGAGATTTTCTTTAGTAAAAGATGCCGTAGAATCTTGATCTTTTGTGAGAAAGAAGAAAGAAGTAAGAGTTCAGGCTCAAGGAACGTAGTAGCTCGAGCAAAGCTTTAGGGTATTTCCAGCTCTAGTTATCTTGAATTAAACATCTTTCTTCTTTACGCTTTTTAGTTTACTTTTAGCATTCCTTTCATCTGCCCTAGGCAACTTTCTTTCTTATCTTAAGATATTCTATATCGAGTTACCGTCGCATCAATAGGAAGCACCGGTTACGAGAGCTTTTTAAGCAAGAGCGTCTGATTGAACAAAAGCCATTCTTGAACAAGGGCTATAGCACCAGCTTCCCCCTGATCTGACTAATCTTTCTCATTTTCCCGGGATTATTAGATGCGGATTACCGATCCGCGGGACAATAGCTCGTCACTTACCTGAAAGCCAATAGTGGGACATGCCCAGAATCAGTTGTGCGTCAATCTCCTCTTCCCTTTGCAATTGAAGAAGAAGAAAGTCGGTTCAAGACAGAAGCAAATGAAATAGAATAAGATAAGATGCCATAGAATTGGATGGCAGGTAATCCCCGAAAGGAAATAAAAGAAGGTAAAAAAGGCAAGGCAAAAAAGGGCAAGAAGGTCCTTCCCTAACCCTAACGAGGAGAGGACAAGACTAGCTACTTTCTCTAAGGTGCAACCTTTTCTGTCCATGTCCATCTCAGAGCCTATCCCATCACGGGGAAGGGGGAAGAAGGACCTATTTACTTCGAAAAGAGCTGCTAAGGGAAGGGCCATGAATGTCCACCCTCTTATTCTACTAATGAATCCTTTTGAATGCCAAATGCCACAGGATCTGATCCAATATCCACGAAAGGAAAGGACATTTAGTCCGCTCTTAGGGGAATAAGCGCTGTGAACGAGCAGTAAGGATATCCACGAATAGGACAAATGCTATCGAATAGGCTGTGAATGCCCTCTTTGGACGAATAGGAACAGAATCCCCTTAAAAAGGTAGACGACTTCTCCCTTACCTTGCCGGAACGGGAAAGGGCTCTGAAGCTTTGCTTGTTTGCTTTGTTCCTTATAGCACTGTGTCAAGTTCTCCTTTCATTGGTCTCGGGTGAAGTATCTGTTATAAGCGAATCTTTCCTTCCTTGGCGGATGGTGGCATACTCCCTTCTGGCCTATCCAAGTTCAACTTCTCATTCTAAAAAAAGAGAAAGGGCGATAGCTTTCAATAATCCTTCTCTCATTCGGAGGGGCTTTCTCTCCTCAAGGCTCCCCTTAGAGTGGAAATTTCCCTGGCTAGCGCCTGCAGAGTGTAAGTATAGAGCAGGGTCCTCATTCCAGTGATTTTCATCTCCGGACAAGAGAAGACGAAGATTGAAAGCATCGGCTAGGCCTTTCTTTCTCTGATTAATTTCCTGTTCAAAGACTGAGCTAAGAACGGATCGGAGAGGGTTACCAAGTTGAGTAGAGGGATGTGTTGAAGGGAGCAAAAGTACTGAAATGAAGGATATGGCTAAGTTTATTTAGTTGTTTAGTTTTCTGAGCCCCCTTATTGTATGTGCTAGGGTAACTAAGCTGATGGTCGTAACCGTGGGATCTTCTCCAAAGTGTATCAAAACACTAGGAAGCACGATACCACGTCCTGCTTTAGGTTGTGTCAAACCTAGAGCAGACACCAAGAAATCTGTACCACTGATACCACCCAATACATAACCTCCTAAAGGGAGGCCGGTACCAACGTCCAAGATAGGTACTCGGAAATTGATACCCTTTACCGTCGTAAATCTTTCACTGAAGACCAAAACGAACCAACTGAGGATTGGTCCGATCGATCTTCCATTTCCGATTAACGACAGGTGCATTAAAGAAGTCTTCGATTCCGTAACCATTCCAAAAATTGACTAGTCTATCTTGAATTTTTTCATCTTTTACATTATCATACATTGGTCGCAACCAATATTTGTGTGACATTTCCCGCATCCATTTTTATCCACCGAGTAATAACGTTGGCTTTCCCAGAAATGCGATTCCTTAGGAATATGAATTGAGATAACTTATCGGTAATCTAACATTAGATTACTTAAAAGAAAAAAATAAGAGTTTTATTCTTTCTTATAGCCTTTGTGCAAAATAACCCCACATTGCTTACTTCACTCTCCGTAGGGAAAGATTAAGAATGAATATTCCGGAGAATCAATACTTGTACCCGTACCCTAAAGCTTTTTCTTTTTCCCGCTTCGAGTAAGCAATTGAATACAAACAAGACAAGTGAGCCATAGGCAAAGAGGAAGACTGCTATATTCGCTACTGAGAAACCGACGTTTAATGAGTCATATGGGGAATCATCCGAGGACCTGAAAAGGCCTTCGAAAGCAATGTCTTCGTCTTTTTCCACTGGCCTTTCTGTCCTCTTCGCTGTAGCTCGAGCTACATAGTAACCTTAGTCAATCAATCAAATAGGCCAACAAAGTGGATTTAGCCGGGCTATCTCTTGAAAGTCTTAACTCGTGGACAGCAACTGCAGGCTACTCATTCCCATACCATATGTAATGGGAAGAACTGTAACAGCACCGAGATAAGATAAAAGGGAACCAGTATTTCCATCTCCTGCGCGTATAGTAAGCTCTTCAAACCTTTCATACCTATCCCAGGAACTGAACAGCAGGACTAAAGGGCTTTACCTAAGCTTTTGAATAGAACTCAGTAAAGAAAGAATTCCCTCTTCTCTAAAGCAAGCAAGGTAGGAAGGAAGACGCTCTCCCTAAACCATGATATGAGGTCTAGAAAAGAAAGGCCAACGTTGGCTATATAGATCAATTCTCTTCCAGCGCTTACTAGAGTTCGGAAAAGAGGCTGTAGCCCGAGATTTTCTTACTGAAGGTATTCTTTGTAGTAAACTAGATCCCAGCAGACACAAGACCAACGAAAACGGGATTGTATTGAGCTATAGGCACGTTCGGAGATGCTCTTTAGAAGCGATAGGAGCGAGATGGCCAGAAGCGAAGGACTGGAATAGCCCTTAACTCCTCTTCACGCAAGGCGCACTCGAATGATTCATGAAATGGATCACGGAAGAGGACGTATACGAGATGAATGATTTGTTCATTATATGAGTGGAAAGACAGGGAGAAAAGCATTTCTTGTTTTCCAGTTCCACCGCTTTTCGGGACAAAAGAAGAGCAATAAGAAGCCCAGCCTTGATTGTTTTAGCTTCAAGTCTCTCAAGCAGAGAGAAAGCCCTTGTTCAAGCTTAGAGCAAAGACCAATGAAAAGTGACAGACAAGAGTATAGAGGTCTCCTAGGCTCGCTAATGACTAGCCCATCCTCATCATTATAACCTTCCCTTTCCCATGGCATACATAATACATAATGGATATGAAGCTTTGGGTGGTGCATTAAGATAAGAACTTTAGAATAAGCTTTTCACTTCACTTAATCAAAGGCAAGGAAATTCTTGATCGGAGCATAATATGCCTCTATCACTGTCTTCCTTTACACCCGGAAAGTCCTATCTACGAATTCCGGGTTAGATTCTGTATTCCTTATCTTTGCGTACTTAAGTAGCATTAAATTTCTAATGTAGATTGAGCTCGCATCCGAACAACATCTTGTTTAATTGAACACTAAGCCAAACTAGAACTAGATAGATTATAGGCAGTGATGCAAACTAAAGCTCCCTTAATCATACGAAAGCTATGAGAATCATAATTCTCGGATAACAAGGAAAAGGGGAGTGAAAGGGAAGGCATGGATGTCAAATCCGAAGAGAATGAGACCCAATCCACCTCGAAAGCGCGAACCATTGTTCCAAAGATCGGAGAATATAGGGAACCGGAAAAGCGAAACCTTGTCAGGAAGAAAGTGAAGCTGGTTTATTTGGTAGGCCAACAAGGCAAGGCCCTGAAAAATGAGCAAAGATTGACGATGAGAGGGCATAGGCAAAGCAGGCACATCAACAAGTTGATTCGGTTAGTTAAAACTCATAGGATGACCTGTTGACTATCTTGTTAGTCTTCCGGTAGGAATACCGAAAATCTTTCATGATGAGCGTCAAAGACTCAAAAGCTCACGCACGATCTACTGATTATGACGCATAATCGCGTTCAGGGACAGGCTTTCTCCCCAAAGCATACTTTTGCTTGCTCGGCATAGCACAAGCTGATCACACTGTGACTTCGAGCACTTCGGAGGAAGCGCGCTTAACAAATTCCTCAGCGCTTTAAGCAAGATTCGGAACTTTAGTTTAGTTAGGGTCCTCGTTTCATCCGCCCTTTATCTTCCACTTATTGAGCCAGAGTAAAGGCCACTAAGGACCTCGAGCCACTTTAGTCTGCGAGGTTCGTGTGTCAAGCAAGTTTTGAAAGAGGCTTCATAGTTTTTTTAGTAAGAAGTAAGAGACCGAATATACTCTGATCGCTCACCTACTAAAGGGCTGCCCTTCCTCTTTGCTCAGTTTCAATAGGAGTGATAATAATATACTGATGCTCTTATTGTCACGTGGGCACACTGGTTTAATGAGACCGCCAAGGCCCCTAAAATAGGTAAGGCATAAAACGAGACGAGGTTCAAAATCGAAAATCTGTAGTAAAAGGGGAATCTTTTTATTATTTAGATTGTGACTGGGCACCACATCGGTGTAGGTATCTTTCAAAAAGAGGGCGGAAAGTCATTCTACGGAACAACCTGCTTGCTAAATTTTGACTTCTTGAAAAAATCATGTTCTCTACATTTATTCTATACATAGAATATATATGCTATGTGAGATTCTTTTATGTTAATAAAAAGAAATAACGAATCTGTTTGAATGAATTTTTTCAATTTTCTAAAAATGATCTTATATAGGGGTTTACTTGAGGCTTCCGATTCTCATGAGCCTAAAGGCCGAATTTTTTATTTTAGGATTCCAGGATTACTAACCTTCTAAGTGGAGGCCTGAGTGTAATGCAGAATCCGTTGTTGGAGGTCTTGTTGTGTGAGGCGGATCCTCTAGGACTTTTCTTCATATGATTGTTGAGTCATAAGTGAGAGTGTGATAAGGGCTCTATAAGAGTCCGATGTGTCTGGCTTCATTTGCTCGTGGCATTTCATTCCACTCCTATACTAAATAGAATACTCAATTTAGTTTGTTTCTTCACTTGATTAGTAGATTAGTCGTATTTTTAGTTGGTAGGTCATCACTATTCTATTATCTCCCATTGACCCTTTTCTATCTCATGCCTGAAAGAGAGGCCAGAAAACAAACCATGATCGAATTATACAGTTTGTTATATATAGCATATAGCAATAGCAGATAGAAATGGGCACCGCCTAATTCTTCTCACTAATGATCATACGAAACAGCTGATGATGACACGAGGCTTGTATTGTATATGATATATACATGTTAAATGAATGTTTCGGAGAAAGGATTTTATACTTTAACCTTAAATTTAAAAGTGAAAAGAAAACTTTATCTACTCCGGGAAGATAAAAATCGTATGAACTAAACTAATGATCAGACCAAGGGTGGCTGGTAATGCCATGATACAAGTCGGAAAAGCCGATCACATTTATAAAAAATAAAAAAGAAAATGGAAAGGCTTGAAAGGAGCGAGCTTGTACATATGGTTTTCCGCAGTCAAACAAATAACTTACTTAATTAGTGAAATAGGGTAAAATCTAAGGCCATTGAAATTGTCTTTTGGAATGAATGAAATGCCACTTATCCGGATACGGGAGTGGGACTATAAGAAAAGCATTGACCCTTTAGCTGCTAACTTCCCTTTCATCCCCTCATTGTAAGGATTCCATTCGTTGTCAGTCTTTCGACTGGTCCAAGCTATGCCTCAACAAGAGGAGGTTTGATAAAAAATGCATTTATGTCCGAAACTGTACTTCTGTTTCTATTCTAGAGTGCTCAAAGGCAAGTAGAATAGCGATAAGACTGCGGGGACCTCTATGATACCTCTTCTTTACTTATTCTTTACTTTAGTATAAGTATATATTTAATATTAATACTTAGGGCTAAGTTGAGGATGATAGCAGATTAATCGGATTCAAAACCAAAAGCTATTGCCCATTAGCCACCCGTGAATGGCGATAGACCCCTTAACCTCGATCTGATGCCATTAGTCCGAGTCGAGGAAAAGGAGATTACATAAGGGCGGCTGTTATAAGAACTCAACTCACTAAGACGATGCGGGAAATGGGCCTCCACCTGAAAAACTTCATCTGAGTCTATAACTTTCAGGCTAGTTGTTAGAATAAATTCAGTAAGAAAGAAAAAGGCAATGCACCTTAGACGACACCTACTCCTATATATATACATTATATAATATATACATTTCCTACTGCCACAGCTTACGGAAGGAATGCAAGACTTCCCTCTTTTCCCTGAAGAAAGAAGGTTTCAATTTCATTCAACCAACTATCTGCTTCAAAAAGATAATTCACTGTGCTCATTCTATAGATACTGTAGAACACCTACATATAATATACATAGGTATGCCTATCTTTTTATTTATCTCAATATATTAAGATATCTTATGTCTTTTGATCAAATTATGTATCAGTACAACCGTAATGTGGATGACTCTAAACCATTGGGACTGGAGATTGACTTGGGGAACCTCTTTATTATTCATTGCAATGGATAGGGATAGAGGATAGATTTTGTGCTTTCTGCCATGGATAACCTCCCTCCATCCGTCGGAGGCGGTAGAAGCACTTTAGGCCTTTCGCAACGATCGCTTATGGATTCCTCCCCCAGCTCCAGAGCCTGGGCCTGCTCTGCCTTCTAACTTTCGGAGTAGGAAGCGACGGCACGTAGCTAAAAAGTGACACTGGGAAAGATGTCTAAGCGGTATTGGATTTTTGATTGATTGGAAGTTGGGAGAAATATGAAAATGGTGAAGTAAAAAGACATCCTGTTGCCGGTGTCGGATGCGAAAGAATCTATCCCCGAGGGCAGTTCATCCGCAGAAGAGAAGTCTGAATAAGGAAGCGCTGTTGGATAGTTTTCTGGTAATGCACATGGACTAGTGGGATATGGGATAGAGAGCATTTTCTATTTTCTTACAGCACGCACTAAAAGCAAGGTTTTTTCCCAGGACTGAAACTTGTTACCGTCCTTATGTCCTAACAGCGGTCAAAGTCGTAGAAGGTTGACCAATGAACATAACAAGAAACTTGTTAAGTCTTGGAGGGTTAGGTTAGTCAGTGGACGGGGTCCATTCCTGTCATCTAGCCTAAGAAAAGGAGAAGGAAGCCTATACTGGCGGCGCTAGCCTTAAATGGCTTTATACTGCGGTATGGCTTAGCTCGTGAACGACCCTCTTCATTCGCTACGATCTCTCTTAAGCTATTTATAGTTAGAGGGGAAGAAAACTCCGTCATGCAGCCTGCAGCCGTGATCAACTATACGATAGACCAACCAAGGGAATCTCACGAAGGGAGCTTCGGAAGCTGGGGAGACTGTGGTCTCGCTTCGACGCTTACTGGTTGAATGAAGAGAGTTCAACAAACTCTTGATTGCTATAGGTCTTGAAGAGCCTTCCAAAATCCCAAAAAATAGGAATCTCTTAGCGAACTCTACTGATAAGGAGAGGACGACAAGTAGAGGCGACCACAGGGAGGATTAAGGGTCTAGTGTCATCCGCTGTAAGACTATCGCTGCAAGTCTTTGGCTCATGGAACGAAATTTCGGAGAGCCCTTTTCCTAGTGAATTGAGCTCTTTAGAAAAGGGAGTCTAGCTCGACTGGAAGACTTGACTTAGAAGTAGAGGCTCAAAAGAATGTTGGTACTAAACTGAGAGGGATGAAAGAACTCTTTACCTACCGTGTTTGAGGGAAGCATTCTTGAGCCAAAACTCTTGCTCAAAAAGCATAAGGGCTGGCTACTACTGGACAACTTTAAAGGCAGACCCTCCTGATCATCAACAAAGAAAGTCGGTTATGACAAATGCCAAAGGTACACCAATCTCTCTCGACAACTTGTCCCATTTGAACAATGGAATGGGGGATCGACCTTTTTGTCCTTTCCCATCAGGTCAAAGAGAGATTTTTATCATAGCAGTTTTTGACTTTACTAAGTGGATGGAAGCGAAGCCTCTGGAAGCAATCACCGAAAGCCAAGCGTCATCCTTTTCTGGGAGTCGGTTATTTGTCGGTCCCTCGGGTTCTAATCACTGACAATGGAAAGAATTCGACAACGCCCGGTTTAAGATATTCAAAAAAAAAGCTTAGAACATCGCCTCGTAGCTCACCCACAGGCAATGGGCTAACTAGTAACTAAAAGTAAAAGGACAATCGTGCAAGCTTTGAATAAGCGACTCGAAAAAAGAAAACCAAATACTATGTTTATGAGCATTTCTTTATCCATATTCTATTTCTTTTCTTCGATCAATCTGACTTTTAAATACTATTTTTTGTAGCACTTTCTGGATCTAAGAGACCCTGAACAATTTCACAAATTTCATGGACATGGAAAAAGTCTGCATCTCTGGGGGAATTACCGATGGTATATTGTAAGAACGTGTCTACTTCTTGATTCATTTAATCGGCTATTTGAATAAGGCTGGAAAAAAAGCCTATTCTTTATAAGTTCCCGAATCGTTTTTTGCTGATTTTGGAACATTGTAAGTTCCTCGTCACCCTGACGGTAGGATGATGTCTTGCCGTCATATAGGCAACCGCGGCTTCCTTCAGCCTCCCGTGCCCACCGGTCTAGTCTCAGGTCTGTCTCCCGTGCCTTCATTGGAGGAAGGAATAGACTCAAGTTCGTTCTTGTGCTTAGGAGCGGATCTGTCCCTTTGCAGGAGTTCCAGGATTGATGAGAGCCTAAGGACGGGTTGGATCGATGGATTCCTTTTCTTTCGTCCCACGCGGGCCTGCAGCTGCTCTAAAATTAAAGCCTCAATCCTCACCCAGTCTCCTTGCTAGGGATATATGGCTTTATAGCCTCTCGAGTGTCAAATAGTGACTCGCACTCTTTCCTATTTCCAGATTCAAAGCAGCGAGCACCGAAGTAAAGTAGAACTTAACACCAACTGAAAAAAGAAAATGAAAAGGGTGTAAACAGCTTTTTTGCATTTTTCAGTAAGTAAGTTGCTCACCATCTTCAGTAAATCAGACTTGAGCAAGTCTTCCTTGGACGACTTCCTTCAGTAAGATAGCTAGCGAGCCACATGAGCCTAGAAGTAGAGTTAGTCTCGTCAAACAATTCCTTGAGTCTCGAACCCAGCTAATAGCTTGAGCCTAGAAAGTCGATAAAGGCTAACCAATAGACTGGAGTCTAACCCCAACCTAAGTAAAGATTAGCTCTGAGCTCAGAAGTTGAGTGAGTAGTCTTTTTTTCCGAATAGCTGTCCCGCCTAGAAAATAGTGGTCCTCATAAGTGCCTTGATTGCTTATCCTCTGCTCTTCGAGCTTCAACCGGGATTTCTCTTCGTGCTCGATTCTGGAAGACCGAAGAAGAGGTTTTGTCCCTAATCAGCTTTCAGAACTAAGGCGGGGAGCGAGCTTTGATAATCCTAATCTTCGAGTAAGCTTGTGATCTATAGGAAAAACCTTGCTTATGAATCCGATAGCTGCCTAAAGTCTTAAAAGTCGTGAGCTGTAGGCAGGAAAGGAAGGAGATGGGATCGAGCCCACACTCGACTCGGTTCAGGGCTTTAAAGAATGGGGTTCTTTCACTCCCACTCCTAAATCGAACTCTTTAGTGAAAGTCTCTATTTCACT
>Ga0058702_10000580_pt1 | contig 14862 bp, 16 predicted proteins | sample AgamicOrSfe_FD_83781 | JGI IMG/M metagenome (GOLD analysis project Ga0058702, IMG submission 83781) | Agave microbial communities from Guanajuato, Mexico - Or.Sf.e | ecosystem: Host-associated > Plants > Phyllosphere > Phylloplane/Leaf | place: Guanajuato, Mexico | collected 2012-05-30 | reverse complement strand
CCGATACGGCACATGTCCCCCGTCCTTGCCCTGGCCCAACGCCGCAATGACATCGCCCAAGCAACTCAGACTCTTGTTGATACTCTGTGTTTCCTTCAGCCTGTCGCCCGTGGCCTGACTGTGCCCGAGGCGCTCGCTTCCAGCCAGATCAACCAAGTTGAGAGTTCCCTCCGACCGCTCGCCAGTCATTGAGTTGACGCCTGTAAGCTTGAGGATGAAGACGGAATGACTTCGCGAGGACCTGGAGTTTGCTTTCGTGGCTGCGACGCTGCGATTTGCGCCTGCACGTTGGAGCAGCGTCGTCAGTGTCGCTGGTGTATCGAGTATGATTGTTTCCACGCCGACGAGCATGGTCTTGCTGTTGACGTTATCATGTCTGATTTCGAGCTTCTTCTTATCGAGTTCTTCTGCTTTGCCGAGGAGGTCGTTAAGGTTCTCGTTGTAGACTTCGACAAAGGAGCCTTCCATGGTGTACTTCCAGCCTTTGTCCTCCAATTTCGTGGCTGTGTCGTAGATTTGGTGAACGGCAAGGGGGATCATGCCGTCGTCGGAGGACATGGTGTGGGTCTTCCCGGAGCCGGTTTGGCCGTAGCAGAAGATGCAGACGTTGTAGCCGTCGAGGGCGCTTTGGACGAGTTGGCTGATTTCGTCGAAGATTTGGAGATTTTGCGATGTTGGGCCGAAGACTCTGTCGTAGGAAAAGGCATTCTTGGATGTTGTTACTGTGCCGAGTGAACTCTTCTGCTCGGGTCCAGTGACTACAAGCTCTTTGCTCTCTTCAGTCTCATCAGGGATTACAAGCTTCGCTGCATCGTCGACTTCGGGGCCCAGTGGTGGCCTCACTCGACAGAACACTCTGATATTACCCTTGAGTTCTTGTACTTGGTTGTGTAGCTTCCTCCGTAATGTCTCTTCTTGTCGCAATTTTGTGGCACTATCTTCCGCACTTGCCAGGGCTTCCTGCATTCGCCGGTCCATATCTGCATAGGCCTGTGATTGCGATTGACTGTTAGACTCAAGGAAGCCAATCTTTGCTCTCATCGCTTGCATTGACGCCTCGAGACTGATTGCACCTGCACTAGACTCGGCAAGACTACTCTTCAAGTTTTCGATCAGAGCCTGGTCTGTCTCCAACTCTAGCTTCGCCTTTTCAAGCTCAGTCTTCAAGTTCTGCAGCTCCCGATCCCGATTGCCTGATTCCAAGTCTGCTGTTTGTTGTTGAGCTGCAAACTTTGATGTGACTTCCTGAATTTCCAAGTCATATTTCATTCGTTCTTGCTCCAGCTCATTTCGTTTCCGTCTGTCTGCCTCCTCAAGCTCATCGAGATGCACTCTGATCAACCTATCTGTCTCTGTCTGAGCTTCACTCCGAAGCCTTTCTTCTAGTCTCCGTCGATCATCCTGCATGTCCTGAAGCTCATTCCTATATTTCCGATTGAGATCGTCAATTTCGTGAGTATTCTTTCTGCGCATGCTGTCAAGGTCGGCTATTGTCGATGACATTCTTGCCCTTCCATCGTCAATCTCTGCTTGAAGAGACCTATTCGTGCCAGCCAAGGTTGCTTTCGAGGACTCAAGCTCATTGACTGCACGAAAATGTGAGCTCAATTCATGCTGCAAAACGCAACGACCAACATACTTCTCGAAATATAATCATGTATCTTGTCCTGCATCTTATCACGTTCTCTTGTCACTACGGCCATTTGCTCCATGTTCTTCCGGTTGTGCTCTTCGTTCTTGCGATTGGCGTCCAATCTTCCATTTTCGAACTCTGAGCGGAGCTGGTGCACCAAAGACTCCATCGTGTCCATACGCTCTCGGTGATCGGTCTCGGTCCATGCTACAGTCGTGTTAGTGTATCTGCTCAGGAACGGCAATTTGAAGCCACTCTTCTTCGATGTCGAAGGTGGGCGAGCTTCTTTAGCCTTGATAGGAGAATTTGCACGCGATGAGGCAGGAGGTGTCTGCGGAACAGTCTTGGGTATGTATGAAGGTGTACGAGGGCAGATTGCATCACTAACGGAAGCATTCGCTGTCTGTGATGGTGCTGTTGAAGAGCCGTTCAAGGACAACTGCTGCATCCCGCTAGTGATTGACATGTTGCGGAAAGGATTCATGCTTGATGCTGTGCTTGCGCTGTTCATAGACTGGTTGGCAGTCGATTCGCGGGGCCTGCGCTGCTTTTGCAACAGCATGGGACCATCGATGGAGTAGTGTATGATTGGTGGTGGCATCATACCTTCCGCTGCCGTATGTGATGATCTCACTGATTTCATTACTTGCGATGAAGTCTTCCTGTGTACGCCCGAAGTAGTCTTGCTCGCTGGAGGTGGCATATTGGCACTCGACATCGACGAGCCCGAAGTGACCCGAGATGTTATCGAAGGCACTCTTGTCGATGTTGATCCGGATGAGCTGACTGATGTGGTTCGGAGACCTGAATTGGCTGGAGGTTTCATGGAGATACTCTTGGCCCGCGCGACAGGTGGCGCAGCAGGTTGTTGACCGACCTCCCCAGCTCGTTCAGCAAGAGTCTTTCTCTTCGGCTTGTCAGCCACTGTTGGCGCAGGCGAATTAGCCAGAGTCTCCAAACCCTTCCCATACCCTCACTTACCCACAGACCGCTTTGCGACCGGTAAGCTAGGCGGTCCCATTATGCGCATGTTCCCCTCGGCTTCTGTGATCTCATGTAGACTTCTTCCTGGGGTTGCCGGAATCTTGGATTTGATCTTTGGTATCTTTGCCATTCTTGGCGGAGCTGGATCAATGTTTTGACTGGCATCGGATGGCGCGATTTCCGCACATTGTGATGCGACGGTGTCTATACTGAGAACAGAACGTTTGCGCACAGATCCTGTCTTCGTCTGCGTCTTCGGTGACTTTGGTGATTTTACTGTTGGCGCAGGCGACTGCATTGTTGAGACCGCAGAAACCCGCCGCGGCCTGACAGGCGAAGAGACTTGCGAGTTGCTGTCCATGTCCATGCTACGGTTTCCGAGTCATCAGGTGGTCCGAGTATGAATATGTGAAGGGCGAAAGTCGAGGTCAAAAGTGCATGACGACGAAACTGTCATTTGTTGACAAACATTGACTGCCAAGGCTGGGAAATCCAGGGTCCCGAATGTTTCAGCTTTAAAACTCCGGCCGGCTGTAACAGACCTAACAGACTTTGTGCTTTGAGCTCACATCGCATATATGAAGGGGTTTTCCAGATGGAAATACCGTCAGAAATATACAGCACGTCTCAGGGTATGCTGTGGCGAAGGCTCGAGTCAATTCGGCATGCAGACTCTAAGCATATTGTACCATACATATCTGGATATTAATTCCAAGACTAGCTTGAGCTTATCACGCTTCGCGCTTCCTTAGCACGGCGTTCCATTCTCTCTGACAGTATTTCGTGTCCCTCCAATCCTCTAGCCAAATGACACGTCACCGTCAAACAGCCCAGCCCTTACCTGCATGATAGCACTAAGCTCCAGTATAAAATTCTGCAGGAGAATCACATTGGTCAGCACCCGACTTAATGTCGTCTTATGCTGGTCTTCCGCAATGTCGTCAAACGGATCAACATCCTGTTGTCGAAGTGCTGGCGCCATAGTGTTATTCTGTTCCGATCCGAAGGTGATGTACTGCTCAAACACATTGAACTCGCCTGCCGTGGGAGGAGTGCGAAGCGGCGAAAGTGGCGAGACAGCCGGCAGTGAAGCTTTCGTCTTGAGTCGTGGCGACAAAGCTGTTGGGTCGCCAGAAGGTGATTGCGGCAGTACTGTACTTTTGCTTGGTTTGCGCCTCATCGAGCCTGATCCTGCGATGAGGCCATATATTGGAGGCAGTCCCATAATCTCAGCAATCCCACGTCCTCTCACCGAGCCAACAGTGTTAGATGGAGATGCTCCTGACGTAGGACTCCGTGGACTAGCTATACTTGATCGTGAACGCATGGATTGAAACATTCGAGGTGACATCTTCGCCGCATCATCTTCCATCTCCGCAGCCCCTTCAAATGCTCTCCTACGGCTTGCGACAAGCTGCTTGAAGTCGGCGATGTTCGTTGTTGCTTGTTCCAGATCAACCTGGAGCTTGCGCAAAATCGTTACCAGACTCGAATCGTTTTTGGCGTCCTGCCTCGGCGGCTGGCATGCCTTCTTGTACGATTTGATGCGCTGTCTTTCAAGCTCATCCTCGTCCGCACCTGTATAGATCTCACTTTCTTCAAAGGTTGGGCTCTGTACGTCTTTGATAGTCTGGAATACTGACGGCTCAGTTGCGAGCCAACCTTCGAGCCGTATGTAAGGACAAGCTGCCAAATGTGCTAGCACTTCTGTAAGAGCCAGGTTGACCTCAATATCGTTGCTGAAGAACTGGTCCATGAGTGAGAGCAGTGCCAGCATCAATGGATCGTCCATTCTCAGTCGATGCATAGAGACTTCTGGAAGCAAAGACGGGAGGGGAGTCTCGTCTTCCTCCGATTGAGTCCCATCGAGAAACTTCAGTGCCGGATGTTCTCGCGAACAATCGTGGGACTCGATCATAGCCAGGGCATCTTGTAGACTGTTACCATATGATGTATCAAGGTCGATATCACCACCAAAACTCTCGGCCAGTTCGACCAAAGCAGTTGTTTCCTGACGTAGGACGCCAATCGTTCTTTTTGCGCCGGCTTGCTTGATTGTTGATATTCTGACCAAGCTACCAAGAGTGTAACTGTGATGCTGTTGTAATAGCCTGGATATCAAGCGCAGAGCTGCTGTCAGGGCCTCGGCATTGTTGGAGTCCAAGCTTGCCAGTATCAAATCTACAAGACTAAAGAAGGATGGGTTCATGGACTTTTCGTGCGCTTGCTGAGCTTCTTGAAGCGCCATCATTGCACGACTCGACTTTGGTCTGTCCGGTGAAATGGGAGTCAATGGTCTTGACGAAGCAGAGCCCGGCAATGCTAACAAATAATGGAGCATATGGTGAATCAAGTCTTCCTGCTGCAGAGACTCCAGCACAAAGGAGCAGTAGCTTAACACCGCCACTGCAGACCCGCCATCCACGTCAGACGATTGTAGTATCGATGGATAACTAGGTTAATTAGCCGGGTCTTGGCGGATAGACGGCTCATACTCACAGAATCTGCTGCAGGAAAAAGACATGGAAGTTGTCCACCAGTGTAGCTTTGATATTGACAGACCGACATCTCCCAATCATGTCCCGCCAGTATGTAAGATATGACGTGAAAGTAGATAGCCGTGCTTGCGTCTCTGGAGAATACAAGCTCTCGATATCAGTTTCCTCTGGCGTCCTATTCTGTTCAGACAACGCAATGATGATAGGGAGATCCTGAGGAGGATGGGCGATCGTTAGCTTTCTGCTCTATTGTCAGCCTTCATCCTGCATCAATTTGTCACTAGCACGAACCTGCTCAGCTGACTATACAATGCACCCAGCCCACTCGCAAGTAGTCGTGACAGATCACTATCAACTATCCATTGCTCAAGCTTCTCGGATCTGGTTGCGCAATCAAACATATAGAGTAGTCCTGTCCTCGCTAGATCGCCAGGCTTCCCTTCTTCATATACATGTTCTAGGAAGTGTGATATCAAGCGGAACTCCGTGCCATCTATTGGGGCTTCGAAGACAGTCTCGAGCACAACCTGAGTGCGTGTCACGAATCCTTCATCTTGTGCCTCTGTGAACCAAGCATTCACAGCGTCGGTCTGCACGCGCAGCTTCGCAGCAATGTCGAAGCTGAACTCGAGCACAGCATTACGCAAGTCTTCTCGAGCCTGATTTTGACTTGATGTGACTGATATGATGATTTCAATCGCAGCTCGAGCAAAGACATCTGATGAAAGCAGGCTCTCCTCAACATTGAGAAGGAAGCTTAACAAAGACACAGTGACTCTAGTCAAGTCACTGTCATCGAGTCTTGCTACTAAGCCACACACCTCTGTGTAGAAGTGGGATGCCGTGGCAAACGCCAGAGTCGACTGTGCTGGCGTTCGTGCATCTTCCTTGAACAGGGTCAGAAGACGACCGACAGAAGTCTTAACATTTGCAATGAGGCTGGAAGATGGCGGAGTAGTGAGTGACTTTTTCAACGCTTGCTATCACGATCAGTCAAGGACGACACGAGTAGCTGTGCTTGGAGCTTTTACCAAGACCTGTATTTCGCGCTTGAATCGTGAGAGTCGCGACTCGTCAGCCGAGATTTGCTTGCCTCGACCGGATCCTGCTATCAGTCGACTCCACTGAGGCCAATTGTCAGCATTTCAAAGACTTCTCGGTGAGTACTGTCTACTTACAAAGTCCATTAGCGCTCATTATGTGCATTGACGATGTTGATATTGTACTCTAGAATACCAGGCGATTTGTCACGCAGAAACAGGGGCACGTGACCAATATGCAGGTGTAGTTAAGATTTGTCATTAAAGCGCATTCTAATGCTGAACCCAAGTAATCATAAGGTAGTCATATACTAAGTCATAAGGCCTCCTCTGAGGCCATCGCGTCATCAATCCACTTCCTCGTCATATAGCCAGCTCGTCCTCCATATCCTCATCTTCCGCATCCAGTCCAGCGCGTGAAGGGGGTACGCTGCTCGGGTCGTCGAGATAAACTCCTGGTCTGATGAACCAGCTCACGACGAAAGCGGTCGCGAAACCGATTGTCAGGCACAAGAACACGGCTTGTGTGTACTTTTCGACAGTAGCGCTATAGATGCTGTTGAAGATGACCGGCGCAACAATCCGTGCCAGAGCGTGCAGGAGACCATTTGCACCAAGCAATTCGCCGACCCGATCGTGCGGTACATGCTTGGTCAAGGCTGCCTGCAAGCTGGGCGAGCCTATACCACCCATTGCTGCAACACATCCCGACAAGATAAACAGTGGTCCGGTCCTAACAAGAGTATAGCCGAGATAGCCCATTGTATCGAAAAAGACTGCGATTCGAATGAGGTTCAGGTCAAGCAAGTCGCAGCCAGTCTGGCGTTGTGGCTTCCTGCTTGAGACCGGACCGCGTACCAATCTGGTGATAAGAGGTAGGACTAGCATCAAGCACACCACGCGGCAGATGTTGACAGAGGACAGAAACACCGACTGTTCGGGAGTGTCCCACCCAAATTGGAAGTTTGTGTATAGAATGGCAACGGTCATCGAGCCCATTCCAACTCCAAACATTATTGTGTCGACAGAGGCCAGTAGCACGAGGTTGCGGCGGACACGTCGTGATGAGCCTGGACCTGTGGGGTATAAGACCTTGAGAGGAGCGAACGGATTGTAATTCCGGACTTTGCTAAGCCATTTCACATTTAGGCGACTGTCTAACTCCTCTTTTTCGCGAAGTCTGTCTCGTGCTGCTTGTTGCCTATGCTTGGTCAAGCTTTCGGGAATGACGAATAGCAGGGATAGTAGAAAGATGCTGTGGCAGCCAAGGACGACGTAGAAGATAGACAACAGATTTCCGGTGTATTTGACAATTAAGCCGGAGATGAGAGGTCCCAGTGCTATTCCAGAGAAGAGAATGCCATGGAAATAACCAAATGCGACGCTTCTAAGCGCAGGTGGCGTACAATCTGTGGCGTACGCGTGCGAAAGAGCCATACCAGCAATGAAGGAGCCGCAAAGCCCATCCATGACGAACCCAACATAGAGCCAGTAGATAGGAAATGTTTCTGGATGTGATGCGGCTACAATTGTGATGATCTCGCCCGTCAAGCCTCCGATTTGGGTGATAGCCATGACTGGAAGACGACCAAGTCGATCGGAAAGCGCTCCAAGCTTAGGACTTGTCAATGCTGATAATATACCAGATATCATGCCTCCAAGCAGCATGAACTGAGTTGCCCTGGATTGTACGGGACCTATCCGACACTGGTCATTCGGCGTTCCATCGAACAACACAGGGTAAGATGAGAAGGAGGGATCGCGATATGCTTGCTCGGCAAGGTAGTCTCGACAGATCAGATCTTTTATGAGGTTGAGCTTGGGTACAATGATCCCACCGAATGCAAGAGTTGTAAGAAGGAATGGTGGTAGCAGCCACAGGATCTGATGCATAGTCTTAGTCCTAGGTCACGTTTGATGCAGTGGAGTTTTGATCAGACACGTACCGATGGTGTCTTGTACCAAGGCAAGCCCTCGAAGTCTGCTTGGCCAGGCCATTCCGGCTCCTTGTGAAAAGGCCGAGTTGAGGAAGAGCTTCTACGCATATCGTCGTCGTCGTTGTTATTCTTGATTAACGATGTTGTCTCGTCGGCCTCGACCTCGGCCTCCGTATCTTGATGTTTCTGCATTCTTGACGGTTAATCCTCCGCAAGGCAAATATGCTGAGCCAATATGTCGTCCGATGCGCGACTACTGACTGATAGCAATGGTAATGATACAGCAAAGGGAGTCGCAGGTAGTGGCGTTATCCGATCTCCACTGATGGGCCAGCTAAAAGGTGAGGGAGACTGGTTGATCGAGAGGGATAGTTCGATGCGCAATACAACACAAGGCAGTACAGCTGCTGCCCGGGAGAAGACCAGGTTTATGGGTTTCAAATCAGCCACATGGACCTTCTGTTTTCGGGGACGGAGGACAGGACGAGACGAGATCGTCGACGTCAGTTGCAACGATTTTGTAGATAAGCTATGGAGATCCCGGAAGTCTATTCCGCGTAAGACACGGGGTAGAGCATACTCCTACTCCTGCCTAAAGTATACTCCTATACTCCTATATCGTACAGGCATCTGATTCACTAAGTTACGCCGAATAGGTCAAGAGTCCGAGAGACCCAAGCGGAGTGCAGTCGAACACGCCGAGTGACAACATACGTATTGAATGATTTCTGCACCGATTAGCGTACTACTGGGACCGGAACAAGTGCCGTTTTACAGTTATGCTGTTTTATGTTCTGTACACGACTTCATGCTTCTTGTCACGCTGTCTCCTCAGAGCAGACTGTCCTGCTGCGCAAAGAACTTCTTCTGCGCCAGACATCTCTCGTTTGTGCAGCCTGGACATCTCAGATACATCTGCTTCGAGCACGCCTCTCCACTTTCCATGTGAGCCTTTGCGATATCCGCAAGAGCTTGTATAAATACTGGACTGTCGTTCAAGCTCTCTGCTCTCTTGATTCCGGGCTGATTTGCCTCGCCAATGACTTCCTGATCCAGTTCGTAAAGTGTCTCGATGTGGTCAGACGTGAAGGCAATCGGCACCAGGACCAGGTCAGTCTGCCCACGCTTCACCAGATGTTCGACAGTATCACTAGTCTGTGCGCCGAGCCAAGCTGATGGACCGACTTGCGACTGCCAGACGAGACGATACGGGTTCGAGAAGCCCAATCTCTGCATGACAGCGTATACCGTGGCAGCCACTTCAGCTGGGTATGGATCTCCTCGGTTGACCACACTCATCGGCAAGCTGTGTGCTGAGAAGAGAATGATTGCCTCCTTGCGCCTGTCCTCTGGGTATGTCGCAAGCTGTTTTTCGATGTTCTGCGCGAATGCCTCGACAAGACCTGAGTGAACAGGCCATCGGTCAATCACACTCCACTTTATCGAGCCTTCAGGGTCGACATCACCATTCGCACGCTTGCCTTCGAGTCTTTGTCTCCACTTCCAGAGTTCATTCAGTGAGCTTCCAGTCGTCGAGCAGGAGTACTGGGGATACTGTGTGAATGCTACTGCACGGCCACCCTTTCCAGCTCCGAAGCCATCCTTGATCAACTGCTCGTACATGTGCTCGGTGAGTGGGTTGGCGTATCGGAATGCGACGTATGGCTTGTGAGGTGCTGTCTCAGGAGATATTTGATCCAGAATCTTGCACATTTCTTCAGACTGGTACTCTGACCACTTTCGAATAGGTGATCCTCCTCCTATTGCTGCATATTGCTTTTGAATTTTGGGCGTTCTCCGCTTGGAGATGAGAGGTCCGAGGAAGCCTTGTAGTCTACCTAGTGGGATCAAGTCGGCGTCGGCCTATCATGGTATTAGTTCAGTGATGCAATGATGAGGGCGCCACTGTCATACAAATAATCTGCTCAAGAAGTCTCCAACTTGATCTGTTGTGGACGGTCCACCCATGTTCATGAAGACCATCGCTGTAGGGCCTTTCGAGCCGGTCATGTCTTGTGTTACGGGTGGCACGACAGACGCCATAGATCTGTTGTTTTGTGGTAACCATAGTCCTTTCGGTGCTGTAGCCAGCTTTGAGGTCGTCGCCGCCCGGCTTGCAAGCTTCGGGAGCGCCGTTCTTGCTGCCATGCTGTGTGGCGTAAGGTGGGATGAAGAGACCGTAAGCTGAACAAGACGGGATGAGACGACTGTTTAGATGTTTAGTTGCCTCCTTCCTCGGCGCAGATCCTCCAGATCATGCATGACGATCGTACAAGTGGTCCGAGCTCGTACCTGCTGTGCTTGCGATCTCCGTGACATGGGCTGAGCATCCTTGTCAGCATAAACACAGACATACAGACACAACACTTCCAGTATAGAACAGCAGACTTCATATCGACGTATCGCACATATCAGCAACACCATAGACCAAGCGCGCCGGGAGTGAAGCTCCATCACATCAATGCGCCATGACATCCACAACAAATGTAAACAATAGTCCTCGACAAAAGAGCAGCCCCAGCAAGCGATACTCGCACGCACAAACACCGCCGTATAATCGCTACCATCGTACCTCATTATCCTTCGACAGTCCCGACTTTCATTCCTCCCCAAACATCAGCAGAAGAAACCAAAGCTCAATACCGTCATCCGAAAATGGAAGTCCATACTTCAGACGACAACAAGCAATCGCAGGCGCTGAAACACTCGCCGATGAGCTCGCCCAAGCCATGAATGATGACTCTGGCGTCGGCGATGATGACTACGCATCTGGCTTTGAGTCTAGTCGAATAGAACGGATGGATCGATCACCAGTCTTTCGTAGTCCAGCCTGGACAGAATCTCCTACTAAGGTCCGCGACGGCATAAGAGCTCGGGATAGTGGTGTCGAGTTGATGAGCTCTGTGGAGAGTACGCCGAGCAAAGATCTTGGGAATAGATATGCAGTCCACGACGTGCATCATACCTCCAAGTATCCTGTATTAGCAAGCAAAGGTGGCCACAAGACGAGACAACATGCACCTAGAAGGCACAGCGGCAGTGTAGGAGGTCTTGAGGATCACATTGTACCGGTGTCGCACAGAAAGAAGAGCGAGGGCTTGTTCATGCAGTCAGGACTTGACGCTTCTATCGCAGATGTGGCAGGTCTAGCATCCTTCGATACCAGCACGAACGAGAACCCTATCCCAGCCTTTCTTCAAAGTCTTACATCACTACCATCAGAATCGGGTCTCGAGCTACACAGCCGCGACTACGCACGTACTGCTGCAAAGGTAGCTAGTAGCATGACTACCTCACTCCAAACCTTCAGCTTGCAGATCAGCTCTGTTCTCTCCTCACATCTCCTTAGCCCGAACGACATAGACACCCTCCTCAAAGACCTTAACACCCTCACACCGCCCATTCCTCAACCCGATATCAGCACAGCCCTCTCCCGCACCACTCGAAGCACAGAAAGTCTCCTCGACGTCCTCTCCTCCCTCTCCGATACTCTCCACATGTCTCGCGAGACCTCTGGAACAGCATCACGCCGTCTCCAAACAACACGGGAGCTCACGACACAAGCGCGGAAAGAGCTCGATCAAGCCGAGGCGGCCCAGCGCTGGCTCCAAGACAATGAGGTAGGACAAAGAATCAGTGGCAGGGAGAACGCCAAGACGTGTAGGGAGCTGCTTGCGGGGTTTGAGGCTGTTTGTGGGGGCATGAGGGAGCGGTTGGTTGCTGGGGCGGCGAGGCATGCGACGGATGCGGTTGCGGTCGTGTAAGGGAGGCGACTCAGGGGAGGCACGATGTTATGAGATATGATTGATGACGGGTATTGCTATCGTTGACTACTGTCACACGGAAGCTCCGCGAGCCGATAGAACCATGTACTATTACTACCATTATTGTAACAACAACCCACTTTGTAAATATCAAGAACTTTTCAAACCACTACGAGTCCTGCTTTCCGCATGCGTACATGCCTTTTCCGTCGGATTGGGAAACAAAGGAAATTCCGAAAGTAGCACTTTTCCTATTGACCAGTACCAGTACTCCCCGACGCAATGCAGCAAACAAAGAAAGATGATGGAGACCGCATGCAGCCCCTCATAGAAACTCCTGCTCGTCGTCGCTGTCGTAGAGTGCTTGGAGAGCCGCAGTAGTCGTATCGTCGCTACTATGTGCCAGCATTAGTCGTGCTTGCATTTGTGTAGTGTTTGTTGTTTCTGCAAAATATGATGGGTCACGCACCGAGCATTCATGTCCAGAGGACGGCGAAGCGGTCGATCATCATTGTGCTCGGCTGGGAGCGGGGGCGTACGTGGGTGGGGTTGTGCACGGGAGTGCGAGCAGGGGCGCTGTGCGGACGAGGGTTGTTGGCATTATTCTCTTGATCTCTTTGCGAAATGGAGTGGAGTGTTAAGATGTGGCGAGCGCGGTCACAGCACACATATTAATAGCAGTGGAAAGATCGTGATGAGAAGAGCACACGATGAAGAGTGCCAGCGAGAATGGAGACGACTCACCTGTCCGAAGATCCTGTGCTGTCCGTCCTAGACGCCAGAGTCGGCACCATTGACTTCATTTCTTGCGGACCACCGTGGCTCCTTCCCGCTGCGAGTCCATATGTCGCCAACGCCATGTCCACGGCGAACTCGGGATAGTCGTGCAGCAATTGCTTCGCACTGCTGTAGACCATGGGACCCGCCGACGCTGGACGGAAGAACGCTTCGGCGTATTGCTTGGCGATGGAGACGGCATGGGCTTGTAGAGGCAGCGGCAGTGATGTCTCCAAGGTGAGATCTATATCATCCATTGGAGGAGACGGCATCTCGGAGTAGAGATACTGTACAGCGGCGAGGAAGTCCAGGCGGAGAGCCTCTTGTTCTGCGGTGACTTTGCTGTGGGACGTGGTGTCGAGCTGATCAGCGGCGGTGAGGAAGTAGGATGTTGCTAGGTACTGTAGGTGTGGTAGGCAGTACTTGTCGGCAATGGCGTAGACTTTGGCGTGGGTGCAGAGGGCTGGTAGAATTGGGCTGAGTGTGTAGGTTGCTGTGTAGAGGAACTCGATCATGGCTGCTAGAGCGCAAGGCTCGTCGGAGGGCATGGAAATGACGCCAGTTTGTGCTTCCTCGTGTCTATCAGTGATTGGAGCTTTAGGGAGGAGTGACGAAGCGAAACATGAGAGGGTCCGGGGCGGCGAGGTCAAGTCCTAGCAGGCAAGGCCAAGCATGTTCTTACCAGAAAGGCACCGTCTTTGCGGCATGCACCAGCGAAGAAGCCGCATTGAGATACAATGTTCTTGTGAGCTTTGATCTCGTACGAGCCTGAGCGGATGGTGAGGTCTGCATGGGACGATGACTTGAGGAGTCTGGACTCTGTCAGCCTTGATATAGAGACACTTGCAGTACTCATACCGAGCCATGTAAGACTTGAAAGCATCTTCTGCATTGTTGTCTAAGGTATAGCTTGGCATGTTCGCAACGAAGGAATGATAGTATTTTTGTTTCAGGAAGATTCAATGCAGTGTAGAATGAACAGGATGAATATCGACGGAAGACAGAATACACAGAGAGTCAAGCACCAGGAAGTAAGCGAGAAGTCAGGGCCCAGGTGTCTCTTAAGTACACACAGAGCGCGCAAGAAGCGAATATCCTGCAACACATAGATCGAGGGCATGGCGCAATCCACCGTGATCTGTCACGTAGTTCCATCGCGTGATCAAGTCGTCTGCAAAGTATCTCTTGACCTTGCCGTTAACTGCGAGTGGAGCGCATATACACAGCATCAACCATATATTGCCAAGTAACTTTGCAAGTCTAGGAGGACACGAGGCATACCGAGTGGTGCGCAGCCGGGACTTCGTGATCAAGTGGTGAAAACTCTGCCGGTCAGCAGGTCGTGTCTATGAGCGATTTTTCCTTGGATATTCTGCCGTGAAGTGGCAGTCTAATCGTTAACTGCAGGTGTGTATGATACTTTGAGATACGTGGGGGTAATGAGAAGTCTTAAGTACGGGAAGGAGCGAGGCTTTTGAGGCATTTCGGGCTGTGAGACTCCGGGCCAAGACTTTGCGTCTGCAGTTCACTGCAGACTTCGTGCGAGGCTATTTACAGACTCACCGTCACCTCCTTGTGTGCTTGCGACTAGTGCTGTGACATTACCTCGTCGTGCTCTGAAGTTGTTGAATGACCAGAAAGAGACATGCGTGATGTTGTGAAACAAAGAAGAGGCACTTGATCGGAAATGGGTGTCAATAGGGGATCAATAGGAGAACAAAGGGATTGAACGTCAATACCCCTCCAACAGCAATACGACAATGACTACGACCACTGCTGCTATTGAGAACAGTATGCGTATGTGTGTGGTGTCTCTCTTTGAAGATGATGCACTACATATACTGCAGCAGTCGTGCGCTACCAATCTCCTTCACACATACTCACATACCATCTCACATTACATTGAGCTAACGAGAATCTCCTACCCATCTTCACACACAGTCAACCGCCACCAACAACATGTATATCATCTCCAGCATCCTCGTCGTCGCCCTCGCCGGCGTCGCCAGCGCCGCCCCCGGCGCCGTCAAGCCCACCATGGTCAACGGCTACGCCCACGGCATCCTCCCCACCGAAGCCCCCATCCGCTGGTCCGGCGAGCTCGAGAAGGGCGGCCCCGTCGTCAACATCACCGGCACCCACCACGAAGTCACCGCCAAGATCAAGTCCCTCCAGCCCTGGTGGCACCGCGAGGGCGTCTACGAGAACGCCACCCACGAAGCCGTCATG
>Ga0058702_10000579_pt1 | contig 14872 bp, 20 predicted proteins | sample AgamicOrSfe_FD_83781 | JGI IMG/M metagenome (GOLD analysis project Ga0058702, IMG submission 83781) | Agave microbial communities from Guanajuato, Mexico - Or.Sf.e | ecosystem: Host-associated > Plants > Phyllosphere > Phylloplane/Leaf | place: Guanajuato, Mexico | collected 2012-05-30 | reverse complement strand
GTACACTACTTGGGATGTTTTGCATTACAACGGAGCTTGGATAGACGCGAGGTGTGTACAGTGTTGGCCTTTGCGATATTGTCAGAGTATCTGCCTTGCTTGGGATATACACTCTTGTTACTTAGAACATGGCCGGAAGAGTTGGATACAACAAGGGTTGGCCCCCTTTAGTATCGTCATAGCTTGAAAGCACATGTTGTCTTCACAATTTTCCACGTGCAGACTCTAGTTTTCCTATCCCTCAGCCAGTAACCCTGTTTCCAGTGTCTAAATTGACACCCTACATGGCTTGGTGAGGACTCCGGCCAGCTGCAAGGCTGCAATGGTGCAATGGTGCAATGCCTTGGCCGAGACACCGCTGAGGTCACTCTTAGACGAGCACAGCAGCGACGAAGCCCACCTACAAGGCAATACAATGATGCCCGAAACCTTCTCGCGCAGAAACCATGACTGGAGACTGGGTTACTTCGTGGGCATGCGTATCTCTCTCTCCCACTCTCAACAAATCAAACAACGCTGGGTCGGATATGAAGAGCGACAGATCTGGTGAGATTGTTGAGATTACCTCCTGTCTATCAAACAGCCTCCGAGTCGTGCATGACAGAGCGCGATGAAGCACGGACGTATGTGAATACGAGGTGTGTTTGATCGACGTCTTGCACTCTTCGTTATAGAGAGCACACACTTTCGTCCCAAAGGGAGGCTCGTTATGGAAAGTGACTATTCGTTTACTAGACCGTAGAGACGGCCGTTTGGGGGCCTTTCCAGCATAACGTTCGGTTCACAGGCACCTGTAAGATATTGCCGTTGACACGACCGAAGATTGCTGCGTCGAGAAGTGCTATGTTGACGAACCGCTATGAGGCTGTCGCTAAGCCAATGAAGACGTGTAATATCAATGAGTAGGCTGGAAAGCGTTCGCATGACCTAAGTCGTCGTGAGATTTCCACGGTGAGGTTCGGCAGATTGATGCCTTGCTGCCTCACTGTGTGCTTGTGTGGCTCAGCTGGCTTACTGGTAACCGTTCGAACTGTGGCGCCAAATCATCGACTTCACGTGCCCGGGATTTTCTGCTGCTCGCAGCGTAACATGATCTATTATTCGTCTTCATAACACGCATTGACTCGATGGCGGATATCGAGAAGATCGGGTAAGCCTGGCTCAAGGTCACTCGCATGCCTTACACAGAAGAGCTCACGTCGTGAGCAGCAGCAAAGATGCGCCGTCCAATCCTCGAGGCATCCCATTTGCGCCGTTCGTCGACAAAGTGGAAGACTATGTCTCCTCCAGGGCTGATGTTGAGGGTGCCCTCAAGAGCTTTCAAGAGATGATCTCGTACGTTGAAGTCCGTCTCATCGGCTCGTGTGACATGACTGACATCGGCGAATCTAGCAAGTACCAATTCATGGAGGTAAACACACAACGGCGAGCAGCTGGTCTCAAAGACAAGATCCCCGACATTCAGAAGACTCTCGACACAGTGCGATTCTTGAAGAGTCGCAAGGTATGCTTCACCGTGAACCCACTTGGCAGCCTCGCCCGTCGCTAAATCATTCCGCAGGAGGACGCAGCACCCTTGGAGTCATTCTTCGAGCTGAACGACACACTCTACGCTAAAGCGAACATGCCACGAACCGAAGAAGTCTACCTCTGGCTCGGTGTACGCGTCACCGATGGTCAAGTTGTGACATTCGCTTTCAAAAACTGACGCGTCACAGGCCAACGTAATGCTTGCATACCCGCTTCCGGAAGCGGAAACTCTACTCGACTCGAAGCTCGAAGCAGCGCAGTCATCGCTCGCCAATTGCGAAGAGGACTTGGACTTCCTGCGGGAACAGATCACGGTGAGTGCTGCTCCGTGTAACCGCATAAGCGGCAGAACACTGATTGGGATGACAGACTATGGAGGTTGCCACGGCCCGAGTGTACAACTGGGACGTGGGACAGCGCAGGAAGGAGAAAGGTGGAGGCAAAGCTGGCGATGAGAGTGCAGCTGGTCGGCCGAATGGCTGATGCGACAGTGTTGTGGGTGAGTCTGCATGTACCAATGAAGAGATTCAATATGAAGGCCATGAAGCTCTTCGCTCACTGACACAGCCCTCCTAAATGTCAGACGGACCGCGCTGTCACAACAACGACTGCGATGTTTGCCGACTCCTTTGTCTTCCTATCGTATTCCATATTGACAGACCTACCCATGCGACATTGCATTGAATGATCTGCCTGATCGTCGTCAACTACTTAGGTCAGGATGGCCTCCCGGCAGTCGGTACAATGCTCAATACATGACTGCCTGCTGGATTTGAATCGAACTCCTACGACTGGCTGTCATGTGTAAACCGACTATCACCAAGTCTAAGGTAATGAGACGACCCGAACTCTTTGTCCGTATTGCCATATCCGGCCACGACATTGAGATTGCGCCGTAAGATTATGCCCTTGTTACTCTCCGCCACAGCAGAAGACGTTGTATAATGACGCATTGGCGGTCCCTCTCATCCAACACTGGCTTCGAGCGCCCCAATGGCAAACTCTTACAATGCGATGCGTACACGTACAGCAACCTTTTCACGGCTCGCAAGACGCATCAGACGACGTCTCGGGGTTGCTCATGAGAGATGCTCAAAGATCCTCGTCGACGAGGGGGAAGAGCCTACCAGATACTACGAGTGCTCATGGTCACCAGCTGCGACCTTCCGCCAACTCGACTACGTGCGACTACACTATCCACGAGCCTTTTTTGAACTCTGCGCGAAAGCCTACATCGATCTCATCAACACTCTACCATGCGATCGCGACACCGACAGGTGGGATAGTATTAACAGCGGCTTCAGCGATTTCGAGCACACGGTAGAGACGCAACAGCTGCTTTACGACCTCGGCGCTGAAAGTCACGAAGACGAGGACTGGAGCAACTATCAACATGCCGAGTACGACCTCTTCCTGCTCCTGCTGACTGGCCTGTCTCGCCAGCTGCGAAGTGTCATGACCAAACTCATGAAGTACATCCAAGATAGAACTATAGGCGATTCTTGGGGTCGAGTATCGGCTTTCGTGCGGATCCATCGCTTGCTCCGTGATTGGCACTTGATCAAAACATCCACCTCGCAGATCAATGCCTTATTCCCACAGCATGTCGCTCGCGATCCAGCCTCCATAGGGTCAGTGCCACACCCCATCTTAAAGGTACCCAAGGAGATCTCTAACCTCATTGTGGACGAGCTGCTCTTCTTAAAGGGTATACCCGATGGACTACAGCGAGACATGCGGACAGCTGTAAAGGCAGCAAAGAGAGGCCAGCAACACCTTGGACACTACGCCATCGAACAAGTCCTGGAAGGTCCTTATTGTGCGCAATGCGTCGAGAACGCGTGCAGCTCTCCAGCTCGAGTCTGCTTTAGATTGTCTCAGTGAAGATGGATGGACCCGAGCGAAGAAACGACATGTCATGAGGCGCCATGTGACTGCTTGTGTCAGCATGCAGGCAACACCGAGTGTGGGTGTCAAGATACGGACCGAGTACGAGGGTCACCCTTGAAATTGCGTAATCTTAGTAGATGGTCGCAGATGCGTTCAATGACCCGGACTTCACCTTTGAGGGTTAGACTGGGTATTAAGTTGAGATACCATTTTCCAGAGACTCTTGCTACTCTACATGCTCATTCTCGTTATGGGAACCAAGTCCCAGTTTTGCAAGTCTTGAAACCCAGCCTCATCCGCCTATCGTGTTTGATCGGGTTTTCGAGAGAAATAGATGTTGCTAATCATGATCCACTGATGTAGCTTGTGCCACGCTCAAAGGATTTGAGCCAATGAGAGGAGACTCTCATTCACGTCGCCCTTCAGCAACTGCACCCGGTCTGCAACTGGTGAAAGGTGTTCCTCTCAGGAATCGCGGATCATTGCAGTCAGGTCGGACGCTGTCTTCCCACCACCCAGGTGGTCTCCGTCTTTGCTGTTCGAGGCTGCTGCATCTCCAAGCGCAGGCAAGGCCTTGTGTTCCGCCACCGTGCCACGCGGCGCACCGAGCGACCCATTGTACGGATCGATCTCTGTCGATTCCTTCAGTGCAAGCTCGGCTGACTCATCCTGCTTGTCTTGCTTGGATTTGCGAGTCTCTTTCTCGGCGGCCTTCTTAAGCGCATGGAGTCGCACATCTTATACTCCGTGTGCAAGTTCGTTCAACTCCTTGATGGTGTCCATTTCGCCCTGACACTTCGGCACCCAACCGTCACCCTTCTTCTCCTCCTGCCCGTCCACCCAACGAAACAAGCAGAAGACTGCATGGAATGCATGCAGGCTGTCCTTGGGGATGGGGCAGTCATCCCACTCTTGAATGACCTTGCAAGCAGCCTGCGTCCACGCAGCGATGGCATCCGGCGGACGCCTGGGATCGGGATACAGAACACCGCGAATGAAAGATCTCCAGAGCTTGTCACGGTTGCTGTGTTTGCGATACGGCCGGATCATCGTTCGGGCTGCTAACACGGATGGCGATGTGATAAACGCAAGCAGCTGCTGCTTCTTCGTGAACCCGAGCCACGCCGCAATGATGGACTCGTTATGCTGGTAGGCCAGACGCCTCACGTTTGCCAGGAAGAATTTCTCGTAGATCTTCTGACGATACTCAAGCGCAGTGTTAGGGTACTTGTTGGCCTCCATTGTGAAAGCACGAGAACACTGGATGCAGTGACCGTGGCGGAAGCTGCTAGATCGCCTCGGCAAGTGGTTTGTTGAGTTGGGAAGCAGGGTCGAGCTCCGGTGGTTGCAAGCAATATGCAGTCGTTGTTTGTGTTGTCGATCAACGGCCGTTGATGGATGATATCATGTTGTAATACGAAGTGGACAACGAAACGTGAAATATAAATGCAGCGGAATATGGCCAGTGCACTTGCGACAAGGCCTTCAAGAGTGCTCTGAAGGACCATGGATGCTGCGCGGCTGACTAGCAGGGTACTATGTGCGCTGCTCTTCTGGTAGATGTGGGTGTCGGATAGGGCGCGGTTGGAATACTACCTCGCGGACTTGGAGAAATCTCGCAGTACGATGATCACTTCGTAGACAGGTAGTCTCCACTGAGAAGACTTCCAGTAGGTCGAAAGGTGGCCCTGAATATCCAAGCATGCTGCGCGGCTGACCAGAAGGGTATCATATGCGCTGCTCTCCTTGTTGGTGTGGGTAGCGCATAGGGCGCGGTTGGAACATCGCCTCGCGGACTTAGTCGAATTGTGAGGAGCCATAGATGCTGCGCGGCTGATTGGCAGGGTAGTATTTCCGCTGCTCTCCTTATAGGTGTAGAGGGTCCATAGGGTGCGGTTAGAATAGTACCTCGCGGACTTAGTCGAAATCCTTCTTGGGTACGCCTCGCCCTGGAGCGAGGTCCACCATAATCTTCTCGAAACCACCGATGACGTCTCTTTTCGCCTTCTCGTGAAGAGCAATGGCATCCACAGAAGTCTACTAATGGACCATCTCGTCTGGGCACAGCATCCAAAGATCTTCGGCTCCGGGAAAGCTCAAGTCCAGAGTGTCGCTAGCGAAGGCATCAAAGTCGAAGTCAACGAAGGCATCTTCTGGGACCTGGGACTTGTCCTGCGTGGCCTGACCGCTCTCAGGCATGGCGGCCTCGAGGCTCTTTGCAATACTAAGCAAAGGGTGGGCGGCAGCGTCCGCGATAGAAGACATACGTAGGATCTCCGCAAGCTTCCGCAGGTGGTGCAAGGTCTCGTTCGTTCGGCTGTCTTGAATGGGTGTTTCTTGCAGCGCAGATCTGACGAGGCAGACACATGCGAAAGCGATCATTGTCCCGAAGTATGAGGGTAGCGTTTCCAGCCACAAACCAGATTCCTCCGCTTCGGTAACACTTCGAACGACAGAGAGTGCGCTTTGGAAAGCATATTGGACGAATCTGTTCGATGCCATGTTCGTCGCCGGAGATTGTGCGTGCGAAGGTCCTCGGAACACATGAGAGAAGAGGTAGAGTTTTCCGGCGTGGAAGTAAAGGTCGAAGATTCGCCGAGACCTGTCGTCCTTTCGAGGGACAACATCGTCCCAATCCTGGAACCAGCTATCGTATGCGTCATTCAATTGACCTAGCTCGGCAGATCCCCGTCCGGCCACAGTCCTCTCGACGTCTGCGCCAAAGTGCTCAAAGACACGTCGACTGATCGACCAGTATTCGACCTGGCTGATAAGATTAAGGTCTGCACTAGTCGAGAACCGGCTCTGCAAGAAGATGCCAGGGCTCTTGAGAGATCGCAGCTCGCGCGTCATTGGCGGCCTCCCGTAGATCAGAGAGCAATGGTGATCGCAAAGATAGACCAGGAAGTATAGCCGTGTGCGCTCGTAGCAGGCTTCCTTGGTATGTGGCATCTTCGTGATGCATCTATGCAGATCAAGCTGTGTGCCTATTCGGACCGCTGTCGATATGGTCAGAAGCACATTGCCATGATCATGATTGAGACTCACCTAAGCCATTGAGTGCCGCGGACATGGTGCTCAACCAGAAAGCTCCGATGCACAAAGCTCGTACATCGTCGAAATGGTACCTGTCGTCGAACATCTTGCGAGAGACCTCATTCTTGAACGCTTTGAAGCAGCTTTGGTGTTGGCTGGATCCGGTGCAAAAGGAAGCCACAGTGCAGATCGCGGCAGTCAATAGCGAGGATCTCAACCGCAGGGCGGCCAAGGTGACATCCGGCGCCAGGACATAGTGTATGCACGAGTCCATTTGTAGTTTGTAGTACGTCAGACATTGTTCGGCCTCGTCGACAGAGATGCACTCGCAAGAGATCAAATCCGGCCGGGAATCAGAGCGCTCGCTAGCTTCGATGATGGCGGTGCTTGTGATCGAAGAAGCTGGAAATGCGCCTAGACTACATGTGAGGTTCAGGGCAACGCTACTAGCGTCCTGAGTAACATGTGAAGCGGACGTTGCCACCGTGGTGTTGCCTACGGTGTTAGGCGCAGTGCTTGGTTGAAGGTGGACAGATGCCCGACTAGTAGAAGAAGAGCTTTGCTCTATTGTTCTTTCGATTTGCTCAATACGCCTCTCCATCGCCTCCTTCCATCTGAATGGGCCAATGTCAGAGCACTATAGGTACTCGATCGACAGACGGGTACACACTGAGCACTGAGGCACGTACGATGCATCACTCTCCAGCAGTGTTTGGAGACTTTTATTCACACTGCAAGGCAGATCGCGGGCCTTGCACCGAGTACACGGCGGCTTGGACTGGTTCATATGACATTTGATCTGAGTGCTTTGGTTAGCTCTTTACATTGCGGTCACCAGAGGTGATCCACCTTGAGTTTGCGACAGGCAACACAAGCGGTGATTTTGCGGCTGATGTCTAGCTTCCTGTCGCCGAAGGACTCTCGCAGGGCCATCGCTGAGGGAGGGAGAGCCATCTCTACAGTGACAGGAAAACATCAAGACTTTTATCAACAATGGGATACATCGTCTGATAAGTTTGGCCACATTGTTGCAGATGCGAAAAGAAGCTCGCTGATGGCAAGGTGGCAGCGGCAAGAATAAGCAAGTCAAGATGGAAGGTGTGGCCCAGACCAATGTCAAACGGCCATGCTGAGAATTGCGTGACTCGGTGAGGTCAAATACCACGGGGACGTGAAAACGATGTTACTCGAGTTCAGATTCCTCCTGTGGCCACAACAGAAAGCCACAAGATGGTCTAGGGATCTTTGAGTGATGTGTTCGGCCCAAGTGTGAGTCCTGATGGATAAGTAAGAAGTCCGCGATGGATATGGATACGGATCAGAATGAATGGAAAAGCTCAACCTGGAAGCAACTCCTCACGTCGATCCCTCTCACCCATGTAATCGCGACGGGCCGAATAGTTCGAGCCTTATCAGAACATGGGCATGCTACTTGGCACTGATAGGGACGTATCTTTGGCCGATCCATCTGATTCGAGGCCGACAATATGCTATCTCGGCGGAGACTTTCCTGTATAAATGTGACGCTCACCAAACTTATCATTCTGAGTGGTATCAGACGGTAGAGTCGAGCTACAATGGCGGGTATAGACAAGCTACCAGCTATTGAAGACAAGAGCGCATCCGACGATCCCCAGCGCACGACATCCATCACTTCCGATGCCAAAGGCAACACGATCATCACCCGAGAAGATGGCGAGGTCTTCACCATCTCCGAGAAGGATGAGAGAGCGCTTGTCTGGAAGTTCGACCTTCGCATTCTGCCTTTGCTCGCAATGATGTACCTTGTACGAAGCCACCATGTCCCACTCAAGAGGAACATGTCTGACAACCCAGCCAGTTCAACGCACTCGACAAGTCCAATTTAGGCAACGCGAAGACCGCCGGACTGGAAAAGGACCTCAAAATGACAGCCAACTCGTACAATTTGCTGCTTTCCATCTTCTTCGTACCGTACGTTCTCACCGCGCCCTTCCTCGGCATCCTGGGCAAGATGTTCGGACCCAGCCGAGTGCTGCCGTGCATGATGTTCAGTTTCGGGCTCATGACCCTGATGACCGTCGCCGTGTACAATTTCGGAGGCCTCGTGGCTCTGCGCGTGCTCCTCGGCATGTCGGAGAGTGCCTTCTTCCCGCTCGTCTTCTACTACCAAACGCAGTTCTACCGCCGTGGCGAGCTCGCGCGACGCCTGGCCATCTTCTACGCCGCCTCGAACATCGCCTACGCCTTTGGCGGTCTCTTGGCTTTCGGTGTTTTCCACATCAAGAACGGTGCGATATGGAGTTGGAAGTATCTGTTCGTCATTGAAGGGGCGCTGTCGATGAGCATGGCTGTCATTGCCTTCATCTTCCTCCCGCGGTCGGCGGCCAAGGCGAAGTTCCTGACTGCGGAAGAGAAGAAGCTGGCCTTTTATCGGATCCAGATCGACAGCTCGGCTATCGTCGAGGAACCGTTCGAATTTCGAGAGGCGGTCAAGATTCTTGGCGAGTGGACATCGTGGCTGATCCTCGCCATTGAGATGTGCCTGGGTATTCCGTTGCAGTCTGTCTCGCTCTTCTTGCCACAGATCGTGGCAAGGCTCGGTTACAGTACGGTCAAGACGAATCTCTACACAGTGGTAGGGTTCTTCTTCTTTTTAGGGAGACATGGAAGAGATACTGACCGTCCGTACAGGCACCAAACATCACGGGCGCCATCATGCTGCTGGTACTTGCCTTCTCTTCGGACTACACCCGCTGGCGCTTTCCGTTCATCGCGCTCGGCTTCTTCTTCACGTTTTGCGGGTTCATCATCTACGCCGCCATTGACGTGGAGAAGAGTCTGCAGGTCGCTTACTTTGCCTGCTTCATGATGACGTGGGGTACGAGTGCGCCATCGGTAAGTCGCTCGGTAGTCATGATGCGTATGCTATTCGACTCGTATGCTGACCGTCATCGCTCGTGTAGGTACTCCTCGACGTTTGGTACAACAGTAAGTGGTTTGAGCGATCCTGCACGTGGACATCAGGCTGATCTTCCGTTCTCCCAGACAACATTGCAGACGAGAACCGTCGTATCTTCCTAACATCCCTCGGCGTCCCCATCGCGAACATGATGGGTGTTGTCAGCTCCAACATCTTCCGCAACCAAGATGCGCCAAATTACATCCCGGCTTTGGCGACAACCGCGGCTTTCGGAGCTCTTGGAATCGTGTTGACGCTCTCTCTCGGGGCGTTCATGATCATCGACAACAAGCGCCGGGATCGCAAGCAGGGTCGAAGAGTAAAGGCTCGAGACGTGCCGACAGAGTTGCTCCGTGATGGTCCGAAGAGTGCGGATTTCAGGTGGCTGTACTGAAGCTTCGAAGGAGGATCGTTTCAGTCTCCGTCACACCCGATTGTGTTCCAGTCGTGCGACATCGTTGGATCGCCATATAGCGCGCCGTAGATCGTCAGGAAGGGAACTGGTACGATTGACTTGTGTCTCTCGTTTGTAAAGTCCTTCATCGTTTCCCTTTGCCCTTTTTAGCCTTGCCCCCGCCTGCCGCAGGCTTCATAGCAGCATGCTTGGGATGATCCTTAAGGTGTTGAAACAGCCTCGTCTTTGTCGGGAAAGCCGCCTCACAACCCACGCACTTGTGATTCGCATCTGCCGCATCTTCGACGGCGGCGGCCGCAGCTCTTTTCGCCCGCTTCTGAGCGGCTTTGCCCATCTTTGGCTTTGCGGACTGTCCTTCGTCCGTTTCATCGTCTGATAGGGTGCTGGCTGGGGTGGCAGTATCGTCTGTAAGGCTCGCGGACTGCAGACGACCTTGTACTGTCTCGAGTGAGGCGTATTCATCGTCGTCGTCGGAGTCTGATGGCTCTGCTGAGTGCGTTGACATGTGATGGGCGGACTCCTCGACATCACTTTTACCGTTCATTCCCTCGTGGGCATTTTCCTGAACATCGTCTAACTCGGCCTTTGATCCAGCCTGACCCTTAACCCCCACTTCTTGCACTTCTTCAGATGCATCGAGTATATCTTTACGAGCTTCGTCGTCTTCAATCTCAGCGGTGACATCGTCAAGAACCTCCTCCTCCTCCTCCTCATCGTCCACCTCCTCGTTCGGAGTCGCCACACCACTTGTCACCCCACTGCCATTCAGATCCAAATTCGCATTCTCCTTCCGCATCTTCTTCTGCAAAGCATACACAGCCTTCTGATGTTTCTTGCTCTTCTCATGCGCCTCCCACTGCTTCTCACTCTTGAAAATCTTATTGCACGCTACGCACTCAAGGACCTGCTCCTCCACTTCCTCCTCGTCGAAGGTCCCCTCGAGCTCATCTTCCGCCGGGTCCCGACTCTTCGTCCACTCGGGCACCTCAGCATCCAACTTCGCCTCGTTGGCGGCACGCGCCCGCGCCGCCTGCGCCGCCGCCGCATCGCGTAGTATCTTCTGCCGATCCGCTTCCGTTTGCGTAGAGGGAACGTACCGAGGATCCCGCTTACGCACGAACGCAACAAGCGATCGCACAGCGTCGTTGAACTCTCTGATACCATCCTGGCGAAACTTCTTGTTCTCCTGCTCCATGCGCCGACGGTACCATCGGTCCGGCGCTTCGGACAACCGGTACTTGTCCTTCCAGGAGAAGTTCTTGACGGTGGAGAAGCTGGACCAACCGGCGTAAAACCGCTTGACGACGTCGTCGTAGCCATCGTCCTTGTGGCCGAAGCTGGGATATTCGGGTGCTTCGACGTTGTCCCAATCGGCCGCTATGTCTTCCTCTTTGGCCAGCTGCTCGAAGGTTTCTCTCAGGTACCCGAAGAAGCCTGACGGTGCGTCGCTGAACTCGACATTGCTGTTGAACTTGCGCACCAGGCGGGCGAGGTCATCGGCGCTCGTGACACGCACGTTCTCGTACGTTGGCGTGCCCTCCTCGTCGCCGACATCGTCGCCTCGCAGTATTGCCGTCTCGTGACTGTCGTACCAAGCTCGCTCTTGAGGGTCTGACAGCACTTCATATGCTGCTCCGACCTCTGCGAAGGTCTTCGTGGCACCCTCCTCGTTGCCATAGTTTCGATCGGGGTGGAGTTCGAGTGCTTTCTTGCGATAGGCCTTCTTGATCTCGTCTTCCGTCGCCTGTCTCGACACGCCCAATAGCTCGTAGTAACTAGTCTTCTGCTGCGATGGCGCAGCTCCGCCACCGCCGGACGACGACGACTGGCTTGCCCCCATCTTCCACTCCCGTTGCAACGAGGTCTGTTTCACTTCAATAAATTGATCGGCATGTCGGCGTTTTGCGAAGGCTTGGGGCGGAACTAGGTCCACGATTCTGCCTTACGAGGCTGCACTCCCTTTGGCAGTCCATCGACGAGGCAACATCATTCGCGTCCGACTCTCGCGCAGATGAATGGACGGATTGGATCACTCAACAGGCTATACTGCTGCACAACACTCTTGATGATTGAAGTGGGGTCATGGCTTCGGCGCGATCTCCGGACGCCTGAAGCTCCCTTAATACACTGGCAGTACTTACGCGCGCCTGTATCAACTTACTACGCGCTGGAGAGCGGCGTGGGTCATCGCCACCTTCCTGCACCCGTGATGGCAGCGCTCTGAGACGTGAAAGCCAAGGGCCACCATCCGTCGCAACATGAAGGGTTCATAAATCTATTGAATCGACTAAGCGGGTATACTCTTCCAACTGCCACATCTCGCACCCCCATCCATCAGTCCAACCCTTCCTACCGCCCCGGCGGCTGCGGATGCGTCATAGGCTTCATGCGCAAAAACTCCTCGACATTCTTATCCGACATGCCATCGACCTTTGCGGCCACCTGCTCACGCTGCTGCCTCTGCGCCGGCGTCTCCACCTCCTCCTTCTTCTCCTCCGCCTTCCCGCCGCCCAACCCAACAGCACTCAACACACTCGCCTCCAACTTCCCCACCTGCTCATACGCCTGTCCCGCCATGACCTGCGCCTTCTCCATCATCCCCGGCTGCTCCTCCCCCTCCCCACCATGAGGCATCGGATGTTCCTTCGGCGCCTGCCCAACCGTATTCGGCTCCATGACCCCGACCCTCTCCCCCTGCCCATCGACCCGCACCTCGGGCGTGCCGGCCGCGAGCTGATCGTGCGCGTGCGTGCCCGCCTGCTGCTCGAAGCGCGTCGCGCTCGTGCCCTGGCGGGCGTCGGCGGGCGGCGAGGCGATCCCCGTGCTGTCGTCGCGGTACGGGATTGTGTAGGTGCCGGCGCGGCTCGTGCTGTCGACGGCCGGCGTAGGGTGCTCCATCTGCTGTTGGTCGGAGCCGGTGGTGGTGTTGTTGGCGGAGGGCATGGTGCCGGTCGCTGCGGCCACGGATGCGCCTTCGGTCGTCGCGTTGGCGGAATTGCGTGATTGTGACGGCGCCAGGGTACTACCACCGCTGGGCCCGCTGATGCTGGAGCTGGCAAAGGCGAACCTGCTTGAGCTGTCCTGGCGGCCCGGCGAGAGCGCTAGACGCGCCACATGCGTGTCGGGATGTAGGGCTGCGATGACGCGTTTGCGGGGCTTGCCGTTCTCGCTGCCAATGGCCATCATAACCAAGTCGCCTTTCTCATCGTACCGCCACTTCAGCGGGCCGATGGGGAAGGTCTTAAAGCCTTTGGACTCCGTAGGCTCTTTCCACTGCAGGACTTTGGCGAGTTGAGGCTCTAGCAGGGGCCGGTCGCCGAACTGCCAGTCCAGCTTGCCGCCGTATTTCTTGGGGATGTTCTCCGGCTCGAGAAATTGGGAGAGGGTGGGGAAGATTTCTTTGTCGCTGAGGATGAAGATTTTGGACTGATTCGTTGGTCAGCGTGGGCGTGGGGCGCTGAGATGAGAAGGGGCGACACTCACGACAGTGATGGGATCGAACCACTTCTTCGCCCAACTCCAGACAGTGGGAAAGAAAGACGGCGCGCCAACGACGAAGATGCGGTCGAGCGTCTCTGGGTAATGCGCCGTCGCCAACGTCGACGCATCACTCATGTGGTTGCGCAGGTTCCAGAACTTGGAGAAGCCGACCTTGCTGATGTCGACAATGTTACTGCTCTGGCTGATGGGCGTCTCAGCATTAGGCCGGTTGGGAATGGCCGAGCAAAACGGCAGGACGAAGCGGCACAGGTTCTCGTAGAGGGCGAACAGGTGCAGCATCTTGCGCGGCGTCTTCGTCGCCCCGTGCTTGCCGTCCTTGCCCTTGTCGTTGGCCGCGACATCCTTGGCGTCGACGTGCTGGATCTCATAGACGTAGAAGGGGATGCCACGCTTATCCCTTCGGCCCGTCCATTGCGGATATAGTCGGCGCGTCTGCTCGTACTCGTTGACATCGATGGTCTCGTACAGCGTGCTCAGGTTGTTCTCGTTGCGCCAATCCTCGGTGTCCTTGAACTGCGCAAAGGCGTCTTGGGGGATGAACTTGCGCGCTCGCAGGTAGCGCAGCAGCGTCTCTTCATCGTGCGAAGGCGGCGTTTTGGCGTCAATGTTGGCGGGCGTGTAGTAGCCTTTCTGTTCGCAGAGCTCCTTGAACTGGTCGAGGGCATTCCGTTGGTTGTCGGTCAAGTGGCCGACGTGTCCAGCAGGCCACTGGGGGGAGTTGTCAGACTGGGATCGTTTGGTGAAGCTTCTTGAGCGTTGACTTTATACCTACTTGGAACGATTCGACACGCTGCAGTTTGCCGCCGTCGGTGGCCATCTTTGCACTGGGATAACTCGGGCTACACTCGTCTCCTACAGAACATACACAGGCAAGAGGAGGAAAGCAAGGTGGGAGTCATCTGGGAGCGAGCGATCTGCAAGGGCGATCGGTGTATTATTATCTCTGTCAGCATCTACTCACCCCACCACCGCGCACATGCATCATGCACCAAACAAAAAGTTCCCGGCTCCGTCATGGCTTCTAAGCTCGTTGCATCCGCGCTTCCGGCTCCGCTCTGTTCGCTTTTCGGACCGCCGCCGTCTTATGTCCACGACACGAGCAGCTTTGTCATAAGCGTGAGAACGTAGCGATTCGGTACGGTGATGCGGTAAGTGAGACGCCACAAGTCAAGAAGGATGAGACTGCGGTCATGCACCTTGGGTTACTGCTGGGTGCAACAGACATTCCAGTCGCCATCGTCACGTGAAAACGCTTGGTCGGATTTAACAGCCCTTTTCGGCGCTAGATCTAACGGGCCAAGCCCTCGGAATGCAAGCCGAAAGTGCATGCCTCGGATGATGTCAACTTGACTCCGTCACTCACTCCATATGCAGCCTGCACACGACACCATCTCAACAACAGACCACTTCCATCTCATATGGAAATGAAGTCGCAGGAGTAAGTGTAGCACAAGATGACTACTGCGGCCGGATTACCACCCCTCGCACGCCTTCCAGACGAGCTCCTCGAAGCCATCGTCTTCTACCTACCACCCATCGATACCGTCTCCTTTGGCGCC
>Ga0058702_10000577_pt1 | contig 14877 bp, 19 predicted proteins | sample AgamicOrSfe_FD_83781 | JGI IMG/M metagenome (GOLD analysis project Ga0058702, IMG submission 83781) | Agave microbial communities from Guanajuato, Mexico - Or.Sf.e | ecosystem: Host-associated > Plants > Phyllosphere > Phylloplane/Leaf | place: Guanajuato, Mexico | collected 2012-05-30 | reverse complement strand
GTGTACTGCAAAGAGGATGGTCGATCTGGGAAGAAGGGCAATGGCGTGCTTGCTATGGACTAGTGACCTATATGCTACTTCCCCGAGCATGTCGAGCAATGAAAGGGGGATAGTCCCACGGTTCACTCTTCCTACGAACAGGTCCAGCGTCTGGAGCGGGAGGACCACTCATTCCAACAGGCTTGTCCGCCCATCCTTCAGGATACGCCAGGAAAGGTCGAAAGTCGTCGGGCGAATAGTGATTCGGATCTTCGTCGTCGGCGAGAAGCATAGGCTGGTCGTGCCAGATTAAGCTACACCCTTCCTCCAAGTGTCTCCGAAAGTACTTCTCGTAGGCTCGCTTTGTCCTCCAAGCTTCGGGCGTCATTCCGACAACGTCAATTGCGGTCCAGGGATTCAAGTTTCTGCCAATGGCTATTAGTGACGATGATTGCGGTTGGCATATTAAGATTACATGACTTACGCATTATCATCCTTGCAAAAGTAATTCATCTCAACACCAGTGAGTCTAGTGTCAGGATGGTCGTAGATGCTATAGAGGGCGATATGAAGGAGGTTGTAATTGCTTCCCCGATACTTGACTGTAATCGAAACATATTAGCAACAAGGCTCTCAACGAGTATGGCAGGCTTACTTAGCGGGTACTTGACATCTTCGTCAACACCATTGGGAGCCAGTACTGCGATGCAAGGCACCTCGTACGGCCAACGAAGAGTGCGGATTCGCAGTATGTCACCATTGGTAAGATGAGGGTTGACGCGGCGAAAATTGACATCGTCACACATCTGGTTGACCACAGTTTGAAGATCGTTGCGACTCAGTCGAGAGGCATCGGCAGGAAAACCGGCCACATATTTTATCATAGCTTCTGCTTGTGCTTGGATATCTTGCCGAGCAGGATTCAAGGAGGCGAGCCTAGCTAGCTTCAATGCGTCCTCTCTGGCGCAGTACTGAGTAGTTGTCATGGGCAAAGCGAGGTCGGAACGGAAAGCATAAGTTAGTGCAGTTTCCAAAGATGCACGAAGCGCTCTTCGCTCTGGATTCCAGAATGTTGACGATGGCGTCGTAGCTTTGACTTTGGCTGGAGGTTGAGGCCTCGACAAGCACGAGACATCGTGGAAAATGACGCCCGCGGCTGCCACTGTCTTTGACCATGCAATGACCGCTGATTGTGCATTCGAGGATACTGGTGACAGTGCTTTGAGTTCAGACTGAGGGCCAGTGAGGCGTGAGGCATCAGCAGAATTAAGCTCTGGTGTTTTCAGTGTTTCTGCTGTCTCTGCTGTGGAGGTTGCATCTGCAGCTCGCTGTCGATTGAGGTCTTTTGCATGTCGGGCAGTCTTGTTAGGTCGATGTGCATTGGCATCCTTCAGGCGGCGCTTGGACGAAGGAGGCATGGCTGTGGTGTGAGCTTTGCTGCCGTTGTCGTATGATTGACGTATGTCGAGGACGGAACATTGATGGATCTTTGTTGTAATGATGGCTGCTGGGTCAGCGATACGAATATGCGATGATAAGATGCAGCAAGTTGAGAGAGAGACGAAATCGAGGTGAAATTCGGAGTCTGACATCGTCGGATTGCACCTTCCCAACCATGTTTCGTGGGTCACTTCGACGTGTCCCAAGTCGACGTCAACTACATGGGGCGAGTCGTCTGTGGTGACACAGCAGTGATGGGCAGGGAGTCATGTAGATGTAGATGATGAAAGAACACAGCCAGTGCTCGTCCTTCAGTAGCACAGGAGCTTGGAAGGCACGATACAGGATGGAACACTTTCTGTTCATGAAGACGTGCTACGATGTTACATCTTGAGCATCGACAGCCGTCGAAGGAGGGGCGAATCCACGACGTTCACATTCATCTTTCTTGACACAACACATCTGCATATCCCAATCATGTTGATCAGACCATATATCCAGCCAGCCTGTGTGTCCAGGTCTTTCCACTTGGGTGTCATGCCATCTCTTTCCTATAACGCCAGCATCATGCATGTGTCGTTCTATCACGATCACACCTTACCATATCCTCCGGTCAGACCACGATCTTCACTTGCGGTACAGTCATCATAATCATCAACAGCACATTACCAGTCCTTCTCAAACGTCTTCTGAATAAGCTTGGCTGCCTCAATGAATGCTTCCAGCTCTTTGTCCAGTCTGCTCAGCTCAGCCTTCCTCTTCGCATTCTCCCTCACAAGCTCCATCTTCCTTGCAACGAGCTTTTTGCGCTGTTCTTCCAGATCAAGTCGTGTCTGATACTCGTCGTGAATGCGCGCGGTCATGAGTGCTTCGTCGTTCCAAGCTAAATCACCAGCTGCTGCTGTAATTGCTTCTGTGACGGTTGCCATGTCGAAATCTTGAACTTGCGGATGTGCCGGGGAGGCCTCTCGAGCTGGGTGCTGCGTATGTATCGAAGTCTGCTCGGACCGCTGTCCATTTATATCAACCTTGACAGGTATCTTCCCGAGCTGCTGCTTCGCAGCGGCTTGACTCTTCGTCTCCTCCGAACTTGATGATGAACTCGAATGTGAGCGCAATGCTCGCCTGGCCACGTAGAGATCGTAGATGTCAGGCGTGGCTCGACCTGTTGGACGAAAGGCATATGGATCGCGAGTCGGACTGCTTGGTGCTGAGTCGGGTGGTGCAGGCCAAGGTAGCACTTTTCGTGCCAGCGATTGATTGCGTTGAGACTCATCAACCTGTCGCTCTGTCATGACGACATCATGAGTCTCTGATGCCGCCATCGCATCGTCTGTCATAGCTGGAATGTCCTCATCGTCGCCAGCTATACCCAGATCGTCCTTTCTCTTCCTGTTCTCAGCCCATTCAGGATGCGCCGCCAGGAACTCATCCTCAGCCAGCAAATCAAGCTCTTGATAGGTATGTGGATGATTCTTCGTCGCAGTAATCTCGCCAGCGAGATGCCTGTTCTCATACTGCAAGTTCTGCAAGCTTAGATGTAGAGTGCCGACTTCTACGCGTGAAACAGTGGTGGCGGCTTTGTCTTCGCGGATGAGGTAGGCCATGGCTCTGTGGCGCGCACGAAGCTGAGTGAGGTATGCGAAGACAGGCTTCTGGGCGCGTGTAATAGCCAGGGCATGCCTGATGTCCGGTGGTGTGTCTGCCGATGGCTGTGCTGAGAGTGCTGCTTTGCTGGCGACGTCAAGAAAGTGCAAGGCAGCAGTGCGTGCTTGATCAGAGACATCGAGAACGGAGATGAGGCGCGGATCGATGACATGAGTTCGGGCTGAGGAGGAAGGGCGGTCAATATCCATGTTAAGCTGTGGTGATGTAGAAGTTGATCCTGTTGGAGAAGAATTATAGCCTGCCGATGCTGTTTGGAGATCATGTCGGCCAGTGAAAGCTTCTACGACCTAGCTAGCTCCCGCTGCCTTGCTGCAATGGCATTGAGCGATGGAGTCTCCGGATGCAGCACAGGAGGAATGGACTGTGAAGATGAGTGTGAAACCAATGTCAGACGCCTCGGAACATTCTCTCCCACATGCTTCGTACTCGGAGCTATACCCGACTGGACCCTGCCGAGGCATCTTCATCTGAAACCCAATGGCTTCATCATGACCCCATCTTCTTGTTGATACCGCCGACTGCACCATCGTCTCCTTCTCTCTCACTTTCCTCACCATGCAAGAAGGCGACTCCCTCCTTGACTATATTAACCTTTATGCTACCTCCTCTGCCTCCTCTTCATCCACCACCTCCACCTACGAAACCACCTCCCTCGCAGCATCCGGCCCCTCCCGCGCCTTCGGCGGCTGCACCATCGCCGCAGCCCTCGCCGCAGCCTCAGCATCGGCCCCCTCCTCCTTTATCCTCTACTCCCTCCTCGGTAACTTCCTCGGCGCTGCCACCGCCGACCGCATCCTCACCTGCACCGTCCGCTCCCTTCGCGACACCCGCACATTCGCGACCCGCTTCGTCGAAGTCTCACAACTCCTCGACAATGGCGAACGCCGAGTCTGCATGGCCGCACTAGCAGATTTCCAGCTACCTGAAGCAAAAGATGCGATATTATATTACTACTCCGAGCAACCTGCACGAACATACACACCAGCAGACAGGTGTCCCACTCCGGCGGAACAAGCAGACAAGATGCTCACCATGGGCGCAATGACGCCTCAACAACGGCAAGCCCACCACGACACGAAACCAGACATGCGATCGCGCTCCATCGAGCAACGCTACTGTCCCGAAGGCATCCTCGGCCAGACCCTCTCCAACGTCGGCGGCACGCCCCTTCCTCACACCCAAGATGCCCTTCCCATGCCGGCTCGCACATCCGCAGACTGGTTCCGCAGCCGCCAACACCTCTCCACCTCCGCCGCACATCGCGCATTCCTTGCCTTCGTGCTCGATGGACCTACAGGCTGGCTGCCGTTGCTGCATGATCAGAGACCGCTGGCGGACTTTAAGGCGGTGGCGAGTTTGGAGTTTGCGTTGAGGTTCTTCAAGACGGATATTGATTGTAATGATTGGCATCTCAGAGAGATCAAGAGCACGGCGGCAGGGGAGGGGAGGACGTTCTTTGAGGGGAAGGTGTGGGATGAGAGGGGAAGGTTGGTGGCGAGTATGACGCAGCAGGATATTGCGAGGGCGAAGAGGGAGACGTTGGAGAGGTTGTGAGGTCAGGGTGAAGACTGGCAGGGAGGATGTGTTAGCAGTAAACGGAGTTACGGCCAGAATATCAACGATGTGAATGACGATCAAGATTGGTCTGTAATGCTTGTTGGGAGGACTTCCTGGTTATGTCTACAGTCTATATATATGTCTGCATGTTGATGCTTTTTGATGCATGTTCCCGTTCCGTGACGCCGACTCCGCTGTACAGCCCATGTACATTGACCGACTTGACACTGTACTCATATGACATGCAGTATGTCCTGTACCATTACTCCATCTCGCTGCGCAAGATCCGACGTGATGCCTGCCTTCTACTACTCAGACATGTACTGCATCGTGACACAGTCCCATCCATGCTTGGTGCCGCTGTCTCTCGCTCCTTATCTGTCCGACGCAACAGCTGGATGAAGCGGAATCAATGGAGGCCGCTTCTTGTGTTGTACACTTTAGGTTCAGCGCCATACTCTTGACCACCAGCATGATCTCTAGCTTCAACATCTGCTTGCTGATGGCAAACGTATGCATGCAACGCTGCAGCCTGCATATTCTCCACGATGGTCGAAGCCTTGCGACCCCAACCGCGAGGGTTCACCTGCTCACGAACAGCCATCCATTCGTCGGTAGGCACAGGCCTGTGCAAAGAGGCTATGTGCAGCGCAACCAGTGGAGCCATTCTCTCCGCCTTGAGTTTCTCTTTCGCCTCCCGATCGGCCTTCTTCATTGCGAGTCGAAGTCTCTTTGTGGCCCGTTTGGATGGAGGTATGGCAGTGATTTGTTGCCCGGTCTGTTGCTGCTGCTGTGATGCCAGCCTGGTAAGCTGCTTGTCCCTCTCAGAACGGTTGTATGCACTCCTCGCCACATCGCGCCATCGAGACTCCTGGACTTCGAAATCAAGACCAACGTATCGGTCAGGATGAACCAGACGTCCAGCAGCAATCCAGTCCTGTCCCGTCACTAACTTTGTCTGGGCAGCAAGGTGCAGATTGATCAATGGAGCATATCGGATTGCGTGCTCAGATTGCGGCAAAGGTACACCCTGATGTTGTGGCTGAGTATGTCCTTGGCCGTCCGCAGCCTGCATCCGCTCACGACTTGACGAACCATCCTCGAGTGGCAGGTCCACATCTTCCTCATCACTGGAAGATGATGCAGGTTCAGGCCTCGACCGCAAGGCGTAACGCAGATCCTGCTGTTGATTCTGCACTGCCAGCTGAGGTGTGCCTTGATGCTGCGTTTCCTGCGTCGGCGAATGGCTTGGCGACCCTTTCTCGAGCTGCTCAGTCTTGACTTCTGGCTGCGAAGTGCCTTGACGCCCTGCTTCCTGGACCAGCGTAAAGCTTGGCGACTCTTCCTTGATTAGCACGCGCCGTGCGATCGGCGCAAAGACGCCCCGATGACTCTTGCTTGATGCGAGGCTGCGCATCGTTCGTCTGTGTAAGCGACCTCCTTGCTACCCTCTGACGCTTTCTTGAACTCCTCGTCAGCTCCTCATCCTCATCCACACTCAGATACTCATATTCCTCATCCTCCTGCTCTCGTCTTGCTAACTTCCTAAGTCGCCTCCTCTCGTTCGTCGCTTCACTCTCCTGCCTCGCCTGGTCCTCCCACCCCTTCTGCTCCTGCCTGGCTACTCTCGCCGCACGCCGAACGACTCGGTCCTCCTCCTCTGTGGACTGTGCATTTATTCGAGCCCTTGCTGCCTGAGTAGGTGCAGGCGGCGACGTCCTGATTCGGTGATGCACGTCAGCTTCGATCGTTGCCTGGTGCGACGTCGACTCTTCGTCGACCGCGGAATGTGCCTCACGTCGCTCAAGATCTGGTACAGCCGGTAGATCCGTCGCGTTTCCCGGCTTCACAGCAGTCCGTGCCGCAGCATCTATCAACTCCAAGTGAGCCTCTTGCTCGTGAATAGCCTGAGATGCGGCGCGCTGAGCAGCATCCAGGAAGGTAGAGCTGATAGGTTGCATGGCAAAGGGCGTACCAGTGGCCGAACGCGTTAGCGCCGGAGATGTTCGTGCCGGGAAGGCGGGGTGTGGGTGCCGTCTCTCAGGCACGACGACAGGTCTTCTTACAATTTGTGTGGCTGGACGGGGTGCATACGGCGGTGGGTTATCCTCATTGTTGCGTACTCGAGCGGGCTGCTGCGCGCGCATGAGAGTGCCTCCAACACCGGTGCGCTGATTGTGTGCCACCATCTCCTCATCACTGCTGGAATCGTCGGAGTCGTCTTCCGATTCGGATGATGAGCGTTGACCTGACATCCGTGTTAGCCATGCCTTGAGCAGTACCGTAACATGCTATACTTTGTGGTGCCACTCCAGCATCTTCTGAATCGGAACCTGGGTCTTGAGCTGGCGATCCAATTAGCCAGTGCGTGAGGAGTACTGATTGCAACATACCTTGCCGTGTCGCTGCAGCATCTTCTCTCTGGAAAGCCAATTCCTGAAGCATCGCGTCCACAAGTGCGTCCTTGAACTGGTTTGCAGTACGCAGTCCTGATGGAGGAACGTAGTTCCTGGCAAGGTATCCTCTCCTCCAAGTGACGTATCGTGGACCCAGGTTGTCGAAGAATTGGTCGTAGAGGAGCATGACTGGCACGCTGTTTCTTGGAAGTATCCTCATGAGGTCCCCGTGCAGTTCATACAACCTGATTCCAAACGCGGCCACACTGGGGAACTTTGCCAGTGTTGCAGTCTTCATCTCCTCGACCATCTTGCCCCAGATTCGTTCTTGATCGGGCGGGACTACAGGAGTGTGGTAATAGATAGGAGCGGGCGGCATCTTGCTACTTGGACGAATCAGCCAGAGACTCGATCTGGAGAGTGCCGCAGGTTGATGAACTTACGCATGAGGTGTGGCAGACTTGACTTCTTGACGCGTCGGACAACCGGGAGACCCAGGGAAGAGGTCTGTGAAATAAGCTGAGGCTGGTGTGGATGGGTGAAGTCGAGTGGAGGTGAAGAAAGGTGTGAAGAAGTGAGGAAGTTGAAGGTCGACGCGACAGTCACTGCAGCCCACTGGACTCGAAAAGTTGCGAAGCACACGCACGAGCACGTGCACGGACATGTAGCTGTCGTCTTGCTCGTGCTGCCTTTTGCCTTTCAAAGATTCATCTCCTGCTCTTCGTTGGAGAGCTTCGTCTCGTTTTGAGCACGATGGTAGAAATGCCCTTCGCTTGAACGATGGTCCAGTATCGTTGACTGATCAGAATGCTGTGAGATGTCCAAGTCTTTTTCGAACTATGTGTGACCTTGTGGTGGATTGCACGACTTTGTGACACTCTGTGCGTGGTCAGCTTCCTTATACTCTTGTCTTTCGAGGCTCTCGTCCCTTGTTTAAGGACGTGTTTGTGTCCGACCCAAGCTCAAAAGAGTCCTGGATGAGCGCTGCAGAAAGCTCACTTAGACTTATGCTCAGCGATAGCACAGTCTCACGCATCACTACAATCATGACATCCCGTCCACGTCGCTCATTTCAAGCCTTCCCCAACCCGGCACTCATCGCTCTCACTGAGCTCCGTCGCATTCTCACCGACCTACGTGGAAGTCTGGCAGACATTCGCCGAATCCTCTCAAATCAGCAGGCACGGTTGCAAGATGTGACGCAACATCTCGCCTCACTCAAAGCATCCACAGCGCTTTCTTCGGACAACAACTGGCGCACACGCATTGACTGCGGCAAGAGGTTCTGCCAAGCGCAGATCGATGGGGATAAGGAAGCAGCGGAGTATTGGAGAAAGCTAGGCGATGAAACATATGCTGGTGAGAGAGGGAGGTGCCGACACCTGCGAGGATCCGGCAGGTTCGTGATCAATACAGGGTCATGGCAACGAAGTTCATGGACATGCCTTCCGATATTCTATCAGGCTGGAAAGAGCGATTCGACACCACGTGTAGCGAGATGATGACGGTTCTTGAAGAGCATGCAATTGCTTTGGACCATTCGACAGAGACGGGCGAAACGGCTGAAGAGAAGCAAATGGCCAGAATTGGGCTGAGAGAGTACAAGGCCACAGAAGATGTCTTTGCTTTGCTGAAAGAGATGGGCCAGCACATGGAGAGGGATATGCTTGAAGAGCAGGACAGAATTCAAGATAGTCTTGATCAGCTTGAGCATTTGGAGGCGACACTGGCGAGGTTCTCGGTAGAGCTCTATAGAAGGACACGTGGAAACGGGAGTGCGCCAAGGAGGAGGAGCTGAAGGAGGTGGTGGACAAGACCTCGTTGTCGTGAAGAAGTGGTACCTGCTCGGACCTATAGAATATACACAACGAAGCACGCGCTGCTCAGCATTCCATACCTTAATGTCCTCACTCACTGCTGCCCTCACATTCCGTGCAGTCACACGATCGTAAGCTGCCCGATAAAGAAGTACATGAGTCTCTTTCCAATGCCGTCTCTCAATAAGCTTCATCTCTTGACGCATCCATGCAAGTAACATGCAGCCTGCCACTCTCAGGCTTCGTCACACGTTCGGCGCGTTCAAGACTACTGCCTTCGCCGTCTTCCACAACATCGAATTGGCCCCTGACCGAGCGAGCTTTCACAACTAGCTTCGGACCCTTGACGAGCGAGCTTCAACACTGGTCTCAATTGGACTCCCTGATCTGTACGCCTTTGTAGACCTCATTCGATCTCGCAGCTTCAAAGCCAACCTGAGTTCGTCTCCTGCCGCACGAAGCACAGAAGAAGACGAGGTTTTGCACCGGGCAGGACTAGCACAGGCAATAACAGAGGCTTCCAAAGACGAACAAAAGACAATTGGGCACCGCACACATGAACGGTCTGGCAGGACACTGCTGAACACACCATATGGTAGGCACGAACATGGAAGAGGAGGAAAGAAAAGACAGTTGCATGCACAGCTTAGCTTCGGTATATCTTGGAATTCGTCGCATCGCGTGCTAAAGTAATTTCCTTCTACTCCAGCTCGACCCATCGACCACCATGCCTGTTCTCACAACAGTCTCAACACTTCGGGCACCATCGCCTCGTCCCAGAGCTTGTACCCCTCTTTGTTCAGGTGGACATGGTCGTCTAGGTGCATGGTCTTGTCGATTGTCGTTGGGGCCGCCATAAAGGAGACCCTCTTGTCTCCGCGTTCTCCCATCTTCATAACCAGCTTCTCAATCTCCACGTTGCTTGCCATCACAGCAGCATCCTCTACATCTGTGCGAAAGAAGAGCCCAGTGCACAGTACTTTGCAATCCTGCCCACCAAGCTCCAGCAAAGCCTTCACTACCAGCTCGTACAATACCATCTCCTTCGCCCGCAGACCACCTCTTGGAGCACGCAGGTTGTTGGTGCCAATTTGAAGAATCCATAGCTTGACATGCTGCCCTTGTCTGCTACGATCCTCGAACAAATCCCAGAGTGGTGCGTCCAGAGCTTTGTCAGGCTGGTCTGTACCAGCAAGGCGGAAGAGGAGATTTTCGATCTTGTCACCTCCCACACCCAGGTTCATACTTCTGGGCAGCTCCATTCCTGTGCCCGATCTCGCAGACTTGTTCAGGGTGGTCGTCGTGCCCGTGGTCTTCAGACGCTCCATCATCGAGTCGCCGATGTACACAACAGCATCTGGCACCGCAGACTTATTGATCTTTGTTTCGGCACCGGTTATCTCGAACCGCTCAATTGCGGAGCTGCCGATCAGGACTACAGATGCACCATTACTGGGAGCAGTGCCGCAAATGGGTTTGTCTATGTGGACAATGTCTCAGCTCCAATATTCACACCTTCCGTCGTAGCATCGCTGGCTGCGCTCCGTCTTCATAGGATGCTTCAGAGTATCCAGCTATTGACATACCTTGGAACAGCGCAGTGTGCGTGCTGCGGTGAGTCTCCTCGGAGCGTAACTTCCACTTGCCAGCAGCGCTCACTGCAGAGCGGATCGAAGACATGTTCTTAAGCACTGTATGTGGTCAGGTTGGCCTCTCAATGTCCAAGTGATGCACACAGGTACAGCTACGATGTACAATAGTGATGTGTGTGTGATGTGTAGAACGTGAGTCGGCCGGATTGCTGTAAGATTATTGCGGTGATGTTTGATCTGAAATTGCTGTGCAATGTAATCTGGATCTGAAAACGGGTTCGCATTGCTTTTGTAGTACGAGTACTCACTCTGGAATTGACCTCTAGTCTGAGCGTTGTCCTGCAAAGTGTACTGCCGCCAGTGCTGTAGACTCCCACGTTTAAATATAAGCATCGTGCTTTCCCTCTTGATGTTGCCACAGCACAACATTTCAGTTTCCGTACTTTCACTATGATGAGGAAGATGTGAGTCACTTGTCGCACGGCAAGGTGACTCATTATTGATGTTGGCATGTACCACAACAAACGTAAGTTGAAGCGCTGAAAAGTCAAGGTCGAATCCATGGAAAACTTGCAGTGATCACGACGGGACTTTGTGAGGCCTGAGAACAACAGTGGTCTGCGATTCCGGAATGACCTGGAGCGATTCCTTGACTGTCACTGCGACTGTGAGGTCATATGCGACCAGCATTTGTGCAAGCTAAGATTGCAGTGCCACAGTACTTGGAGGAGATTGGAAGAAACTGTCTGCGATGTACATCGAGTGGCTCGGATCGCACTGCGATATTGGCACCGTCAGTCTCGTTATACTGATGAGCTAAGGTGGCTGATCAACATTCGTGCGGGTGCAATTCTACTCTATTCTTTCTGGTCCAGCCTCTTCCCCTGCTTTTCCATTCATCATTAAAAGTTGCAGGACATGCTAACGCAGGATGAAGATCCAGAAGGACTTTAGGGACAGCACCCTCCGAGCTCTGTATTCGCGTAGGAAATTATCTTTTATCGCTATAGTCTGAATCCTCTATGGCAGTCCGCGCGTCTTCATTGGTCTTCTCTGTTTCGATCTTTACCTTCCTCCATGAGTCTCCCCCAATCATCACGGATATCTACTGGATATGGTTGATACATCATGCCGTGTCCGCAAGTTTTTAGAGTACACGAGTCTTGATCTTAATGCGAGTATGCTTACAGGCGGTCTTTGTCCCTCGATCACAGCTTCTATAAGTCCCCCACCCGACAAAATTTGTCCATCATCTGTGGGGTGCACTTTTTTGTCAAAGATAGTGACAAAGGTTGCATTGTAATTTCATACCAATTAAGCAAGAGGTCAAAGAGCTTACTGAATGTTCAATCACAAACCTCGAAGGAAGCTGTACAGGTACGATTGATTCTGGTTCACTCCTGGTTTCTCGGCCCTTTTTGTGTCGATGTCACCTGTGAATAAGTTTCCCTTTGTTCGAGACCTCATTGGTGCGGATGCACCGCTTTGTTAACAATAGTAACAAAGACTCGGACAACATGCTTTATTATGTTTCATTACAGCGAAACACTGTAATCAGTAATCCGAGAGAGAAACTAGCAGTCACAAATACTCTAGTCTTCATCACAAGAATACTGTCCGAAGCAGTATCCACAGATGTTTCAGACTCTTTATAGTATGAGACACGTTTCAGTCCAGAATGTGACCTCCACGTCTATATGAACTAGACTGCCGCCCGACCGCTTCTCATTCTGCACCTTCTTCTTAGTCGCCTCACAACAACATCTCCCTGTTCATATGTCCGTCTCCAGCACTTTCACGAGTACTTATCCACCTCCAACACATCCGCACGATGCCTTCTTCCAACGTCTCCCAGCAGAACTCCAAGCAGACCAAGAAGCAGACCAAGAAGCAGACCAAGAATAAGCTTAAGAAGCATAGCAGCAAGCCCACCACGAAGCACAGCAACGTGTGCAACGCCAAGCTCGCCACCATGGCCGCTTCATGCGCAGAGCTCCGTGCCACTGCCAATATCCAGGCCTGACTGCTGCCATGTACGCCCGCCTCGTCAACCAGGCTGAGGTTGCAGTGGAGAAGGACCAAGAGATCGCGGCTCTCGAAGTCGACGTCGACTACTGGTTCGACGAGGCTGTTGCCAGTCTCGAACTCTACTACAGCGCCGAGGCTGAAGTTGTCGAGTTGACCGCGTACATTCGTTCCAATCCAGTCACTATGACAGTGATCGACGGCAAGTGCGACGATCTCTTAGTCAACTACGCAGTCGAGAAGCGCATGATTGAGGCCCAGATTGAGGGTGAACAGTGGTTCAACAAGGAAATGGAGCGCACCAAGCGCGAGTAGTTGCGAGAGATCGGAAGAAAGTTCAAGGGAGGTAAGTGCGGAGAGCACTGGCTTAGACATTCGGCGCTGGCGTCGAGTGTTTGGCTGCTGGTATGTCTTAGGTGTCAGGCTGGATCCTGCTGTTGGCGTTTCAGGTAACATTATGGTCAATTGGCTTCCCCCCTCTTCTGCCTCACAGCTCTTGTCCTAGAAGTGCAAACTTGCAAGACCAAGCAAGACCGGAAGCACTGGTTGAGGTCGTACTAGCGACAGTGTGACGACTGAGCTCTTATTATTACTGTCGAAGTCGAATTCGCGTGTCAGAACAGTCTAGCGATGTCATCAGGTTTTCTAGTGTGCTTCACATCTTTCGTAACGGTGTTGTTAATATCATGGGAAACGCACGATTTAGTCGTACAATATTAGATCTTGATCATAACGTTATCTACTATGCTGATATCCAGGATTCCGTCATCCTTGCCCTTTGCCAATGTGCTCTCTCTCACTAGAGAAGTGCGGCAGCTTCAGCGAATCCAGCCACCGCACAATCTTCAGCCTCGGTTAGTGTCCGGCTTCAACGCGGTCTTCGTCGGCGTTCGTCGCTTTTCAGATACTGCTGCTGACATAGAGTGACTCGTTATTCTTGCCCGGCTGATGGTCCTTCCTAGCTGCACAGGAGTCTCCCCGACAAAATCTCAGCCTAGACACCACTCCAGTCTTGTAAGCGGTAAGACGTTGCTTTGATCCCATCCCTTGCGCCGTCCTTGCTGTTGCAAGCCTCTCTTGCTGGATATGACTGAAGCACCTCATCTTCCACTTTGTACATCCTCACAGATTGCTTGACATTGCACATGCGTGCTTATCTCGACGGGATGCCAGATCTTGACCAGGTTGGCGCAAGCCGCAGCGCGAGCGACATCGAAGGCAGCTGATGTGTTGTCAGCACTGGTATTGATCTTTGTGTTGATGGACAGCATGGCGTCCAAGGAGGTAGCCGTCAAGGTTGTGTAAGGTACTTCATGCGCCGTGTGAGTAAATGCAGCAGTCGTGGACGTGGGGCCCACATTGTATGAGACTCCTGTACTGGTGGAATCTGGATGCAGAAAGAGCCTGACGAAGAAGAGAAAGCCGACAAGGCTTGTGACATTGCGGAAGCCGCGGAGGAGTGTCAGGGGATGAGGATTCGAGTAGTACCTTGCCCAGCCACGGAACGGATGTGCACGTGGGTTGCTGCTGTCCAGCGCGGTCGTCTGACGTGTTGCGCTTTGTTCGTCGTCCTCATCATCGACCTCCTGCTGAAGCTGTTGGAGCTGTTGTGACTGCTGCCGGGTGGGGGGCCTTCGTCCTAACACAACAGACTCTGGCTCTCGTGCAGGACTTGATGATGATACGGTGACGCTTGTCTGCCTCCTCTGTACAGACTGTGCCGCGTCTTCGTCTTGATCCACATACTGTACTGGTTGTTTGCGGGCCGGCATTGGGAGGAGATGTGGCCCGATGTATCGAGGAGATGTTGCGAATGAGAGGAAGATAGTGCTGACGCCGCGAGGGGTGACGGAGACGAAGGACAAAGGACGCCGGAGCCCGCGAATGACATGATGGACGACGAGAATATGAGGAATGTTCGATTGACAAACAAAGACGAAGGAGGGTGGAGGAGGACGACAAGGGTAAACAATCGCAATCTAGCCTATGACCACGTGCCAATCCCCATGATAGCTAATACGACTTCACAATCATCCTTATCATCCTGACTTGTTGTGTGCTGCCTAGTCTCGGCGAACCCTGACGCGGGTGGGGAACCCCGCTATAGGTCGGGGCGGGTTGGAAAATCGAGGCTCTATAGGTCAGGTCTTCTCTCTTTTTTTTAATCCCCGAAAAATATGGGTTAGGGTGTCACAGGACGGCATAGTCTGAATATAATACGCGCCTTCCGCATCAAGAAGCACATGATAGGCTAGGAAAGGAAGGTTGAACCCGCGGTTCAACTGAAACATCCTTAACCTATTCTCAAACTTTAAATATGTAAGAAGTCCTTGTTACTTAATTGAACGTGGACATTTGAATGTACCGTTACTAGTGGGCCATTTTTGGTAAGCAGAACTGGCG
>Ga0058702_10000576_pt1 | contig 14900 bp, 19 predicted proteins | sample AgamicOrSfe_FD_83781 | JGI IMG/M metagenome (GOLD analysis project Ga0058702, IMG submission 83781) | Agave microbial communities from Guanajuato, Mexico - Or.Sf.e | ecosystem: Host-associated > Plants > Phyllosphere > Phylloplane/Leaf | place: Guanajuato, Mexico | collected 2012-05-30 | reverse complement strand
GCGGCGAGGGCGGCGTCGTCTGCGGATTGTGGTCGTAGCGCCGTGGGCTGCTCTATCTCTGTTGCCGGGGTAGGTGTGGCATCGTCGTCGATGGCTTGTGCGGAGGCAGGGGTGCGCGATGAGACTGTAAGGCCGTATGCAGGACCATCGCGGTTTACGACATCGCCTCTGGTTGTGTTGCCCCCGTTCGTACCCTGGCTCTGTCCGGGAATACCACTTCTCTGCCTTTTACGCCTCGCTTCCTCGCGCCAGTCTTTATTCGGCGCGCCTTGAATGATGCGCTCGGGTTTGATTTCCTTCTTCTCTCCATTGGCAACCGCGCCGAATGTGGATATTGTCGATGCAGATTCTGCCGTGTGATCGTGATGAGAGGCTTCATCTCCGTCTAGTAGAGAATGGGGGCGCTTGAGACCGGGAGAGGATGTGCGCGAACTTTTCGCGTTGGACTTGAGGAGGGAGAAACTGGGGGATGCGGTGGAAGTAGAGGTTGGTTTGTGCTTGTTGGCGAGGGAGAAGCCGAGTTTGGTGGGTGCGGTGATGCTAGCAATGCTGCCGCTGGCAGTGCCGTTGCTTTGGAGATTGAGATCGGGGTCGGCCATTACGGCGGGCGCGTGGTGGTGATGTATTGTCGAGAAATTTAGAGTATGGTATGCTATTCGCATGACTCATGTGAAACGCGGGTGAGAATGCGGTCATGCAGAGGAGTTTCGGAAGCATGATAAATACTGTGTACCTACAAGCATGATATCACTATGGCACGATGATTCCCAACCGAGCATCCTATTCATACAAAGTCTCGTCCGCATCCCGCCTCTCCTCCATATTCGTCTCTAAACCATCCTTCTCCCCGGCACAAACGCGCCGCATTCTCGACCTTCCTCTACACTAACTTGACTTTCCTCGTGCCCCGAACTAACAGGCTCGAACGCTGCAACCTCTTGGGCTAGTCGTCCTCGTAGTCGGGCCTGTGAGAACCTGATCGTATAGCTTGAAGTACAAGCGCGTAGGGTGTGCAGCGAATCGCTTCATCTATAATTGTCCGCGATCGCTTGCGCAAGGTCCATCGCTGCCGAGCGGATATTGGCCTGTTCATGGACCGGAATGATGCTGATAGTAGTGTGCTTTTGTGCTTTGAATTTAGTTCGTAGTAGATCATTTCTCAGGAATATCCGGAAGACGTTCGACGACGTATTTCCCTCGAGCCACACTGACAATTGGTACACCAGGAACTATGTTATTGTTAACTTAGATGTCCCGAGGACTTGGACTCTCCAACGTACTCTTCCGAATTCTTCTCTTCAAGTCCTTGTCATTCGTCGCAACAACGTACACTCTCTGCTTCACACACCGATCCACAATACAGTCATCGGCATAGACACCCTTGTGATCACAAGTCAACCTCTCAAATCGTTCGTCTCTTGCAATCTGTAATGCCAGCCTGTACTTCGGTCCTAGCTTTTCCAACTCTGCCATAACACAACTCGTAATCATAGGCCTGACCGTCGCCAAGAATGTGTCCATCAATGTTTCCAGCAGAGGTAGCTTGCACCGGATAGTGTGTGACAGAAAGTTGGTATCGACCAATATGGGATACGGTGGAGCCAGGGCGGTATTGTGTGAGAAGAACATCTGGCTTGGTGCTTGTGGGATCTCGCGGATCAGCTCGTTGCCTGGCGCTTTCGACCGAGACTCGCGCACGGCATCCTGCTTTTCCTGGTTCTTCTTGAGGCGAGCATCCTGTTGACCTATGACACGCTTGACTGCCGCGAACTTGCGAGTTTTCTTTGCGACACCCATTGCAGTGGAGAGAGGTGTTGCATCTTGGAAACAAATTGTCAAAAGGTGGAGGCGGCAGGTCCTCGTGTTAACGCCTATCTCCGAGCGGCTCCAATGCGACGGCAAGAGGAGCCTTTCTTTGCATCTCTCAGTTGCATCAACACACTCGGTGACTATGTGGGTTCTACCTCTTTTGGGATATCTCGGCGTCATTCTTGGGTTCTGTTTCTTGACGTTGGCGATTGGTATGCGACTTCCAGGATCCCTGCCGCATAGGGCATCCTTACTAATACAGCATATATAGCATCCGGACTCTATTACCTTTCCGAGCTTGTGGAAGAACATACTGTATTTGCGAAAAAGCTACTGAGTCGCCTCATCTTCGCCGTCATAGCTATACTAGCCTTTCTCTTGCTGGTAGACGGCTTTCCGATCGTGATCAGCGCATTAAGCATTGCCAGCCATGTTGTCTATTATCAGAATCTACGGCGCTTCCCAATCGTCAAATTGACAGATCCAGTCTTCATCACATCCTGTGGTATGGCATCACACCTAGTGGCAATCGTGAGCTCTCGTGGCTGACATTGCCTTTAGTCCTCGTCCTATTGAACCATTATCTGTGGTTCCGCCACTTTTCTGCTCCACGACCAAGGCAGGCCGCTTCTCAATACCGCCGAGTGACGTATGATGAGTGGGATGAAGAACATGCAAGCTTCACTGAGGTGGCCTCGTTCTTCGGATTGTGTGTGTGGCTCATCCCATTCGCACTATTCGTCTCTTTGTCTGCAAGTGAGAATGTTCTGCCGTCAATGGGAAGTGAATACGCTACTGGACATGGGGATGCTCTGAATGGGATGAATGGGAATAGACGGGCTTCTAAAAGCGGTTCATCGGGGTTGGTGAAGCAACTAGTAGATAAAATTACCGGGTTCTTCGGAGAGGCGAATGGTTTACACCTAGATGGGCGACAGAAGGGCCATGCTTTCTGAAGAGATCTAAGATTACCAGGAACCTTCTAGCAATGTTATTGCTCATGCTCGAGCATTTGCTCATGCTGAACAACCACACCACCGTCCTCAGGAAATCCAGGGTCTCAACGTCTATCTTGGCTCTAACTTCATGCTTGTGCAGTTTCAAGACATCGAACGGACACGCGAGACAATAAGAAAATGGTACTGGCTCCGGGCACGACTTGGCAGATCTCATATGGCTGACTGCAAGACTAGGGGAAAATCAATACCAACCACCAAAAGCTCGCAAACATTCTAGCATGGTTCCAGCGATCTGGACGAGCATGGGGTGTGAAAGACCTCGACAAAGAGATTCCACTGGCCGGCGGCATCAGTGGCAGTCAGTATTGGCACAAGGCTGACTGGAGAATGCCCTAACGTGCGACTAGTGCATGTCAAAGATTACTTACAAGCTTTACTGGACGACAACAAAATCAAAGTCGAAAAGATCGGTGCTGGTAACTGGTACTGGAGCTTCGCCCAGGAAGAAAAGGCTCAATTGACAACGCAATTGGAGAGAGCGGAGGAAGAAAAGAAGAAGGCACTCCTCGAGATCGAGTCACTCAAAGCAAAACTCGATGAAGCGGCAAAGGATCGAGAGGATGAAGACGATTCCACGACTATGAATGGTGCCATGGATCGCAAAACCACACTGGAAGCACGATCCCAGCTCGTGAAAGATGTGGCACTGCTGCGGAACGAGCTCGCCTTGTATCGCGATTCTGATCCGCATGTGCTTAACGAGAAGAAAAGAGCACTCGCCGAGATAAATACAAATACAACGAGATTGACTGACAACATCTACGCCATGGAGAAAAAGATGAAGGAATTGGTGCCTGATAAGCAGCAGGCTCGAGAGCTGAAGAAACAAATGTATGGAGACGAGTTCGATGCGGAGGAGGACGGCTTGCGAGAACTTCCTGCTTATTGAGCAGTCCGGCACAGATCGTAACTTGCGGATTGCTCCGAGTGATTTCAACAGGTCAAGTAGGTCTAAATCCCGCAGCCAAGGACTACCCTCGATCCATGTGGAGTGTAAGGTACAAAGCTTGATCATTGCTTAGGTAGCTTGTGCCGAGGGTACGTCCAGATGGGTTTGAAGGGCAACATCATACGCTGTCGCGGAAACCTGCCTGTTGTATGTAGGGTACCACAGTACGAATCCAAGTACAACTACCAGTATCTGTTGAGAAAATGTCTATTCCTGGCTGACCGTAGCTCTTTCTCGTGAGACGTCCCATGTGCAGACTATCAAATGGAAAGAGGATAGCTGTCCTAGCGTGATTCTTATCCTGACTGCTATATGTAGTATGAATCGTATCTTCAGCCGCTAACCTTTTGTACGGGCTCACGGCCTGTGATCTTTGATCGCAGTGACCGCTTCAACTGAGGCCCCCTCAATTGCACCGCCTTGGCATCTCGAATCCAATCTTGGCGAACCTCATCAATTACATTGCGCCTGCGCATTAGCACTTGTATGTTGTTCTCTTCTTACCATGAGCTTCTGATCAAGCGAACTTCAAATGCTTCGATGTCGCTGCTTGTCTGATGACTTCTCACCTGCGCAAAACGTTCGGATCGTCGCGTGTCCACCTCATTCCTGCGCTTACAGTATCTGATCAGAAAGGCGTTTCAGTCTTGTCCGAGCTTTGCGCATAGCATATCGATCGATGGATGTCGCTGACAATCACTCCATGATCTTTAGTAGTCCTTATTGCGCTTCACCCTACCAGTCTCATTGGCATTATCACGACCGACAGTCGTCCCATCCCGCCGCAATACGAACGAATCAAGAACTTGGAGCAAAAGAGCACTTGCAATTCTCGTCGCACTAAAGCTTTCGACACGGACGATTGTGCATAGTCGGTCCGGGAAGAGTACAAAAGGAAACCCATTCGATAGACTCTACGGCATGAAAGAGTGACCTTAGCTACGGCCATTTGAGACATGACTTTTCGAGAAATACAGCTTGACATCCACCGTGCTTGATGTGGCTGACTGCCTGGACTCAGCAGTAATTCGATGTCCGAAGCAGAAAGCAAGGATGTATCCACGAGCTCACGACTGAAACGAGCAGTTTCGAGCAAGCTAAGCTCGTACTTGCCTTCAAGATCTGCACATCTCAACGCACATACTATTGAGCTGGACGAACCACATCGCAAGTATGGACCTGGAGACACAGTAAGAGGATCTGTCGTGCTCAATGTTGGACGGCCACTCGGGGTCACACATATAGTGGTGTGTTTGTATGGCTATGTTGAGGTCTTCAAGAATCACCAAAAGACAAGTCGAGTGCACAAACGAAACAACTTCGGCCGGAGCCCGACAGGAAACAGTAAGCGGTGGGTCGCGGAGTACTACGGTGATGGATTCGCCTCACTCTTCGAAGAGGAGATCGTACTCTGTGGCGAGGGTCGTCTCGATCCAAAGCTCTACCACTTTCGATTCGAGATTGACTTTCCAGTTGACCTGGACTTACCAACAAGCATTGACGTGAGCAGAACTGCTTCTACTTGTCAATTGGACGATCTAACATCTGCATAGTTCGAACGAGGTACCATCAACTATATACTCACATCGACAATCACAAGACCAAGCTCCATTGCAGTCCCTACGAGCTGTGAAGTGATGCTTGGCTATCGAGACTCCATCATAGTTGGTAATACGCCTACTCCAAAGCCACAGGAGGTTACCTTAAGAGCTGTCGAAAAGCCGAATCGCCCAAAAGTCCCGGCATTGAAGCGCTTGACGTCTTCTGACAAGCAGAGGGATCCCAGGACGTCAACATTGTCGAGGACAACTATGTCAATACGCTCGTCCGGATCTCGAGAACAATCCGAAGTATCCAGACACGCGTCGATGAGCGCCCCGAGCTCGCGGAGCAGCTCAAGTAGCCGGCGGCCACCGCCAAGCATTGCTTCCGATCTTATTTCCACGCAGTATAGCAAGACATCCAGGACGGAGCGGGAACCTAGCAACAAGAACATAACAGCTTCAGTACAGCTTGCTACTAGCGGCTGCCTGCCGGGCGAGGTGGTGCAGTTGACTATCAACGTGTCCCATACGAAAGCCGTCAAAAGTTTGCACGGTGTGATCGTTACACTCTATCGTCAAGCACGCGTCGACATGCACCCTAATCTACCAGTGACACTGGCTGACAAGAAGGAACAGTACGAAGACTACTATCCGAGGTCGAAGACTGGATTAGGTGGACTGTCCCTTTCCGCCGCAGGCTCCTCTCAAGTCTGGCGGAAAGATTTGTCTCAGACGTTTGCACCACTATACGTTGACCCAATGACCATGACTGCTGAGGTGAAGGCTGCTGTTAGGGTTCCTGATGATGTCTTTCCTACAATCCGTAATGTACCTGGTGACATGATCAGCTTCAGGTATTTTATCGAGGTGATCATCGACATACATGGGAAGCTGAACAGCAGTGAATGGTCTCGCAATCTGAACATATCAGCCCCGCAGTCGGCATATCCAGCTTCACCTGGCGTCGACGGTATTGATACTCGAGATCCAATTCTTACTGCTTGGGGTTCGAATTGCATCGATACCGCGCCAATGCGGCGTCATAAAGACGCTATTGCACTGCACTGTGATCTCCTGGTGGGGACTCGGCATAGCCTCAAAGCATTAGGCAAGAGGAGGGCAAGTGCATCCGACACGCAGAGTTCTATTACAGCTCCTACTCGTTTCGAAGCACTTTCAGGACGCGGACACGCGATAGCGGAGCAGCTCTCTCCCACAAAGCAGCCGTTTCAGACAGATCTGCAAGGTCAAGAAGACTATCCGCCTGATGAAGGCTATTGGGGCTACGATGGTCACTGGTATTCTCACGACGAGGGCTATGGCCCCCAGGAGGATCAAGAGCAATATGGTCATGCCTATCAACATGGATGGGAGCAGGGTTACGCACTTGCTTTTGGACAGGTGCATGGCATGTCAGGTTATGGCCCGCCTACTGGCTATGGAGAACCTTCAGTCTCACACAATGGAGCGCCGTTACCACAGTTCTACCCAGCAGTTCCACCACCAAACACGCAAGATGCAAATCTGAGCGAGAAAGAACAATTGCGTCGTGCTGAAGCAACTTTGCTACCGAGTGCACCACCGATGATGGGAGAAGCGTCGGCGAATGTGGACGATGGTGCTCCATCAGCTCCTCTGATACCGGAAGAAGCGCACCTGCACCAGCCTCGAATACCAAGAATGACCAATCAAATCACAGAAGATTCTGTTTCTGCTACACCACGTCCTGGACACGGCTTCAACCACTTATTACCACCTTCTAATGCAACACTGCCATCGAATATCACGCTCGAACGGCAACATACACCAGAAGCTCCACCCGAGACTATGATACGACAAGAGACAGGGCCCTCGGCGCCTGCTATTAGTTCCGAAGACGAGGCTCTTTTTCAGCGCACAAGAAGGCTGAACATCGACGATGATGACACACATACGATAACGGCACCCAGTACGGGCGAATATTTGCCACGATATGAGCGATGACCATATTCAGTAAGCCATCATACGACCGCTCGCCCCAATATTACAGCGAGGAGTTCGGCTTCCGATCTTGAGGGACATCATGACGGCGTTTTTGTGTAAGGTCCACGGGTATAACAGGGTATCACGAACACATCGGACAGTTGGTATGGGACAAAAGTAATGTAGACAGTACCCTCCACGGAGACGTTGTCAGATGATGTCTTGATCATCCGATGGAAACAAAGATAAGCGAGGAAGGATGCTTCTCGACCAGCTCGATTGATGCTGCAGGGAGTTTGCCGGCAAATATGGATGTATCGGATGCTTCCAGCGTGTCCAGCGTGTCACAAAAGAGAGGGAGAAGATGGACGGATGGAAGCGATAGGAGTGTCAGCTGCAGATATCTATCTACCTTACCTCAATGAACAATATTGATCACGATGCCACACCAGAAAATGTCTGCTTTCCGCGTTTCAGAATACAGTAGTGCTCGCCGGTGCCACCACTCACGATGTCACGATGCCCAGGCACGGCTGTGCATACTCCTTTCGTACATATCTGCTTCGCCCTTTCTCCCTCCGCTGCCCTTCTCTCCCCACCATTCAATCCGACACGGCCTCTCCACCGCCTCCCTGATACTTGCATCATCAGCTGACCACATGTCTTTGATCGACAATCTCGTCTCGCCGTCGGGGTTGCCCGCCCTGAGAGGCATTATGACCTTTAGCCTCATTCAACCGCCATTATCGTGAATGCAGGTACCAGTATTGGACAACAGCAGGGCGCAGCAGGATGCGCTTCACCGGAAGTTGAACGACTGTGACACCATCCCGTTCAGGATGCGGATCCGAAGCCAAGAGATAACCATGCTGTCACGCGGCAGGTTGCTCGCTTCGCTGCATGAACTGTACGTCAGCTGAGCCTCGCCGAGGCAGGTTCTTAAGAGACTTACTTGTGCGCTGGCATCTTCTGCTGCAAGCTTGCTTTCTGTTTGAATCACCTCATACACCGAGGCACATCTTGCGCCATACCAGGGTGCCCTGACAGGCCTCTGTGATAGTGACAGACGCCGCACCTTGCTGCTGGCCAGCGGGCACCTGCATCCTCGGACCCCACAGTTACCTTTCAAGACACAAGACCATCAGCCACCACCTCATCCAAACCCCTGCTTCTATGACACAAGACAATCGACAATCCATCGAAGAAGCCCTCGATGCCCACTTCGGCGCCGACGTGGCAAGGAGGCTTGGACACCTGAGTCTACATCCGCATTCCGACCTCAGTGTCAGCCGAGTCTGTACCAATGTCGGGGTCTTCCTCAACACCCTCCGTCAAGTACGGCTCCTACTTTAGGCCTTCATATTCTTACTAACTCATCTCCAGTGGAGCTTCGACTTTAACGACCCCGACAATCACATCTCCGATGAGGCTAGAGACCTCATTCACAAACTGAAGACATCCGCTGGACACATCTTGGAAGTTCTCGATGGTCTGGTACGCGAAGTCACCAATTGGCAGGCCAAGTACACCACGGCAGAACCCATCGGCGAGGACGGTTCTTTCCCTTTGGCAAGAAAGGTCAAGCGCACATTTGATACCCCTCGAGTAAAGAGTGTGCTTGCAGAACTGCAATATCTGGAGGTCACGGTCAACCTCATCAACGATGTCGTCAAATGCGCAGCATTGCAGAGTGCCCAGATGGAGTCGAGGTCAGGGCCTCGCACAGAGGCGAACAGGAGGGAGGTGCTACGCGCGAAACTCTATATACGGTCCGTGATCATGTCGCATCGGGTCGCACAGCTGTACGTCAAACAGCGACACGCCGAGGAGCAACTACTATGGGACGAGGCGCAGAACGAAGACTCTCCTCCCGCACAAGAGAGCCTTCCACCTCGAGTGGACATGCATGAAGCCAGTATGCCCTGGCTAAAATATGACATCGATTACAACGATGATCATCAGGGCGCGGCACAGCAGAATGCGCTGGTCGAGCACCTGCTTTTATCATGGGCCGACTTCGAGGTCATTGTGGCGTCTGCTGAGGGGACGGAAATTGACATGGAAGGGGATGAGCAGGCGGCAAGGGCGACTGAAGCATATCAACAGGGCAGAACGATGGGCCCTTTGCCGTTCAGAGATCCGTACCCAGCCCGGACTGGTGCAGCGCCTACTGCACAAACACCGCAGCCTCCCGCTCAGAGGCCTGGTCCCCCTCCACCGAGGGCACGACAGCCCAGTCTCTCTCTTGACACGACCCACCTACCTGCAGTTCGTCAGAGCGCCTCGGCCGTGCAGGGGCCTATCACATACTGGAGTATTGTGATCGGGCAGAAGCATTACTTGTTTGAAAACGATCAGCGAACATCTGATCTCGATATCCCTGACAGCGCTTTAGAGGCTAGGGTGTTCAGTCACGACAATGCCTGTACAGAAATTCCAAAAGACCTCATTAGCAGAGACGCTATCAGGGCAAAGGGGTATGCTCATGCGGAGGTGCCTGCCGGACGTAATAGAGCGATGTGGAATATCAGGTCGGCCTTGCACTGGGTTTGTGATATCCAGGCACTAGCTCAGTATCAAGCTAACAGAATTACAGGACAAAGTAAATGAGCTGATACAACTTACCAAGGCTAGAAAGTCACCAACATCGTCCAGACCGCCTCAGAGTGGTCTCTACCCGCCCAGCGGAAACACTCAATATGGCTCACCTGTATCAGCATCAACACATGCTCCATATTTCGGCCTCAACCCCGTGGACAACAGGCGACAAGGTTCAGCCCAACCGTCTCCTGCCGTGACAAACCCTGGTGGCCCCAACGCGCGCAGTTTCTCCAATGGTGCCGAGCAAGAGAGGCCGTCATGGTTTCCGCCAGATGTTCAGCAACGTACCATCGCACGGCTGCCAGGGAATTACGTGCAGCAACCACTCCAAGACCAGTATCACAACTCGCAACAACAACAGTATCAGCCGCCACCACTTGGACCTCCTCATCCAAACTTATATCGATTCCAAACTACCGGCCACACAGGTGGGCATAGTTTCGCCGAGCCAAGTAACTTTCCGCCTCCGCCCCCCGCCTACAACGAGTCACAACTTGTACGGCAGCAACCGCCCTCTCAGAGTCGACAGGTACCACCACAATCTCGCGGCGGTGACCGAGACCGAGACTATGAACGCGATCGGGAGCGCGACCGAGAGTACGACCGTGAACGCGACCGGAACCGCGACCGCCGGCGGGATCGAAGTCGTCGCCGCGATCGCAACAGCAACAGCCATCGTCACTCGACCTCGTCCTCTGACAACTCCGCCTTGCCTGATGATGATCGGGGTTACGACCGCGATCATCGTCGCATTCGCAGGCTGGAAGCGGCCAACAAAATTGCGACGGCAAAGGATGACCGGAAGGAGAGGGACAAGAGGAATAGAAATGCTTTTGCGAAGACGTGGGGGCTTGTGGCTAGTGGAGCTGCGTTGTTGGAGGGTTTGGACGCGGCGTTCTAGCTAGTTGATGAGGAGGATGATGATCACGAGCGATGAGGATGATCGTGATGATGATGGTGACGAGGTAAAGAAGGATGAACCCTGGGTGTATGACTGGATGTCAACGATTTCCTTGCACGACTGTTGATGATGATAATGATGTGTTACTATTGTACGCTATTGCTTTTGATTCAGTTTTGGGTCTCCGCAAGCAATTTGGGTTGGGAAGGTCGGTATTCTGTACCATATATATGTTGGATACATCGGAGGACTTCTATAACATATATTGTATGTATCAATTCATTATTTCTAGTACCGGTCAATAAGAAACAGTTACCTCAACATCTCAATGACCGAAGCAAGTAGTCAATGCTTACATATACAGGACAGTGTAAGCATACCGAGTCTCCAGGTTGAATCATGTTCCTCAAATCGCATTTCCGATCCCTCAACTCATGCCGCACGTCTGGGTCTGACACGTCAGACACGCCGGCAGTGTTACGTGACTGTGAATGTGCTTTCCAGAAAGAGGGAGGGACGACGAGCGCCGAAGGTAGAGGACACAGATTGAGGGAACAGTGACAACACGAGATGCTGCTCCATTGGCAACAATTTTTCGTTTCCCAGAATGATCTGTCTGGCAGTTCCAGCGGCCTTGCTCGTCACACTTTGCTTTTCTATGCCACGGGGAGGATGCGATCGACCCTTCAGACCTTACTCGTCCAGCTCGTGAGCTTATCGCCACTGCATTTCTTGCCTCGAGTCCAAAGTACACATTGTGCTTGCAGAATGTGGAAGCAAACACGCACCGAGCAAACAGTGCTCCTTCGAGTATCTATGTAAGCACAGTTCACCGTCCCAAGTCTCCCCACAGTCATCCAGCCAGATTAACGCGGTCGGTACCCCTTCATGCCTGAGGCATGGCCACTGGCCGAACCACTCCCAGCATGGAAAAGCCCTACAACGCACCTCGAAAACGTAAGTGACGCATCCCGCTTTGCGATGCGCGAGGGCGCTTGGGTGAACTTTTAGGCTGAAGGGGCCAGGAAGCGGGTGAGCGAGGTGCGAGTGAGTGAGGCAGTTGCTTGAGCTTGAGCTGGAAGTGTATGCATGGAAGTGGATGGCGGCAACAAGGTATACGCGGGTTCTGTCAAGACAGTGCTGCAGGTATGATGCAGAGGTGAAAGGCGTGTAGTTGCAGCTGCATGTCGAAGTCTGCGTCTTCGCTTGCTCGAACGGGCGTAGTCGGGCGATCCTGCTACAATTCAGGTGTATTGCTATATCTGGCTATGATACCGATAAAGGTGTCAGCCGCATCATATCTGCACAATCGAAGTGCTTACAGAGCTCGCACAATACCGAAGCCACCGATTCACTTCGCAGCCTCAGCTTTCACCCTCTTCTCCTCCGCCTCCTTCCGCTCACTATACCGATCTCCAAACAGCGCAAAGTGCCTCCTCATGACAATCGTGTACTTGACCAGCTCCTCTGCACAATCCACCAAACGATCCCTATTCCCTCCTGGGATCATCCTTGAGCCGCCCTCATCCTCATCCCCCTCCTCTTCCGTCACGTCTACCGGCTGTATCGCAATCTCCTTTTCCACCGCACCGCCAACCACTGTCCCACCGCCAGTTTCGTACGAATTGCCCGCAGCACTGGCAACCCCGACTGCTTCAGCTGTTTGCTCGGCCACTAGTTTCTGCCGTATGCTCTCATCGCGCTCCGGTGTGAACAGCTTATAAGCCATAGGTACACTGCTCTGATTCGGAATCACAAACATACGCATCCACCTCCCCAGCACTCTCAAACTATTCACCGTATTGAAGCTCTGACTCCCACCCGACACCATAGCAATACCCAGGGTCCGCCCTTGCGTCGGCCTCACAGACCCAGTAGAAAGCGGAATCCAGTCGATCTGGTTCTTGAACACTGCCGTCAAGGTGCCATGTTGCTCGGGACTCACCCAGAAGTGGCCGTCGGACCAGCGAGATAGGTCCCGCAGTTCTTGGACCTTGGGGTGGTTGTGCGCTTCGTCGTCTTTAATGGGCAGGCCGAGGGGGTCGTAGATGCGGACGTCGCAGCCGAGGCGGAAGAGGATGCGGGCGAGTTCGTAGGTTAGAAGTTTGGAGTAGGATCTGAGGCAGAGTCAGGTGTCCGATGTGGCTGGGAAACGGCTAGGGGGTAGCAGGAACAGATGTAGCGAGACACTGCTTGTACTACTACCATTCGAAACATACCTTTTCCGCAGACTACCATAAAGCATCAGAATCTTCACCCGATCTCCCGTCTCCCTCAGATCCATCTCCGCCATTTTCGTCGCCGTCGCCAACTCGAGCTTCGCCACCCAATCTGTCCGTCTCACTCGCTCATCGAGCAGGAACGGCCTGTATTTCGCCCGTATCTCGGCGTCATCTTCGGCTTCTGGGATGGCGAGAGATTTGAAAGAATAGCTTGGCTCGATGACGGGCTTCTCGACGAAACGGGCTGCTGATGTGTTGTTCAGATCTCCGTTGATGTGGATGGAAGCTAGGATCGAGCTGACGTTGTCGGCTTTTGAGGACATGTCACGTGATCTTGTGGAGGAAGCGGGAGAGGCACGAATGAGTCTGTCTGATTAGATGATGTTGCGCTGCGGCTCGAAATCTCACTTGGGAAATTCTTTTTGCCACTTACCTGAAACTGTGTATTATATGTCGAGGGCGTGTACGTTGGGCGCTTCGCACAATGCTCATTGGGAGATCCAGAATGTGCTCTCGGATTATCCGATCCTGCTCCTGGGCCTGCAGAATTGTATGAAGGACGGTGTTGAGAGAAAAACGAAATAGTGTAGGTCGGGATTTCAGCTCATCACTACATTACCTCGAGAGTGTAGATTAAAAATCAAGCGAGCACGACAAGCACGGGACTGTCAGCACGATCTGTCACTGTTCTGTTTTGATTGTCACTGTCGATGACATCCGTAACGACTATCATGCCCTGCATTTGCGTGTAAGCGAGAAAGTGCTTACGGTCCACTGTATTATCACGGTTGTTCTGAATCACTTGCCACTTAGGAGTAAAGCATTCTACCTAAGTCACGTCTTCTTCTCCTCTGCCCATACACTCTCCTCATAGCCCTCCAACTCCTTCACATACTCCGGCCCGCCTGTTACCCATCCTTTTATGCCCCCCTCCAGGATCACACTACGTATACTGTTTTCAGTTTGCGTCCGTATGTAATCCTCAAACCAGCCCGCGGCTCTCGGTCCTCGCCCCCTCGATGAGCCACACCAGAATATGACCTCGGAAATGCCGGCTTTACTGCACATCCTGTACAACGTCGGCAAGCTCGCATGTATCGACTGAGCAGGCAGGTTCAAGGAACCACGAATCGTGCCACCCTGTGCAATGTTATTGCTTTAGTATGCTTGGCATGTTGGGATGGACAACAAGGCCAGAAATAGTACCTCATGATCTGTACGGCGTAAGTCAATTAGCAGGAAATCATTGCCTGGTGTTTGACCGGCTTGAAGGCGTCGTAGCAGTTCGGCTTTGGTGATCGCGGCTGGATTGGGATTGCTCGGGGGTGGCGGAGCTTCGGTGGGCATGGTGCGACAGGTGGAGGATGTGTATGGCAAGTGTGACAGTGCGAGAGACTTCAACAAAAAGTAGGTAGCTTTACTGTTCTGTACGGCCTGTCATTTACGAGCAAGCGACATGACACTGGTGACATCCCACGATGACACTGAGACGAAGCCAAGCGAACCTAAGCGAAGGAGATAACAGCATAGGCTCGTACAGCATGTTATAAAGAAAGCTGGATGAGGATTGAGACATCGATACACGTTCAAATGGCCATTCGCGTGCAGGATCGCTGTTGCAAGAAGGCGACTGAGCAAGCGGAATGTAATGTAATTCTCAGTATTGCGACCAGGTCACAACCTAGCGGTAGCAACCTCAAACACGCTTTGCCGTCCGGTCGAACTCCCCCAACAACCCTCAAACCACCACACTGCAGCAGATCATCACTTTCACAATAAATATGTCTCCTATCTTTGTCGACACCGTCCCATCATCGCCTCAATAAAGAGACCCAACGATCGGGCCAGCTTCCTATAGTCCAGGATATCCTATCTACTCTCCGATTCGCTCTG
>Ga0058702_10000574_pt1 | contig 14954 bp, 13 predicted proteins | sample AgamicOrSfe_FD_83781 | JGI IMG/M metagenome (GOLD analysis project Ga0058702, IMG submission 83781) | Agave microbial communities from Guanajuato, Mexico - Or.Sf.e | ecosystem: Host-associated > Plants > Phyllosphere > Phylloplane/Leaf | place: Guanajuato, Mexico | collected 2012-05-30 | reverse complement strand
GGCGGTGACGGTGTCGGAGAGGCGCATCTTGGCGTGGGCTTCGGCGAGGCGGATCATGGATTCGAGTTGGCGCGTTGTGGCAGTGATGCGGCGCTCGGCTGCGCGGACGTCCTCGCCGAGTTTGCGCATGGCGACATAGGCTTCGACGAGCTCGGCGGAGGCGGCTTCGGTGATGACGGGTTGGCAGTTGGAGCGGGCAAAGGAGATGTAGGATGTGAGGAATTCGATTGGCTGGTGCTGTTAGTGAGTGATCACAAATACGCGGACTAAGAGGGATGACTTACCAATATCTCGTTTGCACTGCCGTTTTCTGGTCGGTCGTCCAGGTACATGCTGACAAGATGTTTTGCAAGTCTGCGGTCATTTTGCTCGTCTATTCGGTCAAGCACAAGATACACCAGATCAAATCGAGACAGTAGTGTAGGTGGAAGGTCGATATTTTGAGGTACTGGAAGGTTTGGGTTGTACTTGCTGCCAATCGGGTTTGCTGAGGCAAGAATGCTCGTCCGTGCATTGAGTGTCGTGATGATACCCGCCTTTGCAATAGAAACCGTCTGCTGTTCCATCACTTCGTGCAGGACGGATCGGGTGGAATCGTTCATCTTGTCAAACTCGTCAATGCAGCAGACACCGCCGTCGGAAAGCACAAGAGCGCCAGATTCAAGCACAAGTTGGCGTGTTTCAGGATCTCTCGTGACGTATGCTGTCAGACCAACCGCGGAGGAACCTTTGCCACTGGTGTAGACACCACGGGGCGCGATTCGATGGACGTACTTGAGTAGTTGTGACTTTGACGTCGATGGGTCACCACAAAGAAGGATGTTGATGTCGCCACGGTACTTTGGGTTACCTCCCTTCTCGAAAGACTTATTTGTGCCGCCAAAGAGCTGCAATAGGATTCCCTTCTTCACATCGTCCATCTCGAAGATACTGGGCGCAAGCGATCTTGAGAGGAGCTCGTAAACATCAGAACGAGCAGCGGTAACCCGAATCTTCTTCTCCTCTGCCTCTGAGACTTTGCGAACTTCTTGAATGCCAGCAGTCACCTGTTCAGAGATTTCTTGTTCGATGGTGGACACATCAATGCCCATTCGCTTCTTGTCAACCTTCTGAATGTGCAATACATCAATGAAGGTTTTGAATACACTGCGAACAGTTCGCTGCCGAGGGTTGATACGAACGTTGTTACACTTGAAGATACCAGTAATCTCGACACGGTCACCAGCTTTGCAGAAATCGACGAGCTCTTTGTAAGCGCAAAGAGAGACAGAATGTGGCGTCTGACCGTCCGGTACATTGTCTGGTGTCTCCTGCAGCTTGATCACCTGTTTGTCGGCGAACGTGCACCGATTGTGAACAATTTGCATCGAGTTTGGTGAGTTGCATGCCTCGCGAGGGCATCTGGTGGGCTCCTGTATTTTTCCTCTCTCGAGGCCAACCTTTGCTGTTGTCCTGCATACTTGACATTGAAAGAATGCTTCTTGCATATCTGGAATCACTGGTGTCGTCCGAATGACCAAACCTTTTACTGAGATGATCCTCTCGAGATCGGATGGATTCAGGTCTCGAAGATTGATAGACTTGTCAAGGTTGAATGGTCGAACATTGTATGTTCTGTCCTGGACGTCCCTCACTAGATCTGGTATATCTGCTGGAGCTCGTGGCGTGGCAGCGTCGGAGCTTGGAGGCAGGGGGACCGAGGATGATTGTCGTTGTCTCGAAGTCTGGCTAGCTTCCACACGAAGCTCTTCCATTCGTGCCTCTGCGAATTCCTCCATGAAGTCCTTGAGAATTCCGTCGCATAATGACAGGATTTCACCAGGAAAGTCCTGAAATTGATACCATAGCTTGACTGTAGCGGGGTATGCTTTGAGGCTCTTCATATCGAGATTGAGTGTTTCTGTTCCAAGCTTGAACATCAACTTCATAGTGTCCATGTATTCTTTGTCGTTTGCTGGGTGATCTGGCTCAAGATGCTCATTTGGCTCTATTTCACCATCGGCAATCATGCGGTATTTCCTCGTATAGTTCCTCAGGAAGTCCTTGACATTCGATGTGACCTCTGCCTGTGATACATTGCTGCCCCACGCAACGATTCTAGCATCTCCAGCGATAGCATTCGCTTCGGAAGTGTTTGGATCCAAGTTTGAGAATGTGGCTATCGAGGCTGGGTCGTTACTGATCGGTACACCATTATCGTCAACAAGTATTTGACGTCTGCGAGAGCCGTAGGGTGTCGAAAGTTCTGGTCTTCTGTTCCTGCTACTGGTGCCGCTTGCTCTTGGGGTATGGACGAAAAGGCCGCTAGTAGAGCTACCAGGATCTCGAGGAGTTCGTGCATCACGTGTACGTTGTGGACTTGAGCTGTTGTAATATATGGGTGATGATTCTAGTCAATATCAGGATGTGTGTAATGCTGCTAAATGTGTCAAGGACTCACCTCCCGCAGCTGGTGTTGGACCATTCGAGGGAACATTTGCTCGAGGAGTGCGATCACCGTCGTCCTCTGGAGCTATTGATGATGACTGGAAGAAGAGCGGCGATGATGTTGGTGGGAGACCATTCGGTGTTGTGAGTCCTTGGGGAGTGCCATTTGATAGAGAATGTGGGTTTGATTGAGCTTCAGGTGTTTGCGCCAGGGGGCTAGACGGGATAGGCTGTGACGATCGTGCGGATCGGCGTGGCGACGACATAGCTACTGAGCTGCTCCAAATTAGGCAGGCGTGCAGAGGTGCGGGAAGGCGATGCAGATGTAAGTGATGAGAAAACAGGCAAGCGCACGAGAGGAAAGACTGGGAGCGTGTGATTGTCGACGCGTCCAGATACACGATTTCGCGTCTGGACTTTACACGTGAAACCACTTACACTTCCGTTTTAGACATAATTGACCTACCTTACTTAGAGTTACTCAACTCAACACAACCTCTCACCCCAGCATGCCTGCCCCATCACGACTCCAGATCGCTACCTTATCCTTGGAACGACTCCTCAAGGAGGAAAGCTCCTACCACAAAGAGCTTGAGCAGGGTAAAGCTCGTGTACATCGCCTTGAAGGCGAAAAGAGCACCGACGACAATGCCGAATATATGATTCGCCAAGAGGTGCCCACGTCACTTCCTCTTTCCGGACCGCGTGCTGACAATATTGCAGAAGAAAGCAGTCCAGGAAACGGAAGCTGTCTTTCCCTCACTACATCAGCGCATCAAAGAGGCTTCCTCACAGTTAGAGCACCAGATGGTAAGCTCCACACTGACGTAGGCAGTGATCTGAGACTGATCGCTTGCAGACTGAGGACGGCCAGACTACTCCTCAGGATGAGGCGAAGGCAAATGACGCTCTCAGCCAGGCGCGTGCGTTATTGAAGAAGCATTGAGTAATGATTGGTCTCGAACTCGGCTGCTCGTGATGATTCTGGCAGATAGACTGCGACATAGTGGAAGGGCGACAATGCCGTTGACAGGCATCGATCAGGTCGTGTCCATATTGTCTGCGGCCAGTGTTTGCTCTTCGGTAGCCAGCGCCTCATCGACTGCGTCATTGGTCTTCTGCTCGAAGTCGTCGTTATCAGCCATTGGGGCATCTTCGTTGTCGCCATTAGGTTGCTCATTCTCGTCTGCTGCATCGGCTTCCCTGTGCTGAGCCAGCGGATGCACATTGGGATGCACAATTGTCTCAGCTGGCCCAGTGAAAGACGCGGCCTCGTCTTGAGTTGTATGTATAGGTGTTGCTCCTCCGGCGCTTGCTTTCGGTGTACCAGTAGCTGATCCTTCGCCCTCCTCGCCATTGTCCACATCCTCCATCCCTTCCTGCCTTTCCGCTTCCTCTTTCTCGTCCCTGATCAACCTCAACATCTGCATGCCCTCGTCCACAATTCGGCCAAACTGTTCACGACGCTCCGTCCATGTCTTGGAGTACTCCTCTCTTTCGCGCTCGAGATCAGCGATTTCGGAGTTCAGCTTCATTAACGCAGCCTGCTGATCATCCCTAGACCTCAGCTGAGGTTTCTTGGTAATCATCAGGGCGAGCTCATCGTAACCTTTCCGGACTTGCAGCACCCTTTGCGCTTCTTTGAGCTGTTCATGTAACTGGCCATTACTGCCACGAACGGTATGAGCAGTCTCCATGATCCGGGTCTTCTCCTCGGCATATCGATGTCGTTCACGTTCGTTGCTATTGATCAGAAGTTGTGCGCGTACAATGTTTGACTCGAAAGCTGCAAAGTCGAGGAGTGTGTCTGTTCGTCGTTGCCGTTCTTCGCGTGCAAAGTGAGCTGCATCTGCGCTGTTTTCGGTGGAACTATGTTCGTCGAGGCCATTGACTGTATGTGAGGAGTCCTTAGAGGGCGGTATGGCGACCGCATTGGTTACGAGGAGCCGTCGTGTCAGACGCTTGTACAGTTTCTCTTCCACGTTAAGCAAGCGTGCTGGGTGTAGAGCATCTAGCCGTATATTAGCGCTTGATCGCTACAGTCGCATCGCATATTGCGTATGTACCTTCCTCTGCCGGACCGAGCAGACCATAGTCAGCCATCCTCAGTCAGCGTCTGCGCGAGAAGAGCTGGATGAAACAATGTTAGCTCAATTGATCACATTCCAGGTTCAGTGTTTAAGCTCGGTACAATGCCGATCATGCTCCACTGCTGCGAGTCCCCTGGTAGCCACTTTTGTCTGACCGTCATCTTCACAACAGCATATATAAGTCACCCATGCCCGCGCCATGAGTACTGCCCTTTAGAACAATACGAAATACTGCTACAGTACCCGATTGGGACTTCTCATTGTCTTGAGTACCGCGTGAACACTTTTGTCAATTGCACATCCCACGCTGAGCAGCCCCTGGGCGGTTAGAAGTAGAAAGAATAACATCATGCCTGCAAAGTCGTTATTTAAGCTGGCAACTGCTGCCGCAATCAAAAACATTAGAGGTACGAACCTTCCACTTAGACAATCAACAGAAATGCTAATTGCTATCAGATATCGAAGATGTCGGCGAAGCTCCTTATCACGTCGTTCGACCCGTATTACTCAAAGTAGGGAACGCGAAACAGCTGAGATTGATAGAGGAGAGCTCCCCACAAATTTGTGGCGCTGATGAGGAGGTCTGGCGCTCGCTTATCAAGCGAGATGTACCCCGAGAGGTTCAGGAACAGCACAACATCGAGCCGAAGAATCCTGACAATTGGTGGAAAGTGTACAGAGTGAGTGCCTCATGTTCCATTCAGCAGGCGTCTTCGAGCTAACACGATGCAGAAACTACAGAAGGAAGGACAGATATGGCGTCAAGAGAAGGATCAGCAGCTAATGGCAGTGCTCAATGGCAAGATAGAGGAGAAGCAAGCGAACAAGATGACGTATGTCGAGAAGGTCATAAATCCAATCAAGAAAAACACAGCACCAAGACCGACAATCTTCTCCCGCGACCCAGACAGCTCTCATCTCTTGTTCGGCTCCGGCTCCCGTACGAATACGAAGACTGGAAAGGGGATACTGCTCAAAGCCAAGCGCGAGGCCCGGGAGAACAGTCTCTTCAGTGCCAGGAGAAATGTTCTATCCACGCCTACTCATCTGCTCGCAACCAGGGCTCTGCCTTTTCCGATGCAAAGAACGAGCAATAATGTACAGAACCCGCACCCTGTCTCCGCAGCTCCCAGCCTTAGCAGAGGGACTGTTCAGTCACCTGTGCCACGAAACAATACAGCGTCGTCCGAGGCAGTGGCGGCTACACGACCTCCTAAGCGTCCCGCGAGTAGCGTTCTGCTGCCAAGTAAGAGGCGCAAAGTATGAGTACAACTCATGATACATGTCTAACTACGACGTTCGAACACATAGTATGTATGCAAAGCCTTCTCCGGCCGTGATAACACTTGATGCGATCATGTCGGCTCAGGAGAACTCGGCGCGTTGCCAACAGGAACGCATATGTCCTCTGCATCCCATATTCAGGGCGATCGAGCGAAGGGCTCAGTCCGACATGTCGATTAATCTAGAGCAAGACATTCGCCTCTTCGTTCTGACGTCAACTCTGTGCCCCGATATCTGGAGCGGCAACATCTGATATGAGGGTCGACCAAGACGTCCGTTTCAAGAACGCCAGACACAAGAGATGTACGGTAGGATGTCAAGTTCGGTGACAGCTGTTGGGTCAATCAACGCTCGTCGAGGCATCGCAGGTCACTGGAACATGGTTATGGAATGGGAGTCTTGGTTGAGCAGAACCTGTATGGCACTCTCCGGGAGGTTACTTTCAGACAGACTTTGGTGCCTAGATTGCAGTGTCCTTGGCAGCAAACGAAAATAACAGTTCCAGTCATGTCAGAGCTAGGAAGATAAAGCGGCCGACAACCGACGAGGCACACACTGGATGATCGAGAGAAGGAGCAGAGACATAGAACGACGCTGCTACACTGCCACTGTAACAAAGCTACATGTCTACGATCTCAAAGAGTATGAGCTTTCTTGCAGTTGCCGACTTCGAGGAGAATCGGGTTATCACGAGTCCTGTCTTGTTTGCTAGTGACATTAAACAACAGTCGAAACAGGTATACAATTGGCACAAGCATGGAGTATCACGTTTCAATTGCCAGCAAGATAACTTTCATTGTGTCACCGTATCTGCGGAGGTCTGAATTGGTTCCCAAACACTGAATCGTTTTGCTTAGACAAACCGATCGATCCATCAGACCTCTCAAGCTCATGACAACACGAAAGATGGGGAGAATTGACAAGACTATGCGTATGATAAAGAGATATCAATGATCATGGCAGAAACATGCTCATGTGCACGATTGAAGCACATTTAGCCAGCATTTGCTTCATTCTCTATATTTTAGGGAAAGGATATAAGATGAGACCTCACAGTAGAAGCCGATGCTTATGAAATAGATACACCTAGACACAGTCCAGCTGCAGGTACCCGTGCTATGATGTGCTTTTCTACCATGCGGATGGATCCTTACACCACTCCCGCCCCACATTTTCAAGGCTGAGAACTCGTGATCTGTTCTGATGACGCTGATGATCTGCGGAAGCCCTCTGCGACCAACATCGCAACTTCCTCTCGAGTCGCATTGCTTCCGCCCATCTCAAATTTCGCATTCCACAACCGACAAGATGATGAACCGTGCTCTCAGCGTCCGTTCTAAGAACAAGTCCACAGGCTCTGCAGAGAAAAGCAGCAGCGGTGGCAGTGGAGGGAAGATGCACTTCTCACTTGCTTCGTAAGTCAACTCCAGCGCATTAGCACGCCAACTTCAACATCATTTTTTTGATCACCATAACTCATACTGGACCAGTCTACGCGGCGCTACCGAAAAAGACCTCTCCAAAAAGCTCTATAAGCTCATCAAAGCCGAGTCCCACATCATCAGCGCCTACGAAGCCGCCGGTCGCGAACGCGCCTCGATCGCCTCTGCTCTCTCCGACTGGGGTGAGGAAACAAACGACGATGCCATCAGTGAGATCTCGGACAAACTTGGCGTCTTGCTCGCGGAGATCGCGGAGCAGGAGGACGTATTCGCGCAGAATCTCGAGGAGAGCAGGGGTGTTTTGAAAAGTATCAGGAATACGGAGAGGAGTGTGCAGCCGACAAGGGATCATAAGGAAAAGGTTGCGGATGATATTCAGAAGTTGAAGTAAGTGATGCGCTGCTGTGCCACCGCGTCAAACTAGACACTAATCCACGCGCGACTATAGATACAAAGACGCCAATGCCCCTCGCCTACCTGAACTCGAGCAGGAGCTTGTCCGGGCCGAAGCGCAATCCCTCGTCGCCGAAGCCCAACTCACGAACCTGACGCGCCAAAAGTTCAAGGAAGCCTACGACCTCCACACTGCGGCGGTCATCGAGCGCGCAGAGAAGCAGATCCTGCTGGCCAAGCAAGCGCGCCGTCTTCTGATGCTGCTGGACGACACCCCGATCGTGCCTGGGGATGCCCATGCCAGTTTCGCGGGCGACGAAGAGGCGAGGGATATCCTTGGACGTGCCGAGGAGGAGCTGAGGGATTGGAACCCGAGTGGCCTGGAGCCTGTGGAGTCGAACGCTGGGGCTTTGGCAAGCAATGCTATGCCCAACGCAGCAGCCAGCGACGCCGGCAACGAACGCCCTTTCTCTTACGCGGGCAACCACTACGAGCAGTCCGGAGTGGAGGCACGCACGCTTTCGACCGTTGAGCCCATCGAGTCTGGCGTTCTTCCTGAGGGCGAGAGACTGCGCCATAGTGGATACTAGAATTGCAGTGTGTTGACGTGAGAGTGAGAAGAAAGAGAAGATGCGACGAGCTTATGGAGTCAGGCTGGGCTGGGGAACAAGAAGGACAACGACGGAGGGTGTAGTCATGGGGTTGAATAATGCGTTGGGGAGATCGAGGACTCGCTCTTGGAGAAAGCAGAGAGAGGAAGGGACGTGGCAAGGGAGGTCTTTTGATTGGCAGGATGGCATGAAAGGATGAAATACCCAGGCGTTATTTTGCGTTTGCGCTTTCCGTGCTGTTTTCATGCTCAAATAGAATACTTGATTCCGCATACAAGACCAGACAACAATATTTCTCATCTCCAGGAACTTCGCATGAGCACTCGGTACGGTATGAGAGGTGGGAGGATTACTGAGGTGTGTTTCAGTGTGCAGGGAGGCCGCCGTTTCAGCCAATTTGACACGTGATCATGGCTCAAATGTTTTTCAAGAGTACCTGACCGTCCGATCTCATTACCACGCCCGGCCAGTCAACCTCTACAGATCCCTGCTCTTGTATAGCCGAGCGTCATTTCACGCGCCGTCAGCAGGATGAACATTTCTCAGCCTGTGGCAGCCGCCATTGCTGCTGTCAGGTTCGGCTTCCTGACCAGCGAGGACATCGAGAAGCTCTCTGTAAAGCAAATCACCAGCCCGACCACATTTGACGAACTTCTTCACCCAATACCTGGAGGCTGCTACGATGCCGCACTGGGAGCCTTTTCAGACAACCCGTATGTCTTGTCGCAAGTTGATTGCCATAATGCCTTGCTAACACTACAAGATGCGCGACATGTCACCTGAATATCCATTCTTGTCCAGGTCACTGCGGCCACATCGATCTCCCTGTTCACCTATATCACGTCACATTCATTGATCAATTATACCGTTATATAAGAGCGCGATGTGTTTACTGTAGCCGCTTCCGCCTGGCCCGGGTCGAGCTCAACCGCTATGCTTGCAAATTGCGCCTGTTGCAGTACGGACTACTAGCAGAAGCTGCAGAACTTGACGACGTTGGTTTACGAAAGGATCTGGATGAAGAGCATCTCGACGGAGATGACATCATGGAGAGGAGGAACGAGTTCGTGCGGAAGAGCATAAGACGTGCAGGCGGGCACAAGCGAGACTTTGACTTCTCAGCAGCAAAATCAGAAGCGGCTATGGAAACAAGAAGAGACGTGCTCACCCAATTTCAAGCCGACATAATCAAAGGCAGGGCGTGTAAGATGTGTAAGGGAATCTCGCCAACATATAAGAAGATAGGCGCGCAGACGTTCTTCGAGAAGGTCTTGAACGCGAAGGAGCGGGCGGCGAATGCACAAAATCACAAGCGAAAACCAGCAAGCGCACTTGCGGAGAACTCAGCAGCAAGAAAGGCGATCGAGCAAAAACTAAAGAAGATGCGAAGAAGTGATGCCATGGATATCGACGAAGGCGTCGCAGATATGGACTCGACCCCAGAAGAAGAGTTGGTAGACCCGATGATTATTGATGAAGGAGAAGATCAAGATGTGGACATGAACGGTACAGGTGAGACGTCACTATTGCAGACAGAATCAACGATGGCGAGCATGCCGAAGATCAAGGCAGCGGACGACAGTAAACAAACATGGATGCCACCAGATGAGGTGCATGCACAAATGACACAGCTCTTCGAGAAGGAGTGGGAGATTCTCAGTCTAATATATCCTGGATCTGGCCGACCCGGGGAGTCTGCAAGACCATCAGCAGATATGCTCTTCGTCAATAAATTACTAGTCCCGCCAAACAAGTACCGCAAAGAGCAGTTCGGCGCCACTGGTATGACCGAATCTCAAGACAATACGGCCTACACCGCCATATTGAAAGAATCCGAGATCTTCCGATCGATATTACGGGAGGTGCAAGGCATATCTGAAGGAGCAATTACTCGTGTAAGATCAATGCACGATCTACATCGACATACTGACAAACTGCAACAACTCGTCAATACCTTGATCGATAGTGATAAAAGCGGTCTCAGGGGTCCTGCAGCTGCACGGGTTCCCACCGGTATCAAGCAAAAGCTGGAGAAGAAGGAGGGCATGTTCCGTATGAATATCATGGGGAAGCGTGTCAACTTTGCAGCTCGAAGTGTCATCTCGCCAGATCCGAATATCGAGACGAATGAGATTGGTGTGCCTCCAGTCTTTGCCCGAAAGTTGACCTACCCCGAACCTGTCACCTCGCATAATTACGACGAACTGAAAGAGGCGGTAAAGAATGGTCCGAAAAAGTGGCCGGGTGCCGTGGCGATAGAGCTGGAGAATGGTCAGGTTGTTCTGCTCGACAGGAAGACTGACGAGGAACGTCAAGCAATGGCCAACCTACTTCTTGCACCATCTACTAGCACCATGAATGGTGCACGTAACAAGAAGGTTCATCGGCACCTCAACAATGGCGACATCGTCATCATGAATCGACAGCCGACATTACACAAACCGTCCATGATGTGTCACAGAGCAAAAGTCTTACCTGGTGAGAAGACCATTCGCATGCACTACGCCAATTGCAATACATACAATGCCGATTTCGATGGAGATGAAATGAACATGCACTTCCCGCAAAACGAAATTGCGCGTGCAGAAGCTCTACAAATAGCAGACACAGATCACCAGTACCTGTCAGCCACGGCTGGCCAGCCTCTTCGTGGTCTTATTCAAGATCACTTGTCAATGGGTGTTTGGCTGACCAGCAAAGACACTTTCTTCACCCGCGACGAATATCAGGAACTAATCTACTCAGGATTACGACCAGAGCACAACCATACGCAGAGTGATCGCATCTTGACACTCGAGCCTGATATATGTAAACCAGTTCAAAGGTGGACTGGCAAGCAAATCATCTCGACAGTCCTCCTCAACATCACACCCGACACACATGCACCGCTCTTTCTACATTCAAAGTCTCAAACACCATCAGATCGGTGGGGTGCAGACTCGGACGAAGGTGTCGTGCGTGTTGAGGATGGCAAACTCCTCACCGGAATCCTGGACAAGAAACAGATCGGTCCTGCAGCTGGTGGTCTTGTGCATACTGTGTACGAAGCTTATGGTCACACCATTGCTGGCAAATTCTTGAGTATTCTTGGACGACTATTGACAAAACTTGAGCATATGCGTGCCTTCTCTTGTGGTGTTGAGGACCTTGTCATGACAGATCAAGGTGAAGCAGATCGCCGAGAGACACTGAAAGGTGCCTTGACGACTGGACTAGAAGTGGCTGCAGACTACGTCACATTGGGTGACAAGAAGCCTAAAACTGACGACCAGGAGCTGTTGAGACGTCTGGAGTCTGTCTCTCGTGATGAAAGTAAGCAGGCAGGACTTGACGCCATGATGAATGCAAAAACTGCTGGTCTGTCATCCGCCATCACGAAAGCGTGCCTACCCACTGGTCTTGTTAAGCATTTCCCCAAGAATCAGATGCAAGCCATGACCACTTCCGGAGCCAAGGGTAGTATGGTCAATGCCAACCTGATTTCCTGCAACCTTGGTCAGCAAGTTCTAGAAGGTCGACGTGTGCCTGTCATGGTCAGTGGTAAGACACTACCGTCCTTCAGACCATTTGAGTCGAGCATTCGTGCAGGTGGTTACATTGTCGACCGCTTCTTGACTGGAGTTCGACCACAAGAGTATTACTTCCATGCCATGGCTGGACGCGAAGGGTTGATCGACACTGCCGTCAAGACCTCGCGCTCTGGTTACCTCCAAAGAGTACTGATTAAAGGTCTCGAAGGACTTCGAGCCGAATATGACACAACAGTGCGTGACTCTGATGGTACAATCATTCAAACGCTCTATGGAGAGGATGGTCTAGACATTACTCGGTCACAAAGTGTGTATGATTTCAAATTCATCTCGAAGAACTACATGTCTTTGTACGCGTCATTGGGAGTGCGTGATGAGATTGGTCACACTCTCAATAATGATGCGGTCGAGCACAACAAGACGGCCTCGAAGAAATACCTGAAGACTGGCAAGCTCGATGCATCCGAAACCACACTCTCGATATACCCACCGCTTGCCAATACTGGTAGTACTTCTGAGAAATTTCACCTGGCATCGAAGCGCTATTACGACGACAATCCGGACGATTCGCTTCGTAAGCCTGGCGTTGAGGATGACCAGAAAGATCACAAGCCGCCTAAGCGCGTGTTCAACCAGATATTGCAGGTCAACTACATGAAGGCTATTGTCCAGCCTGGTGAAGCTGTCGGCGTCGTTGCTGGTCAGTCCATTGGTGAGCCATCCACACAGATGACACTGAACACCTTCCATTTGGCTGGACACGCAGCGAAGAACGTTACGCTAGGTATTCCTCGTCTTCGTGAAATCCTCATGACCGCCAGTAGAAACCTCAACACACCAACCATGACACTCTATCCACATGAAGAGTTGCCTGCAGGTCAGGCAGAGATCTTTGCTAAAAGCATCACGAAATTGTCCTTGGCCGAGGTCATTGACCATGTCAGTGTTGAAGAGCGCATCGGGAAGGGTGTGCACCCTGATTCTCGCATCTACGAAGTCGACCTCCAGCTCTTCCCTGGTGACGAATATACTGCCGAGTACGCAATCACTATCCGTGATGTTGCTCGCAAGATCGAGACCAGCTTTTTGCCACTACTGCAAAAATACATTCGTGCGGAATTGAAGAAGCATGGAGACGAGAAATCATTAGGAAAAGCCACAGATGCTCGTCCCCAGCTCGGCAAAGCTCTAGCTCTCAATCCGTCGGAAACTGCGGTCACCGACAAGGAGGGTGGAGACGATGAACCAACTCAACGTGAAGGCGGAGACAGCGACGCTGAGGAAGGTGGCGATGACGATCACACAGATGCGAAGAAACGTACAAATACCACCGAGGCCACGTCGTACGAAGACGCCGAGGATGAAGACGAGGAAGCACTCACCGGCGCGGGCATGAAGTCGACCGAAGACGACGTAGACAAGGAGACTAACGATGAAGACGACTCCTCCGATGACGACAACAACAACGACAAGTCAACCCCCGACTCCGACGACGAAGACGCCATCAACGCCGCTGCCGACGCCGCCTCCGCCCACAAAGCCACCGCTGCAGCCCGCGAACGCGAAGAGCGCATTCAAGGCAACTTGACCGAAATCACCGCCTTCAGTTTCGCCGACACCACCGGCGACTCATGCCGCATCACGTTCCAATTCCCCGCCGCAAACACCAAGTTGCTCTTCCTGCCGCTCGTCATGCAAGCGGCGCGGAAGTGTCTCATCCACAGCGTCCCGTATGTAGAACGCGCAACGGCCACAAAGGACGACCACGACATCCCCATCATCTTCACCGAAGGCTGCAACCTGCGCCACGCCTGGGAATGGCAGGACGTCGTGGCTGCGTCACGGATCTACACTAACGATATTGCGGCCGTGCTTGGCGTGTATGGTGTCGAGGCGGCGCGCAGCACCATCATTCGCGAACTGAGGGCTGTTTTTGAGTCGCATAGCATCAAAGTTGACATTCGGCATTTGACGCTCGTGGCGGACTATATGACGAGAGGAGGGGGGTTTGCGGCGTTTAGTCGCATGGGGATGAGGGATAAGAGGTCTGCGTTTGCCAAGATGAGCTTTGAGACGACGACGGCGTTCCTTAGGGAAGCTGTTTTCAATGGAGAAGTGGAAGATCTTGATAGTCCGAGTGCGAGGATCACGATTGGAAAGATGGGGAGGATGGGGACGGGCATGTTTGGGGTTATGATGCCTGTTACTAAAGATGAGAGCGTAGAAGAGGAGGAGTAGATGATTGTGTGTTAGAAGAGGGTGATGAAGATGTGGCATCTGGACGTTCGGCATTCAGCGTGAGGCGTTCGGGTTCTGGTTTACGTGTACTCTGTAACTTTTGTAGACAACGCAATCTGCATATAGAAGCACACGCTCCACGCACCATAGGCATGCCGACTGTGCCGCCGACTGTACTATAATATGAGCCTGAGCATAACTTCCACGACATTCGCCTTCCGAGAAGCCTCCACAATCCCGACTATCGTTGCCACCTTCGCGCTGATCCGGCCTGCTCCCTCTCCCGTTTCCTCCCACCGATGCAGATGTGATGTAGTCGTGTTGTGATGCTGCTGGCTTGAGAGAAATGGGGGAACGGTTGGTAAGATAATAGTAGTGGCAGTGGGAATGGTGGAAAGGCGGAGTTGAAGTGAGAGAGGTGATGGTGATGTGATGGGGGCGTGGCATCCGAGGGGAGGCATCTTCTTTATGTGGCAATTGCCGCAGGCAGGGAGTCTATGCCTGTATGGGGTAATGTGGGAGAACCCTCGTGTCGTAGCGCGCGGAATGAAGTGAGAAGGGTTGTCGATGTCGTAGGGTATACCAATACATGTATATCTATAAGACCGCTTCTCCTCGTTTCATCCACCATCCATCCATCCTTCCCATGCTCTTCCCTCACCCCACCCTACGCGTTATTCGCCGGATTAATCATACAATAATCGATATTCAGGCCATTCGCATCCTGCTGGTTGCCCGCCCACACCGGAAACGGGACCGCCTTTCCACTTCCGCCAAACACCGCAAACGTGAGCACAAACACCAGCACCTGGGTGCCGCCGTCCATGGCGGCCGAGATGATGTAGTTGTACTTTACGAACAGGGCGGGGAAGCGGCGGCGGATGTAGCCTTGGACGAAGAAACCGATGACGAAGAAGGGCATGCAGGAGGAGTTTACGC
>Ga0058702_10000573_pt1 | contig 14988 bp, 18 predicted proteins | sample AgamicOrSfe_FD_83781 | JGI IMG/M metagenome (GOLD analysis project Ga0058702, IMG submission 83781) | Agave microbial communities from Guanajuato, Mexico - Or.Sf.e | ecosystem: Host-associated > Plants > Phyllosphere > Phylloplane/Leaf | place: Guanajuato, Mexico | collected 2012-05-30 | reverse complement strand
GTTTGGAGAGGGGCTTTGAGGAAGGGGGGAGTTGACGTGGGAGGGAAGGGTCGAGTGTGGATTGAGTGAGGTGGGGAAGTGCGTGGCGAGGGATTGATTTATGGCTAGAGAGGTGACAGGAGAAGGAGCTGATGTGGAGGCGGAGCAGGGAGCGTGATAGTGCGGATATAGATCAGTGTACTTAGAATAGACTTTGGTTCTGTTCGACTAAGCTAAGTGATGTCATTCGGGTTCTGATTGACACATTGGTGATACAGCTAGACCTTGTCAATCCTCTCGATGCTCGATGTTCGATGCTCAAAAGCTAAACCTTCCACGCGATTGTGCTTCCGCGACGCCTTTTCATCATGTGTGTCGTATAGCGGCGCATCAGCCTCCTTCAGAATATCTCTGCATCGGTTCTCCAGACATAGTGATAAGCTTCTTATGCCTGATCCGAACAGACTTCTTCGCGACTGCTCGATAAGCACCAACAACAGATCTTGATCCCTAGGTCCAGCGCCTCCACTTGCCAGATTCATTATGCCGCAAATAATTGGACTACTCAAGACACCAGGCGTATATATCGCATGAAATGTCTCACTGCCTCCAAATCACCACCTGCATCGAGAGAGATCGCACCAGCGATGGTTTCGAGGAGAGTAGTATATGCCTTTGTCGCACAGCCTGGAGCTGCAGGAGTGCGATACCCCCATAGACCAAGCCTGAGGCACACAGCTGCAAGGTTGGCATCTGTCAGGTAGCGATTGAGCCATGCGTTTGTCCGTTCGCCTGTTGAGGATTTAGCACAGATTGAGACCACAAGATGATGTGTACGGCGATTGTCAATACCTTTCTGCTACCCAGTCTTGAACCACATTCCCACAAGTGCGGTCTGCAATGCAGAGCCACCCACGATGGCCATACTTTCGTTGCTACGATAGATCCGACGACCATGAAGATGCCAGAACCAGGTCCTTGGAGAGCTTCCCAGAGGTGTAGAGGGTTCTTGAACTTGTGGCCCACGATCTGTTGAGTTTGGACGACACATTCGGGGAACAAGAAGCCACCAGTTTTAGGTGGGTCAAATGTCATTGCTTTGTACTTGGCAGGCTTGGGAATTTGGTTGTTGAGCTGTAACACGAAGTTGGCTGGGAAGCGAGCTTGTTTCTACTGATGGTGATTAGCCCGGCATTGGTTGATGGTGATTCTGGATAAAGGTATGAGGATTGGTGTGAGTTGGCGTGTGAGCATGTTATGGGTGTCTCCCTGTAATTCTTTGCAAAGTTCAGTATGATCATCTTGTAAGGCGCTTTCCGTCTGCTCGAGTAGCAGCAGGTCTTAAGCGTGCTGAAATCAACCAAACAAGCAGAAGACCAGCTGAAGTGGTGCGAGACAAACATATGAGGCTTTTAATTACTAAGACGTGTTGAAAAAGCAAAAGAGCAGTAACTATGCAGCTATGCAATGGAGTTCCACGGGTCTACGACTCGTTCGAAGACTGTCGAGAGTTTGGGGGAAGGGCGAGCCGTAAGAAACGAAGAACCTGGAGCTTAGTGTGATTTAACAGTGGTGTTCGTTGGTGTGATTCGAAGGCGCTGGTATCCCACGGTCTCGAGAGGTCGCAATATGCGTTATAGCTGTGTCTTCGTAATGGTCGTCGTCTGTAAGATCTCAAGCCGACATGTTTCACATTCGTTTGAACATTTTGCCTGATGACGAGGTTCTTGTGACGCTGGACCCTGAAGTTTATGCAGGGTCAGGTGAGAAGGAGGGTGGAGGGTCCGACGCGCCCGAGGTAAATTATACCATTGCCGAGGCCTTTTCGGAGATTGACGGGGCCGGCTGGAGCGGCGAGAGAGGTGAGGGAGTGAATAGGGAGGTGGGAGATTCACCCTTTCCGACAGACGAGTCTGCAGCACCCTTCACGGGCTCAAGGTCGAAGGGAGTGAAACTAAAAGGCTTCCTCAAGGCTGGATCACCTCCATGAAAAACGATGAGTGCGCTGCGCAGTGCCGGAGCTTGTGGCCGAAGGACACATCGACGTTTCCCTTATGTGAAGTGACTGAACGAAGAGACGGAACAAGAGTCTTGGCGGGCAATGGGTACTGGGCGAATGATGTCGATAGATGTTTTTCGTTCAAGACGGAGGAGTTTGACTTCAATAAGCTGAAGCGGGCGTGATGGGAAGAAGTGGAAGGTATGGCCTAGTGGGTACAATGACTCTGCGAAGGCACTCTAAGCCGTCTTGCTCCTCATTTTCCTTGCGCTTGACCTTATTGGTGCTCGTGAGCTGCTCCTCATGGACCACTACCAGTAACCTCCTAGACATGCTAAGCTTTCCTTACGGCACTCGTCACAGCAGTAGCCAGGAAGTGGCCACTTAATCATTCAAGCCTTCTTCCTCAAGCAGCATGGCCATCCCGACCGAGCCAATGCAAAAGACTTCCAGCGCTGAGGCTGCGGTGACCACTGTGACTTCGGTGATAACCAAGACAGAAGTGGGAACTGTGACCACAGTCACAACTGTGCATGCAACGAATGTCGACATGCTCGACACTGCGAGCAGGATGACTGATGGTATCGACACCCCTGTCATCACCGCTCCAAAATAACCTCGCGGACTCGCGCCCGAGACGACTGGCTCCCCCAAGCTCGAAACGGTCATGCTCCGTCGACAGTCTGTGCGTGGCGCCGGGAGAATCACATACTTCAACGGTGCTCTCACGACAACTCGTCTTGCAGTCAGGAACTCTATGCTGACGGCGTTTGGTTAGAGTTGGGAGAGCCGTTGTACTTCGACAAGATTAATACTGGCAGTGTCGATGGTGGAGGTGGTAAAGTCAATCGCAGTGTCTGAGGACAATGATGACGGAGGCAGGGAGGAGAAAGAGATGGGGTCCACTAAGTAGGACTTGAGCGAGAGTGAAGGGCAAGTAAGAGCACTTGATTGCTGCTGAGTGAGGCTTGGAGAGGAACGATGACGGAATGATGATGAAATGGTTGAAGGAGCTATCATGATAGCAAGGAGGAGCAGGTACAGTAGTAGTCTATGTAGAGCACATAGTGTATACATCATCTACACATAGAGAACACAAGCCATACGAACCTGCAGACCTTGTTCCTTGATTCTGCACTGAAGCAACACTGCTGCTGTAATGTGGTGGTTCTTGTTGTGATGATGGAAATGCTGCCGGGTAGCTGAACGAAAGATCCATGTCTGTTGTCATTGCGTCACCAAATCCGCGGGTGGTCCTCTGATCTCTGACGTTTCATACTTTTACATGCCTCGCAGAAGTGATGCATTGCCCGGCGACCCGCTCAAGAAATCTGCAATCTCTATTGAGATGGCGAGTGCCGCATGTATACTGAAGGTTTTGTCCACGCCTTGCACGTAAAGCAGCAACAGATGCATCGCATCTACGCAAAATCATGTCACTGGAACATCCCCGTCTCGTCAGACGTCGCAATTCATGGTTGAGCAAGCAGCAGACTCGTGGACATGCTTGATATGTCGCGATTTGTACGCCGAAGCCGACAGCAGCACTAATTGCGAATGCCGGGGAGAAAACCACCGTTCGTCTTCACACACTTCAAGCGCTTCAAAGCTAATTTTTGACCTCACAGAAAACGTGCAGCCCCCCACTCTGAAGGGCTTTACCGGTCGAGCACTATTGCCAAGATGCAGGAAGACGCGAGGGACGGAGGAGAGGCAGGAGACTCGAACAGAGTGTACAAGATGTGGACACAGAGCCTGGAAGCACAAAAGCTACCGGGGACTTGTGGGAGGAATATTCAGGTTGATGCTGTAGCGAATGGGTGATGTGTTCCGGTCGGCAGCTCGAGAAGTCTGTGAGAGGCAGGACATACTCGGAGTGATGTCGGTAGACTATCTCAAGATCAATGAGTGTGTTGTGGCAGTTTCATCAGAATGTCAGCGTTCGTGGCCCGATGATACACGACTTGGGCTCCATCTATCCAATGTTGCGCACTTTGTCATGCCAGGACTTTGTCTCATCAAGCGCATGGCCCCAGGAGCTGCACTCGAGAGCGGACCGAAGGGCGACAAAGATTCGCGTGGCCAGATGACTTTCAACTGAGCATTCCTAGTGGCATCATGAGCTGCAACCATGAGACAACGTTGATCACAGGCATGCGTGTGGAGTCCAGATCCCAACGAGAGAGCTGTTGCCTAAAGAAAGTGGCAAACTTGAAACGGAATTCACGGAAGTGGGGTATCGCGCTAGCTGCGGGTTTCATCTTTCCCACTTCGCCCGTGTTCTTCTTCTCTTTGTCACATCCTTTCATCCCCAAAGCCGCTCTGCTCAGCACTTGAGCTCTCCATCAACCACGAGAACGTCTCTCATCAAGCATTACAGACGTTCATATCTTTCATCAATCCACACAAGTTCAGCTCACCTCAGTTGTACAAAACTCGCATATTTGCTCTGCTCTTCATCTACGCACACGCCTCATTACCAAGCACGTCAACATGGCTCCAAAGTCTAAACAGTCCGCCCAAAGTCAGATCCAGTACATCTTCGGTCATGCTAAGCTAGAAAACAAGAACGATTTCTGGTCTGTTTCGTTCTCCATGGAAGCAGTCGACGGCAAGAGGATCGGGCGAATTGTCGGTCGCTCAATCTGTCGCAACAATATTCGCTCCAGCTTCTGGACTGACATGCAGAGGCCGTCTGACACTACAAAAGCCGTTTCGAATGAGCTCTTTGACAGGTAAGCACCACAATCTCAATTTCCGGCTGATACTGACCTCGCTTCGCACAGATGGGGCTGCGTTCTCGATACCTATCTCTATGGTCAGCACAAAGGAACTGGCGTGTGGGACTCCAAACTCAACGACAGATGTCTCTTCCTCCTGGAAAGTCTTGACTTCTCTGGCCCTGCTTCAGCAGCCGAGGATGTGGTTCACGAGCTGATCATCCGCTTAAGTGATCATGCCAAGGATCTTCACGGAGACATTGGAAACATCTTGGTCAATCCAATACTGGTCAACAAAACTTCCTTGTCTCTCGACGACATCACCAAGCACTTTCGAGCATCAGAATTTCGTCGCGTCGGTGATAGCAATTGGCTTGCCAGATCAATCGACGAGAATCACGCCGCACGCAGGATCCCCGAGATGTCCGATTTCGATCAATTTCCTCCACCCACCGACTATGAGCTCCTCATGAAGACTCTGGAGAAACAGCGTACTCAAGAAGTCATCAAGAACACCAAAAGCAAGGGGGCTGGTGGTAAAGCTGTTGAGAACTGCGACAACTTCAAAGGCCACTCGGCCAGCGACGTGCAGAAGCTGCTATCACTTCGAGGCATCACAGCACCGACTGAGGACGAGACAAACCAAGCAAAGTATGGCTGTACTTGTGGTCTCTGCTTAGGAGGATTCATCAGTCCACGAATGGCCTACATCCTCAGTCAGAACTCAAGCTACAACTTTGTTGCACTGGTTGGATTGGTCGAGTGCGAGAGTCACAGTCAACAGTGGCAATGCGCGGTCTTGGGCGGGGTTCCTTTTTGTGGTCAGACGGACATTACAACAACTGTGGCGTACAATTGTTGGAAGTACATCCCGGGTGACGCTGGCAAGCTGATCTTGACTCTTGTCAGCAAAGATGCTGCTCGCGGTCACTACCAGGTACGCCACGCTGGCATCATTCTTGATATTGTTGATCCCGCTGACAAAACTAGATCTTCAACGCGGTCGACACTCTCATCCAGGCCAGGACACCTCCTACTTCTGCCGCAATTCTTGGCCTACTTCAAGCACCTGACAGCTCTCTTGTTGGCTCGTCGATTTCGGCATGCAATACACAAGCGGTACCTACGCCGACGACTAACCACGCTCAGGCATTCGCAGTCTATCGGACCACTGGCGGTACTTTGACACCAGCCATTGAGAGATTGTTCGACCTGTCTATCCAGAAAGACGAAAAGGCAGGTGATGATACGTTCCACTGGGATGAGCGCAATCACAGTTATCCTGCTTTGCCTCGCTGCAGGAATGACTCCGAGTACGAGTTTGTCAAGAAAATGCTCTTGGGATGAGCCAGAGTGACACGAGATATATAGTGAGAGGATGATAAGCCAGGAGATGTTGATGACATAAAGCAGCTGAGTTTAGCTGCCCACAGCGAGGCGGAGAAGCATGGCGCTAAGATGAATGCGATCCGAGTAGCTCACTAGAAGGATTTCAATGGCTCAGCAGCTAGTGTGTGGTGGTGATGCAAGACGGTGCGATCCTTGCTGCTTTTGCTTGTAAGCTAACTGTTGATGGCTCTGCCCGTGTGAGTGGAAGAGCAGGCATTGAGGGTACAGTCATAGGACAAAGGTTCGAGAGTATCCCTGGGAAAGTGACGTGGGGACTTTGCTCACAGTATCACGAGACGCGCAGCGAAACCTTCTTCTTCGTCCTTGGTGCAGCTCAAGTCTGAGCGCATCGTGGTGAACTTATATAAGAAAAGTATCGTCGCTGCATAATGGAGACCAGTAAAGCCAATCAAACTGACCAAGCCGCCATGAAGCTGAGCATAGTCTCCTCAGCGCTGCTGTGTCTCTTGGACAGCGGTATCGTATCCGCTGACGTTTTCGCCATCAGCAAGTGCATTTGTGCATCCGATAATTGCCTCGGCTTTCACGCTGCGGTGCACATCAAAGGGCCCACCACCGGCTTCGGCGACACCGCAGGCCGTTACGACTTGCACAGTGACGTCCTTCGTGACGACTTCTCATATCCCAAGAAACAGGGCCTACTCTGCGACCCGGACTCCAGATCTAACTGCAAGCGCGTTCCGGACATCTCACAGTACTACAACTTCAACGAGATGGTTCCGAAGGGCGTTGGCCAAAACTGTTTTATGCTCGATAATAAAAGCATCTGCTCCTCGATCAACTTTCTCACGATCAATGGTGTCGCTAAGGCTCTTCCGGGGACCCTGGTCAAGCAGGTTGGGAGTGACGAGTGTACCGAGCAGTGTGCAAGATTGTGGCCGGACGACAACTCGACCATGCCCCTCTGCTCAATCACCAGTCTCCAGGATTCTAATTCGGCATGGTACAAGAAACGTATATTGGTTGGGAACAGGCACCGGGAGTGGGATGTAGACAGGTGTTGGACGTATCAGACGCCCGAATTCGACTTCAACAAGCTGGAAAGACCCTAGCGATACCGTAGGAACCACTGCGGCACTTTCTAGACAGGGTTGGAAAACTCCTACTCTGCAGGAGGAAATACGCTAACAATAAACAGGGATATCATGAGGTTTCCATCTCGGGGCACTCTTGCAGAAATAAATGGCCATGGCCCCTATCTGCTGTAGTGCATGGCCAGGGCAGTTCTTGCCAATTTGAACGGACCAAATGGGGCCTCAGTATGTGGCACCGATGTTTACAAAGCAAGATCAAGGGGGAAATGAGCTCGGATCATCATAGTACAGTGATACAATGCAGGCTTGGGAGACTAGCTACTGCCTGCACGAAGCCGTCAATAGTGCAATAACTGTATCGGATGCAATACACCGTATCGAATGCAAGCCATGTATTCTGCTTCCAACTCTTCCAGAGCCGGTGCTCGAACAGCTGACAGCTGGAAGTAGAATGTGCTCAGGTATCCTCGTCCGACTGTTACAGTACTGTGTTGTAGCTCGGCAATCGGCTTGTGTCACTGGCATCCATGGGCACGTGCAAGTCCCACACCGTCGGCGCACCCAACATCACCGCGTTTGACACACTCATCGTTTTCGACAAGCCAAAAGAATGGCGTCAAACGACATGACTACTACGCAGAGTTGAGCTGCATGTTAGTGCATCATTTCGCGAGCCACGGCAAGCAGAGAAGGTGTTCCTTTTGTTATTGGCTATCCCTTCGTCTTTCCTTCGTGTCTCATAGTCTGTGCACGGCCAGGACGAGTGAGGCTCATTCGCGGCTGGTGCCTGGCATGTAATCTAGCCGATTGAGGAGCTTCATTGGTCGAGCTTGCGCGGCAAAGCGCAGGAAAGCTGCTGTTGACCTGTATGACTGCAGATGTTTCGTAAACTAGTGGCTTCATCAGTGTTATCAGACAAAGAAAGCATGTTGGTCACTCATTGATCAATCCTACGGCACTCTCCCCTGCTTGCTCTGCCCACCGTCTTGGCTTTACACTCGCGTTGTCCCGCGTGGATCATGCCAATCTTTTCCATCCTTAAACTAACGTGACTCTTCACGAGGTTCTCTTATTACATCTTTTAGCACTTTCCCGTCATCTTCCCACTATCTCTCCCTCAATATCCAAATCTCCTATTGCTCCAGCCCCACTACCTCTGGTCCTACGACACCATACTCACTCAAGCATGCCGGCCATTACCGATGAGCTGGCAGCTTACTACTACATGCCAGTCTGGCCTGGAAATGGCAGTGTTGTCCGTCGACTACTGTATCTCATCGGTTCCATCTGCTTCATGGCCGCCTTTCTGATTGGAGTTCGCATTGTTCCATTGATGATTTTGAACTCCGTATCTCTTGTCGCATTGTTTGCAGCTTACCTTGGCCGTAAGACCATGGAGACTGCTGTCTATGCTCTAATGTCAAAGTCGCTCCAATTGTTCATTCTCAACAGTCTACGTGGTGCTATGATCCATAAGACTGGCGATCAGGTAAGTCTCTTGCACACTCTACAGCACTTTTCATACATTAATTCAGTCGTGATCGTAACTGGATTCCATGCTATCCTCTCTTTTTCTCCACTGATCTTGTTCTTTGTATCGCTTTGATACTTCACGGCATTCTTCACACAGTTTCTTCATACTAATAAACCTTTAGGTCAAAGTCCTTCTCGAACTCGTCCCCTTCCTCGGTCCTCATGCATCGCATATCACTTCGCTCGCTCAGGCCTTCGTCGGTGCTCTCCCAGACTACTTTGTGCTGAAGAAGGCCGCGAAAGTTGCCTTCGACTCGAAACCCGCACTGTCAGGAATCGCAGTTGAGGCGCCTAAGATGCGTGGTTTTATGACTTCCGACACCTTCCACGGGCTGCTTCGTGATTCCGCCTGGTCTGCACCCATGTTTTACTTCGTGGTCAATCCTGCCCTACACATGGTCGTCTCGTACCTTGGCAGTCTCATTCGGAAGGCTCGCGGTAAAAAGCACGAAGACACTCAGGACATGTGCGAATACGCCATATTCTTCATCGCTTCGGCTCTGGTGTCGACCTTTGTCTTTGCCACCGGTTCTCACTTTGTGGCCTCCTTCCCGGCCGTTGCCCCTGCTCCGTCAGACGATCATGTCAAGAAGTCAAGGGATGTGCATCCCGAAGAACAGGTCGATGGCCGTATTGTTTCAGGGTTGCAAGTCATGGCTGGTACGTTTATGAGTCCGACATTGATTTTCGAGCTTCAAGGTCTAATATGTCATACTAGGCTCGCTTGTGGCTACTCTTGTCCTCTGTTGTCTCTGCTGGATACTTATGTCCTTCAACAATTCAACAACTCATCAAAGTGATGCTGTACATGGCCATGATGTTGCTCCCGTCGACAGCGTGGAACCTGCAGCACATAGCGATGTTGCTGCTGAGAGCGAAGCAACCACAACTGATAATACCGCCGAAGCTCCAGCTCCAGCTCTTCCGTCCGACACCGTTGCTCGAACTCAAGCAGAGCCAGCTGACGACACTACTCGTGACCAGGTCGGCGCAATTATCAATGTTGGTCAGGAGCAAGCAAAACCACTCCACGACACTGCTAGTGCCAAAGGATTTGCCGGCGTGCTTGCTTCTTACTTTTCTCACCAGCTTCACAACACCGTACCTGCCCTCGAGGCGCGCTTCATCGTGTCAAAATGGCGCAATGATATCTCTGTTGCGCTTTTCTGCTTGAGTCTTGTCATCGTGGGGCTGCTGTCCTGGGGTGCGGGCAAGTTCTCGTTCGAGAACCTGCAAAACATGGACAAGTATGTCAATGAGCAAAACTGGACTGAGAGCTTCCTTGGGTTGTGGTTGCTGCCACTCCAAGATCGTTTGCCCGAAGCACTCGTTTCGCTCACTACAGCATTTCACGACCACGCTCACGGCAACGTTTGGGATGGCTTGGCATCCACTGCCCTGTCTGGCATGGCATTCCTCGGCATGGTACTGCCAGTCATTGTCTTACCTATGATCGAGTATGTTCTCCTGATCACTGCCGACTTCAAACGCTGATATCTTCTTAGTGACCTTAAGCCGACCTTTGTCGCTTCTCCAACCTTCGCAAACGTGCTTTTCACGTCTGTTCTCGTAACTGTCATCCTAGTTCGCTGCCCTCGCTCCCAGTGGTTCCTCACAGTCTTGTTGCTGGTGCCGCCCGCTCAATTGATGGGCAACTCGTGGTACTCTCCGCAGGAGCACGAAGCCAAACATGGCGACGGACACAAGCCTTCCGTCCAGACTTCTTCTTTAGGCTCCGCCTATCCGCACATGACCGCAACTCATGAGAGAAGGGACATCAGCACCTCGCTCGACACACTCTACCCTGGCGCCATGAATGTCGGCATGTTCGCAAATGGACCCGATAACGTTGTTCGGTACCTTCCACCTCTCTCTGCCACATCTGTCATAACCATGTCTCCCGTCTATCCTGTCGACAGTATCACATCCAGGACCACCTTTATCAAGACTGGCACGACCACTACTGGAGCGATGCTAGCAGGCATCCATGTTGACGGATTATATCATACATTCGCTGATCCCTTGCCTATCGAGCTGGTACAGTCCACCAAAGGATATTATCCTGCCGAGCAGGCTACTGCCAGCACCATATCGCGCCCGGCTGATGTCACACCTCCGCCCTTGACAGCCACTCCTGCCATGCCGACCCTTCACCGACTGACGACTGTGGGGGCAGAAGGCTCCTTCACCACGAGACGTGGTGGTCATGGCATCTTCCTTCCTGCCGACCCTACCCGGTTCCCCATCCAACTACCTACGAAGGGTACTCTTCCCATCCCTGTTTCCACTACCACGAACACGTTCCATATGCGAGGACGCCCCACAAACGTCAATATCAATGGGATATCGACAACGCTTCGCCTCTTGAACGAGATAGATGTGGAGGGTACCTGGTACAAGATGGAACCGGTGGTCTATGTTGACGAGGCATTCAAAGGTGGGAGAGACGTCAATCCTGCCGACATCGCTGTTCGGGCAGGTGACCATATGGAAACAGCTAAGCAGGATGCTTTCGAAGAGGTGGCAGGGGACAAAGTGGAGTATGAGGTTGTGGAGACGTCAGTTGCTTGCATACTCACCTATCCGACCTCATCTGATCGCACTGTCACGTCGCCTGTGTGGCCATGGAACGAGGAATGAGAGTTTGTCTGGGATGTGGTGTTGAAGCTGCGATGTGGTACTCACGTAGCTGGGTGGTGTTGATGTCATGGCAGAAGGAGATTTCGAGTTCTAGGGGCACGATGGCAGGATTTCGACAGATGAATACATGCACAAGCAGTGCAGCTGCGCAAAGTCTACTCAGTAGACTCTTCGTATGAATCACATCATTGCTTACTTGCCCATTCCCATGGTGCTGTTGCTGTGTCGCTGCAAATCCCAATCCTGCGGAAAGTCTAATCCGCGTCGCGTTGTAACAGCCGGATCGGGAAGGTCACTATATAGTACAGTACTGCACGTATCAGCTGCAACATGACTCTTATCTCGGCGTCGCTCCTCACGTACACTATCCGCTGAGCATATAAGCCGGAGACAGCCACTCCTGTGCCAGCATCACTACTACTCGTTTCATCTTATACCACTATCATCGTGAACCATGACATCCTCATCGGGAAGCACGCGTACACCACCACAAGCCCCGATCTCATTCCGAGTCACCCCTGCCGGCCTCATCGAGCTTGCTGAGAAGGTGATCAAGACGACCGCGAACATCGTTGACACCATCGTCAGCAACATCAGCCTCTCCGGGGCTACCTTTGACAATGTACTTGGTCCCTTTGTCGCTGATGAGAATGGCCGCTTTGTCCACGACCGCATGATACATTTCCTGAGCGGCCAGCATCCGAACAAGGAAATTCGCGATGCAGCGAAGAGAGCGTACAAGATGGTTACGGACGCACGTTTCGAACTGTTGCGTCGTCGACTTCTTCGAGCTCGTGCAGGCTATGAGGGAGAAATTGGCGAGCAAGCAGCCTACTACTGGCGATGATCTTCAATTGTGGCAGGAAAACAAGGTGTATGTCGAGAAAATGTTCACCTCGTTCGGAGAGATTGGCGCGACCTTGCCTGCGGCGGAGGGAAAGGAGCAGTATTTCCAAATGGAGCAGCGCATCCAAGACCTCGCCCGAAAGGCCGTGCAAAATATCGACGCCGTGGTCGATGGCATCTCCTTCAGTCGTGATGAGCTCGCAGGCATGTCCGATGATCAGCTCAAACGTTTCAAGGCCGATGAGAAAGTCAACGATAAGTGTGTGGTCACTCTGAAAGACCCAGACGTGCAAGCCATCTCGCAGTACGCATCCGTCGAAGAGACTCGTCGCAAGGTCTGGCTCGCTTCGCAGAATAGATGTCCTCAGAATGTGGACATCCACAAAGAGGTCTTCTTGCTGCGTCATGAGTCTGCGCAATTGCTGGGCTATCCGGATCATGCGACCATGAGGACAAAGGCAGTCATGATCGGAACCCCGCAGGCCGTGGACGACTCTCTGACTCGTCTTGAAGCACAGACGCAGGCAGAGTCTGACGAAAACCTCGCCATCTTGCGTGACATGAAGGCTGGTGATCAGCCAGGCACTGATAGCAAGTTTTATGGCTGGGACTGGAAGTACTACGACACCCTCCGCACAAAGGACGAGCTTTCCATCGACGAGAGTGCCATAGCAGAGTACTTCTCACTCGAACACACCCTGGACGGCATGCTCAAATTCAATGAGCGGCTCTACGGCATCAAGTTCGAGCGTCTAGTGCCCGAGGAGGACTGGACTTGGCATCCGGAAGTTAGGATGTTCGCGGTGTGGTCCGAGCAACCTGAAGAGTTTATCGGGTACTTCTACTGTGACCTCTTCCCGCGCGAAGGACGATTCTCGCATTTCTCCCATTTTGCGATGGATCAGGTACGTCTCGTATCTCCATAACTTGCCATCCATTGCGTCCCACTAATTCCCCCCCAGGGCTACACTGACAGTGAGGGAATCAGGCACTTCCCCTCATCCGTGGCCTGCGCCAACTTCACCAAACCTACCGCAACTAAGCCCTCGCTCCTCTCCTACCAATACGTCCACCGCCTAGCCTGCCAAGTCGGCCACGCAATGCACCAGCTTCTCTCCAAGACGCGCTACGCCACCGTCCACGGCCTTCGCTCGGACCACACCTTCAATAAAACGCAAGCGAAGCTCCATCAGAGACTCTTCTTCAGTCATGATAATCTAAAGACGGTGAGTTTGCACTACTCGCAGGTCTTGCCCGCGTATCACGATGTCTGGCGTAAAGAGCAGGAACAATCTGGGCTTAGCACAAAGCTTCTGCACCAGCTGCCTGACGCGACAGCCGCTCAAATCATACACATGCAGAACGCCCGCGAGAACCACGGCCTGCGTTCCACGCTCTTCATGTCCCGCTACGACCTCGCCGTGCACCGCCCAACTACCCGCGCCGCCCTCGAGTCAATAGATCTCGCCGCCCTCTTCAACAGCATCCGCAAGAGCACAACCCGCTGCCTCGGCACGCTGGACTTCGACGACAGCGAAAGCCTGGGATTCGCGGTGTTCCGCCTGATCATGGCCAATGTCGACGCTGGGTACTACACGCAGTTGCTGAGTGAGGTGTTTGCGTGCGATTTGGCGGGGGTGATGTTTCCCGAGGGAATGAGCGGATTGGCGCTGGAGGAGGTGAGGACAAGGGGGATGAGGTACAGGAAGGTGGTGTTGGAGCCGGGCGCGAGCAGGAGCGAGATGGACATCTTGAGGGACTTTTGGGGGAGAAACCCGAGTGTGGACACGTTTTCTGCGGCGGTCTGAGAAGTTGGGCTGAACGAAGAAGAGTGAGGTACATTACAGTCGTTCATTGCCTGCTTTCAGGCCAACGCGCGGTGAGGCTTGTCGGCGCCGTGACATTTCTTGACCGGTTTTTGGGAAGTTTGATGTGGTGAGATGCAATTCGCTATGTAGAATTGAATGTTGACTCAACATCAATGTCATAGCAATCAACGCCATTCATTTTATAACTTCCAACTCCCAACTCAATCGAGCATCCTGGAACAGGGAGATGAGCATAACAGGCTGACTAAACATGCCGGTTAAAGTGGACCCTTTCCATATTCGTACTTATGTTCGGCAACCCCTCTCCATCCCTCATCCCCATCTGCAACCTCTCTCTATCCTTACTTCCGTCTACCTCTATTCCGTTTCCTTCTCTTGTCTTGTCTTGGCCTCCAATTTGCACGGCAACCGCACAACGACCATGCGTCCCATGGTGTCTACAGCTGCGCTTCCAGACCCCACCTGCCCGTGCCCAATCTTACATACGACTTCCACATCGAGTGCGCCCAGATTGCGGTCGGCATCCCGTTTGGGTCGGCGGATTGGATCAGCTTCAAGGGTGGGAAGTGAGTCAGTTGTATGAGCTGTGCTTTAGACAGGACTCCGAGTTCAGCACATGATGCGAGCGTGTGGTGTCGTGGAAGAGGCAAAGGCGCAAAGGTCTGGGAAGAGAAGGTCCAACGAGAGGAAAGAGAAGGGGGAGGATGAGACGAGGTTGGAGTAGTGGCTGACGTGTTTAAAACAGCTTGTCTATGACATGGGGACACGGCACCATCAAGGCGCACGCCCGTCACCCTCATCCATGCTCTTTCCACCCTCCTTTAGCCCAACATCGTGCATCGTGCATCCTCTCTTCTTCTCCCAATCTCACCTCACCCCATCCTAGCCCGTTCTGTCCCATCGCTTTCAGGCCTACCTCCCTTCTCTTGCTGCCAATCCGCCCACCTCATCGTCTCAGCTCAGCGTCCAAGACCAACCCCTCCTCCTCACCCTCGGCG
>Ga0058702_10000572_pt1 | contig 14994 bp, 6 predicted proteins | sample AgamicOrSfe_FD_83781 | JGI IMG/M metagenome (GOLD analysis project Ga0058702, IMG submission 83781) | Agave microbial communities from Guanajuato, Mexico - Or.Sf.e | ecosystem: Host-associated > Plants > Phyllosphere > Phylloplane/Leaf | place: Guanajuato, Mexico | collected 2012-05-30 | reverse complement strand
CCCTTCCACCCACCCGATGCTCTCCCCACCCCATCCAGACCAGACCACAAGGGAAGCAGAAAAACTCACTATTCGTAATAGGCACAGTCAAGCTCAACTCCGCCTTCCCAATCAACAAGAAAAACCACACGCTCCCCGTGACATTGATCAAAAAGGGGATTGCATACGCCGGACGGCGCAGAGTGTCTGTGACGCCGAACCAGGCTTTCAGGATGAGTCGGGAGATGGGGGAGAGGTTTGGGCGGCTGAGTGTGGGGTGCGAGGTCGATGGGGGTGCGGTGAGGGCGGCGCCTGAGGGGTGTTTTAGCATGTGGACAGAGATGGGGGGTGGTGATGTTTGTGATGGGGTCCATGGGAGTGGTCGAGGGGCAATGCACGGGGTATGGGAGCTGAAGGCAATTCGCATGGGTGATTAGGAACGGGGCGGGTGGACGCGTGGGACGCGAAGGAAAAGAGACGGCCGCTCTCTCCTCGCCCTCTCCCCTCACCTTCGTCTCCGCCCACCTCTCCTCACCAACAATATAAGAGAAACACTTACGGCGCATAAACGGGGTAGTCAACCCCCACGCACACCCCACAAGCAAGAAACCCAATAACCAGCGCCATACGCTGACGTGGTCGGGGACGGGCGGGGCGCCTGTTTCGGTATCTGTCGCCATGCTGGATATTGCTGTTGACCCGGCTGCGAGGATGGCTGTTGCTGTTGCTGTTGCTGTTGCTGTTGATGAGGGTGTTTGTGTGGAGAGGAACGAGGACAGGGATGAGGCAGAGGCCGAGGGTGAGAGGATGGAATTCGACATCTTCTCCGCGAGCCGGTCTGACGATCGTTATGGTGCTCAGGTGAGACCGTAAGCGAGGGAGTCGAGCAGTCGAGCTTATTGCTCAAAGAGACCGCGGTGCGTATGGTTATAGGCGAGATAGCTCTTCTTTCTCTTGCTCCGCCCGTGTCGTCTTGATTTTCGACTCGACTCGACGAACCTCGATGCAGCTTCCGGGAGTCTTGCGTCGTCGTCTTCTTCCTTCCTCCCTTTCTTTCCGTCCACACTCCTTGCTGTAGCGTCGACGGGCGGGACGCTTGTATGACCTCTACTCTTTCGCGTCCAATTCTTGGCTATTCCACTACTCCGTACAGCTCCTGTTGCAAGTTTGCTCGCTATCTCAAGGAAAGAGTCAAGAAGCAGGTCAAGAAGCAGGTCCGGTGCTCAGAGTAATGCTTCAGCCGGATCGTTGCAATGCCACAAATCCAGGAATCAGGCAACAAAGACGTGCTGATCCTGATATACGGCCTCAATTCAGGCGACCAGCGGATCGAGGCGACTGTACAGGATAATTGATGATTGCGAGGGACGGCGCGTTGAGTGTGAGCCTAAAGAGAATGATCGCAACGAGGGGCCAAGTATGGGGAAACTGGGGAACTGGGGAACTATAACGCTGCACGACCTGACCTGTTGAGCAGGAAGCGGTGGCAGGATCGAAATGGATCTGGTGCGTAGTGGACTGATTGAAATGACTGGACGTGACGGACCTGAAACAGACATGTGAATAATCATTGGAAACACTCGGGCTCCCCCCCAGCACTACGCAAGAGGAACCAGGACATCTTCAGCAATATGCAATCGCATCTCTCGAAGCTCAGGTAGAGAATCGACTTGGGGCAACCCTTGGACCATACCCAATGCCCCAGATGTACGCATGGCGCCCTCACCTGCCTACTACGCACACGCAAGCGCATAGCGCCCGTCCCCCTCCCCGACCATCATCACGCTTCCCCGCCGCGTCCCCCATCCACAGACCATCCCTGCCTGGAACAGACATGTGATTGGAAGCACCTTTTCTATGTGACCCTGGCGAACGATATCACTTGGACCCTGTTCTAGCACTCTCAAAGTTCTGATACGGCATCATTTTGAATCATCGCAACTCTAGCTACGTCCCAGTCGCAAGCTGGCCGATTCAAACGCAAGATTGCCACATTCGAAGCACATCCCGACCTCCATCGCACTGTGTAAAATCATTCTCCCCACGTCATGCTCATGCTCATTCTGATCCTCAATCACATCCATCGCGAATTACATTCCCCAGTCCATCGTCTTCGGTCGACTTCTCTTCCCAGTCATCTTCCCACCTATGGCTTCTCGATGGAAACGACCAGCGTGGCCGGGACCTCCTCCGCGTTCAAGACAGTCTTGACCATATCCGCGCCATCGACCTTGCCGAAGAGCTGTATTATCACGTATTAGCCAATTGCACCACCCAGTGTCAATCGAGGGTCCTCCAAACTTACAGTCTCCATCAAGATCCCCGTGATCTGGTACGGATCCGCATTACTCGCCGGTCTCCTGTCCTCAAAGTACCCCTTCCCCTTCTCCTCACACTCTCTGTTGATCCTGACCGAGCACCCTCTGTTCGCGACACCCCACGTGAACTTGTCATAACTGGCCGTCTCATGCGCACCAGTCATGCGGGCCTCGTTGCCCTCACCGTACACCTTCATGTGGTCGGCGTGGCGGGCTTCGAGCTTGGACATTGCGTCCTTGATGACTTTGATGCCGCCGTCTTCGCGCATGGCTTTGGTGGAGCAGTTGGAGTGCAGACCGGCGCCGTTCCAGTTGCCGGGGATGGGCTTGGGCGCAAAGGTGATTTTGATGCCGAATTGCTCGGCGACGCGGTGGAGGAGGAAGCGGGATACCCACATTTGGTCGCCCACTAGGTGGAGGAAGAGAGTGTTAGTAGAGCTAAGGGGTGGAAGAGGCAGGGATAAGGACAACTTACAGGCAATACCCTCACAAGGACCAATCTGGTATTCCCATTGACCAGGCATGACTTCGGCGTTAGTTCCCGAAATCTCAAGTCCAGCATACAAGCAAGCCTTGTAATGAGCATCCACCACATCACGACCAAACGCCTTTCCAGTTCCATTACCACAGTAGTACGGGCCCTGAGGCGCAGGGAACCCATTCTTAGGCCAGCCGTAAACCCAGCCAAACTCATCCAACATGGTGTACTCCTGCTCGAGCCCGAACCAGGTCTCCTCCTTCTTGTTCTTCTCCATGACAAGGGCGGCGTCGTGGCGGAAGTTGTAGGGGTTGGGCTTGCCGTCGGACATGTAGGTGTCGCACATGACGAGGATGTTGTCGCCGCCGCGGAAGGGGTCGGGGTAGATGGCGCAGGGGCGGAGGTAGACGTCGGAGTTGTCGCCTGGGGCTTGGGCGGTGGAGGAGCCGTCAAAGTTCCATTCGGGGAGTTCTTTGATGCTTTCAGGCTTCTTCTTGAGGGTCTGTGGAGTGGGTCGTCAGTATAGTCGTGATGTTGAGATGGTAAACGAGTAATGCTAGAAGCTCGCCAGGTAGCTCGACTAGAGATATGCTTTGCTAGCTTCATATCTCTTGACAAAGCTTCCACATTCCGTCGTGCCAATCTCTTCCGTATAATCAAAATCGCTCACCTTGCACTTTGAGCGAGTTCCGCTGCTGCTGTCAATCCAGATGTACTCTGCAATGACGGCACCTTTCTGGTCGAGCTTGTTGAATTTGTCCAGCTAAAGTCTTGTCTTAGTCTCGTCTCATATCTTCATTCAGACGCCTTGACGTCTCCTCGGCGGATATCGGAGTCTTACTAGGTGGGAGTTTGAGATGTAGATGGAGGCGGCCTGTGTGTCACGAGATCATTAGTGTTCGTCTTCTTTGTTGGTAGATGCTGGTGGAGAGACTATAGAGAAGCATCTCGAGTCTGCCGTAGCTGCTAGCCACAATTGCAGGCTCAAGAGCCATGTATCATCCGGTCTCTTTCGAATCTAAAACGTACCATGACTAAAGAATTAGCGCAAGCTGAGTTGAGCTTGGCGGGAAAGCGGTTGGTGTTGAGAGTCTTGTAAGAGGGTGTTCGCTGCTGGATCTAGCGACTACTCTTGACAGGGAGGAAGTAGTGTAGGCGAGTGTTGAAGAGAGAAAGATGTTTTGGTAGTCAGAGGGGCAGGGCAGCTCTCTCGTCTGAACCAATGGGGAAACTCTGAATCAAAAGTTGGCGTGAGCTGATAACAAACGGCGGGTCTGGTGTGGAGAGTATGAAGCTGGCTAGAAGGTATCTGGCGGGACGGCTTTACGACAACTTTCGTACAGCAGCAAGGCAGATGGGTATGGATATGAAGATGTGACAGAGCACCAGGAGAGACGAGAAGCTATCTATATGTCAAGCAGGAGCAGCTACACGTCTACCAGCTTGACCCCCTTCTGCGGCACGGATCGTCTACCTTATCTATCGCAGCCAGCTAGTACAAATGATAGCATGGCATTGGTCCTTCACGACCCTGGCAATCGCATGGCCATGGTGAAGATCGATGGTCTGACATGTTTCCCCAGATGGAGTAGAGATAGCGAGTCTCGCGTTGGCGAATTGGACGACTACTGCTATCTCTGACTTACGTACAGGTATCAATGTATATCCTGGATAGCTTGGGTGCTTGTGGTGTTTGTCTCAAATCTGGCGGAAAGACGATGCCCACGCGACCTCTTGCTGTCTCAGTCTACCATCATCCCGCGATGATATATTCTGGGGTACATACATTGAAGGTGAAGACGATTTCGCTCGATCTCACCAGACTTTCATCATATCAAGACTTCAGGTGCAAGTGTTACGAAAAGCTCGCTGGACACGTCCAACGAAAGCTCATGTACAATGACATGCCGGCCTCTCCCCTCGTTTAACTAGTCCGTTCCTGGTCAGGCCCAGAGCCTCACAGATAAGGACCGCGCGGCCGATATCGGTCTTCTATCGATCTCAGCATGCCACTTCCTGATTTCGTATCTATACTGTACTGCTCCCTATTGTGAGAGTGTCACGTTGTTGTAACGTCACCCAGCACTTAGCCCACGAGCCAATGAAGGCCTTGGTAGTCTGTTTAGTGCCAGGAAGCGGTGTCTGTCGAGGTTGATGAGATATCCAGCAACATCCGAACGCATCATGTGCTTCAGATGCAGATGCAACGAGGATGTGGAACAATGGGTTGTAAAGTCATCAAAAGTGATTGTCATTAGCTGTATGTAGTATGTACACTCCCTCCATCGCGTCCCTGCTGCAATAGCAGCCTTCCCTACTGTATATGCATGAAGGAAAACCCGCCGCTGTGTACTCGTCCTTGCAGCCTATACACGTCTTCCGCCTCCTTCCGTCCCTCCCATCCCTAGGATATCCAACCCAACCTCCTGAATGGAATGATGCTCGAATATGTACACAGTGTGTTTGAAATCGCTCGAAAATGGTGTGAAAAGCCAAGAATGTAATGTGATGCGAAATAGCGAGTGGGCTTGCAGTGTCGTGTTGGCTTGCTGCTGGACAGGCGAGCGTGGTGATCGGGCATGGGCAGGCCGAGGGAGGCCTCGCGGTCACAGCGCGCACGCCCAGTCTCGCGGTAGTGGGAAATGAAAAAGCGAGCGAGTGGTAGTACGATAGTACCAGCATGCTCACCAGGTGAAAAGCATGAGAGACTGTGCGTGCGTGTTAGGAACTGATTGAAGACGTACAAAGCTTCGAATAAACTTACAGGGTTGAGCACAATTGGCAGCAGCATATGCCACGCGACCGAGAAAGACATTGGTCCGATAGCGATAAACAGGTCAATTTGCCACTCCCAGGGTACCGCGTTCGAGTGCAGCACAGCCATCATAGCAATGACGAGGATGTTGATGATAAAGGTGTACTTGAACTTCCTGAGCACCATCGGGATTTCGTCGAAGAAGGTCGTGTCCGTGGCTTCCTTGGACGTGGCACCCCACTGCATGTCGATGCTGAAGAGATGAGACAGGATCGCTTGGGAGACGTGCAGCGAAAGACCACCGATGAAGATGGCGAGGACCGGGATCCATTTGAAACATTCCCAGAGCGCGGGAAGAAGTGCTTTTTCACCGGTACGGTAGCGAACGACACCGAGGGCGAGGTTACCGAGACCGTTGAAGATGATGATGATGGCGAAGAAGATGGCAAAGGAGTTGAGGTAGTAGTGGTCAAGAGCACCGTTGAACCAACCCACGAGGAAGTAGTTGAGAAGTGTCAGCCAGTATGCGGCGCCGATGGCGTAGTATGTGCCGATGTAAGCCATGATGGTGAACTTTGATCCGAGGGGCATGGGCGAGGCGATGAATTTCCTGAACAGAGGAGTGAAGGGACCGTGACGGAACCAGTCCTTGAAAGGCCAGAAGATAAGCTCGGAACATCCGTAGGCGTATTTTTCCCAGCGGGCAAGTTCGTCGTAGACGGTCAAAGAGACACCCTCCTTGAAACCATCACCGTAGTAGGCACCGAGGCGGACAATGTAGCTTTCGGCCTGGAGACGCAATGCCATGTCGAAGTCCTCGGACACAGTAGCCTCGGACCACCACTTTTCGCGCTTGTCAATGGGGCAATCGTAGACAATGTCCTGAACGGCAGACCAGCGGAGGATGGCGTTGTGACCGACGAAAGGAGCGACATCGCCGTTAGCGACAGCGTACTTGATCTGTGTGTAGATGAGGTTGGTGAAGAAGGTAATGGCTGTCTCGAAGAAGCTGTCGGTAACGTTCATGACACCGGACGAGAACTGGAGAATACCAACTTGAGGCGATTGGTCCATTTCGCTGACAGCGTCCAGGAAACAGTCGGTAGGCACACGGGTATCGGAGTCGATGATGAGGATGTAGTCACCAATCCGGACGTTACCATCAGCCCAGGTTCTACCCTCGTCCTCCTCACAGACTTCGGTGAGGAACTTGGCGTAGAGAAGAGCCTCGTCTGCAGGGGTCCAACCTTCGCCTTTGGGGTAGGAGTTCATCTTGTCTTCGATTCTGGTTGAAACCCACATGGCGTAGTTCATGTTGGAGGCCTTCTTGAACTTACCAGCACGGATGAACGCCTCCTCACCTTCAGCAGGCTTGGGGTTGTGCTTGGGACGTGCGACCCATCCGATGTTGTGCTCGTCGTAGAAGTCCTGGCGTGCGGCAGCCTCGTCCTCTGAGATGAGTTGCATACCGTCGTCGTTGATGAAGATGTTGGCTGTACCGCCCTGCATCTCGTAGGTAGAGATAGCGGCCTTGATTGACTTGATAGTGGGCTCAATGACACCGACGAGACCCTCCTTGTAGACGGGCATCTGGATGGTAACATGAGGCAATACGTTCTTGTGAAGACGCTTTGGTGGAAGACCAGAGTAGAATTTTGTGTTTGCCTTCATCTGACTGACGGGCCCGAAGAGCTGGAGCAAGTTGCAGACAATACATTGGAAGAAGAAGAGCGAAGCCCAAATCTGAATAGGCCAGACAGCGAGGAGGGCAAGGCGCGTGTAGCTCTGATCGCTGGCGATTTCGATACCAAGATTCCTCCAACCGAGCCCAGTGGTAATGATGATGAGGCATAGCGTAAGAGCCACTCCAATGGGATTGAGTAGCATGATAGGTCGGGATTTTGGTGTACCAGCTTCTGTTTGATCAGCCTCGTCGAATGATGAGACTTCGCTGATGGACATTGTCGAAGTGGTGGCGCCCTTCTTCTCGTCGCGGACCTCCTCCTCTTGCCAGATGGTCTCGAGGAGTTGACTCTCCATCTTCTCTGCGCGTTTGAGGATGTTGCGAGAGTCGTCGTCCCAGACTACCAGTAGAGCACGGTCAGCAATGAAGGCTGCAGACTGATGCTTTTGGCAGGATGGGAGGTAGGTGATGTCGGGAATGACCTGTACTCTGAGACCAGAGCACAAGACGATGGAGTTTGTCGTAGCATTGCCAACGAGGATGTTGATGACGCTGGTGTTGATGGTCATTGCTACTCTGACGTTGAGCTGGGAGATGGCAGCGAAGATACCGTCGTCCCGCTCGGCAAGCTCCGGAGGCCATGCGGTGTATCGATCTCTTGTCTTCTTCACGATGACACCTTCATCCTCGGCTGTTTGTGATATCCACCTCTTTGCATGTGCCTTTTGGTAGATGTATGTGGCAATGACCTCGCACTTGAGGTCGGCGGCAGCGTTGTTCGTGCCGCCGGGCGTTTGAGCGCCATATGGTATTGGCGTGGATGTGCCTGAGAAGTTTGGTGATCTTGGTGTAGCGAATCCAGGCGATGGCAGGTCTCCAAACATGCCACCAGGCGTCGTCATGCCAGAAGGAGCTGCTGTGGTCACAGCTGTGTGTGCAATTGCTTTCTCATCCTCGGCCTTCTTGCCCTTTTTCGTTCCTGGCTTCAGGTAGTTGAGAACACCCATGGTGGGCTGTGAAATGAGAGTGAGGAGAGGTTGCTGTCAGGAAGGCTGCCCCTACTGAGCTCCCAGGCGAGTGAGGTACGACTGTGCTCGAAGGCTGATGAGCTAGTCCTGCAGGAGGAGTGCAGAAGATGAGAGTTGGGGAGAGGAGCAGATCAGATGATGTTATTTGATTTATTGGATAAGGTGATGGTATCAGGATCAATCCAGTATATGAGACAGAAGGCAGGCAGGTAGCGAGGGGATTGCCGGTCTAGACGTCAAAGTGTAGTGATTGAACGAAGGTGATGGTAAACTCGTAAGGAGGATAGGCAGGTCTGGACCTATACGAGAAGGAAGGCGAGTCGAGTGAGTGTGTCGAAGGGTCGATGGGAATTAATTGGGGATGGAAATCAGACTTTCTTGAAGGCGGGCATCAGCGAGCATAAGAAGGGCAACATCGTGGGGGGTGAGCAGAAGCTTTCGATGGGGACTAGCCTAGCCACCGTGCGTGATGATATGCGGTGCCGTGAATAGCATGAAGCATGATCTGGGTGGGCGTGCTTCCATTTCCATCGCCTGCATGCCAAGCCGAGCACGACCAGCGCAGGGGTGAGAGAAGAGACTAGCCCAGCCAATATCACGACGATGGGGCGGAGGCGGACAGGCGGGCAGGCCGGCGGCGAGAGGAGTCAGTAGTAGTGGCCAGCAGCAGACGTCGTGAGGTGAGCATGGCGAGCGGTAAGAACCGCAAGACGGGATCCTGGAGGTTGGAGGTAGGAACGAGCTTCGTATCCTTTGGGCGGGCAGTTTTGGCAGTTGGCAAGGTGGCAGTTGGGAAGTGGTCCACACTGTCCGAGCCCGGGCCAAGCAGAGAATGAGAATTCTGAGAATGCAGAGAGTGGAACAAGTTGTGTCGAACCGCGCGAGAGGTTGTGGAGGCAACTTAATGCTGGGAGAGGTGGATGCACGGTGGATGAAACAAGAGAGAAAGAGAGAGCAAGAATCTACTTTGGGCGCTTTCCCTCTATCGATTATTGATCCGTCATCGACTATCGACTATCGACTATCGACGACCTGCATATGTGCTGTCACTACTCTCTACTGTTTTCTGTGCCGGTGCCTGATCGCTGTCCCTTTTGGCTCCACCCTGCAAATAATGTATTAATGGATTAGAACTATAGTCTATCGTGATTCGTGACTGAGACAAGGGACTACCGCCCGTATTGCGACTGTTCAAAAAGTCTCTTCTACGAGCCACTACGACCTGTACGATCCCATTACGAGCTGAATGTCCATGCTCGATTCCGCCTCGTTCTACATCCAGACCAGGTTAGTCTGGACAGCCAGGCTGAAGGGCTTCCTCTCGTATTCGTGTTGGAGTGAGGTTGAGCACGACCACCGTGGAAAACAGAAACAGAATGAGCTCGAGCTCACTGTTGCACGGACCGGACTTTGCTCGCACGCGGAAAAACCTTAATTCATGCCAAGCCCAGCATCATTCGATCATCGACGTTTCAAGGAAGAAGACTCTGAAGAGACTCTGAGACTTCGAGGATCTGCTGAGGATTTCCAGGCACAGGCACAGGCACAGGCACAGTCACAGCCCCGGGTCTGTCACGCTGCATAACTTCTTGCGCTGAGATCATGCTTGCTTGCTACATGAGTTCTAGTTCCAGACTCACATCATTCTTCTCTTTCCCGCAACCTCAGCCGCCTTGAACATGCCCGACATTATTCCAGGTTCTTGCCCACTTCGAGTTGTCTCATGTGGCACCACTACTACTTATGCTCAACCAGATCATCGACGCTTATGCAGGACGTTTAAGCTGCGTTGGGAACGTCTCTACTCGCTAGCCAACCCCCACCTGTCGAAAGAGGAAATTCTCTCTCGCTGCCTCCTCTTTTTTGCTTGACGTCTTTGACTTCCTTTGGCAACAGATCTCTGCTACGATAGCATTATTAGGCTTCGCTTTCGTCATCCAAGATTGCAACGGGACGCACTATCCTACTTGGCAGATCTTCTCTTCTGATCGCTTGGCCTTCACACCTCAACCTGCCGTTGCATTCTCGAATGTCGACACATCATCCTCGGCAGTGCACAGCGTGGCGTGATGGTGGACGGGCCGAGCGGGCGGAAGGATCACATCTTGCGCAATTGTGATATGGAAAATCATCAGGTATGATGATCGTGTGATGTCTTGCCCTCCATCTTACTCGCTGAAAATACTAATGCAGGTTGAAAGAAGCATAAACCACTGGTGCCATGATCAACGTGGCAGTAACCATCATAGCAAATCAACGACGACGATCCACACTCCACCTGGTCGGCAAGCCGCGGTGTCACCGCCGCGCACGACTAATTGCCTCAACAGCACTAAGATACTCGATAGCGCTGCATCAAAAGTATTGACGGGGCGTCTTCCACTGCTTTGTGCATTCGACATTCGACGGTTGCCAAATGATCTGCTAGCATCGAGCATAACGGCAACGGCACGCACGGCTCATCTTCCGCCACGTACAGGCAGTTACAGATTCAACAACCTTATTCTCGTAGCGTCGACTACCGCTGTACTGACTGTGGCTGACGTAGGCCCTCATCAGCACCAACTTTCGACCACCTCAGATCTCTGTATGCAATCATGTTCGCTAACGATTATTCTAACCTCGCTGTAGCTATCACCGTGGGTGGCCCTCGCTCGCAATATGCACCATCCTTGACCATGTCGAGTCAAGCCGAAGAGTAGTCTAAAGACTGATAGTGCTATTTCTGTAGTATGTATTGGCCTCCACTGTGGATAGCATCCTAGCAGAACTTTGCAGTGTGGCAAGGATAGGTAGAGACGGACTTTGCTCCATCAGTCAACTCGACAGGAAAGCCAAGCGTCCATTACTGCAGTTGAGCTGCAACACTCTACAATACTGCTGTCATGGCTATAGCAACGACGATATACCAGTGAGGTAATTCTATTGCCTCGGTCGCGCACATTCAGGCGTCGAGGCGGTCCGTGACCTTGCCACGTCTTGGCGCAAATCCTGGACGCCACATGCTAGTCAGGTTTACCGGAACTCTGCCGAGTTTGTACCTTTTCACCTTTACATCACTTCCTCCAGCATCAAGACTTGCAGTGTCACACTCTCACCAACTTGGCACAGAATGATCGAGACTGAGGTGTGATTGTCGTCGTCCGACACCGAACACTACGATGCCGCCCATACAGACACCTTCAGCCCTTGGCACAAAGAAAGCATGACAGTAGTGACACAGCGCTTATTCAAGCTCGAAATAGATTTATGCACGCGCATGCTCCATGTCGTGGCAATACATATAAGCTCACCTTGTCAGTGGGGTCTGCTTGCCTAGCTGAGCCCACATCACACTTTTTTCACCAGGTATCGATTGCGGCCTTGTTCACCAGGCGTCGCTCACCGCCTCGATGGCGTTTTCATCGAATCAGCCTTGGCAGGCTCTTCGTTGAGAGGTGGCAGGCCAGACAAAGGTTTACTCTCTGCGAAGATGCTTCTTGCAGGTGCCGGAACGCTTCTGCTGCAGCTTCTTGGAAGTGTTGCGTTCTGCATCCTGCCAGGACATCAGACAAGTCCAGTGCTTGTTGTCTCCCGTGATACAGCTGTAATGTGGCAGTACAGCCTACTGAACCGGATCGCATGCTGCTATCATTGCTTGGGTCTGTTAACTGGTCTTCATCGACATTGTTTACTATCAACACCACCAACCCAGTAACAAGAATGTGGAAAGGGGTAGGTCTCCCGCTGATACGCCTATTCAATCTTATCTCGTTGTGCCACGAACAAACCCATCGCTCGGCGTTGACGCCGAAGCAACGAGATCACCTCTATCCACATGCTCGTCTACGATTTCATAATGCGACTGATAGTATGAGTCGTGTCAGGCAATATGCCAGAGGACAAGCTCCTGCTGACCTTGCCTAGCAGTGCTATCGAGCACCAAACTTTACTTTTCCTCGTTTTCAATTCTAGGTCGCTCGTCATATTTCTGTTCTCTTCGATACCCGATTGTCTGATTGACCTGCCAGTAGGTCCTGACCATGCAATTGCAGCCTTGCATGAACTGCATTCTCTGTCCTAATACATCTCCCCGATGTCAAGCCATTGCATCTGCTGCTTGAGCGGTGTAGGTGTTCACGACCTTGCATTGAGAAGCTTTTGTGACAGTCTTGCTAGACCTTCCTTCCCTGAGCAATGATCTTCAATCCGTATAACAATTCCTGCAGCACTCGTACTGTGTCCAACAGTCTTGCTAGACCTTCTCTAAACAATTATCTTCAGTCCGTATAACAATGCCTGCAGCACTCCTACTGTGCCCAAGATCGAGAGCAATCTCACCCGACTCCTGAGTCTTCACAGCATTGTTAAGAGTCGCACGCTTGGTTATTTGGTCTTCCAAACAATGTGCACGTCGCGCAATATTTGTCACGTCTCTTGCTTCCTTATCCCCGAATCTTGATTCCGATCGAAGCTCGCTCCAGACCTTCTAGAACATCACGAACCACGGCAGGGACCAAGCCATGCTCAGCCCATTTTCCGCCGAGTCCAGAGACGGTTTCAATGTCACCACCGTATGCGCTCTCTCATTCGTTTGTCATCCCCAGCTGCAAAGCCTTCGAGATAGGACTAACACCTAAATAGGCAAATCAACGTCGACCAGCGGTATCACGTAGGTAGCACGACATCGTACTGTGATCTCTTTGGCTGTCATGGCAAGCTGATACTGCACCGGGAGCTTCGACTACATTGTCCCCCGTGGTACTAAGGTATACTACTACCGAGAGCTGAACATAAGCCTTGCCTAAAGGTATCCTAAGCCTCGTGAGGCGATGCGAGGCCGGCAGGGCGTGTGTGATCAGCTATTTTGTACAAGTATGGCGGCTCCGCCTGGCTTGTGCTGTAGTGTGGCTTTACTCTTTTTTTGAAAAAAATCCAGCTTGTTGACGGCGACTGGGACTGATTGGCTTACTACACCATCGCGCGACTGATCATGGCTGCACGTACTTACGACAATGAGAAGGCATTGCCTAGCAATGAGGTGACGGACGCAGGCTGGCATGATGGCGCAAGCTCTGTTGACACGATTACTGCTTTGGTTGCAGAGGGTGAGTACCGACTGCTTGAAGTCATCTAGAAAAGACAGCTAATCTTCCTCTTCTTCTATTGCAGACTCGAAGCATGATATTAGTCTTCGAACAATGTCCTGGCAGAAGGCAGCCTGGCTCCTTTGCGGTGACCAGGTCTGTCTTGCTATTATGGCACAGACATGGTGAGCCTCGAACCATCTTGATGTACCATCGTGCGGGCGGATGCTGACCATTCTCTTCCACCAAAGGTCGCTATCAGTCCTTGGCTGGGTACCAGGTATCATCACCATGGTCGTCTCTGGCGTCCTATTCTGGATCACCTCTATGACCATGCACAAGGTAGCTATCTGCCTCAAATTCACGAATAGCTGTAGGAAAGCTAATGCCCGTGGATCCTAGTATATCATGAAGTACCCACAGATTAAGGACATCTGTGACTTCGGATACTATGCGTTTGGCAAGAGTCGGATAGCATACGAGTTCACTGGTTTCATGTTACTCGCCAACAACATCCTCCTCATCGGATTCCACATTCTCACAGGAGCGAAGATCCTCAATACCTTATCGGACCACTCACTATGCACTGTCATATTTAGTGTGGTCGTTACGATCATAGGCATTATCTTCTCGATCCCGAGGACGTTGCGTCACGTTTCGTTCATGTCAATGGGTTCAGGTATGGATTTTGTCGGCTTTATCACTAGAGCCACGCTGATATCATCAAGCTGCATGCATGGGAATCGCTATTCTCCTGTTCCTTGTTTTCTCTGGAATCGAGAGCGCGCCAGGTACTGGCTACAATGGAACATACGTACGTCTGTCTGTGTATTCGTCGAATGCCTCAACTAACGTGCTTCCCAAGCCCGCTGACGGCGAAGTTCACACCTACGCCTTTCCCCTTCCCGGTACAAACTTCGTCGCCTGCATGAATGCGGTCCTCAACATCACCTTCCTCTGGGTGCCCCAAATCCTCTTCCCAACATTGTAAGTCAACATCTGCATAGTCATCAAAGCAGCTCACCAACATCACCAGCATCGCCGAAATGGAACGCCCCCAAGACTTCCCCAAATCCCTCGCCGTCCTCACGGCCGTCTCCGCCTTCCTCTTCATTGTACCCCCCAGCATCGGCTTTCGTTACTTGGGGCAGTATTCTACTGCGCCAGCTTTTGGCTCGCTCGGCCCCCTCGTCTACACCAAAGCCTCGTTCGCCTTCGTCATCGTCCCAACCCTCGTCATCGGCACAATCTACGCCAACGTCAGCGCAAAATTCCTCTATTTCCGCTTCATGGGCAAGTCCAGGCACGCGCACAGTAACACGATTGTCGGCTGGGGCGTGTGGATCGCGACGATGATGGGGATATGGTTGATTGCGTTTGTGTTCAGTGAGGTTGTGCCGAGCATGGGCGACTTCCTCTCACTGCTCGGCGCAGCGTTTGACAGTTTCTTCGGCTTCATCTTCTTCGCAGTCGCCTACTGGCATCTTTACGCTGGGAGGCTGTGGAGTGGCGTGGGCAGGAGCGTCATGACGGTCGTGCATATCTTTGTCATGTGCTGCGGATTGTTCCTGTTGGGGCCGGGGCTGTATGCGGCCGTGTCAGCCATCTTGAGCGATTATTCTGGCGATATCAGGCCGGCGTTCAGTTGTGCGAATATCGCGGTGGCGTGATGGGGAGGGGCATGGG
>Ga0058702_10000570_pt1 | contig 14995 bp, 8 predicted proteins | sample AgamicOrSfe_FD_83781 | JGI IMG/M metagenome (GOLD analysis project Ga0058702, IMG submission 83781) | Agave microbial communities from Guanajuato, Mexico - Or.Sf.e | ecosystem: Host-associated > Plants > Phyllosphere > Phylloplane/Leaf | place: Guanajuato, Mexico | collected 2012-05-30 | reverse complement strand
CCTCCGCCGCAGCCAGTTCCTCCAAGTCTTCAACAACTCCCCCGACGAAACCGCCTTCTACCGCCACGTCCTCAACCACGAAGACGTCAGCAACTCCCTCGTCATGATCCAGCCCACCCTCGACAGCTACACCTTCGACCAAGAATCCTCCATCCCCGTCCTCCTCGACTCCACTTCCATCCAACCCCAACACATCCTCCTCCTCGACACATTCTTCCACATCCTGATCTTCCACGGCGAAACAATCGCCGAGTGGCGTAAAGCCGGATACCAAGAGCAGGAGGGCTACGAGAACTTCCGGACTCTGCTCGACCAGCCCAAGGAGGATGCGAGAGAGCTCATTCAAGATAGGTTCCCGCTGCCTCGCTTCATTGTGTGTGATGCCGGCGGCAGTCAGGCGCGTTTCTTGCTGAGTAAGCTCAATCCGAGCACGACACATACGACGAGTGCGAATGGGTACGGCGGGGTGGCGCAGACGGCGCAGACGATCTTCACGGACGATGTCAACTTGCAGACATTTATGGACTATCTCATGAAGTCAGTATCTGCCTTTCTACTCTGGGTGCTTCAACGACTGACATCACTTTCACAGGTTGGCTGTAAGCGGCACGAACTAATGGAGCTAACAAGGCGTTTGGCGGTTCATGGCTGGCTTGTAAACAATGTCGGCAACATAGGATGTATAGACTGGAAGAAGGAAGAAGAAGGATCGTGACTATGGCGGGATCTACTAGGAGTAGCTCCCGTCATGTATACTATGTAGGAAGAAGGAATCACAAAATCAAAAGCCCTCCCTGCTGCCGTCTTAGCCTTACATCCTAAACCTTGGCACTGAATCTGCGCTATCCAACACAATCCCAACTCTCCCAGCCTTACTCATCAGCGTGCTGCCCTTCTTCGTATCACGGCCAGAAGCTCCACGATGCACCTTGGGTCTCTGACTGCTGTTACCCATCACAACATACTCCTTCACCTCTGCATGTCCGGGTACCCCACGCGCATCCTCCATCCAATGCCGATGCCGCATAGGCACGCGCACGTTATCACCTTCAGCAGCCCTCTGCTCACGCGCCAAAGCCGATGGCGACTTGACCAATGGCAGCGAAGGGTCTGGCGATGGCGGCTGGAATCCAAAACCTCTGACGGCGCCATCATCGATCCCGACAGCCCAGCTATTCTGTCGACCAGGCTTGAGAGTGGGCGTGGCAATATCGTCGTCATCGTCGAGCGCACTTCTCAGTAAGTCTGGCAGGCTTTGAGCACTATTCCTGGGGGAAGATGTGTCATTACTACTTTCAGCTGTGCTGCGTCGGCGGAGCTCGCGAATCTCCTCTGATATCGAGATTGGCATGACACTGTTTCGACGGATGCTGGTTCTGCTCGCACGCCGTGTCTCGAGGCGCTCTTCTGCGGCCGCGCTTAGGCTGGGACGTCGAAGACTACTATTGCTAGTTGTCGTAGTGTCAAGATCGTCTCCCACGATGCTGTCGCTAGGCCGACGACCGTGGTAAGGGCAGACTCCGAGTCCGCCGGTTTTGTGCTTTGGATGCATAGGGCAGAGAGGACTTCCCGCAAGATGGTCAGGTACATTGTGCTCAGCCTGTATCGCAGCCGTGTAGGGATCTGGCCGCTGCGACACATATGGTGGTTGGTACATGAAGTACTCTTTGAACTCTTCCTCCGGCTCTAAAGCTTCTGGTCCAAGATTGGCGAAGATATGGTTCAGATCCCGCGATGGAGATCTTCCAGGGCGAGTACGATTGATCTTGAAGCTGGTCGGTGTCGGTGGATCAGAGATAGAGCCGTTTCGACGCAGTTCCTGGCGCAAAGGTGAGGCGGGACCATTGCTGGAGTCACTACGCGACTGGCGTCTGCGGTTCGAAGTCGATTGAGCATGACCGAATGCCAGCTTCTGCAAAGGGAGTGGTAAAGGTCTCGAAGGAGTCGACGGAGTCGATGGCCTGTTGGTCTGCTTTTGCGCTTTGACGAGGACGGTTGGAGCACTGTTTGGTGATTGAAGACGAGGTCGCACTTTGTCCGCTTCTGCCGGACTTGATTTGGATGGCTGTGCTATTACCTCACTGGAGGTAGTCTTCTTGCGCAGCATGCTCGGTCTCTCTTTCTTGGAGGAATTGCGAGTCTCATATGTGCTCGTGGTGTCGGCAGAGTCAATGTGATCCGCCTCTGCCAACTTGCGTCCGATTGCTGGTCGTTCTGCTGGCATGGGCCGAGAATCAAACTTGAGAGTCTTGAGATGTGCCACGATTTTCGAGCTGGCATGGTCGTCAGGCTCAGAGCCCTCTTCCAAAGTACCCTGAGCAAAGTAGTCGATATGATCATCGGCCTTGAATAGTGTTCGTGGCGACCATAGTGGTGTTCTCTTGCCGTCATCGGACGAGGTTCGTTGGAAGATGCGCTTGCTAGGAGATGGTCGACTGGGACTAGACGCTCTGTTCCCCTCTGAAGATGTCCTTTGAAACATCCCTCGGATATGCGTCGGACGGCTAGAAGTTGCCATTTGCTTCGCCGTTGGCGTAGGCGGGCGTGAAGGCGCAACAATTTTTGGCGGCTCTGGTGGTGGTGGTGATGTCTGACATCCGCGGTCGATCATGAGAGGTCGTCCCGAAACATCGATGGCCCCATCTGACGACCTATTCTGCTGTCCTTTTCGTGGCAGGAGTAGAAGATTGCGTCTTCGACCCCAAGGTACTACGCTCGATGTTGTAGATGAGTGTCGGGAACGATCCATCACGTTTACGCTCCCCGGCTGGATGGTGATTTCGCTGTTCGTGAGTGGACGGCGGCAGTGTGGACACTCCTGCGGTTGTTGTCCTAGTGCTTCTGGCAGATCTCGGAATGCAGGATGTTCTGCTAGTGGAGGTAGAGATCTCAGTGGTGATTTCGTAGGTGGGATAAGCAGACGTGCTTCCGGTGGCAGAGGTGGAAGGGCTTTGTTGAGATTGAGAGGTGGCTTTGGCCTGATAGGAGACTGATGGTATGCTGATCCTGCGACTAGTGTAGGTGGTGCGTGGTGAAGCCTAGGGATGCTACGCTTGCATTGTGTAGTCGTGCCCCATTCTTGCGAGAAGGTGTCGGGAGCATGAGTTTGTCGTTCAGGTGTTTTTCGTTTGTTCGGTCGCAGGCTCATGACTTTCGAGAAATGTCACTAGTCGAGCGGGGTCGTAGTCGTCGCGCGACGAGGTTGAGGATACTAGGTTATACAATATAGGGAGGAATGATCATAGGTAATTCGAGCAATAGCAAACCCGGCAGGCTCAGCTTTACAGATGTCGTTGATCTGGATTTGAGCCTCGTTAAGTTTACAGCCATGTCATTTGGGAAGGCAAGCACGACCAACGCACTGTGAGATGTTTAGATCCTCGTGAGAATCTCATGAGAACCTTAAGAGGGTAATTTTGATTAAATGGTCTGCATTTACTTCTGCGAGTATGGAAGACCAGCTTCCTGCCGGACTGAGCCGTAAATGCCAGCAAGGTCGCCTTTCTCTCCACGCTCCTTCTGAGTGTCCTCCAGATGTCCCTTTGCAACCTCGAGAGCCTTGAGCTTGACGCCAGATGTCTTTGCTAGGTCTAGGGCGTGACGTGCGTCCTTGAGTGCAAGTGCAGCATTGAACAGTGGCTGTAGACTAGTGTTAGCTTTATATACGACGCAAGAGACCTGTCAAACTCACCTCATCGCGCACGTAGTCGTTCGTCTTTAGTCTGTTGGAGTACGCGAGGTATGGTCCAGGGAACATCTTCTCGACGAATGCGTGTAGGTTGTCAGCGCCAAGACCTGTCTTGTCTGCTAGCGTATGTCCTTCCGCAAGTGTCTCAACCATGTTGATAACAAATGTATTGCCGATGACTTTCATGAGGAGGGCCTTGCTCGGTTCTTGGTTGCTGTAGTCGATGAAGTCACGTCCCATGACGCCTTTTGTGTATGGCTTCACTTTCTCGACGTCCGCTGCTGGTCCAGCAAGTACGCATACTAGTTGTCCAGATTCTGCCATTGCAGGAGCACCGAACACGGGGCATGCAACGAAGTGCGCTCCCTTTCCTGTGATACTCTTGTTGATTCTGCTTGTTGTGTCGGGGTGGATTGTCGAACAGTCAACGAAGAGCTAATGGCGTCAGTAATGGTGGATCGTGCTCAGGAGCTCACTCAGGACATACTTTGCCTTTTACTTCTCCTGCCTTCAACATGGACTCTACGGTGTCCTCCATAGCTTTGTCGTCTCCAACACAGGTAAAGATGATGTCCGAGTTCTTGACCGCATCCTCAATGGATGAGGCAACCTTTGTCTTGTCTTTTCCCAGCTTCTCAGATAGCTGCTCTGCTCGAGTGTTCGTGCGGTTGAAGATGATGAGGGGCTTGGACAAGTCTCCTTTCTCAACGAGGTTCTGCGAGGAATGAGTACAAGATCGAAGTAATTGTGTGTAAGTAAACAGACCTTGCACATCCCACGGCCCATGTTGCCGAGGCCGATCCAGCTGAGTTGAGGTGCCATTTCTAATTGGTGAAGAAGGCTGTTGAAGAGGCTTGAGTTGCTATGCTATAGTGAGAAGAACTTGAAAGAGTGCAAGTCAGATAAGTCTTCTAGATTATTGATATTCTGAAGCTCGCGCCTCTCGCGGGGCGAGTCGGATGACGTCGCCATTGGAAAAGATGATCAGTTCCGGCATTTCGATAGCTTTACATCCACCGCTGTACTTCGTGAATGCTCTGTTCGGTCATCTTTGTCAAGTCCTGTATACTCGACTTCATGTCGCGTGTGTGCCTAACAGGGACAGGGATTCGTCTACATCACACCTCGAGCGTCACTCGAGCAGGTGCCCCTTGGCGCCCTGGCAATGTTGGAGATACCATTTGGTTTTCGGGCCGATGCCCGGATGCGTTATCGGCAGGACTAATCTCCGCAATGCATTGGCTCTTCTGTGCTCGAGTAGTTATGACTGAGTTCTTGATTGCGCGACTTACCAGCTCTTGAGCGCTTTATTGTGACTCTCAAGCCTCTTTCCAATTGCTGTTTGCCCACCAGCAATGTCTCCAAGAGCAGATGGTGCTTCTTACTCACACGGTTCGTCCTGTGAGGTCGTACAAGAAGCTGTTCTCGAAGGTCATTCCGATTCAGGTGTATTGTCATGGTCATATGATCTGATACTGCTATAGCTTTACGCATATGACGATAGCTATGCAACACCAATAAACCGTTTCCCTCTTCAATTGCGTCTCTTAGCAAGACACAGTCAGCCCCAGCGGCGCTATCAGCATGACCACCAGAGCCCCAAGCTGAACGGAGGCCACGTAAAGGCTGCGCGAGAAGCTGAAAGGGTCAGTGACAGCCTGATCTGTACTCATCGCACCCCGTGCTGAGTTTCTTGTAGGACCTCTTTCTGTCGGTCCTAAGTGCTACTACCACCAAACGAGATGCCAAAGCATATCTATCACGGTTCCGACCCAAGCTCGCCAGCAAAACAGCTTCAGAAGACCAGACAGAGGAAGATCCAGCATTTCCCATAACTGTCGCTCTTGTGAAGATTCGTGGATTACAACTAGTTGATGACAAGACGCTCGAGGGCATCGCGCATACTCTGTCTCAGCTGAGCAAGCTTGGACTGAGTCCGCTTGTAGTGATAGACGATGAGGTGGAGGGTCAAGCGGCTGAGGCCAGGAAGCCTTCGGGATGGCGAGAAGAGCTCGTAAGGCAGGCGGATCGCATGGTGTCGGCATTACAGCGCGAAACTCCAAGCAGGACGTCCAGACTGGATTATGTTCTGGGTACGTCGAATGATGGTTCTGGAGGAAATGCTACAACTGCTGTGTCTGGGGACGTCCGAGTGCAGCATCCGGGTGCCCTTCTTGGCCTACTCAAGAGAGGCAGTATACCAGTGATTCCACCATTGGCATACACGTCAACAACGCAAAGAGTCCAAAAAGTCCAGGCGGACGAGGTCGTCTTGGCATTGACCAGAAACTTTACTGGGCTAGACCAGCTCAGCGATCCTGGAGTCTCAGTAACAGAGCAAGGTGACCCAACAGCACGATCGACAGCAACTCTAGACAGGATCATACTACTTGATCCTCTTGGTGGTCTGCCATCAGCCCAGAGGAGAGACAGCGCTCATGTCTTCATCAACATGGAACAAGAGTATACAGAAGTAAGAGAAGAGCTGCTTGGCACACATATTCCGGCAGCACCACAAGCAGGGCCAAGAGGTCAGACAGTAGTAGACGCAGAAGCCGCGAGCTTGCCTGAGTCGCTACCGTCGCCACCAATGCCAAAGATCGTTACAAATCAGAACGTGAAGAATCTGGACCTACTGCAGAAGGCTCTGGCTATTCTCCCACCCTCGGCGTCGGCCATTCTGACAACACCCAATGAGGCAGCCACGTTTACGAATACAGACCAGCTTACAGCTGCAGAACTTGGAGTCATCACAAGAAGGCCTCGAAACCCACTTATTCACAATCTGTTAACAGATAAGTCTCTTGTGTCATCATCGCTGCCCGTAGCTAGGCTTGATACGGGCGCGTTTGCCGGCTCTCGACTTTCTCCTCAACCGAATCGAGCAACCTTCGTCAAAAGAGGTATGCCCTTGAGCATCATCCCTGACCCACGGGTGCAAGCCTGGACAGCTCCAAGGTCACATAGATCACCATTACGGCTCGACGATCCCACGATAGACCTCTCACGTCTGACCACCCTGATCGAGGACTCCTTTGGCAGACCTTTAGACATTGAGCACTACATGAACAGGATCCGTAACAACCTAGCAGGCATTATCGTTGCAGGAGAATACGAAGGTGGTGCCATTCTCACATGGGAACTTCCGCCCGGTGTGCCTGACGACGGCAGTGAAGCAAGTCGTGCACGCATGGTGCCTTATCTAGATAAGTTTGCTGTGCTGAAGCGCAGCCAAGGCGCTGGTGGCGTCGCCGACATTGTCTTTAGTGCAATGGTCCGTACCTGCTTTCCGCAAGGAGTCTGCTGGCGGAGCAGGAAAGACAATCCAGTCAATAAGTGGTACTTTGAGCGTTCGGTAGGAACTTACAAGATACCGGGGACAAACTGGACGACTTTCTGGACTGCAGAGGACTTGTATCAGGATCGACAGAAATTCCACGACTATGTGAATGTCTGCCGGGATGTGCAGCCGAGTTGGGCGGATCTCCATAAGCAGGCTGCTGATTGAGGCATGGTGATATATTGGGGCGAGGTGTTTCAGATGAACTTACGAGCATGGCCTGAGCTTGCGATGCATGGAGCCACGCGAGATTCCGATGCGTTCGTCACAACGTTCGTTGAATTGCGCCGCTCAGCTTATATTCACCCCTTTGATTGCCGTGATATATTGCGCACGTGCCCTAAGACAACTCTTCTTCGTCCAGTAGTAGTATTGGTACCTGATACTTTAAGCTTCGACTGTCTCGTACACAAGGAGTCGTAGTCGTGTCCGCAACCCCACAATAGGGGTCTCAGCTGTGAGGAGAATTACACTCACGACATACGAGCACTTGCCTGAAGGAGATCTCCTCATTATCGCTTCTTCACAAAGTCTACAATATGCAAGAATATCAAGGACGAAGTGCTGCAATCTGCAGAGCTACGAGACATCCAGACACGGACTACATCACAGCAGTCCACGACTTCTGCTGTTACAAGGCAGGACTTGCAGTGCAGCCGCCCTTGCCGTGTTTCAGTTGAATAAGTCGAAATCAGCCAAACGAGGCCCCACGGGGCTTTTTGAAAAGATTCGTATTCCTTTCCTCCAGATTTGTCTTGCATGGTGCTTATTCCAGGGCAAGCCCAGCTCGTGTATGTCCATAAGCATTGGAAGAGGCGGTCTGGACTGAGCGTGCCTGCCCTCTAGTGTCGAACAGTTCAGGAGTCCACGTGGAGCGCCGCTGCAAGAGACCTATTGCGTACAGTGTTCGTGATAACCTGGTCATGTCGGGAGCCACCCCAGCTGTGTCGGCAACATAGTGTTGTCTTATATCCACGAGCTTGGCACAACCTCTGCTGTATCCTCATCTTGGCGATATATTCCTATGTGTATCAGGCTCTTCGCAAAAGCCATGATGTGCCCTGTCATTATATTCATGTCTTGTATCAGCATATGTGCTTAGTGCAAACTATTTCATCTCTTTGACGTTTTGACTGTCAGCACTTTGCCACGGCAGCAAGAGTCTAGTCATAGTGCCGTGACTGGAGTACTGCTTGGTCGCAACTTCTTCTACAAGAGACTCACTGTCCTCCATTCTTTTCTATCTTTAAGATGATGTCCTCACACTCGTTTCTGGACCGCCATAACGATCTCACGCTCGACGATACCACGATCCTTTCTTCTTACTTTCATGACCTGCAAGATAACCAGCATCTTCAGTCAAGCACAACACTTCGTGGTCTTCCACTAACATCTTCACCTTCTTTTGCCCCGTTGGACGTGCTCTCGACGCTTATAGAGAATGCACAAGGGAGCTGGCCTGTTTTTGAACTCGTCCTTACACACACTAGAGCCTGGAAGCATTTGCCTGAAGATGCGAAAGCTGGACGAGCGACGGCACACGACGCTTTGCTACGACGAAGCATTTCACAAGTCAAAATATCCTACTCCAGCCTTCTCGACCTCATCCCGACCTTCAGCGATGCTCCGGCAATCTTCGATCCGGAAACCCAGCAGTATCTAACGCATGGCCGCTTGCACAACTTCATCAAATACTTCCGATTGCCTATTCAACTTTCTGTAACAGAAAAGCCAGTCGTGGCTGTAGCACTACCGAATGGACCACTACTCGGGCTGGCAGTGCTGAGTATTGCGACCTATTACACAGCAGCACCTGTCAATCCCGCCGTCGGTATCGAGCAATTCAAAGCTGATGTGCTCCTATCAAAGGCATCTGTCCTGCTGGTCACACAGGATGATGTGGAAAGATTGCACCTGAACGACACGTGGATAAATGACGCAGGCATCCAAGTGTTCATTGCTGATCTCAGCGGAGAGATGACGATGACTATCTCGGACGTATCCGGCAAGTTGTTACAGCCAGTTCAGGATCATCCAGCAAGCCAGGCAGATGATATTGCTATCATTCTTTTCACGAGTGGCACTAGGTAAGCTATCTCGCCATCACGCTTCCACAATCGTATGCTGATGTTCTTGCCAAGCGGTACAAAGAAGCGCGTGCCCATTACGGTACACTCGATCGTGTCTGGAGTGGCATTCGTCATCGACTCTTGGGGCCTGACTTCGTCCGATATCTGTCTGAACATGATGCCTCTGAATCACGTTGGCGGTATCGTCCGCAACCTGTTCGCGCCGATCATGGCTGGTGGCTCCACGATCTGCTGTCCTGCTTTCGATCCGAACATGTTCTGCGATATCTTGGAAGATCTATCGCCAACTTGGTACTACGCTTCACCGACGATGCATTCAGCGATATTGGACGCAATGTCTGACCGACAAGATGCCCTTGCTGCCAGCAGGATGCGATTAGTGTGTAATGCTGCTGGTGGGCTACTTCCTTCTCTTGCTCTCAGGTTACGGGACACTTTCAATTGCGCGGTACTCCCGTCTTATGGAATGACGGAAGCAATGCCCATCGCATGTCCTCCGCTTGACTTCCAACTGACTGACCGTCCGGGAACGTCTGGTCGCAGTGTTGGGCCGGAGGTTGTTGTACTTGACGAGAACAGCAATCCTGCCCCATGTGGTACAGTCGGTCAAATCTGCGTTCGTGGTTCTCCAGTATTCGACGGCTACTTTACGACCAACGATGAGATCGACAAGTCAGCTTTCAATATCGATGGCTGGTTTGGTACTGGTGACATGGGATACCTTGATCGCGACAACTTCTTATACATTACTGGCCGCTCCAAAGAAGTCATCAACCGTGGTGGTGAGCTTATCTCTCCTTTCGAAGTTGAGGAAGCCATCATGATTGCAGCACAACAACACGGTTCACCACTGTATGGTCGTGTCTCGGAAGCTTTGGCATTTTCCGCGGCGCATGATGTTCTGCAAGAAGTGGTCGGCATTGCTATCGTCACTCCGCATGGTGCTCCTCGTGCAGACTTGAGATTAATTCAAGCAGCGCTCAAGAGCTCTCTTCACTCCGTCAAAGTCCCTGTGGTTCTGGTATACATGGATAGTGTGCCGAAGAACAACAACAAAGTGCTGAGGATCAAGCTTGCCGAACGGTTGGGACTCGCCACCTTTTCTGAGGCTATCCTACCTGCGGATCGACATTTCGAGGCTATATGCCCTCCGCCAAATACGGCGTTGTCTGTACCAATCTCCTGCACACCCTGCGCTGTTGACTTTGGAGTCGTTGGAAGAGCCGTGGCCGATGCCGCAAACCACAATGTCAGCGCTTTTGCAAAGCGCGGTGGCCGTGATGGCTATCCCGAGGTGTTTGTGGCACCCGAGCCTGGTTTTCAAGCTTCCACTGTCCAAGCTGGAGACCTTGACTATATCAAAGACGATCTGAATACTCATCTGGATGGCTTTCTTGTACCAGACCAGATACACATGCTCGATGAGCCGATCCCAACCTTGGTGGGTGGCTATGTCGATGAAGCTCGACTAGAACAACTCATTCGGGCTAAAGAGCCCACAGCGTACGATATTCCTATGACAGATACTCAGCGGAAAGTCTCAGTCGCCATGGCATCAGTTCTCGGCACCGACAAGGCTGTAATATCTCCGACAACTGATTTCTTCGAATTGGGCGGTGACAGTCTACGAGCTGGCAAACTGCTAGCAATGCTGCGCAAGGACTTTCAATTGCGATTGCCGGTCGATCTTCTCTTTAATCACGCTCAGGTTGAGCAGCTGTCTGCGCTGATCGACGAAAAGCTCAGCAGCGCTGCGACAAGTCCGACGACAACGACAGAGAAGCGATCGAATGTGGAGCCTCTGCCTGGCTGTAGACGCACTTGTAGTTCGACCAACTTCGTTGTCATGGTGTTACAGCTCATACCCATGGTTCTGGTCTATCCTCTGAAGCGTGCACTCACTTGGACGTTTTGGATGTACATGATCACGGCTACACAAACTTGGATCACGAATGAGAGTATGCCTGGTCGACTATTTAACTTGATCTTCTCTCTCGGCGTGGCTAGATCGATCACACAGATCATTGCTCCCGTCGTTGGGATTCTTGCCAAGTGGTTCATCGTTGGCACACATGAAGAAGGCATGTTTCAGATGTGGGGCACAATGCACAGTCGCTGGTGGTTGACCCAGAAGATTGTTGAGATCTGTGGTATGGGAATGTTTCGCCACTTCAACTGGTCGAGGGTGCTATACTATCGCTTACTTGGTGCTACGATTGGCAAGAACGTGACAATCTCGCCACACGCTACTCTCGGCGAGTGGGATCTGCTCGAGATTGGCGATGGGTCAAACCTGGATGCCTGTATCTGCAGACCTTTCGCTTGTGAACGCAATACCTCAATGTATCTCGGTCGCATAGTTCTTGGGAAAGACTGTCATGTTGGCATGAAATCGATAGTTGCAGCTGGAACCGAATTACCAGATCACTCCAGCATCGGACCAAACTCATCAAGCTGGGAAGTCAAGGACTTCAAGGAGGACTTTCGGCATTTGTCAACAAGCAAGATTGTGGGACCACATTGGACTTTCACACCAGCAATCATGCTGATACAGATGGTCGTCAAGTTCTTCGGTGCTCTTCCATGGATGATGGGTCTACTCGGTCTCGTCAAAGATAAGGCCGTCTCTGCAGCGGACGAACAGCGTCACATCGACTACATTGTTGTGATCTTACGCTGGTTCGCAAGTCCTAGAAGGTTGGCCTTCCACTACCTCGCCGTGGTCATGAATGTCTCGCTTGGTCCGATCTTCCTATTTGCGATTGTGCTCGTCATCAAGTCGATACTGGACATCACTATTGGAAAGACAATCCCTGGACCAGCACATCGCCAATCGCAGCTGCAGAAATTTCGCAAAGCCGTGATGAACTCGATCATGTCCAATGGCAGACTTCACGACTTTACGGAGCTTTTCGGACAACATTACGAGATCACTTCTATTGCCGTTCGTCTGCTAGGTGGCAAGGTTGGTAAGAGAGTATATTGGCCTGGTACCGGACCTACTATCGGAGACTATGACTTGATCGAGATTGGGGATGATGTCGTTTTTGGCTCAAGAGCTCATCTTGTCACCTCAGATGGCAACGGCAGTGGCGCGATTCGCATCGAGAGCAATGCTATGGTCGCCGATCGTGTCGTCCTCCTGCCTGGAGTCATACTGGGCGAAAGATGTGTTATGGGCAGCGGTGCCATGACCACTCGCGGCACCCAATATGCTGCGGACACGACTTGGGTGGGCTCTAAAGCAGGCGAAGCAGTGTGTCTTACTCAAGGTCACACTTCGTCGAAGATCACCACTATATCATCACCACCGATGTCTCCGTCCACTCCCTACTCACCGAAACAAAAGCCGTCCTTCCTCAGCATTTCTGCACGATCATGCTCTGGTGCCACACTCGGTCCAGATGATGATATCGAGCTTCAGGCAAGTGGCCTTACCACAGCAATCAATTCCGTCTACTCAAGCACAACCAACCTCAACTCCTCATCGACTCCTCAGCTCACACCTAAATCAAAGAAGAGCTTTCACGGCCCCAGTCATCTGTCTTCTCCACCTATGACTCCCAATAAATCACACTCTCGTATCACGCGAACCTCCTTTGCGACCGACGAAACCTCATCAGTCACTTCACCCGATGCAAACCACGGATCTACACAATCACCCTTCGGCCGCGCCTTCTACTCTCACCAAGCACCCTACTACGTCTACCCCCTCTGGCTCATTATAATCTACTCCATCCTCACCACCCTCTTCACCGCCTTCTACTGGAACGTCTCCACCACAACCTCAGTCCAAGCCGTCTCCGCCCTTCTCTCCACCCGCACCTTCTTCGCCATCGCAACTTGGTACCGTCCCCTGACCATCTTCGCCGTCTTCACTCTCGCCATCGCCCTGATCACAACCTCGCAAGCCCTCCTTGCCCTCCTCCTCGTCATTGCCAGCAAATGGATCCTCCTTGGCCGTCGCACCGCTGGCTCCTTCGACTGGGACAAATCCAGCTATTGTCAGCGTTGGCAACTCTTCCTTACTATTGAAAAGCTGCGTCGACACTGCTACGGGGGCAGCGGCATCCTCGGCCTGCTCACCGGTACGGCCTACATCGCCATGTACTTCCGTCTTCTGGGCGCCCGCATCGGTGCAGACTGCGCGCTTTTCGCCAGCGGCAAGCCCAGTCTCATGTTCACGGAGCCGGACCTCCTTGAGCTGGGGGCGAGGGTGGCAGTGGATGATGCCAGTCTGGTTAGTCATATCAATTCGAGGGGACATTTTACGCTGAATGAGTTGAGGGTGGGCGAGGGAAGCGTGTTGCGGAGTGGGAGTAGGTTGTTGAGTGGAGCGGGAATGGAGAGGGAGAGCTGTTTGCTAGAGCACTGTTTGATCATGGCTGGGGACGTGGTTGAAGAGGGAGGGACGAGGCAGGGGTGGCCGGCTGAGGAGTTTGAGGGACGGAGGATCGGGGTTTGGTGAGGTGAGGTTGGGGGAGTAGGATGGATGGTGTGGATGGATCTTGATGGGCATTTGTGGAGGCGTTGGTGGCTTTGTGTTGTGATGAGTGTACGAACTGTGTTGTTGTATAGTCTCCTTTCTTTCCGCATACCTGTACATTAATAGCATTCCACGAACAATATCATTTTCAAGCTTTACATCCTCTCACCATAGTGCCGTGCACATTCTCACAGCGTCTGAAGTCATCAGGAGACTTCTGTCCAAAACACATGTACATGTGCTCGGTTCACACTTCTACTACATTTCGGGGCACGATCATCACCGAATCAGGCAGGAGGGCAAGATCACAAGGCGGCTGCAACTGGTCAATCGAGAAGTATCAATCTAGACCTTGGCAAAGCCTTTTTGGAAAGAGATATGGTCCGGCAGCCCGATGTAAGGCGACGTCAGCGATGATGGTGGTACACAGCGCTTTCCTTTCGTGGACTATATCTCGGTGCGACGGACAAAGTCGGTTGAGATTGAATTCCTGCCGTGGGATAAGTGCTAGACTGCGGCTGCTGGGGGGTGAGATCGAAGACACAATGACGCCGAGGACAGCACCACCCGATGTAAACTATTAGCATTAGTAACCTCCTGTGAAGTCACATAAGAATGACGGGATGATGGGGGTGCCTTGCTTGCTTGAGCGACAGTTCTGTATGGAGAAGGTGGCAGGACGTGGCAGGATTGAGGATGTACTTCGGCAGGATGTTCAACGGTTTGACTTTGAGATTGCAAGGCTGGGTGCGATTGAGGATGAGAGCGGGTGTTTGCATGGGAGGGATGGGACGGGACGTGCATTAGATGTGGAATGGCGTTTGGAGTGAGCAGAGCAGGGGATGATTTCAGCACAGCTGTCGTCTTGCAATGCCAAGCACGGGCGTGTAAAAGTCGGTAGAGATTATGATCCTTGAACATGGTGCCTTCTGTTGGCGTACTGACACTGCGACACATCTTGGATGTCTTTAACTTAGTCTTGGTCCACGATGTTGCATGCCGATCGAGCGTTAACGTCAGAAAGTCAATGACACCAGCGCTCTGGTACAAGCTGCATCTTTCGTGATGGGAGCATAGCTTCACGAGATGATGAGTTCGATGGTCTTGAAGTGTGTTGATTCTTCTTTCATCCCGAGATCCATAGCTCACTAGCAGCAAGCCCATGCAAATACTGCTTGGCATCCTCCGACAAGGTGTAGATTTGTTATCATGAGAAACCCCATCCATTGTCCTCGAACGCAATCCCTTTTCATTGAAGAACTCCCGTCACTTCTTCCCCATCGTCCATCATTCCCATCTCCGCACATCGAACATCTAAACTTCAGCAATCTCACGGAGACGTCTGATTGTCGATCTCGTTGCAGCGGCAGCGGGTGTGCTAGCACTAATGT
>Ga0058702_10000567_pt1 | contig 15018 bp, 10 predicted proteins | sample AgamicOrSfe_FD_83781 | JGI IMG/M metagenome (GOLD analysis project Ga0058702, IMG submission 83781) | Agave microbial communities from Guanajuato, Mexico - Or.Sf.e | ecosystem: Host-associated > Plants > Phyllosphere > Phylloplane/Leaf | place: Guanajuato, Mexico | collected 2012-05-30 | reverse complement strand
CATTGGTATTCACTCCCGAAGAAAGTTCAAGAACTCGTACGAGTACGAGTGTTCGTTCACGCTCGGTGACAACATCGGCATGAAGAACGAGAAGTGGATTCCCATGATGACTGCTGACAACGCATGGATTCCCCGTAACGAGCTCCTCACCTCCCACCAGAAGATGGTTGCCGAGGTCGACCAAAAGGAAGCCCTTGCCTCTGGTCAATTCCGTCCTCTCGTCCGTAAGGAGATTGAGTCTCACTGCGCCAACTTTGGTATCGACACTGAGCTCGTCTCTCACTCCCGGATGCAGGGTCTCTCCGGTGGTCAGCGTGTCAAGGTCTGCCTTGCTGCCTGCTCGTGGCAACGTCCTCACTTGATCATCCTGGATGAGCCTACCAACTACTTGGACCGTGACTCTCTTGGTGCTCTTTCCGCCGCTCTCAAGCAATTTGAAGGTGGTGTCATTATCATCACCCACAGTGCGGAGTTTACTAAGGGTTTGACGGAAGAAATTTGGGCTGTGCTCGATGGACGCATGTCTCCTAGCGGTCACAACTGGGTCCAAGGACAAGGAAAGGGTGAGCGTATCGATCAGAAGAAGGGCGAGGAGGAGGACCAATTCGATGCTATGGGGTAAGCTGCTCTCATTTGTTGCATGATCTACTCAGTCGACTAACTCATTGTGTTTCTAGAAATAAGATTGAGAGGGTCGAGAAGAAGGCCAAGCTCTCCTCAGCTGAGCTGCGGAAGAAGAAGAAGGATCGCATGGCCCGCCGCAAGAAGGGCGAAGAAGTCTTCTCCGACGAAGAGTAGATTTCGGGTCGGAAGGAAGAAAAAGTGGCATGAACTAGTGATGTGTTGTTGGCGTTCAGGGGCGGAAAACGGGCATGTTTCTGCATCATGACGATAAGATACCATTAGATTAAAGATCGATTTACGTTCTGACTCTCAGTGTTCTCCATACTATGAGCTCTTCATTAACTTCGCCCTCGTCGGAGAAGACTTCTTCACCCTTCTTGCGACGGGCCATGCGATCCTTCTTCTTCTTCCGCAGGCCGCAAGCGCTTCGCGCTTGCGGCGTTCCCCCTGGGTTTCGTGTTCCAGCTTAGTTTCCTTTGTCTGCTAAACTTTAATCGCTTGACTTCTGCTTACTCTTCTACCGAACGGCACTCTTCCCAGACCAGCGCATAATTAATGCTCCGGATTATCCATCTGCCTCACAATAGGTTAAGCTAGATAGTAGTAGGTCTTTGCGAGGTGTGGTTTGAGCATTGGTTGTTGATTAATTATCAGGGTGGGCGCCCGGATCCAGCCCCAAATGTCCATTCCATGTTTCCTACTCCAACAACATCAACCACAACAGCGGCTTACGATCGCAGTCGACATCATGCCACGTAGATACTGGGTTTGCTCTATTCCAGATCGCCATGTGGTTGAGGGATAGTCAATCTAGCGCGGAGTAGTACGGCACGGTAGTAACCGAGCACTATCATGGTCCTGACCGTACCGACCACGGCTTTGACAGTATATTTCATTTCTTTCATTAAATACTGACAGTATAATAGTTCAGTGTTATACTGACAGTAAATACTAATGATTACTGCCAAGCTGCTATGCGTTGAGCACAACATTCCTGGACACGCGTTAGTGTCATGTTAGTGCCGTACAAATAAACTATTTCTTTCTCATCCGGCCTTTCTCATGCCTTTCTCCTCCTCATTCTCATCCTTCCGTAAGCCGCCAAGTCCTGTTCACTGCTTAGACCACTCCGATCCCGCCATCATGCCTCCAGCTAGTAAAGCCTCATTCTTTATACCCGACTTGACCACGACTCGCACAACGCGCAAAAGAGCACTCAACGCCGCTGCCGCATAAAACAACGATACCAATACCAACGCTATTGGCGATGAAACTAACGCGTCGAAACGCGTCAAACCTGCTTCAAAGAAGGTTGCTGTTAAGAAAACACTCATCAAGAAGGCACCCGGTAAGACTGCTGGGAAGAAAGCTGCTAACTTTGGAAGCCACAGGACACCGGCCAAGCTATACAAGGACACCGTCGCTAATGTAGACAAGACATTAGAGGTTTTGGAAAACAGAGGCGCGTACACAGATGTCACAGCTGCCGTCGTGCAGACAGTCCCTGTCGTCTGTCAGCGAATTGCTTGCATTTGATACTACGGCATCGACCAAGCATGCATTTGTGCTAGGCCTGCACATTACGGAGCATGCTGTAGCAAATCTACGCAGTACCAAGAAGGGTATGTGCGTATATGGAGATCATGAAGGGCCCCTTGAAGCTATGGGTACAGTACTACTCAAGGTCATCGAGCAGCGCGTCCCAGAAGAGACATCTAGCGGCGCAGTGGTGGAGCGTAAGAAGGTCGCTGCTGATGGGACCGGCGAGATAGCCTTCGGCATCGAGAAGTATGAGGGATTGAACAGTCGTCGCGTTCGCGAGCCAGAGACATTTTATGAATTCGAGCAACTGATGAAGAAGTGACCGAATAAACAAGAGAGGAGTAATGTCGAGCGTCACGCTCGTGAAGGTAACATTGAACAGGCGGAGCTGAGGACAGAGAGACGAGAGGAAGAAAAGGATGATGAATGGGTTGCGAATGCTTTGGCGGATTCGAAGGCGTGGGCGAAGTGGGTGGGTGGATTCGGGTTGAAGCACTATTTGCAGAGTATCGTGAAGCTCCAGCAGCTTTTGGATGCTTAAGAATGAAGAGCTTGAGGAAGGTCTATGCGTGACGTTCTCCGTGGAGCATTAGGGTGCGACTAGTTTGACGACATCTCTCCTGATTTTATACAGCTTTATCTTGTAGATACTCATTTCCTGTCCGATATGTTCATTAGATACGTCATTCGTTATTATCAAGCTCATTCAATACAGAATGTTTGGTCATCTCAGACATCCAGCGCAGGCCCTTCCTTCCCATACACTGGGTCAGTACTAAACCAGGACAACTTCCTAATGTCCTCTACCTTCTCACCCTTCTTACCATAACACATATCCCAATGACTTCCCTTTGGATAACAACCCACCATCTCGAATCCTCCCTCCAGATCATCAAGAAGCCTGTGACCAGTCCCAGCAGGAACAACAATCACATCTCCTTTCTCCACCACAGCTTCGACGCGGCCCTCATTCGCCTCATGCCCAAAGCACAACCTCGCCTTGCCATTCGCTATCCCGAGGACTTCGTGGCTGGTGGAGTGGAAGTGCGTGGTGGAGTACATGGTGTATCGCCATTGCCTTGCACGAGTGTCATTACAGACAAGAGCTGGCGACAGCAGGGAAGAGATGCTGAGGCAATGCAAAACTCACGGCTCAACTACGCCTACGGACGACATGTGAGATTCAATGGCGGACGCACTCGCCGATGGAAAAGCGCCATGGTAGATCAAGAGAGGTTTGTTCTGTAGGGATGTGTTGGGGATGAGCTGGAATGCGGGAATCTGGTGCCTTGATACACGAAGAGAGTTTAAAGGTGCAAGCTTCGCTGCCATGTTTGTGGGATTAGGTTCTGTCGAGAAAGAGAGATCGTGATGTATGATTCACTACGGAGGCTCAAGGCGTAGACAATGATAGAGTGTAGACGTCCTTCGTGACCGTATGGTTGGTGGATGTTTGTGCACTGTTCCAGGTTCGTAAGGCGCGGATAAGAGAGTGGCGTCTCGAAACCGGTAGACGCTTGGACCTTCTTCAAGCGATCCCTTGCCCGCCGCTTTGCATCATCATCACGGAGTCTGCGCGTGCTCACACTTTCAACCAACAACTTCACGTCCTTCTCACCTGTACCTACAACCTCGATATCCTCCCTACGATCACCTCACGCCCTAAGTTCACCATTCACTCACCTTAAACTTTTGCTTGCTCAACATCAGTGGGGATCTGCAATCACGGTCTATCGCCCACTCTCGCTTTCAAGACTCTTCAGCCTCTGTCCTCACACAACCTCAAACCTCAGTCAGAAAGATCTCAAGCATTCGAGATTCCTCGCCGGCGGCGACTTCCTCCTCAATCATGCGTCGCAGCGGCTCCGCCAGAACCAAGGTTCCGGCAAATGGGACATCTACATCTCAGAAGAGCGCCGCTCAAATAGAAAATGACAACACGTAAGACATATCTCATTTCATATCAATTCCATCATGTATCCCCACGGTCAGAAGCGCACATTGCATCAGTCTCAACAGCATGAGGTGGACGAGGGACCTGAAAACCGTCCTCCTCCTCCTCCGGCCATGCAGCTCTCAGCACAGATGCATCGTCCAGTACAGATGGCTCCTCCGCTTCAGATGCCTCCTACGGCTCAGGTGTATCGTCCACCTCCGATGTATCCTTCTGCTCAGACGCATCCACAATCTCAGACGCAACCTACACCGGAGACGCATCCTCTACCTCAGAATTATCTTCCACCTCAAATGCAGCATCATGTTCACCATTTGCTGCTACTGATGCAGGAGTCTCATCATCCACAGTGGATGCGGCAGCTTGCTCAACAGATGCTGCAGAATCCCTCGCCGCAGATGATGCAAATGATGCAGGCTCTTGCTCAAAAGTTGCTGCTAAGGATGCAGAAGTCTGATGCTCCACGGGTGATGCATCGTTTTATTCAAGTGATGTTGCAGAATCCTCCTACACAGATGATGCAGAATCCTTCTCGACAGATGATGCAGTACCCTCCTGCTCAGATGCAGCATTCTCCAGCTCCTCAGATGATGCAGCCGCCACAGATGATGCAGCTTTCTCCAGCTCCTCAGATGCAGTATCCTCCAGCTCCTCAGATGATGCAGCCACCACAGATGATGCAGCATCCTCTTCAGATGATGCAATCTTCACGTCCCTCCCGTCGGAACCGCAACGGCCCATATGATCCTACACGGGATGGTATGGAGGGAATCTCTGACGACAGTCGCCCGATGCAGCCTCCGGGCGCATCTGAGTCTCGATCAACTGTTGCTGGAACGGCGCCTCAACCCAACCCTCTAACCATATACTTTGGAGCACGACGGAATGCTGCGCGGGCGGCGGCGCTCGCTGCCCGGGCGGCAAATGCAGAACGTGACGCGCGCATGCTTGTCTATGTTGCTAACCTACGTGTTCGCAGTTGGGCGATTCTCGAGGCTGGCGTTGATCGCATCATGACCAGATTACGCGACGGTATCGACATGAAGTCCTACATGGAGCTATACACAGCTGTGCATAATTTCTGCACGTCACAAAAGAGCATGAGCACGATACATCAGGGTGCCGGATCGGCACAACGTGGAGGTAAGCTCAAGACCTGGACATCCTCAAAGTGTGATGGACATGTCAAGCCCGCGACACAGGAATCAAGAGTAATGCTGACTATTTTCCACAGCACATCTTCTAGGCGAAGATCTCTACAACCACCTCATCACATACTTGTCACAACACTGCACGGGATCGTAGTCGGAAAGGAAAAGTTCTCTGAAGAAGCACTTCTGACCTACTACATTCGTGAATGGAAGAGATACACAACAGCAGCACAATACAACAACCATGTCTTCCGCTACCTGAACCGACACTGGGTGAAGAGAGAGATGGATGAGGGCAAGAAGAATGTCTACGACATATACACATTGCACCTGGTCCGATGGCGGGAGGAGATGTTCCAGAAGACTCAAGAGCATGTCATGCAGGCAGTTTTGAAACTGGTTGAGAGACAACGGAATGGAGAGACCATTGACCACTCTCAGATCAAAGCGATCGTTGACGGTTTCCGTAAGCGTAATGTTATTATGAGGAAGTATGAGTTCTGATTGCAAATACAGGTGCACTCGGTATTGATGAATCGGATTGCACGAGAGGCAGTGAGGAAGTCTACAAGCTCCATTTCGAGGCTCCGTTCTTAGAAGCGACAAAACAGTACTACAAGAAAGAGTCACAGCAGTTTCTTGCAGAGAACAGTGTCGTGGAGTACATGAAAAAGGTTCGTGGTGCAAATGCCAGGTGGCTATCATTCACTAACCTCAATGCAGGCCAATGTACGTCTCCAGGAGGAGCTGAGCCATGTTGAATTATATCTACACCCCCAGATCGAAAAGCCACTCCAAAAGGCGCTTCACCAGACACTGATTGCGGATCATGCTGCACTACTACGAGATGAGTTCCAATCGTTACTCGACAATGACCGCATCGAAGACCTTGGAAGAATGTACAAACTGTTACAGAAGATCCCAGATGGCCTCGACCCACTTCGAACACGCTTTGAGAAGCACGTCTCGGCTGCTGGAAAGGCTGCTGTCGAAAAGGTCGCTGTCGCTGGTGAGAATCTTGAGCCGAAAGACTACGTGGACGCTTTGCTACAAGTGCACGCACATTACGCAGATCTGGTCAACAAGGCTTTCGGGGGAGAGTCAGAATTCGTCAAGTCTCTCGACAGTGCTTGCCGTGAATTTGTCAACCACAACAAGGTGTGCGAAAAGGCCAGCAACAAGACACCGGAGCTGCTGGCAAAGTACACAGATATCTTGCTCAAGCGGACTGTCAAAACTGCTGAAGAGGATGATCTGGAGGCTATCCTTGTTCAGATTGTGAGCATATCCCACTCCGCTCTATGGGCACCACTAACATATCTCAGATGACAATCTTCCAATACATTGACGACAAAGATGTGTTCCAGAAGTTCTATTCCCGCAGTCTTGCCAAGCGTCTTGTCAACACATCTTCCTCTTCTGACGATGCCGAGACCAGCATGATCAGCAAGCTCAAAGATGCTTGTGGTTTCGAGTACACTAACAAGCTGCAACGCATGTTCCAAGACATGCAGATATCTAAAGATCTCAACCTGGCATACAAAGAGTTCCAAGACAACGCTGGTGTCGACAGAAAGACTGCCATTGACGCCCACTACCACATTCTCGGCACTGGTTTCTGGCCTCTTGTACCTCCGACTACCAAATTCACACCACCGCAAGACATCGTCAAAGCATATGAGCGCTTCAACACGTTCTACGCGTCAAAACATTCTGGTCGCAAGCTCACCTGGCTATGGCATTTGTGCAAAGGTGAGATGCGTGCTGGATACACCAAGTCTCAACAAAAAGTACCATACACTTTCCAAGTGTCGACCTACCAGATGGCCATCCTCCTCATGTATAACGACGCCAAAGAGGACATCGTCTCCTACGACGACATGGAAGCCACCACCGCGCTCGACCGCGAAACCCTCAACCCCTCCATCGCCATCATGGTCAAGGCCAAGGTCCTCCTTCCCGAGCCTGCCGACGCGAAGCCAGAATCAGGCACATCCTACCGTCTCAACCACAACTTCAAGCACAAGAAACTCAAGGTCCCGCTCAACATCACGATCAAGTCCGAGACGAAAGCAGAGTCGGAGGACACGCACAAGAACATCGAAGAGGATCGCAAGCTTCTGATTCAGAGTGCGATTGTGCGCATCATGAAGAGTAGGAAGAAATTGAGACATCAGCTGTTGCTGCAAGAGACGATTCAGCAGATTAGTCAGAGGTTCAAGCCAAGCGTGCAGGATATCAAGAAGTGCATCGACATTTTGCTGGAGAAGGAATACCTCGAACGTCTTGAGGGTGACGAGCTCGGGTACTTGGCGTAGACGTGAGGTGGCACTGCGTGGCTGACGAACTCATGAGGACAGGCTGGGAGGATGGAAATGGGGCTTCTCAACTTACAGCAAAGGCGTCAAAAGGTATCATCGGAGGTATCAGATTGTATTCTCTTCCATGATGCATAGCAGGAGCATACTTTAGATAACAAGGACGGACTTGCTCGATCAGGGCGCGAGGTATGTCACAGTCCAGCATAGGAAGGACGACCGGCAGAAGAAAGTAGAGGAATAGATGGTATTCTATCCAATCATCGACTGGTGATTGTACAACCTATCTGCAATGTCTAATGACTGATGTGTGATGTGTAATGTCTGCTGTTTACTCCCTTCTTGCACGCTATCTGACGCCTGCTAGCTGACACTGTATGGCACTGCTACGGAAATCCATTTCTCACCCAGACTTGCCTTGCGCTCTGCCCCTTGCCGTTCCCCGCCATGATCGACTCTCCTGACTATCTGACTGTCCGACTGTCTGCCTCCGGGACTGCGTGTCACCCTCGACGGCCTCAACTTGCTCAAGGTAGTCTGATGTCATCAAAGAGCCATGTGCTTTTCGGACTTGAGCCCGACATGCAAAGACCAATGTCTGTCAATCTATCCGTCTTCACCAGTTTTATATTCCGCGTTGATCACTTCCTTTCTTTGATCTGTCAATCTCTTCCTGCTTGTCTGTCTGTTCGTCTGTTCGGCTGGAGTGCAGCAACAGTGACAATGTCATACGCGTGAAATCGGTCCCTGCCATTATTTTGATGTACAAAATACACCGCAAAAAGCAACACCAGCATGTCCCATTCACGAAAAAGCTCAAAGGAAAGCCTCAATGGTCGGCGAACGCCAGCACCTGCCTGGGCTGAGAAGGGAAACTCCAGTCTTGGTGATGTCGAATCTCAGGATAAAGACTCCAAGTCACGACCCTCAGCAGCGCTCGAACATGGCGTGGATACTAGAACAAAGTTTCTCTACCTGGGCAGCTGGTTTGCATTGAACTTGATCTTGACACTTTACAACAAATCGCTTCTGCAAGGGGTCAGTCATTATCCGTCTGGAGTGATACTTCCGGTGCTGACCATATCTGCAGCTCAGATTCCCATGGCTACTGACAGCATTACACACAAGCTGCGTCTCGATTGGCTGCTACATTCTGCTTCTCGCCGGCCACTTCAAGCTCAGCACCTTGACGACTCACAATAATCTCGTCCTCGTCGCATTCTCATTCCTCTTTACATTCAACATTGCAATCTCAAACGTCTCTCTGTACGACTTCTTTCCGCCTTCTCCGTCCCACACATCCGAGAGCACCACTAACCACACCTACAGCGCCCACGTCTCCATCCCCTTTCATCAGATCCTCCGCTCCCTCTGTCCCCTCTTCACCCTTCTCCTCTCCCGCCTCCTCCTCCGCCGAACTTACCCGCTTACAACCTACCTCTCCCTCCTTCCCTTGACCCTCGGAGTCGCCCTCGCCACCTACGGCGACTACACCTTCACCACTCTCGGTTTCGCCCTCACCCTCCTCGGTGTGATCTTCGCATCGCTCAAAACAGTCCTCACCAACGCCCTCATGACCGGATCACTGCGATTGCCGGCGCTGGAATTGCTGCTACGGATGAGTCCATTAGCGGCGGTGCAGAGTTTGGCAATGGCGTGGGCAACTGGGGAGATGGGCGCATTCGGCACACACCTCAACCTCTTGTCCTCCTCTTCCCTTCCGTTGGCATCATCCTATCCTCGCGGATCACTCTTCCTCTCACTCCTCGGCAATGGCATCCTCGCTTTCCTGCTCAATATCTCCTCATTTGCGACAAACCGCGCCGCAGGCGCACTCACTCTAACAGTAGCTGGGAACCTGAAACAGTGCGCCACGGTGTCACTGGGAATTGTTCTCTTCAACGTACAGGTTGGGGCCGTGAATGGGATTGGCATGGCCGTGACGTTGGCGGGAGCGGCGTGGTATAGCAAGGTCGAGCTGGACACAAAGGGCCGGCGATAAAGTCTGCTCGTCGGGACTGTTCCTGCAAGACTGCCTGAATGTCGCAGAGATCAAGTCTCCTACCGCGCCGCACACGTTTGCGCGCGAACCATGCACAGCGTCCAGCGCTGATCCTGCAGCGACCCGTATACCGGCCAGCAGCCTCTGCCTTTGCAAGCTCAGCTCAGCTCAGCTTAGCTTAGCTTGCAAACCCCTGGACACTGAGACGGCAGTGCATTCGCCTTTGTTCCACTCATCTAACCATTCGCAGCCGTGTGAAACAACCGCAAGTGAGCAAGGCTGCAGGTATGGAGGCAAGGCTGCCTCGTCGCGGCTCCAACCGCAAGGCGAGGCTACACGATATCAGATCTAGTAGATCTGGCGATGGATCTGGGGATGAAATGGTGACGAGAGTGGCGCGAAGGTGCATGCTGGTCTTGAGCCTGGACGTGATTGTGACAGTCACGCTTACGCGGCTACGTCTACGTCGAAATCAGAGACATGGCTCATCCCAACACGTTCACACGCACGCACGCACGCACGCATGAGATGGCACCCATGAGACATCCTGTCCTGGTTACGGTGTGAACAGGCTGTGCGGTGGACGCGACGGCGGGTGACCTGTGAGGTTTGAATGGGCGAGATGGTCGGACTGCGACTTGATGATCTCTGCTTCAGAACCCAGCTGGACATGGCCACGTCGGCTGACGTGAACTCAGTGTAATGTGACGGAGGCAGGCAACAGTGCACCCAGCAGTGTGGTGCCCACTTCACTTCAACTAACGTCACGACCAGCATCAGCACTAGCACCAAGAGCACGAGAGGGTGGTGTGTAGAAGCTCGACAGCAAACATGGAAGAAGGTGGAGGAGGATCAAGGCAGGCTAAGCTCTCGGTTTTGTCATTCGTGCAAGCAGACATCTATATACATGCCCATCTCCAAGCTTCTCATTCCAATTCACAAGATGCACATCCAACACGATCAGTCCAGTGATTCTGCCAGTTCATGTCGTAAAACATCGACCTCTGCCATGATAGGCACCCATACCGGTGATGCCACAAAATCCAAAAATCTGAAAGTCCAAAATCTTGCAGAAGGAAGATCGTATGCCAAACCTCCGGTCCGTCTGGTCGTTCTCCGCATGTATGTACAGTGTGCTGCTTCTTCTTCTTCCTTCGTTACATAGAGAAGGAAGTTGAAAGAAAAGTCCAAAATGAAAGCTGGTTTGAAAGTGAGAAGAAAAGGTCCCAAAATGTGCTCGCTTCCTTGCTGTTCCTGCGGGAGCCAAGCCATTTGGAAGTCGTACATCTCTTTCGTCGAGCTAGCTGTCGATACTCATGCTCATTCGAAATCCGTCCATCTCTGTGCTCAAGCCAACGACACATCACACATCTCCAGCTTCAATCGCCGCCTCACAGTCCTCCGCGGTCCACCTCTTGCTGTCGTCGTCGTCGTGAGCGACTGTCAGGTTCATCATGTCTGCCATAAGGCCCCACAACTGAGGCTTCAGAGCATCGAGTGCTTGCTGTTGAGTCAAGTGTAGTGTGACGAGGTCGTCGGAGCGTATTGTGAGACTTGTGTCTGGAACGGTATGGCCTGATTGTGCTGAGAGATCGTTGGCGGCATCTGTTGTGGGTATGTCTTGATCTTCCTCGTGCTGGTCCAGCATCTCTTCGTCGTCATCTTCGTTCTGATCAGTAGTCTCCTTGTGCTCATCCTGCTTCTTAAACTTTGCTGTCTTCACTCTCAACGCCAGCTTTCTCTTCTGTTGACCCTTCCCACTACTCGTGACCTTCTTTTGATACTTGAACTTCAGATAATTGAATCCCTTGTCGTCTCTGAAGTATTTCTGGTGAATAGCCTTTGCGTTGCGGCACCATCTATTGTACACCGAGGCATGAGTCCAATTGCTGACAATGCCTCTTTTAGCATCTTCGCCGTTCAGGAGTGTAGCCATGTCATCCCACTTCATGTGATATTGGCGGCGGATGGCGTAGATGCGCATGTTGTCTGCGTCATCAAATGCCTCAACTCTGCCCCGTCTAGCATGCGTGGCGGATTGCTTGCGTCTGGTTGGGGTGGATTTTGGTGTTGAAGTAGATGGGGTAAAGGCAGGAGGCTGTGGGAGATTGAGGTCGATCGGATATGAGTTTGGAGATGACATGATTGGGGTGGTGACCCGTGTCGGGGAAGTAGGAGTGACCAGTGAGGTTGTTGTGGTGATAGAGCTGACAGCTGAGATCGGTGAGACGTCAGGTTGCGCCATGAACACATGAGGAAACGTGACTTTGTTCTGTGGACGGTGCTGTAGAGTAGAGGTTGGTAAGACTATCTCTCGTGGATGCTGGAGTCCTTCGTCCGCTCCTGATGACACTCGTGCAAGTCTGACAGGTTGAAGAATGCTCCCCGGAGTGTAGCTCGATTGTGACTGCGGTGGCGCTGAGGACCACGGTGAGGCAATCGTCTGTGCTGTGAAGGGTCCATAGTAGGCTGGTCCAGTGATAGATGAAGGTGCACAATCGAAGGAAGCGTCATCCCAATTAACGGTCATCTCGTAGAAGCCACGTAGTGCGAGTTGTTGTTGGTTCGAAGCTTTCAGTGCTGTCTGGGAATGATTGTACTGAGATAGTGCGACTGATGTGAAGTTGTGGTAACCTTGAAGAATGCCCGATGAAGAGTCGTCGCTTAAGAAAGCTCGTCAGTCTTCCACCATAATCCGAGATTGCCAAAAGCGTCGTAAATCAGCAAGAAAGAGAAGAAGTGAAGCTTACAGCGATGGTGTTTGTTTTGGCTGCGCAAAACAGTCCGGGTTCATGAATGTCTCGAATGCGTCGCCAATCGCTGTCATTGCGTCCATTTTGAGACGAGATGATGATAGCAAAAAGTACAGGAGTCCAGGATGCGGGTTACTTGTTACTCATCAACAAGGACTCGAGTCTAATTATATCATGTGCTGCACCCTCGAGTCTGCTGCATGAGGCTGTTGTCCTATTGAAGCTTGCTTCCTGTACCACATGATTTATGCACGAGCTCAGAGCGTTGTAGTCGTTCGTCGGCGGGATTGCCTCTTTTGGTCAAGCTCGGTGTCTAAAGGCGAAGCGTAACGGCGTTGGCAGCGATAGTGACGAACCACAAGGGGGCTGCGCATGAGGCAGAAGTGGTGGGAAGAACTTTAGCGGCTGGGATTGCCTTCTTGAGGTTATTATTGTTCTTTTCGTGTCACCTTGCCTATTGTCATTGACAACATTGACAATAGGAACGACAATGAAACAATGAAAATTTGGCTCCTCTCGTGATGACGGGCGCTTAGCAATGAGTAATGTCGAGTTTATGTCTTCTGATTGGACCGCGATGACTTGAAGCTTCCGGGAAGACTCCAGCGACTGTTTGTCTCCAGCCAGCCTGATCTCACAAAGTGCAAAGAGAATCTGAGCCAACTGGCGCGGTAGGCTAGTGCTGGGCGCATAGCATCAACAACTATGTTCGTTCTCATACTGAAGCAGTGATACAGAAATCCAGTTCCCGGGCCCCATCCTCACTATTTACGAGGCGAAAAAGAATATTTATCATATATATGAGGCGAGCCCCAAGAAAATGACCGAAGGAAGGCAATAGCATGGAGGGGTTGTGCGTGGCTCTCCCAGAAGTCCTGTGTAGATGGCCCCGGAATCGAAGCGCCAGAGTCAGAACCGTGTTAGCAGGCGAGAGTATTGGGCGAACACAATATGATTGCATCTGGCTTCGTGGTTGTCCCACTGAGCACGTCGAAAGAGACGAGATCCTTGCGTAAAGCAACCATTTCAGGAAGCTGTCTACCACGTCGTGTAGCCTCACCAGAGTCTGAGGTTCATGCTCGGCATCAATCATTTCATCATACTTCTCACTGCTGTCTCCATCCACCACTTTGTGTAGATCCGATGCAAGAACACAATGTGCTGCGGAACCATGTGCTCTTCAGACTTATCCAAACCATTGAAGAATACGCTCTTCATCTCGAATCTTGCCACATCCTCATCAGCATCCACTTCTGCACGAAGTTCAAAGAGTCCATCGCTTCCTCGAACGTCTTTGTTCAGCGGGCTTCCACCACATCTGACGATTATGCTATCTTGTGATTTCGAGACGACCTCGAAGTGATCTGTCATCTCGGTACCTTGGTCGTAAGATGAGGAAGCAAGTTCTTGTTTTGTCCAGAGGTGATGTGCTGTCTTGTCGTTGTAGTTGTAGTATTTGAGAATTGCTCGTTGCGCCGAGAAGCCTGTTCATCGAGATCAGCACCTGAGCATACTGGCAAGAGCGCGTGCTGCATACCTATGCCACCCCACACACTAGCTGTGAATTGCTCAACCAGCTTGCCATCGTCCTTGCGAAGATCGTCTCTCAACTTGCTCAATGGCACTTCCCTGATACATTGATCGCTCATGCCAGGATGGTAATCAGGGTTGAGTCTTGCCATGACTGTGCTGTGGAATAGGTAGTCTTTCTGGTCGAGTGGCCCGAAAGCGCACTTCCGAGTGTATCCTAGCCATGTTCCTGTCGCAAGTAGTGAACCATAGCCAGTGTAGGCTGCTAACCGGCGAAAGAATGGCATGATGTACTGGAGCAAGGTGACGTCTGGATCGCTCGACGGAACCAAGAATGCAAGTTGAAGCTGTTGTCAGCGTGTCTTACAAGAATGCAATGATTGTGGTTTCGCGCGCTTGCATGGAGCTTACCCCGGATTCTCTTTGTGGTAGGTCGGCTCAAGTTCGGCGAACATGCGGTCGATCTCAATCGAGCATTATCGCACAATGAGAAACGACAAGGCTCCAGAAGAGGATACAAAACATGAGGGAGTGTTACACAATGACAGGGTATGGAAGGATGTTGCATGATGTTGCATAAACAACGAAGGCTTGGTATCGACATGATGTAGAGCATCTGGAGCTAGAGTAATTATGAGGCACGATTGTATATCCTGAAATACTTACTCCTTGTCAAATATATACATAATGGTCTGTCTACTCGATAATGCATCCCAACTGCGAGGCAGAACAGCACTCTGCACCGCACTAGCACGAGCACATGGAGACTATCAGAGGCTCCCCAATAAAGCTTAAGAAGAGTCCATAAAGAAGCTAATGATCACTTGATGGATCCTCGTGTGCCTAGGTATTAGACATCAAGACGATGCAGGCAAGTGCTTCATACACATATCTGTCCCTACAACACTTGATATAAACACATGTCCTGCACGCCTTAACTAGCTACGATTAAGTCCATTCTTCCCACAAAGGCGAAGAACCTGTGGCACCACCACGACGCACAAAAGGACGGGCCATGAGAAGCAAAACTGAACAGATTGGGATTCGAACCCAAGATCTTTCGAACCAGCAGATATCTGATGTTGTTGCCAACACCTCCTTAAGCTGGCGCCATAACCAACTCGGCCATCTGTCCTATTGTTAT
>Ga0058702_10000565_pt1 | contig 15048 bp, 13 predicted proteins | sample AgamicOrSfe_FD_83781 | JGI IMG/M metagenome (GOLD analysis project Ga0058702, IMG submission 83781) | Agave microbial communities from Guanajuato, Mexico - Or.Sf.e | ecosystem: Host-associated > Plants > Phyllosphere > Phylloplane/Leaf | place: Guanajuato, Mexico | collected 2012-05-30 | reverse complement strand
GTTGAGGGGGGAGGAGAGGGAGAGGGTTGAGCGGCAGAGGGGGGAGGCGGAGGAGGAGATAGTGGGGGAGTTGGAGGAGTTTGAGAGGCAGCGGGAGAGGCAGCAGGAGCAGCGACGAAGGCGGCGGTCACCTTCATATGAGCGTGGAGCCAGGCGTGCGTCTAGCTCGGAGGATGGGGAGGTTGGCAGGTCTGCGATGAGGATGGAGACAGCGAATGGACGTGGGAACGGGCATGGTGGCGAGGACGATGGCGTTGATGGCATGAAATCTCCGCCGCGGCGGAGGCCAGATACTGGTGGTATTGGGATGAACGGCACATCTGGCGAAGAAATCGGGGTTACGACATCGACTCCTGCAGCAGAGGGTAGCCAACCTGACGCGATGCAGGTAGAAGCAGGAGGTATGGAAGTGACCCCAGCTCGGGAGCCTGGCGAGGACAATGACGAGATCATGGTCGATGCCGGGGAAGATGCCGTGATATACTAAGAAGGACAGTGCAGGATGTAAGATTTTTCGACGACTGGATATTATTAGGCTCGGATCTGTGAAAGGCCTTGCCAGGGTGCAAGGTGCGTGATCACAGGGGTATTTTGGACAATGTTACCAGGCATCAGGATACTGGCTTGGGAGCGTTGCACATTGGACGTGCAGTTTTCCATGATGCTCAGGACCATCAGCTCTATTATTTTCAGTTATTACGCCACGCTTTGGGCGCGACCAAGCAGACGGCACGGCATCCATATCCAAGACTTGGCCGCTAAACCGCTCTCCTTGTTCCTCCCTCAACTCGGCATCATACGATGGCATTACTTGTCTGCGCAGCACGATACGGCGTCGGAGACACCTGAGCACTTCGACTCAGCAATCTCAGGGGTATTCCTCGACGAGGCGAAGGTGATGAATGAGGCGATCGTGCTGGGGACAGTGATTTTGGCGGCGGCGACGGCAGCATACGTATCGCAGGACCCAGGTCGCGAAAGCTCATACCGTCCCAGGTCGACTGTTCTGCCGTATTGTACCCGAAGAAGCTCAAGATGCCGTCACTTTGATTGCTGGAGAACGCACTGGCTCGAGAAGTGGCTGGCTGTGTATTTGAATACTGAATTGAGACGACGGTGGAGAGAGGGCGGTTATCGCGATGTCGTGATGTCGCGCCGGAAAGAGACACGGTACGTGATGGAGGGCTGGCTATTCTGCTGTATCTATTTTTATACTCGACTGCGCCGTCCAGGTCATTGGTGTGGTCTTCGAGCTCTTGCCAGGAGTTGCGGGTCAAGCGGGTTAGGGAGTGAGTACGCAGTGCAGCAGGGAGCGATAATCGGCGATGCCGACGATCGAATTGTAATGTTGGCAGACGCGGTGCTGAACGGAAGCTTTTGGACAATCGCGAAAGTGAGGAATGATGTTGCGTCGATCCAGTGAGCTCATCTTCAAGATTTTGATACTGGGCGATGGGATGCTGTTGGACCTGGGGATATGAGCTGTCCAGGAGGCGTGTCCGCTCATTAGCAGCACTGTATATTGACAGCCGACGCTGACTCTCGGAGAATACATCTTCCTGACCATCACAAGCATTGATTTCCTGAAGGTTCTGAAGGTTCCCAAGATCAATCGACAGTATAGGAGATTGACGATGCCACGGTGGTCGTGTGACTGGCGAGAGCGCTAACGGCCGTGGCATTGATCGGGCAGTATAGGATGATCGAGACCGGCTTAGGCGATTGTGTCGCATCAGGCTGGACTGCCTAGGTATATGTCGGGATTGGACGATGCCACCATTGAAGCCAGCTTCCAGTGCACGGATGCCGAAAAGTTGGCCTTCATCTCTGGCAATACTGTCTTCAAGCGTCCGTGATCGTGTGGTCCATCGTCGTGTACGCCGGGCTTCTGTGGCCTGTATCGCAATCTCGAGTCTGAAACCGGACAGTCGTCAGTGAGCTGGACGACACGAGATATGCGTGAACGCCCGCTGACCGTCTTGTCCTTATATAAACCTTCATCAGACCGAGAATAGCTGTCAATAGCAGCAAGCAGGCGAAGGCCGTTCTGCGCAAAGGTCAGCTACGAGATGATGGCCGAGCTGAATAGTGGAGCGTACAGCACTTTCTCCGCTGTCTTCTCGAAGCTGAAAAAGGGCATCTCAAGGCTGAGTGAGGTCGATAGGTGGTTGGAGCGCTGAAGATCATGTCGAGGTTGCGAGAGTGTGTATGTCGAGCTTGCGATTCTAGATCCGAGGCACTACTCCTTCTGACTCTTGTCGTGGCAAGCGCCACACAGATGCAGCTTCCGTAACAAAGAGAAGGTGCAACATTCTCCAGTTCCGCACATGTCCGTCAATAACAATCCTCATATCCTAGACCATCGCAGTGTCTTTTCCACGCTGAAATGCGTCTAGCGCATTCTCTGGTCTTTCGTTCTCAGCACTCAATTCTGCTATAAGTCCACCTGCATCTCGTTTCATTTCGTCTTCGACTAGCTTCTTCGTGATGAATGCTGTCAGATCTTTCACCTTGTCCACGGCGATGCGAGTCCAGCCTAGCAATGTGACGGCGTCGATAGTCACGCCGCCATATTTCGCGATCTGGCAGACTTCACCAAATCTATTGACGCTGATGACCATTTCGCCTTCTCTAACCTTTTCTTCTGCATCAGTGGCGTCAATTAGGACAATGCTGCCCGAGTCGAAGTAGCTGAATGAAACACAAAGAGGATGATGTAGCAAGCTCAGCTTGACCGGCTCCCGCTCTCTGATGCTCCAAACTGTGACATTGTCTCCCTCGACTGTCACGTCAGGCCTGCGGAAATGCTGCAGTGCCGCAATCAATGCAATACAGGATGCATCTAGAATGTTGCCGTCATGTGCAAGGATATGGACATCAGCACGAATGGAGAAGCACTTTGAACCAGCAATCAGACATAAAGACTCTGTGTCCAAAGCCGAGGATCTGCGGACTGTCTTCTCCAGGATTCGTGATAGCAGTGCTTCGTTCACAGTCGGGCTTTCACACAGATCAGTCATCTGCTACAGCATAACGCATGGCGCAACAAAGCTTACCGTCCAGTCTCAAAGGCAGGCGAAGCCATCGGCGAAAGTTCAGTGGTGATATTGAAGATGCCTTCGAATTTGCGGTCCACAAATGGAGTCGTGACTTCAGCCGAGATGTTGACGGAGACTCTGTCATCTGTTAGTCAATGACATTCATAGCATTCCACGGATCCCAAAGCCTCGTACCTTGTCCTCCCCATGCGGATGTTCACAACACCATAGTCCTCACCGAAGGTGAGCTCAACTGCACGGAAAGCATCGAGTGCACGTCCATCGAGGCGGACACCTTCTCGCACAGCATCGAGAATAAACGTCTTCTCATTCAAGGAGATATCAGCTTCGCGAGGCATTATAGCTGCAGGAAGGGCGCAGGGTTGAGGGAGTGTGTACTTGAGAAAGATGGTTTAATTCGTCCGACTCTGAATTATGTTTCAAAATTAAAGTGGGTCATCTGACGCTTCACCGTTTGAGCTCATGGTGCTGAATGCAAGGTACGGAGACAACAGACAACAGTGCCAGCATTGCCATCGCAGGAAGACTACTACGCGTCATTCGCGCGCCGCTACAGCCAGGACCAAAAACATGTCAGACCCTCCGACTGGCGAAGCGGCCTATAACGCGCAAACAGTGGTTGAACTGAAGGCGGAGCTCAAGAAACGCGGCATACCTACAACGAAATTGACACGAAAGCAGCAGATCGTTGATCGCTTGCTACAATTCGACGCCGAAACCTCCAGCGAGCCTGCTCAGAGCATTGCACCACCCCGAGCCAGCGATGCGCCACAAGTTCCCGCCCAAGTTGCGCTTCTGCCACAGCTAGACGGTCCTTCCGATTCACCACCGAAACAGGCGCAAGCAGAAGTAGCTGTCAGCAGTGAATCGAAAGAAGTTGTCAAAGAATATGTCGCGCCAACAATCGAAATCGCACCCGAACCAGTTCGTGCAATACCGCCTCCAACGAGCAGCACGCCTGACGCAGAAGAGAGTCGCAAACGGAAAAGAAGAAGCCTGACCCCAGCAGTCAAAGAGCAAGACGTGCAGAAGAAGCTCAAGAATGGTGATGGCTCTGTGAAAAGCCCTGCTGAATCAAAAGCGTCAATCATTGCGGATGCACCTATTGCAATTGGTTTGCCAGACACGACTATCAATCTTGGCGCTGGAATCACCGAGACGGAGACCGTGGGTGAGGTGGGTGAAACAGCTCAGCCAGTCGCGACAACAAAGGTACCTGAGACGGGACATAGCGCGGAGGAAGTGGCGAAAGAAGCTCCTCAACCCGACGACACAGCTGAGTCATTACAGTTCGTGAGGCGTCCTGACGAGGAAGTTGTCGCAATGGATGTTGACGTCCTCCCTGAGCCAACGACGACAGAAGATGGTGCACGAGATACACACTCTCTAGCTGATACACAAATACCCCAAGAAGTGGATCCACCACGTTCACAGCCTCTTGAATCTGATCCTGCAGAAGCACTCCCGAGAGATGAAGATGGACGAACAGTACAACCCGCACTCCACCCCGCCACCACAGCCCTCTACATACGCGGCTTACAGCGGCCATTACATTTCGACACATTCAAAGACTACCTAAATACCCTAGCCTCCAAACCAAGCACAACCGACGCCATAAACCTCCTCGTATTCCACCTCGACGCAATCCGTTCCCACGCTTTTGCATCCTTCACATCCCTGGCCGGCGCCGCGCGCGTCCGCTCAGCCCTGCACGATCGGGTCTGGCCGGAAGAGCGGGATCGAAAACCACTCTGGGTAGACTTCGTACCAGAAGATCAAATGCACGCCTGGATCGAGCAAGAAGAGGACGATGCGAGAATGAATGGAGCAAGGAATGGGAAGCGCTGGGAGGTGATATATGATGAGGCAGACCAAGGAAACATCGAGGCGATATTCAGAGAAATAGGCGCCGCCCCGTCAGGAGGACCAAATCACATGAACGCGCCGACAGCACCACGGAGCATGCTACCCAAGCCTGAAGTGCACCGCGAAGCCCCTGCGTATCGGAAACCCGAATCTGCACAATTCCTGGCGCTCGACACGCTGTTTCGCTCGACAGTCGCAAAGCCGAAAGTGTACTTTTTGCCTGTGGAGCAGGATATTGCGGCGCGACGCTTGGACGAGCTTGGAGCAAAGACGGGACGAGGGCGTGGCATTGGTGCGCCGGTGAACGGTACAGGCGCTGCGGACGGCAGACGATATACATGGGAGGAGGGCGTATTTGTGGATGCAGGGCCGGAGTTTGGGTTGAGGCAGGATCGCGACGTGAGAAGGCCGCCGAGGGGAGGGGGCGGGTATAGAGGAGACAGAGGGTACGGAGGTGGTGGAAGAGGTAGAGGTGATGCGTATAGGCCTAGTGGCGGCGAGTATAGGCCGAGGGAGAGAAGATACGATTGATGAAGATGATGTGTTGGTGGTGTGGTGTGCTATGATATAGACAGTGTGATCTAGTGGACGGACTTTGAGCCCGCTGACTCTTCCAACACATCCGGAGGATCTGCACATACAGGGAAGTGCCTCCCGTACGAGCTGGTCTCAGGCCCTCCTTCACGATGTCAACAATATAAGGGATCTTTTGCGCTCCATAAGCAGATGTGTCTGTCCATCCATAGGTAGCGCTTTGCACATGACCAGAGCGCCGGCTCTCTGACAAATAACGAACGAAGTCGTAAGAACAAGCATTTCATGCGCCAAGCAGATCCACCATCAGGTCAGGTCAGCCCGCCCCTCAATTACAAATCAACCTGCCGTGCCTGCCTGGGATCAAACGTCTTTCGGGAAGCACGGATCAGATCGAATGCAATCATGCAATCATGGCAAGAGTGTTGACTTTTTTCTCTCCTGTTCTCGTTCTCGTTCTCGTTCTCGTGCCGGCTTGCGGAGGGGTGGAGGTGTATCGTGGTTATGGCTTGCGTGCAGCACTACTTTGTACAGGCTCCGAAGTTATCCGTGGTTGTTTGATGCGCTCGGTAAGCTCGGAGAAGATGAGGGAAGGCTTGGATGGATGGATGATGGATGGTCGATGATTGATGACTGATGACTGATGACTGCATGTATATTCCTACATTACTAATCCTGCGTGCCCTTGCTTACGATATGTTGTGTCTACATCCAGAGCTATTGTGAAAGCAAAATCCTTCGGATCAGATCTGTGCTTCATATCGCATCTCATCACGTCGTATCACTTGACTTTTTGTTACACGACCGTGATCGTAGTGACGAGTGTCTAGCCTGTTACTGCTCTACATAGTTCTCAGCGGCGTGGTCTCAACGCAAGGGCTTTGCAGCAGTGAGCGAATAAGCAGACGAAAGGACAGTGGAAAGCAAACGAGAAACAAAGCAAACGGACGATGGACAGATCAGAAGTGGCAAGCACGGACCGAGCAGGAGCTTATAGGTAAGCCAAACTACTTTTTTGAGATAGTACTATTTGTTTCATCTACGACTACGGCTGTCATTTCACTATCGGTCCTGTCGAGGGTACTTGTCCTCATCCTCCTTGACCTCGAACTCAAGGAGACTCCATCAGGCTGAGAGCTAATATGGCACTCTCCACTAGATCCCTCACGTTCTGCGTGGGTATCTGGAGCGTGATCACGAGTGTAGCGTCCGTCATCTCATTACAACAATTACCTGATGATTCCCTTCACATCGTGCGGCACCTTTCAGTGTACTGCCTGTTCCCAGGAGTGTTGGGTTTAGTGGGCATTGCAGGGACGACGCAGGTATGCAGTCACACTCGAATACAGCATGGACAACAATAGCTAATCTGCAGTAGCGCAATACCTCACTCATCAGCATCTTCGCTACCTACCTCCTCCTGGACATTGCAATCTCAACAGTCGTGCGACTCTTCGCGCTGATAGCTTTGCCAGCGTTCAGCCCGTGGCTCTGTTCAGACGGATTCAAACAGTCCTGGCTAGGTCCATCACGCAGTGCTCAAAACACCTTAGTCTCGGCTGATAGGCGACTCACGCTAGTCGATATGGACGCTCAATGCGACCAGGTCATCAGTCTACTACAGATGCTGCTGGCGGGCCTGATGGTGGCAAACGCTGTTCTGCAGGTGGCTCTTGCGATCCGGGTGCGGCGGTATGGAGCGGAAATAAGTCGGGATGAGTCTGTTGCGAGGCCGTGGAATCAAGATGAGAAGTTCAATCTGCTTGATGATGAGCCACGCGAATAGGTCCACAGAGGGTAAGTCCTGTCGTGGTCGGCGACACATCCAAGGACGCACTCGAGACGCTGAGAAAGGGTCGAGAATGAATTATGAAAATTATGCTCTGCTGGGTATACCCTTGGGATGGCGTTGCTGTGCTTTAGGATGGGGCGAAGGCGTCACGAATATGGTTCAGAAAGGTGGCAGGTCTTGGGTTCTATATAGTGTATGAAGGAGTCACGCAGCTCACGGAGTTTCGATGCCGCTAAGGCTGATAGTTCGGCCCGAGTGAAGCAGATCCAGCAGATCCAGACCAGACCTAGTGACCTACACAAAATTTAATACCTTGCGTCTATTTCATCTATTGTCAATATTGTTTCTGTACAGCATACTGCTTGGTGAGTACCGTCTAATAGCTGTCCCTGCGCACCAGAACCTCCAGTGCGCATACTCCTCATTGCTAAACGTCTGGTCTACGAATCTCGAGTCACACATGCCGAAAAAGCCACTCTATGTTCCTCCGCAGCACCCGTAGCCGCCCTTGCAAGATTCGCCAATTTCAGCAGTCCTAGGATGCCTCTGTTGGACACTCGCTGATCACTTGAATGTGAAACAGATTCTTCCTCTCTCCCACGATCGTACCCCCGTCGAGCGGACTGCCCTGCTCAAAATCTTGGACGAAAGACACCACACCTCGGCGATCATACCCACGTGCAACCACTCCCAGCTTTCGAGACTGAGCAAATATGTCGTTCTTCGAGGGTCAAACACCTAGCTGGGCTCAGCAAGGCCGGGAACAGAGCTATGAGCAGTCTCATGGTATGTGGGGCGGCAGGCTGAAAAGATTGGCGAAATAGCTGGAGCTGATATTTTCCTTTCAGGGAGGAGCTCACCAGCGCCCGGTCCTATCGATGTGTTCGCTTTTACGGCGCAGTTCGAAGGTCAGTCAGGCTTCTCTCACCATCGTCAGACTCCTGGGTTTTTGGATGAGCTCAGAGCCACGATGTGGTGCTAGACAAGGACACCTCACGACATATACACCTCTTGATCAGCTCGCTGATAGCCCATATAGAGATTGAGCGCGCATCAGACAATCTATTGCGGACAGGAAAAGGCGCTGGCGCTATGCAAGGCCGACGTGAGTCGTCAACCATGGCAGGAGGTGCTTTTGCCCACCAACACCCTGGATATGGTAAGTGATCTTGCATTCGCACGCTGAGACACGGACTCATTGTCGAATCAGGTCCTCCTTCACGCCATCACCAGCTGAACGACTACGATGGCATGCGATCACACTCTTCGCACTCTTCGTCCAGCGTTCAGGGATATCTTGCGAACCAGAGATTCGGACCAAGACCGAGTGAAGCCGAGCAGATGATGCAGGCTAAACGCCGTGCTGCCGCCCAGCGAGAAAAAGACCTGCGAAACTACCATCAGGAGCAGCAATACAACAGGAGTATGTGAACCATTTTCCCGACACAAGATCAACATTAACTGACATGTCGTCAAGATCTTTCTGGTGCGAAAGCCGACCCGAACCGCGCTACCAGCCCAGGCGCTTCAAGCGAAGAAGAGCGTCGCGCACTCATTGCTCGTCAGCACAGAGCTCTCTATGGAGATGGATCTCTAATGTACTCACCTGATGGCTCTCGTCCGGTCAGCCAGGACGCTCGTGTACTCGCTGCTGGAGGTCCTCACGGTCCTAGCTTTGACAACTTCGCTTCTCAGCTACCCGCCGACATGAACGCAGGTAGTCAACAGGGCGGGGAACTTCCTACAGCTTCCAAGTCGCCCAATACCGCGTCAACTTTCGCCATGTTTGACAACACTCAACAGGCTGCAAGGACGTCAACCTCATCTCCTGGAGGTGCTGAAGCTCCTGGAGCTGGTGGTGTTGGCCTCATTGGATCTCGGCAATCGCAACTCGCTGGATTGAAGCGTAACAGCCCGCCCATCTCTTCACCTCTTGGCTTTGGGTTCAATGGCGACAAGGCCAACGCAGGAGACCGATCTGCTTCGGCAGCTTCCAACCCTGCTGGTCCAGGTGCTGATGGCAAACCTCTTGGCCTCGGGTGGGGTGCTGCTAACAACGGACCATGGGGACCCAATAAGCCTCACCCTCACATGGGTGCCCAGGCTTCTGTTTGGGGTTAATCAATGGAAGGATATATTTGTACAAAGCAAAAGCGGACATGGAAACAAACAGGAAACGTGATTATGGTGCGGGTGCTACTTTCGCTGGCGGATGAGAAAATCGCATATTGGGACGGTGTTTTTCAAAAGGGTGGGCGGTTGCGCGCATTTGGGCTACGAGAATACCAATTGGGAGGGGCTCTTTGACAGCAACGGACTGCTTTTTCTACACGGCTGCTTTCTCGGGATATGGTGTAATGATATCCCCCTCGCGTTGATTATTGCTGGGGAGGCACGTCTTACGCTCGGAACGGCTGGGGAATCATCTTTGCTATATAGCTAGTGGCAGAAGCGGGTATGGAAATAGCTCGCACATTGCTTTGGGGATCATTGGGCAAATGGAGTTGATGTCAGTCAAGGCGTCGTGTGGTGGAATGCATTACCTAGATACGATTCGACCATAAGCTTCCCTGGCCGTTATCGGGTGATGAAAATTGCTTATCGTATCGTCGCTCTTCAATCTCCTATCAACACCAACCACATTGATGATCCATACCCACAAGCAGCACTACACTTCTTATCTACTTCAAGGCTTGTCTGCCTGTAGTCTCAAGAACTGATTCTACTTTGCCTGTCCCCGCGTCCATGCGTGTTTCCAACACAACCGCTTCAGTAAGTCGTCCAGCGCAGAGAATGACACACTATGCATTGGGTGGAGATGCTAATGACTTTTTCCTGTAGGATTACATTTCCGGTATGCCTGCATTCAATCTGCCCACCAATAGCTCGGGCTAATGCCGCACTCTAGATCATCTTTGGAAAGCTTCAGTAAACTGAAAGACCTGCTGGAAAGAAAAGAATCCACACCTCTACACACTTGCTAAATTTGCTCAACCATCATGTTTTCTCGCATCACTCAGCAGTCCGCGATCAAGCCCGTGGCTTTGGCTAGGCAGTTGTCGAAGTTCCAGCCTGGGGCCCGCTTTCTAGCAACTGTGCAAGATCACAATCAAGGCAGCACTGGCCGACAAATGCCTTCCGGCAAGCGCCGGTCAACATCATCCAAAGAAAACCGGGCGACCTTTACTATCAAGGTATACGCGTTCAAAAGATGCCGACAACGCACATGCTAACACTTCTACAAGGGAGGACCGGTCTTCTCTGGGGAGAGCTTCGGTGCAGACGTCAACGTATCTGGCGAAGCTGTTTTCACCACTTCGCTTGTCGGTTATCCCGAATCCCTCACCGACCCTTCATATCGCGGCCAGATCCTCGTCTTCACTCAGCCGTTAATTGGCAACTATGGCGTGCCATCAATGGTTCGAGATGAGTATGGACTCCTTCGTCACTTTGAGTCACCACATCTACAAGCTGCGGGAGTCGTTGTTGCAGACGTCGCACACAAATACAGTCACTGGACTGCAGTGGAAAGTCTGGGCGAATGGTGTGCGCGATCAGGTGTTCCTGCCATCTCAGGTGTCGACACTCGTCAAATTGTCACATTCCTCCGTGAGCAGGGTTCATCATTGGCACGAATTACAGTTGGGGAGGAGTATGACGCCGACGAGGACGAAGCATTCACCGACCCGGAGGCTATCAATCTCGTGAGTCGTGTCTCGACCAAGCAACCGTTCCACGTTGCCTCACCTGGTGATCTACATGTCGCCCTTGTCGACTGTGGTGTCAAGGAGAACATCATTCGCTCGCTCGTCTCTCGCGGTGCCTCTGTCACGGTGCTGCCATTCGACTACCCTCTCCAAAACATCGCTCAGCACTTTGACGGCGTCTTCATCTCCAACGGCCCTGGAGACCCAACACACTGCCGTGCGACTGCCCACAACCTTAAGCAAATCATCGAGCATCACCAGCTTCCAGTCTTTGGTATCTGTTTGGGCCATCAGCTCCTCGCCATGGCCACAGGTGCTAAGACAATCAAACTGAAGTACGGCAATCGTGCACACAATATCCCGGCACTCGACCTCACCACCGGTCGTTGCCACATCACATCGCAGAATCACGGCTATGCTGTCGACGCTAAGAGCTTGCATCCTGACTACAAGGAGTACTTTGTCAACCTCAATGACTCATCCAATGAAGGCATGATTCACAAGTCTCGTCCCATTTTCAGCACACAGTTCCACCCTGAGGCTCGTGGTGGCCCCATGGACAGTGCATATCTTTTTGACAGTTACGTGCAGAGCTGCAAGTTGTACAAGGAGAGCCGGGAGCGACTTGGCAAGGGAAGGGAAGGAAGTGGAAAGCCGAGCCCGCTATTGGTCGACCTGTTAAGTAAGGAGAGAGTGGGCACTCAGACGGAGTATGCTGCAAGATTCAAGGACCCCAAGGATGTTCGGGGACGTGAAGGAGGAGCAGCTCGAGTTGCGGAGAGGGGTGCTGAAGCTGGAAAGGCTGCTGCATCGGCATAGGGTGATCAACATATGGGGGGCTTTTCTATGGCCTGAATCTCTTCCTTGCTTGCATAATATGGTCATAACGCAGTTAGCACGAGCTTGTTGTGCATCTTTCTGCAGTGCTGTTGTCGGAAGAATATCCTACACGCCAAGGCTGGCCTGCATATCTCCTTCATAGTGTGTAAAGCCCCTCGAACATTTCGCATGACCCCATCTTTCCAGTCCTCGTATTCACATCCACATATCATCCCATGCACGCGACCACTATGACGATTCACAATCTACCACGCTCTCCTGACCTTGATCAGGCTTCGTGTCGGCATCGTATCCTGAAGGTCGTCCATGAATGAGCCTATCGTGATTGGTGAAGATGATGATCGTGCGTCACTCAATATCGACGACAGGGCTGGCACACACTGAAACTATGCATGCCATCGAGAAGTTTGCCACTTCAATGGGCCATCGTCACTGCTGCCTCGGGCTGCTGGTAGGGGCGAGTGCTTGGCACCTCCTCTTTACATGTTTATATGTATCTCAGCCACTCGGTCGTGTCAAGCTGTGGAGCATTGTGGTGAACATGGCAAAACATTGAACCTTTTTCACTCTAAATTGCTGTTCAGCACTTCTCATTCACGGTCTTTACTGTATTGTTCTTCTGACTCGCCCAAGTGACTTCCTTGACGACCTTTGCCTCGTTCCACGTTTTCAGACGAAGCGACTGCTCTGATCATGTCGCCGTCTTTACTTAATTTTGACAGCAGCACACAAGACGCTGGTCGTCGTTCTTCCATTCTTTGCATTTTCTTCAATTTACTAGCATTTTTCTGCAACATAACTTCAGCCGAACGAGGCGCTTTAATAGATCCCAATGACCTCCTCGCATACGATAACGGAGAGTACGGGAGCGTACCAACAGAAACACTACGTTCAGCTGACTACAATGTCACACGCATGGCACGACGAACATGGAACGAGCGATGCGACAAGCCAGATGAATACTATTTCCTAAATACATATGGCGTACCAGCGCCACCACACTCTGGGCCACAGATTCTCGATAATAATGGCTCGACGGTCTGGTTCGGGAATGATTACCGAGAAGCATGGAATGTTGCGCCCGTGATATACAAGAACGAGCAGTATCTTTCGTTCTGGCAAGGTGATCCCAATGTCCGAGGACGTGGACATGGTGAGGGAAGTTTTGTCCTGCTCGATAAGCACTATCAGCCCTTCACGACCATTGAAGCTGTCGGCGACGTCCCAGCCGACATGCACGAATTCTCAATGACAGCAGACGACACAGCCCTGGTCATTGTCTGCAAACCAATGTTTCGGAACGACCTCAATAAACTCGGCGTGCTCGACAGCAACGGCTATATCGCCGATTGCACCTTCCAAGAACTCGACATCAGCACTTCACCCGCCACTCTCCTCTTCTCATGGCGCGCCTCCGACCACGTCTCCCTCTACGAAGCCTGGAAACGGCCTGATCCGACGACTTCCTACAACACCTCCGCCACTGCAATCGACTGGTTCCACCTCAATTCCGTGGCCAAGGACAAACACGGCAATTACCTCATCTCCTCTCGCCACACTTCCACGATCTTTTACATTTCTGGCCAAGACGGACACATTCTATGGCGCCTCGGCGGCCCACGAAGCAGCTTCACCGACCCTGAAGGTCACGACCAGGAGCCTTTCTTCCGTCAACATCACGCCCGCTGGCATGATGCCAATGAATCGTCTATCCTGACTCTTTTCGACAACGGGCCCGAGACATACTCACGAGCCTCGCGCGGATTGAAGCTCCGACTCGATCAAGAAAATATGACTGTCGCCCTCGAAACCGCCTTTCAACATCCACTAGGATACTGGTCCGAAAGCCAAGGCAGCGTCCAAGAACTCAGCGACGGCCACTGGCTCGTCGGCTGGGGCAATGTCGGCGCTCTGTCCGAATGGGATCCTGAGGGCAAGGAGATGCTGTGTGACTGGCAATTCAGCGCTCTTCACGATAAGTACAACGTCTACAACGGCACGTTCTCACCCGGTGCTGTGTGGAGCTACCGCACTACGCGTGCACCGTGGGTGGGGCTACCACTGACAGCGCCAGCGGTCTTGCTGGAGGAGAGGACTGAGGAGGTTATTCAGACGAGGGTTAAGATCAATGAGAGCGATATTCCGATCTGTAGCGACCTCGTCTCGTCGCATTGCTGGGAACCTATTCTAGAGAACAGCTGGCACGAGGGCGACGGCAATTACGACAATAACTACGACGAGGGCGCGGACGAAGATATCGAGTACGGCTACCCGGAAGCCGACAGTAAAGTCCTGTTCACGCCCTCCGCCTTATCCACCACAACGTCCACACGTCCTGGCGAGGCAAGGCTTTACTTGTCCTGGAACGGCGCGACAGAGGTCCGCACCTGGGAAGTCTGGAGCGTGAATGCGATGGACTTCAATAGTCCGCAGACTGCTTGGCCGTGGGTGCAGGTTGCAACGAGCGAGAAGAGGGGCTTTGAGACTGAAATCACCATTCCGGCTAATGCTGCAGATTTCTCTATCGCCGCCGTGTTCAAAATTGAAGCACGAGATGCGAGAGATGGGGTGCTGGGGACGTGGCTGTATAGGCGTGGCGAAGCCAGCGTTGACGCGAATGCACGGTCTACGCAGCTTAGCTTACTGTCGACGCTCTCCTCTACTTCGCCCACCTACTCCGGCTCAGCCTACCTCACATCGCAGCGTCTCAAGGAAACGTTGCTATCCCTGGACTTCGCGAGCTTCGACCGCATGTACGCACTTTTCACCGTGGGCGTGGTGGCGATGTGTCTGGGTGTTGCAGCGTTCTTCCGACGGAGGATGCGAAAGGGGTACATCATGTTAGCCCAAAGTCCGATCATGCGCGAGGCGAGGCGGCACTCGGAGTAAGCGACGAGGATGAAGCGGCAATATCAATATGGACAGCCTACTCTACAAGCACGATTAACAGTCTATGCGGGGTTGTACCGACCAGGCAGTTGCGTCTTCCACGCGCACGTTCGCAAGCCCAAGAGAAGCCACGTCTTCCTGATCACTACCCGCCACCTGTCATTGCGATCATGACACTATAGGGCTTCTGGTTCCGACAACGTCCCATGCGGATTAGAGGTATCAAGTCTCCGAGCGACATCACATAGACTGCGTGGATCGTGCGAAGACCATGACGAGCACGTTTGCAGTCACGAAGGCGAGGGGAATACGATTATGGGGGATATAAGAGCACTTCTGTGGGGACCGAACAATCCTGCTC
>Ga0058702_10000563_pt1 | contig 15097 bp, 23 predicted proteins | sample AgamicOrSfe_FD_83781 | JGI IMG/M metagenome (GOLD analysis project Ga0058702, IMG submission 83781) | Agave microbial communities from Guanajuato, Mexico - Or.Sf.e | ecosystem: Host-associated > Plants > Phyllosphere > Phylloplane/Leaf | place: Guanajuato, Mexico | collected 2012-05-30 | reverse complement strand
GTCACAGCCATCCTATCAATTTGCCTGGCGTGCCGCGTCCTTTGTTACAACACCCCCACTTTGCCAAGTTGCCTCTACGTTTGTTTCACTCGTTATTTGATTGACCATCTACAATCACAAACACTTTGTGTCACATTGCTTGATGCTCACAGCTCTGTGATGGAAAGCAAACAGTCGAGCTCGAGCATTCCCGTTGTAGTCAAGACACCAAGACGTCCTGCTTCTCATATTAACGAACTCAAATACAAGTCACCTCAGCCATCACCCAGCACTTGGTGGGGCAGCACATCTTCCCTGTCACCAACTCGTCCTTACCAAAGTATGGAGCACAGCATGATTGCCTCAGATCCTGTTGGGCCAGCTCCCACCACACCACAGCGTCTGCTTGCGTTGCCGCTGTCATCTTCGGCGGTGGAAATGGAACAACATGACGACGTAGACACCAATGAAAGCTCCGACTTCGAAAGCAATCCCGATGACGATCGCAATACGTCTCAGCCGATCGACGTCAGCCTGCTAGGCCACAAGCTCGAGCGAGTCCTATCAACGATCGAAGAACAGGTCGAAGAGAAGCGAATCCATCAGACAAGAGCTAACACAAGCTCCGATGTCGGTGATACAGCGGATCTCATCCAACTGAACAGCGACGGAATTACCGACGAGCTAGAACCATACTTTGAGGACGACAACACGAATGCTGGCGATGAGACCACACTTGATCACTCAGAGTCAAGTCTTCTGGACGATGGTGACTCAAACGCGGCATTTGGAGATACCCTTCTAGAACCTTCCCACCTTCACGATGACGACACGCCGGAACACCATGACAAGGATCTCACGAGCTCTACAGAGCACAACGTCGACTACGATCATGCCGACTTGCTCTACTCCGGACATGGTGCCCGTCGAGTTTCTCTTGAGCTTCAAGTCGACTTTGCCGATGGCGAAGCTGAGCACGATGATGCAAGCGACGACAGCACCGACACTGCCAAAGCTGGAAATTCGTATTTGAGAGTCACTGATGTTGCAAACAACGAAACCATGATCGAGTCTGGAAACACTGAGCATGATGATCAAGAAAGTGTGCTGCAGAATTCCACCCACGAGCGCAATACTCAACATCTTCACGAGCATATGCACGCTGATCTTAACCAAGAAGAGAACGCATCGAAGTTCGAAAGATCAAGGATTGATTCTACCTATGCTACAGGTCGTCTGACCCCAGAAAGCCATTTGATCACCCCAGACGCGGTCCCGGATATCCAGCATCCTTCTAATCATGTTCATCTTCATGACAACAACAAGCTCAAAGAAGCAGACTTGCCTGATCCAACAACTCCAAAAGACAACGGTCTGCCAGAAAGTCACACAGTCAACGTGCCACTTAGTGCCTCTACCTCGGTCGAGGAGAGACCTGCCAATATGTCCTGGATCATGACTACACCACCTCGTTCTGGTCAAAAGTCCGACTCTGTCGAAGATTCAGCTCCAGAAAACTCGCCTTCAGCACAGATCAGGTCTGTAATCGATGTGAAAGATCACGACACGGGCCACGGATCTGGAAAGACCGGCGAAGGGACTGCTGTTCATACCAATAGCAAGACTAGTGCTGCAGTAGTTGAAGATGAAGCTCACACGACCTCTGACGCAGTGGTCGGAAGCAGCACGTCTGTCTTTGACATCATGAAAAGCTACAATCTCAATCAGAACAAGTCAGACCTGCCTTTTGTCCGCTTCGAACCTTTTCAGTCATCCGAAGATCTTGCCCAACTCGTAAAGGATTCCGAGCATAGCGGGTCTGGTCAAGCACTCCCTTCTGGCACGATGCGTGACATCAATCATCCAGCAAAAGCTCTTCCGGGACCAGCGGCTTGGTGGGTGAGAACCCTAGTTGCAGCATGGACTCCGTCTGCTGACGTTCTCAATGTCGGGTCTGATTCTCACATTCAACCAGCCATGACCGCCCGAAAAGCAAATCTACGTTCTCCTACTTCCGCCAGCCTTCGTCGTGCAGCTAAAAACATTCGCAATCAGCGCAAGCATGGTCGACCCGCACGCTCGCCAGAGGTATCGCCGGAACAAATGGCCACCAGCAGCAAATGGATCAAATTCAGCTCGGACGTCGAAGCTCACGACACTGAGATGTTTCTCACTTCTCAGCGTGCGATCGAAGCTCGGCGTGCAGAATTTGCACAGAACGACGGAGAGTACAGACCAGTCTTCAACGAGATCTACAAGAAGACGGTTCCGGGTGAGAAGCTTGGTGACCGTCGTGTCGTCGCTGTCACAAAGTCTGTCCACTCTGTCCATGGCGCTTCAGAAGATGGACTACACGACGCTGACACGCCCTCAAGCTTCGAGCACGCTCCGATCCTCCTGCCACCTGTCCGTGCTCCAGTCCTACCTGATCAGGAATATGATCCTTGGCCCGCTGGACTAGAGGAGGAGGTTCTCCGTCGTGTGGCTTCACTCTCGCCAGCTAGATCTGCCCGTGCCACCACGCCGGACAGACCAATCACTCTCGACCCGAGCGGGAAATCATCTGACAAAGAGAACAAGGCACCACTATTGGCTGGCTCGTCGTCCAGCCGCAGGACTGCGACTTCGAGCGGTCCCTCGAGCCCAGTCTCTCCGTCTCCATCGTCGTTCCGCGGTCGTAGATTCGCTACACCCATCGCGCTCAAGCTGAGCCAGGCTGTTCTCAGTTCTGAGAGTGGCACACCCCCTGTTACCGGCGCGAGTGATGACACCGTCCCGATGGACTCGCCCTCGCTGTCTGCAGGCATCCTTTTAGCCACTGACGACGATGAGCAGACTCCTCTTCTGGGTGACACCACCAGATCCGCGACGTCTGACAACGAAGCCGAACGTCTCAGCACAACGAAGTCGGCTTCCTCCACCCTCACCAGCCTTCTCAGCATTATCCTAAGCTTTCTGTCTCAAGGCATTGTCGCTCTCTTCGGCTTTTGGACAACTCTTGGCGAGAAGATGGACAATGCCTTCTTGCGCCTCAAAGATCTTTTCAGTGGCGAGGCTGGGACATCGGATGAAGAGCGCGTCTCTGCCATCACCACTGCGTTCACTCGATTCAGTGTCGTTGGTGATGAGGATGCTGATGAAGGTCGTAGCACTACTGATGAGGAGGATCGTGATGGATCAGACACACTCTGGATCAGGAAGCCGCGCACCAGGTGTGCTGGGCAACAGGATGGCGGTGCAACTGCTCGCGATGTGGAGGAGAATGTGATGGAGGGTGATGTGCTCGAGGAGCAGGAGGAGGAGGAGGAGGAGCCTGGAGAGGAGTGGTGGATATGAGCGGGATAGCTCGGTGAATAGTTAGGATGCGTTTGGAGTGGACTCGACAGGTAGACCGGAGTGGCAACTGTGAATGATGATCGGGATGAAACAAACATGTTGGCGTCGGACTTGGTTATGGTACATTGCGGCTGCGATGATGATCTGTGCTTTTCGCAAGGCACTTGCGCACAGCTGAAAGTGCAGATGCTTAATTGCTTCTACCTTGATGTTATAAGCCTTGTGCTAGACTGTAGATACTCAAGTATGACGAATTCAATGATACAGACCTCTTTCTAAGCCATTTCCATATCAACCTCATCAGCCTCATCCACCATTTCCACCCCATCCCTCACATCCTCCTCCTCCCCGTCTTGCGCCTCTCCTTCGTCCCCTTTCGACTCCCCCTTCCCTTCCAACACTTCATACGGCCCCGCCGGCACCCCCACCTTTCCGACCTTCACCCGACTCAGTGCCCTAATATCCCCCGCCATCTGAATAACCCTCAACCCACCATCCCTCGCCCTATCAAAGATGGCCAAGTCCAAATTCTCCCTCGTCAATACATCCGGAATCGCCGCTAACTTCTCATACAGCGCGTCATTCACCGGCAATCCCGCAGTGATCATGGCGATCTTGTCGCGCATCAGCACCTTCGTCTTCGCCCACGTCCCGTTCGGATACCAGCCATCCTGGTAAATGTCGCAGGTCGCACGCACGGGGCTGCGCTCTAGCATCCCGCGCAGCAGCGGGTCGGTGATGTCGCACGCTTGCCAGACTTTGCCGTCCACGATGACGGATTTGCCATCAAAGGTATGACTCAACACGGGCGCCTTTGGATCATCCTCCGGATTCGGCGCCACGCGCAGCTGCACAGCGTGCTGCCACCGCGGCTTCTCCTTCTGCATGATCTTGAAGATGAGCGTCTGATAGATGCGGTACTTCGGGTCTGTGCGGGGATCGAGGCCGAAAGCGACGACGGAGTCGCGCCAGGGACCGGAGGCAAAGACGTAACCGACGTATTGGACGGCGGCTTTGAGGTCGTATTCTGCAGCGCGGCCGAGGTGGTTGTGGAGGCAGCGGCGGGTGGCGATGGGACGCGTGGTGAGGAAGGCGCGTAATTTGGCGATAAGGGTGCGCAGAGGGGCTTCGAGGGTGGCTTCGGGGACGCAGTTTGGGTGGGGAGCGGTTGGAACGTCGGCGGCGGCACAGTCGAAGGAGACTGTATGAGTGATGATTTTGGATGGCGCGGCGCTATTTGTGGCGGTTGTGCGACCGGTAGAGTCGATGGTCAATTTGACCATGGGGTTCTGGCGGTATCTGAGACATGTTAGTACTGTTGCGGCGTTTGATCCGTATGCAGCACAAACCCGTAGTTGAAGGGCATTGCGTTCTGAGCGAAGGAAGGCGGTGGGATCATGTCCATACGTGGCTGGATACCTCGCTCTGGGCGAAGCCTGAACTTCTTCAAGTCCTCATCTGAAGGTATCAGTTGGCTCGTGGCAAATATTGGGTCGAGGTAGACTTACACTCTGGCTTCAAAAGAGAGCTTTTCAGATTTATTGCCAACGCACTTGTCGCGAGTGACCATTGAAAGTCCGGCAAACCTATGAATAGGTTTAGAGTCGAATTCGACCTGACAGCCAAACGAAGACCTACTTCTAAAGCGATGTGTTTCCTCCACAACACCGAGTGCTTTCACTGTGAAGTTATCTGCATTGTCCTGGAGGCTCCTCAATTGAGCTTCTGGTGAGGTGGCAAAAGCAACTCCTTCAGCCTCTGGACGGTCGGCGTGCCATGCGAATGATTCATTGCTGCCACGTTTACGCTTCCTGCCAGTCCTTTTTGGAATGGTCACTTGCAACAGCACATTCTCAGTGGTCACGCCTTGGGATTGGATTGGTCTTCTGAAAGCATCTTCTGGTCTGGTGAGAAAGTTCACTGTACGGTCTGAACCTTTCGACTGAACAAACTATTTGACTGCTTCAGTACATAAGCGTACGTGCTCGTGTCGATAAGGATGGACGCACGTTCGAAATAGCCTTGTCACCACCGAGGCTAAGGACACCTCTTTCCAGGTTTTTGATGATGCCAGGATGCTCAATAATTACATAGCTATCACCAGACACCTCCTGATAAGGAGCGAGGAGTTCTTCAATGCGCGTAGAGGGAGGTGGAGGAATCATTGGGACGCTATTATTCTCATCATGATGGCGGCAACCTTGGCGGGAGTTGCAAGCGTTTCAGACACAAAACAATGTCAATGGCTACCCTGACAATTAGAGCTGCTGCTGATAGTACATGCTGGGTGTGTGTAGATGCAGGATTCGGCGACATCATACACGCTTCTTCGGGCAAAGGATCGCGCGGTGGTTTGAGAAGAGCATATCGACGCGACAGATCTCGACATATATCCTGGTGCTGTCGGTGTACAGACTCTAGTGTTTGGCGGATCGATCATCTCATCTTACTGGACACTGGACCCTGACGAATGAGCTCCCCAATGACCACACCCGCATCTGAACAACAACAGCAGGACGACGCTGCATCAACAATCGCTGCAAGCTCAGTGCAAGCTCATATTCCCGCTATCCAAGCGTTATCCCACGAGTAGCAAACACCAGATTCTCGAATTGACGCGTCTGACACTGCACGTCGTGTACGTGGCCACGGTGCTTCCGACAGCACCTGTCCTGAGGGTGTTCAACAATTATGAAGAACTTCCGACAGAAGGTGACACACCCCATGAAGCGCGTTGCATTTACTTAGCGAAGAGTTCCATGCTGACGTCTGGTGCTTGACTAGCTGTCGAGAAATAAAGACTCAAAGCTCAAGAAGAAGGAATCAGCGTCATCTGGCACGTCATCCCCAATACCTGGAGGCTCATCACAACATTCCCCGGCAGGCTCAGTACAGACCACGCCCTCATCATCGCAGACACACCTGGTGGATCCAAGGAACAAGGCACCGAACGAGAACAGCTATGGAGGGGATGGCAATGGTCGAGGCTTCTCAGGCGTGGGTCCACAGCCGCCACAACCATCGCAAATCGTGCCAGGTCCATATATTCCTCTAGGCCAGCAGCAACCCAACATGGGCCCAAACACTGGTCCGGTCAGCCCAGGAGGTCCAGGAACGCCTACAAGGATTCTTCCTCCAAGTGTTGTAATCAGCCCTAGCACAACTGTAAGTGCTTCGAGTCCGCCGACTCTCGAGCTGAAGGCACTGACTGAACTAACACGATCAGCATCCCCCTCAACCCGGCGCCACAGAGACTATGCCCGGTGATCTGGCACCACCGAAGGCAGGAGTGAAAACGCCGATGTTCAACACACTTGGTCCAACAGCAAGAGACACTACAGACGGGATCAGAACGCCCAAGCGACAACACTCCTCAAGATTCGACATCTCTGACCAACGACAACGCGATCTCGAGAAATTGCCCGGCTTCCACGAAGTTCCGCCAAATCGCCGACAAGACCTGTTCATGCAGAAGATTGACCAATGCAACATCATCTTCGACTTCAACGATGCCAGTGCGGACCCAAAATCGAAGGAGATTAAGCGCATGGCTCTGCATGATCTTCTGGATTACGTCGCCAACAACAGACAAGTCATCACTGAGCCAATGTATCCGAGAGCGGTGGAAATGTTCAGCAAGAATCTGTTCAGGCCGATACCACCTCCCCTTAATCCCCAGGGTGAGGCATTTGATCCAGAGGAAGATGAGCCGGTACTGGAAGTTGCATGGCCGCATATTCAAGTCGTGTACGAGTTCTTCTTGCGCTTCATAGAGAGTCAGGACTTCAACACAAACATTGCGAAGCAGTACATCGACCATACATTCGTGCTTTCAGTCAGTATCACAAGGGCGCCCAGCAGGACTGAACTAACAAGCACTGCAGCTCCTTGAACTATTCGACTCAGAAGACCCTCGAGAACGAGATTTCCTCAAGACAACCTTGCACAGAATATATGGCAAATTCCTCAATCTGCGTTCATTCATCCGGCGGTCCATAAACAACGTCTTCTTCCAATTTGTATATGAAACAGATCGATTCAACGGCATTGCAGAGCTACTCGAGATACTTGGATCCATCATCAACGGGTTTGCGCTGCCACTCAAGGAAGAACATAAGCTATTTCTTAGTAGGGTGTTGATTCCGTTACATAAACCAAAAGGCTTGAGTATGTATCACCCACAATTGGCCTACTGTATCGTACAATTTTTGGAGAAAGATGCTGGATTGACACAAGAAGTTGTCTTTGGGCTACTGAGATATTGGCCCAAGGTCAACAGCACGAAAGAAGTCATGTTTTTGAACGAAGTGGAGGATATCTTCGAAGTCATGGATCCAGCAGAGTTCAAGAATGTGGAGGTGCCTTTGTTTCAGCAGCTATCAAAGTCTGTTGGGAGCCCTCATTTCCAGGTTGCGGAACGCGCATTGTATTTCTGGAATAACGAGTATTTCTGTAACCTGGTTACCGACAACAACGAAGAGATTCTTCCTATCATTTTCGCCTCATTGTACGAGAACTCGAAAGGTCATTGGAATCGGTAAGTCTCGAGGAACGCTTGGTATGCTTCGAGCATCACAGTAACACTATTCTCACAGCACTATTCACGGTATGGTCTACAATGCCATGAAGCTTTTCATGGAGGTCAATCCAGCCCTTTACGATCAATGCTATGCCAATTGGGTCGAAGCCCACGGCGAGAAGCCCACAAAAGAGCAAACACGAAAGGCAAAATGGGACAAGCTTGCCGCCGCCGCAAAGTCACGGAAACCAAGTGGCGAGGTTATTGGTGCCCAATCGACCACACCTGCAGACTTGCTTCCCGTAACGACCAATATGGGCGACAAGGTTGAATCGCCGACGTCGTCACCTACGAAAGATGCCATAGATGGCGAGACGACCACAGTCGAAAGCATCAGTGCCGGTCCTGTCGAGCAGACAAACAGCGATCCTATGGCCCATGGCAGGCTCAGCAGATTCCAGGATCTGAGCATTCAGGAAGCGTCAGTACCGGGTGCACTAGGACACAGTCAGGCGCCACCACGCTCATCGAATCTGGGCACGCCGAGTAGCGCAGCCTCGCACTCGTTTTCGGAAGAGACGGGGTAGTTGTGTATGGTTCAGGTGTGTACAACACGAGATGCAAAGTTGGGAGAAGGGAGAATGAATGATTGGGCAGGCAAAGAAGCTGACGAAACGACAAACAGCAAGGATAATGTCGACTGCTATCATATGTGAAGACTAGATAGGGCTGTGAGTGGGACGGGACGTTTTTATTCACGAACGAGAGAACGAAGTCATGTGCATACAGAATTGTTTATCCTTCTCTTTCGCATTACCTTGACTGCATACGTTGATGAGTGACTGCGGTGTGCTTCCACATGGCTGATGAGGTGCTCAGAATCACCTTGCTGCTGTGTCACACACTGTCCTGCCAATAATTGTCTCGGGCGCATCATGTCGCACTCAGGACGGGCGGACAGTACAGTGCTGCGCTCAATACTGTCACCCGGGTCGACCGTTTGGTCTGTCGCGACCTTTGGGCAGCCTCAGTTGTAATGCTTTCGACTTTCCCTTTCGGCTCATCTCATGAGAACTGCATTTCTCCTGCTCCAGCACAACTATGTGATCAACCAGTATCCGCATCTCTCTTCGTGTCACATAGCCATTCGGGAATAGGCTGACCTGTCGCTTCATTTCGAGTCTGAATGCAGGCACGAGCAGAACGTCTCGAGTATGCTAGAGTGTGTCCAGAAGTGAGCTGTGGAGGTCAGGTCCGGACAGTGTATGTACTGTATGTACATCATGCTCTGACGCGAGCGTGGTGCGACCAGCCCGCAAGCAACGAGATTGCACGAGACCTGTCGATTGATATCGACCTCGTCTCGTTGTCGCTATGCAGCTCATACCTTGTCAGACTTTGCAACTTCTGCCTTTCGCTCGACCAGGTCCATGATGAAGTCCCACGCCTCTTTGCTGACCTTGCTGACACTTAGCCGGGACTGCTTGAGTATTTGCATGTCGCTCAGGGGACTATCTGCTTCTCCTCCTAGTGCCTGAAGAGACTTGAGCGTGACCAGCTCGTCGAACTTGCGCTTGAAGCGGACAGAGACCATGAACCATCGTGGCTTCTCGCGATCCGATTTTGGGTCATGATATGGGTGTTTGGGGTCGAAAGCCGATTCTGGAGACCATCAATAGGCTGTGCAAATTCAAATTATAGTACTCCACAAAGATGAGCTCTTACCGTCGACAAGATTCTCCTGCACCACCTCCATGATACCTGCGATACCTGGAACTTTGCAATTGGAGTGGTAGAAGAATGCCAACTCGCCTTGCTTCATGGCCATCATATTGTTACGTGCAACATAGTTTCGCACACCCTCCCATGGCTCGGGCTCTGTCACTGCTGCCAGATCATCAATTGAGAACTTCACGTCCACACCGTTCTCTATGCGAGAGTTTGGCTCTGCTTTCATGAGCCAGTATTTTGGTCGGACATCAGTGTCAGGATCGGTCTGGGCAGGCTTCGTAGGTCGTGATTTTCGTGCTTTCGGTGCTTTCTGCGATGACTTATGATTTATTCCGTCTGGCTCAAGCTGCTCGGATAGCTCTTCTTTTTCTGCTTGAACGCTCTTCTGTTTTGTAGGGGCTGCATTGGGTTGGTTCACCTTCCGCCTTTTCTTGGCTGCAGGTTCTGGTGGACTTGACGCATCCGGCGCAGTATCATCAAGTGTATGCTTTTTCGACGGCTCTTTCGCTCCTCTCGAGCTTCTAGTGGTCACCATAATTTCACTATCAGGGGACTCACGAGACGCCAGACACTAAGCACAGCACTGTTGTTGTTGGTGATGCTTCGTAATTGGTCGATTTGCCTGTATGACGTAACAATGCGCTGGAGGCTATTCCGTGACGTTATGCTAGAGCTCTCTCTGTACCTTTCCATCTATTGCGTAGACGATAAAGTGCACTACCTCACAACAATTCCAAGCTCAGAGAGGCCTTAGACACGAGTAACCGCACCTTTGAAAGATGGGACAGCCAACACATAACTCTGCGCAACAGCAGCAAGAAGACAAGAACAATGGACAATCCTCCGCCACAACATCCACTACCTCTCCACCATCAGCACCATCAGCACCTCGCTCAGAACCACCACCAACCTCTCAACCAGGCTCCAATCCTACTGCTCTTCCCCCAGCAGCCCTCGACCTTGCCGCCAAACTCTTTGACCTTGCCCGCGCGGGCGACACTGCCACAATCTCCCAATACCTCTCCGCTGGCATACCACCCAACCTCACCAACCACACCGGCGACACGCTCCTCATGCTCGCAGCCTACCACGGCCACGTTGAGACCGTCAAGATTCTCCTAGACAAAGGCGCAGATCCCAATGTGCTGAATGACCGGGGCCAAAGTCCACTGGCTGGCGTGCTCTTCAAGGGCTTCGATGAGGTGGCGAAAGTGTTGTGGGAGAAGGGAGGCGATGTCAGGGCGGGCCAGCCGAGCGCGCTGGATTGTGCGTATATGTTCAAGAGGAGGGAGATGTTGCGGTTGTGGGGAGAGCCGATTCCTGATGAGCCAGAAGGACGGCCGGCGGAGACGCAGGAATGGGCGTGAAGAAATAGGCGAGGAGTGGCAGCGTGTTGTAAAGTATATCTTCAATCTCGATCGATGAGCCACTCTATCTCCTGCAGTTCCTTCCGCAATCTCTCCTTCTGCGCCTCCACCCTCATCTTCGACTGCGCTATCCCTTCCAAAGTCCCCGCTAGCAGAGACGCCCTTACGAGGTAGTCGCGTTTCTCTAACTGGAGACCTTCGAGCTCCACTGGATCGATGGAGGGTCTGTTGGTGCAGAATATGATCAGATTTGCGAGGTGATCCATGTGCCGTCGGATTGCGCCGAGCTCGGAGGAGAGATTGGCGGCTTGTCGGTCAAAGGCCATGAGACGATCGCGACACATTTGGTAGTCGTGCCGGACGACATCGCGTACGTTTTTGCGACTGATGGACATCGTGCTTGGGAGACCTGTGGAAAGCTCAGTGCAGGCGCAGAAAGACTGATCTATCTTAGAGATGTCAGACTTGCGAGCTGCACATGGTTCTGTTTTATTCTTAGAGGGGCGTCGCTTGTGCCACATCGTGGCAAGAGCTGGAGCTCCCACAGGATTATCCTCGTGGCAAATAACCTGTTTGCTGCGGTAAGGTAGTACAACATGTTCGGGTCCATACCGGATTGAGCGATGTTGTGTAACAGACTTGAAACAATTTCAAGCAGGGATCTTCTCAGCGAGCGCTTAGCGTAGCTTTCTACAATCTCGTCGCTTTCAAGTCTTGGGCTTGCTTGTATATCATGATGTGTATACAGTACACGGAGAAGATCGATGCGGAGGACATCTATGCGTACTATGTGTAGTACAACACAGCACATTTTTACCCAGCTACGCAGCTCGAGACAAGTGACTCGTCACGTCTATGTATAGCAAGCCCAGAGATACCTTACGCAAATTCTTCAAGCCCACGTGCGACTTCGTACTTAATAACTGAGAAGGCGTTGCATCGCTTCGCATTGCGATGCTGCTTGATAAACAAGTTAGGCTGCCTTTGTGAGAAACTGATGTTAATGCCGCAGCAAGACGAGCAGTCGTCTGGGCTCTGGAGAGACAGCCATTGCTCAGTCACTTGCACGCTCAAGAAGCTCATTGAGGATCACACCTTGCGTGCGCGCTATAGCGAATAAGTGAAGATGATCACGCGACGCTGCTCACGGTCTGCCATCAAGTCGTTTCGCCATGTTTTAACACGTACAAAGCAGAAGAGCTAAAAGATTTCTTTCTATACACTGCCCCGTCTTGTGCTGTGAAATATGCCATTCGGTTCTAGCTATGGCACCCCAGCTTGAAATGCATCAATCAGGTCGAGAAGGAAGGAGGAAGACGTAAAGATCCCTAGCAAGGTGATGTTGAGAAATAGGCTAAGTACTACTGCTGTACACAACGCACAGTGCCATAGAAGGAATACCGTAGGTTATTCGCAAAGAGTGATGTCGCTGGTAGTATCTGAGCCAGTGGAAAGTGGACTACCTCGCCCGCCACCGATTGCTCCGCCAATATCCATGCAAGTTGTTGGTACAGAACACGAGAACACAATGCATACTCGCCAAGTACTCCTTGCTAATAGCATAATTAGAGTAGCTTTTTGGCGATCCCCTGGCGTAGCATGCTCCCCAAATATGTGGCTCCAATACCAGGTCTGGATTCGAGATGGAATGTCCGTCAAACATGACAGCAGTGTCCTTGTCTGTCCTCCCTTCGTCCACCAGCATACGCGGCCCCATATCCTCCAGGCATAAGCAAAGTTCCATCCTAGAGATCGTAGATGAAGTCGAGTCCTTCATCAGCACCATCATCCGCAACGTTTGCATCCAACGCCCCAGAGACACGAGACTCAACTATGTGCAAGTAAGCCAGTCCTACTTTACTTGCAACGTCAACGACATGACTAAACTGCGGCACGGGATCCTGCATTTTCAAGCCCTGAAAGGCACTCCATGGGCTCAAGCGCAGTCAGACTCGATCAGCACCTACTGCAGCAATCACCCCCTGAAGTACTTCCTCGAGGTACCGAGATCGATTCGCCACTAAGCCTCCATATTCGTCTGTGCGCGTATTGCTCACGTTCTGCAGGAACTGATCGACAAGGTAGCCGTTCGCAGCATGACACTCGACGCCGTCAAAGTCAGCCTCTATTGCGTTCCGAGCGGCGTCTGCAAAGTCTCTGATCGTCGTCTCGATCTCTGTCGTTGTCAACGCTCGCCGCATAGCAGCCCCTTCTCCATGCAAGAGTTGGCGGAAATTAAAGCAGCCTTTGGCATTTACTGCATCGGTGATAGCGCGCCATGCAGAGATCTGCTGGGCTGACCAGATGCCGGGACGGTGTGGAAACTCGCCACAGGAGGACGAGAGAAAGGTGCCCTCGGCAAGAATCAAGATGCCTGAAACACATGCGTATTGTGTTTTTACTCCAGCATCAGAGGTGTCGGTGTGCAGTCTGCAGTTGCGCGAAGACGAGTCAGGGACGGCATACCGATGCGGTGCACGACTTCGATGTTACCAATTTAGAGAGGCTTGAACAGGCGGGAGATCTCCATAGTGGAGACATGTGTGAGGTAGGTATTGCTCGACGTGTTGAGAGAAGTTGCTTGTTCAGTTCTACCTGGAACGAGGGTGATGTGCGGGCGAGCCTACCACTTTATAGTTGGGCTCAACCCATAGGCATAGCGTGCCCGCCTGAGCTGTCTAATGCTCAGATCACAATAGCCGTGCCCATCACAAAGCAGATGCTTAGTCGTAGCGTCGTCCTTGCGACCAATAAAAGAACAAAGTTTCAACATCAAAACATTTCCCGCTTTGTCCATTTCAAAAGCAGGGCTTCACTTACGATGCATTTCGCTTGTCAAAAGAGACTTCTGCGACCCGAAAAGTGCAAAAGAGGTGCGATGATGACAAGATTCGAACTTGCGCGCCCGAAGGCAGTAGATTGCCGGATAAGGATATTCGAGTCTACCGTATTAACCACTCTACCACATCACCGTAATTATAGTAGCATATTGTGAGATGCAGATTATATAACAAGTAATCATAGTTTTAGTTTTTGACCAACGGCTCTACGCGAGAGCAGGGGTTCTGTCAGGACGAGAGACTGCACACAACTTCGACAGTAAGCCCGACCACGACGCTTTGCCTCTTGAAGCTGTGCACGGGCCCGATGTATCCACCTAGCGTTTCATAGGAATTAATGAAGCTCATGAGCTTTGACTGGGAATGCTCGGAGTGTGGTAGTAGTCGTAGTAATAGTAGCGGGTCAGGGTATGTGCTTAAATATCTGCGCAACAGATTTTATTCATATGCTCTATCAGTGCTCTGGGCAGCCGAGGGTTCGTTCCGTTCCATGCCTCTATGGTCTGGCACTGAGATTTTAGAAACTCAGAAACACCTCGTCGCGTGTGGGATGCCAGTCTCGACCATTTCTCGTTTGTGTTAGCCTAGATGATCACAATGTCTCGCTCGACTTCCACCAGGTCCTCAGTCCCTCCCTCGCTTTTTTGCCTCTTCCTCCCGGTCTTCACATCATACACCCATCCCTCCCTGTCCCACCTCCAGATCATCCACGCCCTCAAATCCTTGTCCTCTGGCACAACCCGCATCCACTCCGGCTCCTTCTCCTCCTGTCCTCTCTTAACCTCAATCCCACCACCATCCTCAACCTCCACTCCCCTCATCCCATCACTCCCAAAGATCCGCCACGAATCCAACGCATACGGTCCCACCCCAGGCAAATGCGCCACTTCCCACCCGTCCCTCTCATCATCCATCCCAAGCACCATCCCAGCCTTGACATCCCTTCCACACTCCTTCGTAGGATAATCCCTCCGCTGATATCTTCGCTCAGGACATGGCGGACTCTCCAACCACACGCGTGCAAATTTCACAAGACGTGCGGCGCGCACATTGTACAGCCCGATCGGATACAGTATCTGCGCTAGGAGTGCTACAGGCGCTGCAGCAAGGGCAGATGGAGTAGGAAACAGGGAGAGGAGAGTACGTAGGACGGGGAGGGCGGTGCGACCTGTGGTTTGGTTCCAGAGGATGGCTTGGATGAGGAGGGCGAAGGTTGGGGATGGGAGGAGAGCGAGGCGTTCTTGGATTAGGCCGAAGTGGGTAGGGAGATGGTCGGGTATGATGAGGGCGGCAGGGTGTGGAGGGGGGAGGGGGATGATGGGAAG
>Ga0058702_10000562_pt1 | contig 15101 bp, 18 predicted proteins | sample AgamicOrSfe_FD_83781 | JGI IMG/M metagenome (GOLD analysis project Ga0058702, IMG submission 83781) | Agave microbial communities from Guanajuato, Mexico - Or.Sf.e | ecosystem: Host-associated > Plants > Phyllosphere > Phylloplane/Leaf | place: Guanajuato, Mexico | collected 2012-05-30 | reverse complement strand
TGTGCGTGCGTGTCGAGGAAGGTGGGAAGACTGGATTGTTGCCAGATGACTTGGGGTGGCTGGTACGCAGGACGCGAGTCAACCCGGGAAGACCCAAAGTCTGGGTCGGCGTCGTCGGTGGGCGCGTATTCGAGGAGGAGTGTTGGGTCGGGGCCGGTCAGGCGGAGAGAGGTTGCGAAGTGTGACAGTGGTTCGGAGAGGGTAGCGGCGAGAGGCTGGTCGTCTGCAGTACAAAGGACGAAGAATCCAAGATCAGAGTCTGAGACTGCAACACAGGCGCTGATTGCAGACGGAGAGGTCGAGCTTGATGGGAAAATGATGGGTTGTTCGACCGTGGTAGAGGCAGCATCCAATAGCATATCGAGGCGGAAAGCGACACCAGCCTCGTCTGTGCTGTTGTACTCGTCGGCTAGCTTGCTTGACCAGCTGGAAAGATCAAGATATGATACACCAGTGCCGTGTGTTACAAAGACAGCATGGGGGACTTGTGGATCTGCAGTGAATGCTGGATACGCATCGTCGACTGCTTCACCCACACTTACAGTCTCGATCAGCAAAAGCTCAACCTCTTCATCTTGATCCTCCTTAGAAGTGTGGGAAGGCTAGGCAAGGTCAGCGCTGGAATATGGCGATCGTGATAACGGTTTCATCACCTTTCTTGTCGGCAGCCATCGTCCTTCAACAGCACCAGCTCCAGTAAGAACGTGTACTTTGCCATCAGCTGTCGCGAGGCAGAGCAGGGACGCTGCGGATGGCTCCAGCTCATCGGCAATTTCCCCATCTTCAGACGGATCAGCCTCATCGTTGTTGATAGCAGGTATGGCATAAATGTCTGTCACATCAAACATGTCATCTATCTCAGGTGAGATCATGAAAGGGCCTTGAAGCTTCGGTATCGCGTTAGGACGTAGGGGTCTTTGCATCACCAATCTCTCTGAGTAGCTGCTCTCGCCCTCCAAGGACGACTCTTGACTTGCAAGGTCTGTTGCCCATGTTTGTAGCTGATTGCGCGTCCGTTGTGAATAGCCTGAAGAAGGATCCGAGCTAGTCGAGCATGCAATGGTCTCTGACAGTTCTATGATCATGCTAGGTCGGGCAAGCCATTTGCTAGGCAATAACGGACATAGCCCGTAAACATCACCCTCGCGCATGGCGATCCAGAGTGTCATTGCGGCCCATGGATCTTCTCCTTCCACAGCTGAGCCTCCAAAGCATGCAGAGGCGACTTCCATTTCGAACGAATCTGGCGAGAACCCCTTGTTGGCGCCGTACTTGGACGGTGAAAAGTCTTCAGCGCTGGAGTGTCCGTTGACGAGCTTCCGCAGGTCTACGGCTAGTGCTGGAGAATCGAATGACCATCTGTTGTCCTTGTCAAGCTCCCACAATCGTACAACTGCATCCACAGTGACAGTAACTAGGCAACCTCCACTTGATGCTAGAGGATGCCATATAGCCGAAGCAATCGGTGCTCGCTCTAGCACATGTGTAGTAGGTCCTATGTGGTACGTTTTGAGGTTGAGTGGAGATGTGTCTTTCAAGCTAAGATGTGAAGAGTCTGGCAGGACGGCGACGTGAACAGTATTAGACGTAACTATTGCAAGGAAGTCCTCCCGTGGTGACATGATCAGCTGTCTTATAGGCCTTGAGATTGGTACTTTGAGGATCTTCAATTGCGTTAGAATACACATCTTGCAGCGGTAATCACAAAACACCTCACTTGGTGAAAGATATTAGACCTCGTGTCTTTATCCTGGTCGTCGTTGCCGTTGCCCATCTCATCCTCTTGATCATCTTCGCTGTCCTGGTTGCCATTCCTCTCATCACGGCCGTGTCCATTCTGCTGGTCCTGTGTTTCCTCCCACCGTTCTTTCAGCAAGACCATGTCTGTCCAGCGGAGTTCATTGCCAACAGCCACAAATATTTCGGTACCACGACGGGCGATGGTACGTTGTGGTCCAAAGGGTTTCTCATGCCTTTGTTTGACTTCGGTGGTGGGTTGCTTTGTTGTCGCCCTCGATGTGAATGCATTGAACCCTGGTGCAGGCCGTGATAGCCAAGCAGGCGTGTACTTCAGCACGCCAGGCATGACTGATCGAGTTCTCCCTCAAACTTGGTGTGTTGGAAGCTCGTCTTGATTCGCGTGCTTTGTCGATCATCGCGTTGAAATACGCCCGAGCTTAACTCCGGAGACTTGGTGGCGTCAAACGTTGGAACACCTCTCAAACATGCACATCTCACCACGCCTGAATGCACTATCCGACACTATCATGGATATTTCCTCTTGCTCACTTTGCAATCTCAGCATTGGCAGCTAGCACCACGCCATGCAATAACTCACCCCTCCTGTGCGACCGTGCATATGACAACGTCACATACCTCGGAGCCCACGACTCCCCCTTCCTCCGCGATACCTCGACCTCCAGCAGTCTCTCTGGCGATCAATTCTACTCCAGCACCACCCAGCTTTCCGCCGGCGTCCGCTTGCTCACTGGTCAAATCTACACCACCAACGCCACTTCAGGCCTCCATCTCTGTCATACTTCCTGCAGCCTACTGGACGCCGGCCGTCTTAGTACCTGGCTCAGCAGCATCAAGACTTGGCTCGACTCAAATCCAAGCGATGTAGTGACACTCCTCCTCGTCAACAGTGACGATGCCACAACAGCCTCAATCGCTGCGGAGTTTGCCCTGGCAGACCTGACAAGCTACACGTTCCAACCCACGTCTACCACAACTTCTTCGAACCCAGGTGCTAGCGAGTGGCCAACATTACAGACCCTCATTGACGCTAATACTCGTCTGGTGACCTTCGTAGCTTCTCTCGCAGATGATGGCAGCGCCGCGCCATACCTCATGAACGAATTTGACTACATCTTCGAGAATTCATACAACAATACTAGCCCCTCCGACTTCTCCTGTGTCCCCGACCGTCCGGCGAGCGTCGCCGGGAGCATTCAAGCCTCCACAACCCAAGGCCTCATGCCGCTGCTGAACCACTTCCTATACACGGATCTAGCCACATCTGGCGCGCTGGCAGGCGTTCAAATTCCAGACGTGGATGCCGCATATACTACCAATGCACCCACAGGCAGTGCGAATTGTACAGAAGGGACGGGATGTTTGGGGACAGTCGCGCAGGGCTGCGCGGATGCTTACGGGCAGGCGCCGAGCTATGTGCTGGTGGATTGGTTCAATGTTGGGCCGGCGATAGCGACGGTGGATGCGTTGAATGGTGTGGCGGAGGATGATGTGGTTGGGAGGCAGGGGGTTAGTGGTGTTGCGGCGGCGCCAGCTGCAGATGGAGTGGCGAGCTCGTCGTCGTCGGTAGGGAGTGCCGGGGCGACGCAGACGATGGCGGCGGGAGGTGCTAGTGCGACCGCGGTCGTTGCTTCGACCGCCGGTGGAGGAGGCAGAGTGCCGCTGGGTCATGCGTGGCTTTTTGTAGCACTCGGTGTTGCCTCCTGTGGGCTCTTTTGGCGATGACCATGAAATCGACGACGACATTCACGACTTGAAGACCAGCATAACATAGCATAACATAGCATAGCGTAGCATAGCATGAAGAGGAATTTGGCTCTATTGGGTACTGTATCAGACCACAAGTGTCTTGAAGAACTATAGGGAAAGGCGCCCTCCGGATCCTGCTCAGATTCGTGCTCTGTGACAGTGTGTATACATCCTCTAGGATTCCATTGCGCTGGCTCCGCCCTCTGATCCTCTTCTGCTTAACAATTGCTGTGGTTGCGAAGCGGGATCCGACAATCGTCATTGTCAATGGATTGTTTAGTAAACATCATTTCAAATCACAGCTCGATAGCCCTTGCCCTCCCTCACGCGTTGAAATGATCAACGTAGATAATTATGGTCGTCGATGATGCCACAATCTAGACTCTCCTCCTCCGTACTCATCGCCCTCTGTTGTATATTGATCGGCCTCCTCGCAATTCAGATGCAATCTCTCTTCCCCTCCCTGTCCCTCATCGTCCGAGCCCCCCGCTCCACATCTGCCCTACAACGACTTAAACTTACATCCTCCTCCCTCTTCTCCACATCCACACCAAGTACCTTCACACCCACAGCCATCACTGCCACCAGTAACACACACAACGCCAACATGTCCACACACAACGCCCCCTCAGCCTCCGCCCCGTCCCAAGTCCCCTTCTTCGACGCCATCAAAGCCCGTCGCTCCGTCTACGCCCTGACGTCCGACTCGCCCATCTCTGCATCCGAGATCGAGGAGCTCGTCAAAGCTGCAATGCTGCACGTTCCCAGCTCCTTCAATTCGCAGACCGCGCGCGTCGTGCTGGTGCTAGGGGACGAGCACAAGAAGTTTTGGGATATGGTGGGAGAGGAACATAAGAAAGCTGCGGAGGTGGGAGAGGGAAGGGATGGTGATAAGTGGAAGAGGACGAAGCCGAGAAGTGAGTTTCGTTGTGTTTGATGTGCCAAATGGATGGGCGTGCGGGCGTGTGCGTAGTGCTTGCGATGTGATATGTAATGAAGATGTCAAGGGGCGCACACTACTGTCCAGTACAGCTAGCTAACATACCACCACCCTTCATAGTCGACAGCATCGTCTCCGCCCACGGCACCGCCATCTTCTACGAAGACAGCGCCTCTGTATCCGAGTGGGCAGGCAAGTTCCCGGCATACAAAGACGTCTTCCCCGACTGGTCTCTTCAATCCTCCGGCATGCACCAATTCACGCTCTGGACCGCCCTTGACGCCGCCGGCCTCGGCGCAAATTTGCAGCATTATCAGATTGTGGAGAGTGTGGTCACGCGGGCCGCGGAGATGTACAAGGTACCGAAGAGCTGGAGCATGCAGGCGCAGTTGGTGTTTGGGGCTGTGGCGGAGGGTGGGAGACCTACGGAGGTGAGTACGAATAGCGAGAGGGGAAGAAGGGAAAGAAAAGGCGTAATGGGACAATGCTAACATGTGTGTGATTTAGTCGAAACCGAAGAAGAGCACGGATGAGACAGTCAAGGTGTTTGGTGCGTGATGATAGAGGCTCGATGTAACGACGGATTGAACGTCGTTGTCTCTGTCCACTGCAGAGGAACGAGTCAAAGTTTCGGGAGTGGCTGTACCGCATGGTGGGAGTAGGTGATGCATAGTTGCCAATATCGGTATAGCGTTATAGCTTGATGACAATACATTTACATACTAGTCACAGCAAGGAACAGCGGAGAACCACCAAAAGTATTCTGCGTACGTTTAAAATGCATAATACTTGGTTCGTACTTATATACAAGAATGGAAGCGTTTGGGCTGCATCACCCGACCGAGCAAAGGACGAGGGGTCTATTTCAGCCGTCGTCATGCTCTAGGTCTGTCGATGTACATGCACCGTGTTTGAGTGGAGAGTATGGTGTTGTATTGGAAAGTTGGTGTTTGAGGAGAGCTGTGCACCACATGCCGGTTTGTGGTGTGTAGTGCGCTGATCCGTTGTATGTATTCGCCTCAGCGTATTGCGATAATATGTGTGCTGATAGCCAGCCTGAGGAGTGGCGTGATGCAAAGGCAAGAGCTCCTTCCTGCTCGGCTTCTGCACTAGAAAACCAAGATGTTACTCCTTGCAGGAATGCCCGATTGAGTCAAGACTCGTTTCAGTAGTGTTTATTGTGGTGTAGAGATGAGTGTTGTGTTGTGTTGGCACGGTACGACGTCGGTACCGTATTAACTATAATGTTGTGTTGTGTCGTCAGTCCTCGCGCTGTCTTACTTCCTCCTCGTTCAGCCTTGATAAGATCCCATATGCAAAAGAGCAGTGATCGCCGCCTTCTCCTTCTCGTCCGCCTCGACGCCAGTAAAATCCAACTTCTGCTCTCCGGCTGCAGGAATGGCTGGGGTCGTACTCTTCGAAGGCGCGCTCCTGCCAAGGCTTCGTGGCCCTGGCATCGATCTCCCATAAGGTGTGAACGAGGGTCGCCGCGGTCTTTCACTCGACATTGCTGTCATACTGGCTTTCCAGCTCCGCCCTCCTGTTGACGACATCGACCCTTGCCGCAGTTTTGCAGCCCCCATACTAGCCCAATCTTCCTCATCTGTATCACTGTAATCTAGTGGCGAAGGCAATACTGTATTACTGCTTCGCCTCGATTCTGTCTTTGGTCTCCCATTATCTCCATCAATAGACATGAGGTCGGCGGCATCGTGCTCAGGCATATCTTGCTCCGCTCGTTCAGTGTGATTACCACGAGCAGAAAGTCTCGAGCCAGACGTCCAGCTTCCGTGGGACGGTCGTCTTATCGTAGGTCTCCTAGCTTGATTTCCTGGGATACTGATCGCAGTCGTTGTACCAGACTTCTGCTGCGAGCCTTCTTGAATAGGATCAAGGCGTGGAGACACCTGGCTCAAAGGTGTCGAAGTCCTAGCTCGAGAAGCCCATTTTCCCCATCCTATCTTCTCAAATTCGAGCTCCCCTACCATCCGGGCTTCCAGCGCCGCAGTCGTCAGTCTTCTGGCTTTGGCTGGGGGGACTTCCACAAAGCCAGGGACCACCTGTGTAAGATGGTTCATGACATGGCGGACAGGAAGTGGCCCCTTGTCCTGCAAGATATCGGAGAGGAACTTGGCCAGATAGTCGGGGGTGAAGTTGCTGTTGTCCTCGATTTCACCAGGAGTTTCGAGAGCGGCTTGACCAAGATCAATGGAAAAGGCGTCATGCAGATCAATGTCTGAGTCGGGGACGGAGATGGTAGGAGAATCGCCCAGGGGCTCTTTGGAAATCCTGGCACGCCACTGAGGCGGAAGATTGGGCGAAATGGAGTTGGGAGGAGTGGGCAAGATATTGACTCCACGACTGCCTTTGATGGCGAGGACGGAAGTGGTATCTTTCTTGTTGGCGGTGGACCGCTCGGAAGAGATGTTTGGGTTGGCAGCAGCAGCGCTGGCGAAAGCTTGAGAGATATTGGAGATCTGGCTAGCCATTTGTTTTGATTGCCCTGTTATGCAGCGACGATTGTCAGTTCGAAGCTATGACTAATGACGGCGTTGACTCCGGAGGTGAGACAAGTCACGGAAGCGGTCAGGGAGGAGCGTGTGTATTGAAGATTGCTTTTTCCGTGCTGAAAGCGATGCTATGATGAGGCGAGGTTATGACTGACTTAGACGCGATTGAGGCGATGAAAGGCTTGAAGTTGGAGTAGTGGTGGCTGATGTGTTGTCGATGACGAGCAAGAGATCGGCAGATACGGTGGAGATGAGGCGATTGAGCTTTGAAAGAGCTTTGGCGCGATGGAGGCTGTACTTCTGGGCTTGAACAAGTTGGGTTGTAATTGACCGGATGTAGTTGAGTGTAATATAGCGCTGCTGTTTGTGTGATGGGGACAAGTTGCTAGCAGTAGTAGATAGCGATGTCCAGACACGGGAGGAACCTCCCAGCTGCGAAATCGGGGTCTCGGCAAGAAGGGCACAAGGCGGATGCAACCTTGATGGCCGACTCTCCCAAGCCACACAGCAGTGCATGTGTTTCGAACAATTGGGCGTCCTTGACATCTATTATATTAACCTCGTAGGCAATATGGTCCACCACTTCTCGCGTTCTCACTGGGCCTTCCCCAATTGCTTCGTGGGCGGACTGATCGCCATGTGCCTCTACGCAAGACCGCACACCGCGATTTTGAGTGCCCCGTTATCAGCAACTACATCGCAAGATAACGAGAGGTTATCACGAGAGCAAGAGATCGAAACGCAAGAGCTTTTGGCAGATATTTTTCTCCCACGCTTCAATTCGCGATCACCTCGATACTGTAGTAGCCACTAGATTTGCGCACAGGATGATTGAGATCAATCCATCACATTGACTCGTTGCCAGGTCCAGATCCGCGCATTCGTTGGTCTGTGCTGCAATTTTCACTTTCTTGCGAATCTAGCGTGATGTCCAATGTCTGTTACATATAGTGCTGCAGTCCGCCATTGTCCCTTCAGGAACTGTATTGGTCGCTTCTCAATGTACTAGCTCGAAACGTGAGAGAAGCAGCGAGCCGCAGTGCGATCGTCATACAAAGGGTCTTGTAACAGCACCATACCCTGCCGCTTTACTAGCTAGAATTATTGATTGTGAAACAACAAGCTCTTGTTTCAGCTTTGCACATTTCTCGCCAACATCATGGATCGTTCACTCATCAGCTCGGTCTCATTCCAGGGCGAGGAGGTATGATCCAAGCTCACAGCCGACCATAACAACCGCTAACAAGCATTAACAGTATATTTTGCCTGCAGGTTGGTAACAACAGCTCACAACAAATTCACCTGATCACTGACGCTCGCGTCAGGACTTGTACTCTTTGGCGTCATACTGTTCTTCGCGTGGAGGAATGCATCTTCACTAAGTATGCTAGCTTTCCCACGCTTTTAGACAAGCTGTTTGAGTTGACTGAGCGCTCCAGGAACCGACCGCGAAGCGAGAGAAGCAGCGGGTGGCAAGAACGTAACCGCCAATACAAGGAAGGTCCTCAGCCCTGAAGACTTCCGCCAATTTCCCCTCACCAAAGTCACTCCGATATCGTACAATACGGCCATGTAAACGCCAACAGACATCGTTAGTCTCTACAAAGACTAACATCACATAGCTACCGCTTCGGTCTACCTCAAGAGAACGACGTGCTTGGACTACCGATTGGGCAACATATCTCACTCTCGGCGCAGATTGAGGGACAAGAAAAGCCTGTGGTACGGTCATACACGCCAATCACTTCGGACCTGGATAAGGGCCACTTCGACCTCATTATCAAGGCATACCCCAGCGGCAACATCTCGAAGTACGTTACCGGCATGCAAATAGGCCAGATGATGGACGTAAGAGGACCAAAGGGCGCCATGACATACACGTCAAACATGGTCCGACACATTGGTATGATTGCAGGTGGTACTGGTATCACACCAATGCTTCAAATCAGCAAGGCAATCATTCGGGGAAGACCCAAGAATGGAGGCAACGACATAACTAAGGTGGACCTGATCTTTGCAAACGTCAATTACGAAGATATCCTGTTGAGGGATGAGCTAGAGCAGCTTGCGAACGAGGACTCTGATTTCAATGTCTACCATGTGCTGAACAACCCGCCTGAGAAGTGGTCAGGTGGTGTCGGTTTTGTGACCACGGACATCATGAAGGTAAGTCGTTGAGTTCTGGATACATAGCATTGATTTAATGGCGCAATAGGCCAAGCTTCCAGCTCCAGCAGACGATGTCAAGATACTGGTATGTGGACCACCACCAATGGTCAGCGCAATGAAGAAGGGTCTGGTAGAGCTTGGTTACGAGAAGGCACGGCCTGTCAGCAAGCTGCCAGATCAAGTCTTCTGCTTCTAGTTGGCACGTACCTGACGCCATGACTTCGAGACGTACTTGTGTCACCTGAGGCGCATCCATGGAGATCTGTTGTCAGATATGTATTGCATAGCATTCAGCCAACAGAATGTACGATACTGCTATGACTTGTAATATAGCACAACGGGGCGCAAAGCACAAGTTACACCGAAGACGTCTGAGTTGTTTGCATCACGGTAGACCCTCTGTCCGCCACGCTTCTCCAGTTTCTGCTGCCTCTTACTCGGCGCACTGCTTACAGCACTTTCGTCCTCAGGGTTTGGCGCACCCATCCCAAGACCCTTTCTCACACTGCCAAATGTAGCATATGCCAAGTACGCAGAGTAGATGGGAACAGCAATCTACGTAGACTGTTAGCTTCCCAGTCCGGCGATTTGCTGTTTGAATATCCTCACCATGGACCACCATAATCTATCACCGAACAGTGCCACAAGCCCCGTAGAAATCCATGTCCAGTACAACACATCCCACATGTACTCTGTCAAGCCTTTTGCCTCGAGATCTTCCCCACCACTCTTGAGTTCATTGCCTGCATATTGCGGTCGACTGTTGCGCTCGAAGAAGAACTCTATGACTCCAGCTGGACCCGCGAAGACGATGTACTTGATCAAAGAGCTTCGATAGAATGAGGACCGGAAAATAAGAGCTCGTAGAAGGAGGAACAAGGCATTGACAGCCAAAGAGATGAGATGTGTGCGGTTCAATGTTTCTGCATTGCGTCGACTGCGCTCTTTTGCTGCTTTCTAGACGTCCATTAGATACTTTCGTAGCGCCAGTGTATCGTTATGTACTTGTGCCATGTCGAGTCCGCAATGCTTCGGTAGCGATGTTGATTAAGGAAAGCGCATGGGGTGTAAATGCTGTATCACAAAGTCCCATGCCGTGTGGGGTCTGCCTAGTGACGATTCTGAACGGTCCTAAACAAACAAGACACTGGCTCATACGACTCTTCTGCCAATACAGCACGACATCTACGCCTTGTGATGTATTCCAGATTGTTTTAGCACCTTGCGCATAGCCGCAGTATCGTCACCTGGTTCCTAGCTTTGCCGATTGCTTGCGACACCTAGCTGCACCTCGAGTCTCCTCCTAATCCATTATCACCCTAATATCGCATTCCGTCCGAAGTCTTCCTACGAGCGCAAGACCACTGTCTCATAGCCTACCAGACCGACAAATATCCAAGGAAACAAAGACAAGATTGAAGACTACTTGCTGAATGTCGCCGGACGCTCGTCTTTCAGGATCGAGCTGCCATTTCGCCACATGGCTCCGACCTTAATACATCTCTCAGCACAGCTGCGACAGCTCATTTACTATCAGCTTGACAACAATCTCCTCCGAGACGCTCTATTCCTTGCTAGTCGTTTACATGCGCTCGACTTTCGGAATCAGGATTCTATTCATTTGCTAGCATTATGTCATCAGAGACTCGGACAGCATAAAGCCGTCTATGATTATGCCAAGAATGCTGCTGTACGAGGCTCGCATCTCGGATGCAGCTATGTCTTTGCGCAGTCATGTTTAGCTACCGGAAAGCTCAATGATGGAATACATGCACTTGAAAGAGCGAGACCACTGTGGGATGGGAAGGACACGACCGGTACGTCGGACATGGACAAGCAGGAGTACGGAGAGCTGATGATATGGTTCAGGCAAACGACGAGATACATCGAAGCGGTACAGTCCCGATGCTGCCGCTGTGTACAGTGTGTTGGGAAATCTGTTAGAAGCCCGGAACGATCCGAAACGAGCAGTAGAATGCTATGTCGCAGCATTGAAGCTGAATCCATTCTTGTGGGATAGTTTCGAACGAACTTGCAGCACAGGTTAGAGTGGGGACGGCTCCTGCACAATCTATCATTGCTGACAATAGCTAGGGATCAAGATCCGAGTCCAGAGCATCTTCAAGTGTTCGCCGGAGGTCTTTGCATCACTCTCGCCGGTGTTGTTTGTAGACGAAGAGTCTGGGACGAATGGCTCGGTGCCATTCTCACGCCCTGGGACGGCTAGCCATGACGCTCTGAACGGGCAATCAAGACCGAACACAGCATCCACGATAGATTCGAACTACAGTTGCTTCAGTAATGGCGTTTCCTCCGAGACTCCATCTGGGTTTCCAATGCAGAATCAACAAGTCAATGGCGTGCTTCGTCAACAAAATGCACAGAATGCTGACCCTTTAAATGCACCGTCAAGGAAATCACGGAATGGTGGTCCACAAGTTTTAGAAGTGGCTCAAGATCCTTCGCGAATGCGCTCTTTGTCGAGGAGGAGAATACAAAATCAAAGCACAGATGAAGAGTCCCATGCTTCAGGTCACCACGGATATACCGGCGTACCTTTAAAGAGGAACATGTCTGGAACAATGTCGACCAACAGCAGTACAACGAGTATAGATGCTCAAGCAGCTCCACGACGGAGTAGAAGGCTTTTCACGCAGATTCGTCCGAATATCACCAAAACCGCGCCACCACCTACAATCGGCTTGCTCAATCCGAAAGAATCTCTTGAGCCCAAGAAGATCAAAGCTACTGGCACAAGAGGACGCTCTGCTACTCAGTCAACTGTGGGAAGAGTTGTCAGCGGAAACCGTAAGCCGATGGAATCTAGCGAGAATATCCTCAAAGAATCGAGATCTCAACCGCCTGTGTATCTTGAGCCTCCTCCAGTACAGGCTCCACCATCACACAATGTAGATCGAAGTCGACAGTACGATGCTCTACAGTGGCTTCTAGATCTCTTTTGTCGTCTAGGGCAAGGGTATAACTGTCTTTCCGCCTTCGAAAACCTAGAAGCAATTAGACAGTTCAATCTCTTGCCCCAACAGCAAAAGGACACACCTTGGGTATTGGCACAGATTGGCAAAGCGTATCTTGAGCAAACGAATTACGTCGAGTCAGAAAAACACTTTGCACGACTGAGGAAGCTCGCTCCATCAAGGCTCGAAGATATGGAAATCTACTCGACTGTCCTCTGGCATCTCAAGCATGATACTGAACTCACCTATCTTGCTCACGAGCTCATGGACCTAGATCGACTATCCCCAGAAGCATGGTGTGCAATCGGAAACTCCTTCTCTTTACACCGCGAGCACGATCAAGCGCTGAAGTGCTTCAAGCGGGCAACCCAACTCAATCCCAAGTTCTCCTACGCTTTCACCTTACAGGGTCATGAACATATCTCGAACGAAGATTACGAGAAAGCTCTCCAAGCATATCGCCGAGCACTCGCCACAGATGGGCGTCATTACAATGGATGGTACGGTCTGGGAAAAGTCTACGAGAAGCTGGGAAAACACGAAATCGCCGAAAAGCACTATCGTGCCGCCGCCAGCATCAACCCTACCAACAGCGTCCTAGTATGCTGCATGGGTGTCGTAAGTTGTGCCCCTCCTTGCACCTTTTCCCACACTCATCACCACATCAGGTCCTCGAAAAGATGAAGAAACCTCAACTCGCCATCCAGCAATTCCGCCGCGCGCTCGACCTCAATGCAACATTCGGCACCGCTCGCTTCCGCTGCGCAAAAGTCCTCATGCAGTTGGGCCACCACGAGGATGCACTGGAGGAGCTCAAGCATCTGAAGGATCTGGCGCCGGATGAGAGTAATGTGCATTTCATGCTGGGAAGGGTGTATAAACAGTTGGATCGGAAGAGCGATGCGTTGAGACACTATACAATTGCAATGAATTTGGATCCGAAGGTATGCTTTGCTGTGGTTGTGGTGTTGATTGTAACGAACGAGGTGGAATTGGGAGCTAATGCTAATGATGTGATAGGCATCGCAAATGATCAAGGAGGCTATGCAGGCGCTTAATGATGGGTATGAGGATGAGCTGAGTGACGAGGACGATGAGTGAAAGCATGGCAGTGACGAAGAAGAGGAGTAAAAGCATGGCAGCAGGACGCCGCTGTGTGCCGGAACGTAATAAAATGAGCATTGACGACTACGATGATGTGGACTGGACGGGGCGTTGGCATGGTAAGGCATTCACAACGGAAGAGGAGGCGGTATACCACGATATGAGAGAGAATTGAGTACCTCGACGGAGAAGAAGTGGGTGAAGTCCGATTCCTGAAAGCTGGACTCTCCGAGGACCAAAGGACCTAGAAACCTAAGCTTCACACCCTGTGCGATCCGAGGAGAATGAAAGCGGTCAGGAAAGGCATCCTAAGAGGAGAAAGACTAGACTTCGACAGTTCTCATCTTCAACCTAGAAGAGAACTTAGCAAGCACGAAAAGCAGTATGGAATACCTAGCACATTGATCCAGATCAAAGGTGACCAGAGCAGAGTGTCGCACTTTGTTTGTCCTGCTCTTGTCGTGCGTGGGTTTCTGACATCCATCTCCAAGCTCAAGCACAAACAGTCAAGATTCTTGCTACCTTTCGTACCTTTCATACTTTTCCAATCCTCGTCCCATCTCCCTGACGCAGTACATGCTCAGTATGGCAGATCACGTGCTTGCCCGTGCTTTGCTGTCGCTTTGTTGTCACTTTTGTTCCCTCTGCCCTCCTTCGTGACGAGTGCAGCACAAAGACTTACAATCTCCCTTCCCTCCCAACTCCCCACTTCATCACACCTCACCACCCTCAACCAATCTCACACCACCGTCCCGCTCTCCCCTCAAACCGATCACTCACCACTTCCACAACCCTAACACCTTGTCTTCCGCCACTCCCACCAACCACACTAACCATCAAACTGACGTCCAAACCCCACGCAAATGTTTTACCAAGGGCGGGACGCATTGCACCGTTCGAGGCGAAGATGGACACGGCGTCCGTGTCTGCTGCAGCATTGAAGGCGGAGGCGGAGGCGGAGATGCTCAAATGCCTACTCTGCGGACGCTCGCGCTCGAACCCCCGGGCGATTGCCTGGCGATTGCCTTCTTCATCCTCGTCACCACCATCACCGCTCTCAATCTCCGCTCTCGGCCTCATTCCCTGCTCCGCTAAAGTGGCAGGCACGCCAACGACCCCATTCAATAATACCACACAGGCTGCATGTGCCGTCGTCAAGTGGCGCAGAGCGCGGAGGAGGTGGATGAGGAGGGCGTGCCCGCGGACGTGGTTGTGGTGCATTAGTGGGGAGAGGAGGCGGGGAAGGGAGGGGAGGAGGATCAAGGCGTGGGGCGTGGTAGGCGGCATGGTTGAGGTTGAGTTTGAGGCTGAGGTTGAGGTTGGTGGTTGTGGTCGTGGCGCCGCAGTGGCGTGAGATTCTGATTGTTTGGGTAACGAGGTTGCCTCTCCTTCGGCGTCATTATTGTCGTCCTCGGATGAGAGGAAATCTTCAGCTTGGCTGTCTGCGATTTCGTGTCTGTCCGCCTGCTTCTGCACAGGCTTGAACCCGGTGAGTTCAGCTGTAAGCACGCCCGAACCACCACCCGCTCTTCTCCCATCTCCAGCTTCAATCCCGTGGTCAACATTTCCTCCATCCACTCTCTCCATCTCCTCCTCCTCCTCCTCTTCCAATCCCCTTAACACCGCCCCAATCTCACCCACACACTCCATGACGCCACTAAAGTCGAAAACACGCATAATCCTCACTCTATCCAGCAGACTTGCTGCTCTTTTACTCACATCGTCCTCATCACTGGCCCCATGACCGTTACGTTTGTGAGCAGTAGAGCCCGAGCCTGCACCTAGAGCCGACGTAGCTGAAGTTGTGGTACTGTACACATATCCACCCTGGTGCGTGACTTCTGGCGTTCGTAGTCGGGAGCAGAGGAGAGTGTGCAGGCGGGAGGGGGAGAATGT